>Ga0315540_10001220_pt1 | contig 14715 bp, 14 predicted proteins | sample SalMarSW160110MG_FD_203677 | JGI IMG/M metagenome (GOLD analysis project Ga0315540, IMG submission 203677) | Salt marsh sediment microbial communities from the Plum Island Ecosystem LTER, Massachusetts, United States - Salt Marsh Sediment SW1601-10 ... | reverse complement strand
CGCCGCATGAGTGAAAAGCTTGGCAAGCTGCATTTCTGGTTGATGACGCCTTCTTTTCTGATCTTGACCCTGTTCATGATGCGGGTTGGTTTGCTCGGAATGCGCCGTCGCATCGCTGATTACGACCCCGCGTTGGGTTTTGACACGTATCACTTGATCATGACCATCGCAGCGTTCTTGATCGCAACCTCAGTTGTGATTTTTATGTACAACTTCTTCTACAGCATCAAGCATGGGCAAGAAGCTAAGAATAATATCTGGGAATCGCGTTCGCCGGAATGGCAAGTGCCTTCACCAATGCCTGTTCATAATTACGACCAGCCCTTCGAAGTCGTCGGGGAACCTTATGATTACGGTTTACCTGGCTCCGAATATATTCGGTTTATTAAATAAGGGGCGGGAGAGGATTCATGGAACACAACAAATCGTACGCATATCGCCTGGGTATCAGCATATTTATCCTGCTGGCTTTTCTAACCGCAGCCGAGTTTTGGGTGGCTTTAACCTTCGCCTCGGTGCTAATTTTAATCGTGATGGCATTGGCAAAGGCCGGCCTGGTAATGTATTACTACATGCACGTTTACCGGTTGGCTCAGGCTGAGACTGATATTGATCCACACGGCAACGAATACAAGACCGGGACAAACCGCTTAGGTTTGTGGCTCTTTCTCTTATCAGATTCCTTCGTTTTTACTGGCCTGCTGGTCACGCGTTTTAATCTGCTTGGTCTGACGCGCCCACACCTTAACCAGGAATTAGGCTTGGCGGTTACTTCCGTGTTGCTGCTCTCATCGTTTTTTGTAAATCGCGCCGAGGCGGCGATGGAACACGGGGACCGCAAAAATTTCCTGATCGGGATGAGCCTGACCCTGATCCTTGGGATCGCATTCCTGGCGGGTGTGATCGGGATCGAATGGCCTTCGGCAATTGCCGAAGGAATCACTCCTGATTCGGGTGCCGCTGGGGCGGTCTTCTTCATGATGACCGGTATGCATGCATTCCATGTTTTAACCGGTGTAATCTTCTTGATGATTGTCCTGCGCAACGGAATGCGTGGAGGCTACTCGCAGGAAAAGCACTGGGGCGTTGAAGCCGCAACAGTATATTGGCATTTTATAGACGTCGTCTGGATCTTCTTTTATCCGGCGCTGTACTTAATTGGTACGCTGCTTTAGAAGTGAGAGCAGAGGCGCGATGGACGTCTCGTCGCGCCTCTCAATTTCAACCGGGATGGGACGCTATTGCTAGAAGGAAAAATATGGATTGGAAAATTGTTGCACGACGTGTGGCGCTTTCAATATTGGTGGGAGTGGTTTTTGGATTTGTGTTGAGCGAAGTTGGTTTTCATTTCCAAAAAAATGTAGAGACACGGCCTCCAGAACAGGTTGAATTAGTAATCCCGGCTGGCACAGCTGAGCGGGTTGCACAAGGCCAAAGTACGCCGTCTCTTCCGGCGGAAATGAAGTTTGTCGTAGGCGATACCTTGGTAGTAAAAAACGAGGATTTAACCACGCATCAGCTCGGGCCTTTGGTTGTTCCGCCTGGGTCATCTGCCAGCCTGGTACTTGATCAGGAACAAAATTACGCTTTTCAGTGTTCCTTCCAGCCAACCAAATATCTTGGTCTGGACGTACAGGAGCCCTTGACGATTACCACACGTTTGACCGGTGTTTTGTTTGGCGGACTCCCAATGGGGGCTTTGTTGGCAGTTTACAGCCTGGTGGCCTGGCCAATCAAAAAAGAGGTCAGAGAATGAATTTCCAGTTATTTTTTAGTCGTCGCTGGTGGTGGACGACCCTGCTGGTCATTGCAGGCGCGGCGGTCTGCGTCCGTTTGGGTATCTGGCAGCTGGACCGCTTGCATCAGCGCCGGACCTTTAATGCCCATGTTGAGTCTATGTGGGCATTGCCTGCTTTGCAGCTGAAGGCGAAATCACAGGATGAATTGACGACAATGGAATACCGGTCGGTTGAAGTAACCGGTACGTATGATTTCTCACAGCAGGTTGCATTGCGCAATCAGATTTGGACCGATAAGAACGGCATTCCTCAAGCCGGATACCACCTTATTACCCCGCTTTTGCTCGCTGATGGTGGGTCAGCGGTTCTCATCGACCGAGGCTGGATCCCGGCAGATGGGAACGCTCAACCTGCCGACTGGCGCAAGTATGATCAGCCTGGGCAAATTACCATGCAGGGAATTATTCGGCTGGGGCAAACCAAGGCCGAGATGGGTGGCGTTCCTGATCCGCAGTTGGTCGCGGGGCAATCCCGTTTGAATTTCTGGAACGTGGTCAACCTTGAGCGAATCGGGCAGCAAACTCCCTACTCGCTTTTACCAATTTACATCCAGCAGAATCCCGACCCGGTCCGGAATGAACCGCCTTATCCTTATCAGCCCAGGATTGAGTTGTCTGAAGGGCCACACCTTGGATATGCCTTCCAGTGGTTCACGTTCGCCACAATATTGTTTGTCGGGTACCCGTTTTATTTGCGTAAGCAAGAACCGGAGGCAACAAAATGAAGTTTTCACTCTCCTCAGCTTTTTCAAAACTCGCACTGGCGACACTGCTGGCGGTCTTCCTTGTGACCATCGGCGGCCGCATTGTGGCCACCAGCGGTGCGGCGACTGCCTGTGTTGGTTGGCCTGTTTGCGTGCCGCAGGGCTCGCTGGGATGGATTCAATTAATCCATCGCGCTATGGTAGCACTCGCCAGCCTGTTGATGGTCAGTTTGCTGTATCAGGCCTGGCATGCACTGCGGGATAACCGTGTGCTGCTGCCTTTGGCAACTGTGACAGTGATACTCTACTTCGCCCAGGTATTCGTTGGCGCGATGCAGACCTTGCGCGGATTTCCCATTTACCTGTTAGTGCTGCACTCCCTGACCGCGGTCGCTTTGTGGATTGCACTTGTAGGATTGGTTGTGGCAACCGGGTTCCTGTCACGCGAGGTGGTTGAATTCCCTCCATTGGACATCCGTCAGCGTTCGAAGGACTTTCTGGCTTTAACCAAGCCGATCATCGTGGCTTTATTGTTGATGACCACCCTCTCTGGATTGGTGGCTGGTGGGAAAGCCTGGCCCTCTTTCTCGCTTGCATTTTGGACCCTTTTCGGTGGTGCGCTGGCAGCTGGTGGTTCCAGTGCCCTAAACCAGTATATTGATCGAGATTTAGACAAGCACATGCAGCGAACGGCCAAGCGCCCATTAGCAAGCGAACGGATGACCCCGGCTGAGGGACTGGCTTTTGGGTTGGCATTGTGCATTATCAGCTTTTATGTATTGGCTGGTTATGTCAATCTCCTGGCAGCTTTTCTGTCATTGGCCGGGATTTTCTATTATGTGATTCTATACAGCGTTTTACTCAAGCAGGCGACTGTCCAAAACATCGTGATTGGTGGCGGGGCTGGCGCCATCCCGCCCTTGGTTGGATGGGCGGCTGCGACCGGTAGATTGGATATCCCGGCACTATTCCTGTTCGCGATCGTCTTTATGTGGACACCGCCGCACTTCTGGGCTTTGGCAATTGTCCGCAGCAAGGATTATGCTCGCGCTGGTGTGCCAATGTTACCGGTTGTGCGCGGAGAAAAAGAGACGCGTTGGCAGATTTTTGTCTATACGCTCGAACTCGTCGGACTAACGCTCATCATGCCAATTTTCAAGATGACCGGGAGTGTGTTCCTCATCTCTGCCCTGGTGCTTGGAGTTGGTTTGATCTATGCTGCCTGGCGCGTTTGGACAAAAGGCGGGAATAAAGTGGCCTGGCAAATGTACAGGTGGTCAAGTATGTATCTGGCGTTTATTTTCTTGGCGCTGATGATCGACGCACTGGTCTAGAAAAAGGCTTCCGAGTTATTCGCTCGGAAGCCTTTTTCGTTTCTAAGCGAAGAAATAAAATTAGGGGCTTTGCCTTAGAATGATCGCGGTGTTATCGTGATATAAGACTTGCCAATGTTCATCAGTTTGTAAAGCTTGTGAAAGTGGTGAATTTGGCGGAATGATCGCCCAGGTTACGTTATAGCGGCTAAGGATATCCTCCCAACCATATTTTGCAAGGATGGTCTGCTCGTACTCGCGTACAAGCGTTTCGCCATAGAAATCAGTCTGGCTGTCAAGGAAAACAAGCTCTTGAGGCCATAAGCGATACAGTATATAGCCTCCCCAATTAAATTCATTGAACATGTTTCCGTTCTGGGGATTTTCCATTAACCAATTGACGGCTTTGTCAGGAAATACAACCGGATTGAATTGGTTAAAAGATTTACCTGAAACAGCGTAATGCGCACCAAAGAATATGGTGGCGCTTAGAGTTACGACGATCGGCCAGGCGATATTGTGCGATGAAAAATGTATCTCGGCAAAGACAGATTCGACTGATTTCCAGAGTTTTATCCGGTCCGGGACTGCGCGTATAGATTCGGCTAATATCGGGCAAGCAGCAATGGCAAAGATCGGGATATTTCTGGCCATTAACAAACTTGTGATAGTCAGCCCTAGTAGCAGAAAACCATGCGCTGCCGATAGACGCTTTCGAAGCAATTGGATCACACTAAGAAGCAAGAGAAACAAATAGGGCCAGGTGTTTGGGAGAGAAAAAGCTGGAGGCATGGTTTCCGCAGTCCGGCTTAATATGAAGCGACTGTTATTGCTTAAGACGGCAATCCAATTTTTCCAGCCATCAGGTGTGATAATTGAAGCCAGTAGAGAGAGTAATCCAACCATGAGCAATTTTTTACCCAATTCTATTGTGGATCTTCCCTTACCTCGGAGAAAGTCCCAGGACCAACCGGCTAAGTATGCTGCCCATGCTAATAAGCCAAAAACAAAGCCGCCATGTAGATTTGCCCAGCCTAACATTAGTAAAAAAAATGGCCACAGTGGAACCGGATCGCCTTTCCTCAATTTTTCCAGTCGTTCCAGCCAGATTGCCAGCAATACGAATGTAAAAATGTGTGGGCGAGGGAGCCAGTGCAGGCTACCCGCGACGGCTGCCAATAGCGTCAAGCCAAGAGCAGTCAGTGGTTGCCCGCTACGCTGCGTTGTGTCTGTGTAGACAATCGCAAATGTGGATGCAATGACCAGCGCGCTAAGCAAGATATCCCCATCCAGCCCCGCCAGGTTGAAAGTAAGCGCAAAAAATACCTGTGAAAGCCACTCGTACGGCGGGCGGGCCTGACCGTTTAATGTATATGAAAATAAGTCGTGAGTCGGAATAAGGTGATGGTTGAGAATGTATCTCCCAACTGTCAGATGGCGTCCCAGATCGCTGTCGATGCTGAGCATACGGGGGCCGAGAAAAAGAATGCTGGTGAATACCGTGAAAAAGATAATGTCACGGAATCTGGGAAATAAAGACGGGAGATCCCTTTGCGTCATACTCATAAGTATAATTATGCAATAACAAAATAGCGACACCAAAGGGTGTCGCTATTTTTGCTCTTGATTATTTTACTCGCCCAAATAGTCACGCAATTTTCGCCGAATGGAAGGATGTCGCAGCCGGCTCAAGGCCTGGGCTTCAATCTGGCGGACACGTTCGCGCGTGACGCCCATCTTGCGGCCGACTTCTTCGAGCGTATATGCTTGTCCATCCAGGAGGCCATAGCGTAATTGCAGTATGCGGACTTCGCGTGGGGGCAACCCGTTGAGTACCTCAGTCAGGTGTTCCCGCAATAGATTATAGGTCGCGGTGTCATCAGGTGGGGGAGCTTCGTCGTCCTCGATAAAATCTCCCAGGACCGAATCTTCTTCATCATCGGTCGGGGTCTCCAGCGAGAGCGGCCGCCGGGCGACCTGGATCATGTTCTCAACCTTTTTGGGCGGAACTTCCAGGGCTTCGGCCAGTTCTTCGACGGTTGGTTCGCGCCCAAGACGTTGTGTTAACTGGTGCTGCACGCGCAGTAATTTGTTGATCTGATCGCCCATGTGAACCGGTACACGGATGGTGCGACCTTGATCGGCGATGGCACGTGTCACAGCCTGTCGAATCCACCAGGTGGCGTATGTGCTGAACTTGTGCCCGCGACGGTAATCGAATTTTTTAGTGGCGCGGATCAAGCCGATGTTGCCCTCCTGGATTAAGTCCAGGAAAGGTACCCCACGTCCCATGTATTTCTTGGCGACGCTGATGACCAGGCGGGAGTTGGCTGTGATCAGATGCTCACGAGCAGCCCATCCATCTTCGATCAGTCGTCGCAGCTCCTGGCGGCGCCGTGGGCTGACATTTCCCTTGGCTAGCTCTTCGCGAGCCAGGCGTCCACGTTCGATCCGTTGGGCGAGTTCTACTTCTTCTTCGGCAGTGAGAAGCGGTACGCGGCTAACTTCCTTGAGATACAGACCAATCGTATCATCCGTATCGATATTAGCCAGGTAATCGTCCAGAGCAATTTCTTGTTCGTGCTCCTGCTCGTCTTCCTCTACTGCTGCGAGCTCGTCCTCGGAAGGTTCGCTAGCCACCGCATCTTCTACAAATGGAATACCTGCACTTAGGAGCGCGGCAAACGCCTCCTCTAGCTGTTCAACATCTTGCTCAGCTTCTGGGAAGAAATGTAGAATATCGTCAATTGTTACGTAGGTTTTCTGCCGCCCCAAATCGATCAAGCGCGCAATTGCCGGATATTCTTCTTCTTCTTCAACGATAAGAATTTTCTCCATGTCCATTCGATAGACACATCCTTTAATTTAAGCTACTGAAATGAGAATACACTCTTTTAGACGCAAAATCAAGTCCTTTTCGTACTTGATAGTATTTTGGTGTCTTAAGGCACAGTTGTCGCCGGTTCTGGGGATGGGGTGGTTTCGGGAGTGACAGGATCCGGAAGAGTGGTTGCTGTTTCCAGCGTAGGTAATTCCGTTGGACCTTCAGTTGGAGTTGCAGTCAAGGCATACGGCGGGGTTTTCAATAACATCAATAGGGATTCGATCCCGTTTTTGTCAACGATCACTGCTGGATTATTATCCAGTTGCGCATAGTAACCCGAGCCGATCGGTGTTTGATCGCCAACTGTTAGGCTAGCTTGTTTTCCGCTGGCGAATTTAAAGGTAAAAGTGTAACTTGGATCCTTTAAACCCAGTGCTTCTGGAGCGGCGTTCCCGCCCTCAAGTGAGTTAACCACGCTTAAAGTAGTGACCTGTGTGGCTGATGATTCGGACAAACCAGCGTCCGCCGGCCCCATTTGAGGTTGCGTGATTGTCCAGGTACCATCTTGATTGCGTTCCAGGTCAACGCTTTGACCATCCTTGCTCACAATTTTTATTGAGTTGACAACGCCATCCTGCGGGGTGAACAAATAGGCCGACGATGAAGTTGGGGTGGGCGTGCCTTGGTCGGGCGTTTGGGGATGATTTAGGAACCATGCCAGACCAACCAGTGCAGCCAAAATGAATAACAGAATTACCGTGGATCGGCGAATCATTTCTAGCCTCTTCTGCGCCGTGAAATCCAGGCATATACAGCTCCCAGGAGAACCAATCCTGGAAGAATGCAGATAGCTGTCAACGAGTCGCCAACCAGTTTAAATTCGGAAGGAACCTGGAAGGTGCGCTGGACAGGCTGTTTGGGAGTGATATTGATTAACGCTTCCTGTCCGACTGTCCAGTCAATCGTGTTTACGAATAAATCGCCATTTCCATACGTGTCAAAATACTGGTCACTGATAAAGGAAGAATTACCAAAAACGACCAGGCGAGCATTGGTCTTTGAATCCTGCACCGCAAACGCCAGATTGACAGGACCTTGAATATCTTGGTCTTGATTGAATTCAGGGATTTGTTTATTCTGCAATCCCTGAAAGTCGGTTTCACCCCAGGCATTCGGTACGGTTTGGATCAGAGCGGTCTGGGTAGTGTTTTCAGGTGAAGAGTCAGTTTGTAGGCTGCGTGCGAACGGGAAGAATGTCACGACACCATTCAACTTCTGGGTTATCGGATGTTTGGCGTATTGATAGGCGATCGCATAAGCGTAATTCTGGGAACTCGGATCGACAACCAGGTCGTTATTGAGCGTGATTCCCCAATCCCGGTTGAGCATTTCTGCGAGCGGATCAGTTGCGCCATTGAATTTTGTCAAAATAGTCGGATCTTCCATTACGATCAACCCACCGCCCTTGGCCAGAAAATCTTTTAGCAAACTGATTTCTTGATCGGAAAGCGGCTGCATCGGACCGGCAATAACGATGGCTTTTGCATCTTCCGGGATTTTGTTCTCAGCCAACAGGTTAAGAGTCTTGACCTGATAGTTTTTGTTGACTAACGTGCTGCGGGCGCGCGTGATCGATGTATCTCCGGTGTTGTTGACGTCTCGCTCACCGTGACCGGTCAGGAAGTAAACTGCTTTGGATTCCGGGTTGATCAAGCGGATCATTGCCGAAACAATTTCTTGCTCGGAAGCAAGCGCGGCGATCTCCTTTTGATTTCCCATCTCCAGGACGATCTTGCCATCACCGGTGACGCCCGCCTGACGGGCTGCCAGCGGATCGAGTTCGGGATCTATGAATTTGTAATCAAATTTCCCGTTACTGTTGGCCTTGAGGTCATTTAGCAATGTGCGTGCGGTATCAGTCGAGCGGTTCTGTGAAAAGAATGCCAGGGCTGTAACGTTGTCTGGAAGTGATTTGAGCGCATCCAGTGTTTCGGGAGCGAGTGTGTGTTGCTGGTTTTCCGTCAGGTCCCAGCGTTGAGGATGTTGGAAAACCAAGACGTTTACGACGATCAAGATGCCAACAAACGCCAGGATCATAATCAGGGAATTGCTGCCATAGCGGGCCTGGCGTCCAGTTAAAAACTGCCGCACCTTGTCGGGGACAAGCAGGACGTATGAAGCCAGACCAACTACAACCAGGGCCGCACTGATACTCAGGGCGATATTTGTCGACTTGATATTTACTGAGGCGAGAATCCCAAAGGTTGCCAGGGCCCTGACGATCCCGAGCAGGATGGTGGCCAGCAAGGCCAGCCCCGAGACCAAGAGACCGATCCAAGCGAAACGATTCGCCGACTTCATTAGCGCCACCTCCGCATTTCAACTGCCGATGTGCCAACGAACAAACCCAGGGCAGTCAGGCTGAGATAATAAACCAGGTCGCTTAAATTGATTACGCCTGTATTCAATGAATTGTAGAAATGTTCATTCATGCTCAAATAACGGAAAAAATCAGCGCCGGTATGGACCACATCCGCTGGAAAGCCGATCAGCCACCAGAGGACGACGATGACAGCCAGGGTGGCAAAGAAGGCAGTCAGCTGATTGCTAAATAAGGCGGATATACCGACACCAATCCCTAGAAATGCAGCCGAAACCAGGATAACGCCTAAATAGGCGGCTACCATTAAACCCTGGTCGATGCCAGGTGATACCATTCCGTTCAATAAAATGGGGAATATCAGGCTGACGAGAATGATGGTGAGCAGGAACAGAAATGCGCCCAACCATTTTCCTACAACAATTTCCCAGTCTCGTAATGGCGCAGTCAGAAGCAGCTCCATTGTACCCATGCGCTGTTCGTCGGCAAGCAAGCGCATGGTCAGTGCCGGAGCAGAAAGTACCAGCAGGAACACGAAGGGTCCGGTGATGATGGTGGCGTCTGGTGCAGAGCCCGGAGCAGAGAAAGCGTTTTGGGTAAAGAACCAAACATTGAGCGTAAACAGAACGCCCAGGGTGATCAGGATCAGGAAGGCTACGACATAAGCAATCGGGCTGATGAAGTTGAGTTTATATTCTCGTCGTGCTATGGTCCAAATATTACGCATGGTGACCTCGTTATTTCTCGGAAGACGCGTTGTCTCGGGTCAATTCAAGGAAAATTTCCTCCAGACTCATCCCGACCTGGCGCAGCTCCAGCAAATCATAGCCGGATTTGATTGCAATTCTGGCCACCTCGGGGCGAACATCCTGACCGGGTGCAAATTGAAATTCAAGCGAGCCATCAGGTTTTGCGTTTACATTCTGAATGCCCTGAATTTTTCGAATTTTGCCTGCCAGCTCGTCACTGTCACCGCGTACACGTAAAAGGGCGGTTTCGGCTCCAACCAGACGAGCTTGAAGGTTTTCCGGCGTATCCTCAGCAATAATGTGACCCTGGTTGATGATCAATACCCGGTCGCAAATTTGTTGCGCTTCGGTCAAAATGTGTGTGGACAACAAAACCGTTCGCTCTTTACCGACTTCGCGGATCATTTTCCGTACATCCACCACTTGAGCCGGATCGAGACCGATGGTTGGCTCGTCCAGGATCAGCACTTCCGGCCGATGAAGTAAAGCCTGGGCTAATCCGACGCGCTGGCGCATACCTTTTGAGAGGTTACCGATATAACCTTCCGCGCGTTCCTCCAAACCAACCATTTCCAAGACATCGTCGGCGCGTTCTTCTGCATTGGGCAGGTGCCTCAGGTCGGCCATGAACTTCAGATAATCGAAGACCGTCATGTCGGTATAAAGGGGGACGGTTTCCGGCAGGTAGCCAACCCGACGGCGTACTTCCAGCGATTCTGCCACGACATCATATCCTGCTACAGTTGCCTGTCCGCTGGTAGGAGGCATATATCCGGTTAAGATCCGCATGGTGGTCGTTTTACCGGCGCCATTTGGGCCGAGAAAGCCCAGGATTTCCCCTTGCTCGGCCTCGAAACTCAAGCTGTCAATGGCGCGGCGCGCGCCATAGTCCTTTGTTAGTCCTTCGACTTTGATCATGAGTACTCCTTGGTCCGCAGAACTGACGTAATAAAAGGCACAGCAACCAAGCGGCAGCGGTGCCAGGAGTGTGACCGGAATAAACTATATAACAAACGCAGGGGCAAAGTCAAGTGGTTTTGAATTTTCTAATCAAATGCTAATATTCACAGTCGTAACAGTGCCCTCCATACTTGTTTTATCCCGACCAGACTGCCTGCGATCATGGCCGCTCCGGTAAAACCCATGAATAATGCACCAGGTGTATAGTTCGCCAGATAAGCAAGTGACCCAAATTTTTCAAGCATGTCCGCCTGGCTGGCCGACATGAAGGTGAGTGCCTCCCAAAATAAGAACCCGGCGTAGAGCGCCAAACTGAAACCGGCAATAAAGAAAAAGAGTGCGATGGCAAACAAAATCGGACTTCGGCGGCGCGTGATTGCGTCCGCGTTTTCCACCGAGAGGTTATCAACCAGCTTTTCGATTTCCTGCCAGGTATGACCCGTGTTTTCGCAGACATCCTTAATGATGTCATTGCGAGCCTCGCCTTTGCTCAAGCGCTGGATGATAGAGTCTGTCAGATCGAGATTTTCCACAATTAACTCCTGTCGTGCTTACCAGTTTACAAAAAAAAGATCGGTTTGGCAATCATTGGCCGAGTGCGTTGCTCATCTTGCGGTTTTGCTGTACACTAATTCACAAAACCATTCACACAGGAGCAAACTATGGGTTATCGTTACGTCATCCTCGGTTCTGGCAGGCAGGGGACGGCTGCGGCTTATGACCTGGCAAAATTTGGTGAGGCCGAAGCGCTCGTCATGGCAGATATGAGTCGGGATGTGGCTGAAGGAGCGGCTGAACGGGTTAACCGGCTGATCGGGCAAAACCTGGCTTCAGCCGTACAATTGGACGTGTCCGATGCCTCCGCCATCGATTCCGTTATTGCGGGCACAGACGTCGCTTTGAGCGCCGTCCCGTACTATTTCAATCTGAAAATTACCCAGGCCTGTATTGCGAACGGAGTCTGCCTGAACGACATGGGGGGAAACACGGACGTGGTCTGGTCGCAGCTTAAGTTGGACGCAGAAGCCCGGCAAGCTGGTGTGAGCATCGTCCCGGATTGCGGCATGGGACCTGGATTGATCAACACAATGGGCGTCTATGTTATGGACTTACTCGATAAGCCGCGCGAGGTCTATCTGTATGACGCGGGATTACCCAAAGATCCGACGCCTCCCTGGAATTATCTCAGCACTTTTCACATTAATGGATTGACCAACGAATATGACGGCAAGGCTACTTTTATCCGCAAAGGCAAGCTGGTTGAGGTAGACACTTTTACTGAATTGGAAACCATCGATTTTCCTCCACTGGGTCAAATGGAGGCTTTTGTGATCTCGGGCAGTATGTCAACCACACCCTGGTCGCATCTGGGCAAGCTGGAGCGTTACGACAACAAAGTGTTGCGCTACCCAGGTCACTTCCACACCTTTGAAGCCTTTAAGCGCCTTGGACTTTTCTCCGAGCAGCCGCTTGAGGTAAATGGGCAGAGCATCATTCCGCGAGATGTTTACCACGCCCTGCTGGCTCCCAAGATCAGCGCTCCTGATATCGTTGACATTTGCGTCATGCGCGCGGTTGGCATTGGTGAGAAGGACGGGAAGAATGCCCGGGTGACGGTTGATTTAATCGACGGTTACGATGAAGCTACGGGATTTACCGGCATGGAACGCCTGACTGGCTGGCATTGTGCGCTGATGATGGGCTTCCAGGCACGAGGCAAGATCACTCCCGGTGCACACCGCATGGAGAACGCTGTCCCGGCAAAGGATATAATGGAGGAAGTTCGCAAGCGGGGAATTGATTTTGAAGTTCGCTGGAGTTGATGTAAGTGCTGGAGGTGTTATGACAAACTTGCTCTACCAAACCGATAGCTACCTGAAAGAATTCGATGCAGAAGTAACGACGATTGATAGTGACAATCGCGCAGTTTGCCTGGATCAGTCCGCCTTTTACCCGGGTGGCGGCGGCCAGCCTTGCGACCGCGGCACGCTGATGGTCAACGGCCTGGATTTTCCGGTTGAAAAGGTCAAGAAACAGGGTAATGACGTATTTCATTGCCTGGGCGGGGATAGGCCCCTGCCTGATTTGCATGCGGAAGGGCATGGTGTCCTCGATTGGGAGCATCGGTTTAACCTGATGCGTACGCACACGGCCCTGCATATCTTATGCGGCGTCGTCTTTCGGGACTATGGCGCCCTGGTCACGGGCGGAAACATGGAACCACTTCACGGGCGTATGGATTTTGAGTTCGAGACGCTGCACGGGGATTTGGTCAGCGAGATCGAGGCGGCGGTTAATCGGGAAGTCGATGCCGGTCGTGATGTCAGGGTGAAGATTCTGCCGCGCGAGGAGGCTTTCCGGATACCGGATCTGATCCGCACCAAAATCAATCTGCTGCCGGAGGGCATTTCGGAGGTCCGCACGGTTGAGATCGTGGGATTGGACCTGCAGGCCGATGGCGGGACGCATGTCAAAAATACATCCGAGGTTGGCCGGATACGCGTGACGGATTACAAGAGCAAGGGTGCGATCAATAAGAGAATTTATATAGAGGTAGTTTAAATGGAATATCGCGAAATTGGGAGTACAGACCTGAGCGTTTCATCGTTATGCATGGGTACCATGCAATTCGGCTGGTCAGCAGATAAATCCACCTCCCTGAAAGTTCTCTCGGCCGGCTTTGATAGTGGCGTCAATTTCATTGATACCGCTGACATCTATTCTCGTTGGGTGCCGGGTAATAGTGGCGGTGAAGCTGAGTCCATCCTCGGTGAATGGCTTAAGTCCAGCGGTATCTCGCGCGACAAAGTAATCATCGCGACAAAATTGCGCGGACAGATGGGCGACACCCCCGCGGGGGAAGGTCTCTCGCCAGCTTACATTTCTAAGGCTGCCGAGGCTTCGTTGGACCGGTTGCAGACGGATTACATCGATTTATACCAGCCTCATTGGTCCGATCCCAATATTCCCATCGAAGAGACCCTGCGTGCGTTTGAAGATTTGATCAAGCAGGGAAAAGTGCGTTATATTGGCTGCTCCAATTACAAAGCGGATGAATTGCGAACGACACTGGCGACAGCAATACGAGAAGGCCTTCCGCGTTACGAGAGCCTGCAGCCGCACTACAACTTGCTGCATCGCCAGGAATTCGAAGAAGAGCTGTCCGAAATATGCAGCAAGAATGGTTTGGGGGTCATCCCGTATAGCCCGTTAGCTGGTGGTTTCCTGACCGGGAAATACCGCAAGGGGCAGCCTGTCCCTGATAGCGTGCGTGCGGGTCATTTAAAACATGCCATGACAGATGAAAACTTTGCCCTGATAGACAAAATGGACCTGCTGGCCAAAGGTAAGAAAGCAAGCATCTCACAAATCGCCCTGGCCTGGCTGCTGGCAAACCCGCTGGTCACCAGCCCAATTATCGGTCCAAACAAGCTCTCCCAATTGAAAGATAACCTGGCAGTGCTGGATATCAAGCTGACGCCGGACGAAAAGCAAGTGCTTGATGATGCGACCGCATGGAATTAATCGTGCTTAATAAGCAAGCGAGCGGCTTTTAGCCGCTCGCTCTGAATTTTTTATAATCAGGTCAGAATTACCTGGCCGCAGTATTCGCACTTGTCCATTCCCAGTTCGAGTGTGCCACCGCAGTGTGGGCATTGGAAGGTCTCGACTTTAACCGGATACCCCGCTTGTTTGAAGGCGGTCTCGTTGGCTGCCAATTCGGAACGGAGCTGCTTGAGGCGCGCCAGATAGGCATCGGCCGTCATTTCGCCTGACTGGCGCAGGCGTTCGACGTCGGCAATGTTTTCCTTGAGCATGCGCCGTTGCGCCTCCAGGCTTTCGCGGCTCTTATCCTCAAGTGCGACTTTCAATTCGGGCTTGGGAGGTAGTGTTGCGATCACCCAGGCGATCACAATGATGATGGCCGAGACAATCAAACCAACCAGTAAGGGGGTGAACTGGAATCCGGGCAGCGAATTCAAGGTC
>Ga0315540_10001218_pt1 | contig 14725 bp, 14 predicted proteins | sample SalMarSW160110MG_FD_203677 | JGI IMG/M metagenome (GOLD analysis project Ga0315540, IMG submission 203677) | Salt marsh sediment microbial communities from the Plum Island Ecosystem LTER, Massachusetts, United States - Salt Marsh Sediment SW1601-10 ... | reverse complement strand
ATATCGCGAGATCAAAAATGCCTGATGCGCCAATACGGAATATCCGTTTCGTCATGGCGGATGGCGAAGCGTTGCCATTTCCTCCGGACAGCTTCGATCTGATCCTGTGCGGGTCGGCCTTCATCTGGATGGCTGATTTGCCTTCGACACTCATGCATTGGAAAAGCCGCCTCAAACCCCATGGGAGAGTCGGGTTCCATGCCTTTTCCGGGGATGCGTTTATTGCCGGGGTGGTGGCCCAAAGGATCCTGCTGAAACACAGCATCGCTTACCTGATGAACCAACCGACCGGCACCGTCGAAAAATGCCGCAAGCTTCTGGAGCAGGCCGGATACGAGAACATCGAGGTCATCGAGGACAAGAACGGCAGCTATATCGGTCTGGAGGAAGCGAAACAGGGGTGGGCGAGGCTGTTGTACCCGGCACCGGGTCAGTATCCGCATCCGCTTGCTAGGGTGACCGCTGAGCAGATGGCGCGCGTTCAGGCCGATTACGATCATGAACTGGAGCGACTGAATACGGATAGGGGCGTCTGGAATGACATGACGACGTTCCACGTGTTCGGAGAAAAGCCGTCCAATCCATAGGCAATTCGGTGACTGGTCATGGCCCCGCCGGTTTCGCGCCGGCTTTTTGCCGCCATCGATGCGCGTAGTGCCTTGCGGGCGCGGGCGCACCCGTCTATAGTGCGCCGCCCTGACAGATTGGATTAGAGGTATCAGACACATGGCGACAGTTATTCGTTTGCAGCGCGGTGGCCGCAAGAAGCGTCCGTTTTATGCGGTCGTGGTCATGGATTCGCGCAACCGCCGCGACGGCGCGTTCATCGAGAAGCTCGGCTATTACGACCCCTGCCGCGAGCCGGAGGTCATCGAGCTGGACCTGGAGCGCGTGAAGTCCTGGACCGACAAGGGCGCGCAGGTGTCCGAGCGCGTGGCCAGCCTGGTCAGCCTGGCGGGCAACCCGGACCGCGTGGCGCAGGCCCAGGCCAAGCTCGAGGCCAAGAAGGCTGCCGCCAAGGCCGCCGAAGCGGCCAAGAAGAAGGCCGAGGCGGAGGCTGCCGCGAAGGCTGAGGCCGAGGCCAAGGCCGCCGAGGAGGCCGCCGCTGCCGAAGCCGCTGCCGCTGAGGCTGCGGAGGAGACCGCTGAGGAGGCCCCGGCCGAGGAAGCCGCTGCTGCCGCTGAGGAAGTCGCTGAGGAAGCCCCGGCTGAAGAGGCTGCCGCCGAAGAGGCCCCGGCCGAGGAAGCCGCCGAAGAGGAAAAGTCCGACGCCTGATCGTCTGCTCGAGGTCGGCGCCGTCCAATCGCCCCATGGGCTGAAAGGCGCACTGATCATCTATTCGCATACCCGGCCTGCCATCGGCATCGCCGGGTATTCTTTTTGGTACATCGGGAAAGCCCCGGACACCGCCCGGAGATTCGAGGTCGAGCGCTGCTGGCAGCACGGCCGGCGCATCCTGGCCCAACTGGCCGGTGTCCCGGATGCCGACGCCGCCGTGGCGCTGAAGGGGGCGACCATCTGGGTGGATGCCGCCGCGGTGGACATCGACGAGGATCATGAGTACCTGTGGGCCGATCTCGTCGGCTGCGAGGTGGTCGAGGCCTCCGGGCGCCTGCTCGGCCATGTCACGGGCTTGCAGGAGTACGGGGCGCAGGACATCCTGACCGTGCGCACGCCCGGGGATGCCATGCCCGCCGGGGAATGGATGATCCCGTTCATCGACGACGTCGTGGTCGACGTCGACACCGAGGCCCGCCGCATCGAGGTCAATCTTCCCGAGGGGATGGATGCATGCTTCACGCCCAGATCCTGACCCTGTTCCCCGAGTTCTTCGCCTCGCCGCTGTCCTGCTCGATCCCGCGCCGCGCCATCGATGCCGGGTTGGTGCGCGTCGATTGCCTGAACATTCGCGATTTCTGCACGGACAAGCACCGGCGTGCCGATGACGTGCCGTACGGCGGCGGCCCGGGCATGGTGATGAAGCCGGAGCCGGTGGTTGCGGCCATCCGCGATGCGCGTGCCCGCGATGCGGATACGCGCGTGGTGCTGCTGTCGCCGGCCGGCCGGCCGTTCACCCAAGACAAGGCGCGCGCGTATGCCGGACTTTCCGGCCTGACGCTGCTGTGCGGCCGCTACGAGGGCATCGACGAGCGCGTGGTCGCCCATGTCGACGAGGAGCTGTCGCTCGGCGATTACGTGCTGTCCGGCGGCGAGCCGGCGGCGCTGAGCGTGCTCGATGCGGTGATCCGGCTGCTGCCGGGGGCGCTCGGTGACGCCGAATCCGCGGCCCAGGACTCGTTCGCGGACGAAGGCCTGCTCGACTGGCCGCACTACACGCGCCCGGAGGTGTTCGAGGGGCAGCGGGTTCCCGAGGTACTGCTGTCCGGCAACCACGCCGAGATCGACCGCTGGCGCCGCGCCCAGGCGCAGGAGCGCACCAAGAAACGCCGTGGCTGAGCCGCGCATCGCCGTGGCGCTCGTGCATCATCCGGTGCTCAACCGGCTGGGGGAGACGAGCACGACGGCTGTGACCTCGATGGACGTGCACGACTTCGTGCGCAGCTGCGCCTTCTATGACGTGGCGCCGGTGTTCCTCGTGCATCCGGCCGACGGCATGCATGCCCTGGTCGGCGCCATGCGCGGCTACTGGCGCGAAGGCGAGGGCCGGAGCCGCAATCCCGGGCGCGGGGCTTCGCTGGACGCCCTCAGGCTGGTGCGTACGCTCGACGAGGCGGTGGCCGCCATGGACGGGCCGTCGGTCTGGTTCACCTCGGCCAATCCTCCGGCACAGGGCTGCATCGAAGTGGAGCGGCTCGCCGCGTTGCCCGGCCGGCACCTGATCGTGTTCGGCACCGGCTGGGGCCTTGATGTCAAATCGCTACAGCAGCCAACTGGATGGTTGTCACCGATCGAAGGTATCGGTATGGTTCGCCACCTTTCGGTCCGGGCGGCCCTGGCCATCTACCTGGACCGGCTGCGGCGATAGTTTTGGAGGCAACCGACATGCGTGCTTTGGATGACATTACGAAGGACCAGCTGCGCAGCGATATCCCGGATTTCCGCGAGGGCGACACCGTGCGCGTCAACGTGCGCGTGGTCGACTACAAGGAGGCCAAGGGCGGCAAGCAGGAGCGCCGCGAGCGCCTGCAGGCCTATGAGGGCGTCGTGATCGCCCGCCACAACAACGGCATCTCCAGCAGCTTCACGGTACGCAAGATCTCGAATGGCGTCGGTGTGGAGCGCGTGTTCCCGCTGCACTCGCCGATGCTCGACAAGATCGAGGTGGTGCGCCATGGCCGCGTGCGCCGGGCCAAGCTGTACTACCTGCGCAACCTCAGGGGCAAGGCCGCACGTATCTCCGAGAAGCGCCGCTGATTCCATCGCCTTCGGGCTTGGTAGCGAGGGCTCCCTTGGGGGCCCTCGCTGCGTTTCAGGGCGCGGGTGACGCCACGCCGCGCATTGGCCATAATACGGCGCGATATCCGCACCGGGTGAAACACAGGGAGAAGACATGTCAGACCGTTCCGATTTCTTTAACGATCCGCTGGGCGATAGCGCGGTGATCGAGGCCATCGACGCCGAGCTGGAGCGCCAGCGCCATACGCTGGAACTGATCGCCAGCGAGAACATCGTCTCCAGGGCGGTGATGCAGGCACAGGGATCGGTGCTGACGAACAAGTACGCCGAGGGTTATCCGGGCCGGCGCTACTACGGCGGCTGCGAGCATGTCGATGTGGTCGAGCGCCTGGCGCAGCAGCGCGCCTGCGAGCTGTTCGGCGTCAAGCACGCCAATGTGCAGCCGCATTCGGGATCGCAGGCCAACATGGCCGTGTACATGGCGCTGCTGCAGCCGGGCGATGTCGTCATGGGCATGGACCTGTCGCATGGCGGGCACCTGACCCACGGCAGCCCGGTGAACTTCTCCGGCCGCCTGTACCACGTCGTGGCCTACGGGGTGCGCGAATCCGACGACCGCATCGATTACGACGCCATGGAGCGCATGGCGAAAGAGCATAAGCCGAAGATGATCATCGGCGGCGCCTCGGCCTACGAGCGGGAGATCGATTTCGCACGCATGCGTGCCATCGCCGACGAGGTCGGCGCCGTGCTGATGGTGGACATGGCCCACTACGCCGGCCTGATCGCGGCCGGGGTCTACCCGTCGCCGGTGGGGCATGCGCACGTGATCACGACGACGACGCACAAGACCCTGCGGGGCCCCAGGGGCGGCATGATCCTGACCGACGACGACGAGTTGGCGAAGAAGATCAACAGCCGCATCTTCCCGGGCATCCAGGGCGGGCCGCTGATGCACGTGATCGCCGCCAAGGCCGTCGCCTTCGGCGAGGCGCTGGGTGAGCGCTTCCGCGCCGACCAGAAGCAGGTGATCGCCAATGCGCGCGCCATGGCCGAGGTGCTGGCCGGCGGCAAGCTGCGCATCGTCTCCGGCGGCACCGATTGCCACATGCCCGCACGACCTGACCGGCAAGCAGGCCGAGGAGGCGCTGGAGGCGGCCGGCATCACCACGAACAAGAACACGGTGCCGTTCGACACCGCCTCCCCGTTCGTGACCAGCGGCATCCGCATCGGCACCCCGGCCATCACCACGCGCGGCATGAGGGAGGCCGAGGCCGGGGCGATCGGCGGCATGATCCTGAAGGTGCTGGATGCGCCCGAGGATGCATCGGTGCGCGAGGCCGTACGCAGCGAGGTGCGGGCGCTGACCGACCGCTTCCCCATCTACAGGGACTGAGCACCGGAATTACGCATGCACTGCCCGTTCTGCGCCCACCCGGATACGCGGGTCATCGATTCCCGCGTGGTCGAGGAGGGCGGCGCGGTGCGCCGCCGCCGGGAGTGCGAGGCCTGCGGCAAGCGCTTCTCGACCTTCGAGCGCGCGGACCTGCGGCTGCCGCTGGTGGTCAAGAAGGACGGCACGCGCCAGCCCTTCGACGTCGGGCGACTCAGGGCCGGCATGCAGAAGGCGCTGGAGAAGCGCCCGGTGTCGGCCGAGTCCATCGAGGAGGGGGTCAGCGCCGTGCTGCGTGCCGTGCGCGAACTGGGTGAGCCCGAGGTGCCCACGGCCGCGATCGGCGCCTTCGTGATGGAGCAGCTGCAGAAGCTGGACGGGGTGGCGTACGTGCGCTTCGCCTCGGTGTACCGGGAGTTCAAGGACGTCGACGAGTTCCTGGCGGCCGTCAAGCATGCGATGGGAGAGCGGCGTCGGCGCGGAAAGTCGTAGGACGCCTCAGGCAAAGGAGAGGGACATGGCATTGAGGATTGCGGTATTGCCGGGCGACGGCATCGGCCCGGAGATCGTGCGCGAGGCATGCAAGGTACTGGAGGTGCTGAATCGCGACTTCGGCCTGGATGCCGGATGGGATGAGGCGCCGGTCGGCGGCGCCGGCTTCGAGGCGGCGGGCGATCCGTTGCCGACGCCGACGCTGGCCCTGGCGCGCGAGGCCGACGCGGTGTTGCTGGGTGCCGTCGGCGGCCCGCAGTGGGAGCGCCTGGACAAGCCGCTGCGGCCGGAGGCGGGCCTGTTGCGCCTGCGCGCGGAGCTGGAGCTGTTCGCCAACTACCGGCCGGCGAAGGTCTACGACCAGTTGCTCGATGCCTCGACGCTGAAGCCGGAGGTGGTGCGCGGCGTCGACATCCTGGTGGTGCGCGAGCTGGTCGGCGGCATCTACTTCGGTCAGCCGCGCGGCATCGACATGGTTGGCGGCGAACGGCGCGGCTTCAACACCGCCAGCTATACCGAGAGCGAGGTCCGGCGCATCGGACGCAAGGCCTTCGAGGCGGCGCGCCTGCGCAGCGGGCGCGTATGCAGCGTCGACAAGGCCAACGTGCTGGAGACCAGCGAGGTCTGGCGCGCGGTCATCGGCGAGTTGCACCAGGCCGAGTTCTCCGACGTGGAGCTGACGCATATGTACGTCGATAACGCCGCCATGCAGCTGATCCGCAACCCGCGGCAGTTCGACGTGCTGGTGACCTCGAACCTGTTCGGCGACGTGCTGTCCGACGAGGCCTCGATGCTGACGGGCTCGATCGGCATGCTGCCGTCGGCCTCCGTGGGCGAGAACCACGCGATGTACGAGCCGATCCACGGCTCGGCGCCGGACATCGCCGGCCAGGACCGGGCCAACCCCCTGGCGACGATCCTGTCGGTGGCCATGATGCTGCGCTTCTCGCTGGACCGCGCCGATCTGGCCGAGCGGGTGGAGCAGGCGGTGGAACAGGCGCTGAACGACGGCGTACGCACGCCCGACCTGGCGATCCACGGCGAGACGCCGGTCGGTTGCGCGGCGATGGGAGATGCGGTTTGCAAGGCACTGGGAGCGATGGCATGAGTGAGTTTCTTTCGCACAAGGACGGATACCGCGTGGCGGTCGTGGGCGCGACCGGCGCCGTCGGCAGGACGATGCTGGAGATCCTGGCCGAGCGCGATTTTCCGGTGTCCGAGATCGTGATGCTGGCCTCGAGCCGCAGTGCCGGTTCCCGCGTCGAGTTCCGCGGCAAGGAATACGTGGTGCAGGATCTGGAGACCTACGACCCGGCGGGGCTGGACATCGCGCTGTTCTCGGCGGGTGGCGGCACCTCGCGGCAGCATGCGCCGCGTTTCGCCGAGGCGGGCTGCTACGTCATCGACAATTCGAGCGCCTGGCGCATGGATCCGGATGTGGCGCTGGTGGTGCCGGAGGTCAACGCGCACGCGCTGGAGATGGCCAGGATCAACCGCATCATCGCCAATCCGAACTGCTCGACCATCCAGATGGTGGTGGCGCTGAAGCCGTTGCACGACGCGGTACCGATCCGGCGCGTCGTGGTCTCGACCTACCAGGCCGTCAGCGGTGCCGGCAGCCGCGCCATGGAGGAGCTGGCCGACCAGTCGCGGTATCTGCTGTCCGGCAAGGCGGCGGCGGTGAACGTGCTGCCGGCGCGTATCGCCTTCAACGTGGTGCCGCAGATCGATGTGTTCACCGAGGACGGCTATACCAAGGAAGAGCACAAGATGATGGACGAGACCCGCAAGATCCTGGAGGCGGATATCGCGTTGTCGGCCACCACGGTGCGTGTGCCGGTGTTCTACGGGCACTCGGAATCGGTCAATGTCACCTTTGACGGCCCGATGACGGCCGAGCATGCGCGCGACCTGCTGGCCGGAGCCCCGGGCATCTGCGTCGTCGACGACCCGTCGGGCGAGGACTACCCGATGCCGATGGAGGCTGCGGGCACCGATCCGGTGTGGGTCGGCCGCATCCGCGATGATTATTCATGGCCGAATACCTTGAACTTGTGGATAGTTGCTGATAATGTACGTAAAGGCGCGGCTCTAAATGCCGTTCAAATAGCGGAAATCTTGATTGGAAAGTGTTAGACATCACTTTCGCCGCTGTTGTGAACCGGGATTTGGGTCGTCAAGAATTTTGTGAAAAACGGCGCTTGAATCGCAACTTACGGCGGAGGAGGCGATATGCGTAACAAGGTGGCGCTAGGATTCCTGGCTTTGGCAGTCTGGCTGCTGTCGGCCGCAAGTGCATGGGCCGTAGCCTTGGGCAAGATCGATGTTGCCAGCCATCTCGGGGAGCCCTTCTTCGCGGAAGTGCCGCTGCAGCTGGATCCCGGCGAGAGCCTCTCCAACGTCTATGTCGAGCTTGCCTCTCCCGCCGATTACCGCATCCTCGAGGTGTATCGCGACCCGGCCCTGAACGGCATCACCGTCGACGTCAAGACCGACAAGCGGGGCGCCCGCGTGGTGCTGAGCTCCGATACCGGCATCGAGTCCCCGTTCTTCAACCTCGTGCTGAAGGTCCGCTACGAGCGTGCCACGCATTTCAAGAAGTACCCGGTGTTTCTGGACATCCCCCAGATGGCCAAGCCGGCCATGATGAAGCCGCTGCCCACCGTCAAGGAAGGGCAACGCCGGGCGGCTTCGGTCCCGGCGACGCCGACCGTGGCCCCGGTGGTTCAGGCCAAGCCGCTGCCGGGCTCGGCCTTCAAGCCGTTCGACGGCTGGGCCCGCACCGCCCGCTATGGGCCGATGGTCTACGGCGACACCATCACGACCGTGGCCCAGCGCCTGCAGATCGACAACCGCTACACGCGGCAGCAGGTGATGGTGGCCCTGTTCGAGAGGAACCGGGCCAGATTCGATCATGACAACATCAACCTGATCAAGGCCGGTACCTATCTGGACGTGCCGACGGCGGCCGAGGTGGAGAAGATCTCGCCCGAACAGGCCCACAGCTTCCTGGCCAAGCAGGAAAAGGTATGGAAACAGCTGATCAAGCAGCCGAAGTACGCGGCCGTGGCCGAGGCCCAGAAGGATCGCTACAGCAAGCGCGTGCGGGTCGGTGAGAAGGCCAGCGGCGTGGCCGGCGCACCGATGCCGTCGGCGTCCCAGGGTCAGCAGGGCGCTGAGTCTTCCGCCGCCAGCGCCGAGGCGATGCAGAAGCAGAACGAGCTTCAGCAGCAGCTGCAGCAGTTGCAGCAGAAGAACAGTGATCTGCAGGGAAAGCTGGACACCACCCAGAAGCAACTGGCCGACATGGCCGCCAAGTCCGATGAAGCGGGCGCCGCCGCTGCCAATGCCAGGGTCAAGCGTCTGCAGATTCAGCTGGCGCGCCTGCAGGCAGAGCGTGATCAGGCCCTGCAGAAGGCCAAGGAGCAGCCCTCGCCGCTGGGCTGGCTGACCTACGCCCTGCTCGCCGTGATCGTGCTGCTGCTGGGCTTGGTCGGCTATCTGATGCGCCGTGAGCCGGCGCATCCGGCCACGGACTATCCGGAGGTCGAATCGCATCCCGCGGCCTCTGCGGCTCCGATGGCCTCCATGTCCCCCGTACCCCATGCGGATATGTTCGAGGAAGCGCCGGAGATCGATGTCGAGGAGGTTCCGGACCTGGGCTTCGATTCCACGGCCACCATGCAGATGAGCGCTGCGGACGTCACCAAGGAGTTCACCGATTCGATCCCGGATCTGACCGATGAAGACACCGGCAAGATGCAGGCCTTTGAAGAGGAGATCGACGAGGAACCGGATCCGAATGTCGACTACCTGGCCGAAGCGGACGTCTATCTGCGCTACGGCATGGAAGACGAGGCGGTGCAGCAGGTGAGAATGGCCCTGAGGCTCGATCCCCATCATGCCGATGCCTATATCAAGCTGGCGCAGGTGTTGAAGGCCAAGAACGATCAGGCTGCCCTGGACGAGGCCATCGCCGAGGCCCGTCAGGCGCTGGGGGGCAGTTCCCTGCAGCGTTTCGAGGATTCGGTGTCCAATCTGGACCAGGTGATGGACGCATTCGCGGATACGTTGCCGCCGACCGCGGTCGATGAGATTCCCGGATTCGAGGAGACCGTCGCGGTGGATGAGACTGCAACTGCCGCGGAAGAGGCGCCAGCCGAAACGGAGCCCGGGACGGAAGCCCCGGCTGAGGCTGCCACAGAAACGGGAGACCTCGACGATCTCGACATCGAGTGGCCCGAATTCGAGGACGTGGAAACGCCGTTGCACGAGGCCGAGGCGGAAGTGGCGACCCAGGTGGAGGAAACGCCGCCCGCTGCGCCGCCGGCCGAGGCGGAGGAGACACCTCCTCCTGCGCCGCCGGCCCAGGCTGCGCCCGAGGCGGCGACCGGCGACATGGATTTCGACCTGTCCGATCTCGAGATCCCGGAGGCGGGAGATGAGGAAGGCGAGGCGAGCCGTGCCTCCTCCTTCATGGATACGAGCGACCTCGAGAAGACGGTGGCGATCGACTGGTCGCAGGAGACCTCGGTGGAGGATAGCGGCGAGCAGGAAGGCATGGTCAGTGAAAGCGGCGCCGAGGGCCATGCGGAGTTGCCCGAGTTCGGCATCGAGCCTGAGCCAGAGCCCGCGGAGGAGCCAAAGGCCGCGGAGGAGCCGAAACCCGCGGCCCAGTCGGCCATCGATGAAGGTGGGATCGACCTTGGCGATTTCGATTTCGACAAGATCGAAGAGGAAAAGAATGAGGAGTCGGTACAGTCCGCGTCCGACGATGAATTCAGCAGCACCATCCGTACGACGCAGGTGAATCTCACGGTGCCTTCCGCTGCGGATGAGGAGGCGATGTTCGACCTGTCCTCGGAGAACGCAGAGAGCGATGTCCTGGACCTGTCCGAAGAGGAAAAATCCTCGATGCCGGTCAGCGAGCCGGAGGAGGATGCCCCGTCCCTGGCCACCGGTGCGGAGAACGAGTCCGGTATGTTGCTCGATCTGGATGAGGATATGGATGAGACCCAGAAACTGGACGACCTGCTCAGCGAATTCGCCGACGAAGACGAAAAGGATGGTGACAAGAAGGACTGACCGGTCCGGTCGCTTTTCTGATGCCCAGCCGTTGCGGCGATGATGCTTGCGACCTTGCGCCAGCGTTGCGCCGGCTACGTATGGGAGAGCCATGCCGCATCCCGCCTGTTGCTCGGCCTGTTCTGCCTGGCCGCCGGGCTGCGTTCCTCCTCGATGACGCATGCGCTTGTGCTGCTGGGGATCATCTTGCTGCTGTTGCTCGGCCTGGGCACACCGGTTGCGACGGTGGGGCGGGCGCTGAAGGTGCTGGCGTTTCTGGTTCTGCCCATCCTGATCCTGCATATGTGGCTGACGCCGGGCCGGCTTCTGATATCGCTCGGACGGTTTGGGGGTATCAGCGCGGAGGGGCTTGAGCACGGCGGCTGGTTGAGCCTGCATCTGGTGCTGATGTATTTTTCCGCCATGTTGTTCTCCCGCCTCGTGTCGTTGCAGGAATGGATGTCCCTGACCTCGGTGTGCGGCGGCAGGCGGCTGCAGCCGTATCTGATGTTGCTGATGCCGCTGGCGCGGCAGGTGCGCTGGCGTACACAGACCCTGGCACGCCAGTGGCGTCAGCGCGGAACCTGGCGTGAATTGCCACTGACCTTGTCCGCCGTGACGGCCCAATGCATGTCGGTGTCGCGGCACCAGGCCGATGCCCTGTGGATGCGATGGCCGGCTCCTGCAGGCGTTGCCCATCCCATCTTCGCCGCGGGGCCGTCCATGCGGGCATGGACGGCCACCCTGCTGATATTGCTGATCGCTGCCGTCATGCTGGCGGCGGCCATGGTCGGCCGGTGAGCGACGCCGGCCCCTCGAACCGCCGCATCGCGCTGGTGCTCGAATACGACGGAACCTGCTTCAACGGATGGCAACGGCAGAAGGTTGGGCATGCCGTCCAGGAAGACCTGGAACAGGCCTTGCACGCCATCGACGGCAGGGATTGCCGGACGGTGGCAGCCGGACGTACCGATGCCGGTGTCCATGCCGAAGCCATGCTGGTGCACGCGGACGTGGACGCTGCCCGCTGGCAGCGTTCACCGAGAGCCTATGTGCACGGCGTCAACCAGATCCTGTCGGCACCGCTCAGGGTCGTGGGGGTGCGGGCCGTGCATCCTCAGTTCCACGCCCGATTCGATTGCCTCGAACGGGCCTACCGCTACCGGATCTGGAACCGGCCCACCGCCTCGGCGCTGCACGCCTGGCGCCACTGGTGGATGCCGCGACGGCTGTCGCTGGAGGCGATGAACGAGGCGGCTTGTTTGCTGATCGGCGAGCATGACTTCAGCGCCTTCCGGGCGGCCGGCTGCCAGTCGCACTCGCCGTGCAGGGACCTCAGGCGGCTGCACGTCGCGCAGGATGGCTGGACCGTCTCGATCGACGTGCATGCCAACGCCTTTCTGTATCACATGGTGCGCAATATCGTGGGCAGCCTGGTGCGGGTCGGGGTCGGGGACTGGCATCCGGAACAGGTGCAGGCCCTGCTCCGCTCGGCCGACCGGACGCAGGGTGCGGCTACGGCGCCGGCGCACGGGTTGTATTTCCGGGATGCCGTCTACAAGGGTTTCCGGGCCTCGGAGTTGATCGGGGTTGTCTCGGATTGAGCCGGCCGGTCGTTGCGGTTGGCCTGAATGGCCGCGATATGCGCGGATAGGGCCCGGTAGCTGACGGGCTTTTGGATGATGCCGGCGTCGAGCCCCGCGAGCAGCTGCAGGCGTTCCTCCTCGCCGTAGGCCGTGATCACCATGATCGGCAGGGTCACGCCCCGTTCGCGCAGTTGCTGGATCAGATGCACCCCGTCCATGCCGGGCATGTTGTAATCGGTCAGGATCATGTCGAAGGCATCGTCGGGCCGTTCGAAGTAGCCGAGCGCGGTCTGGCCGTCAGGGGCCGCCACCACGCGATGACCCATACGCGTCAACATGGCCTGGTGCACGTTCAGCACGACCGGGCTGTCGTCCACGAGCAGGATGCGCCATGGCAGTGTCCGGACCGTGTCGGCCATGGCGGCCGGACTCGCCCCTTCCGCCTGGTGCCGGCCCGGCCCGGACGGAAGGCGGATCACGAACGTGCTGCCCTTGTCCGGGGAGGATTCGACGCCGATACGGCCGTGATGCTGTTCGATGATCCGCTTGACCATGGCCAGCCCCAGGCCGGTACCCCCCTGTTTCCTGCGCGTGGTCCAGAAGGTGTCGAATATCTTGTGCAGATGTTCACCGGCGATGCCCTGCCCGGTATCCGATAGCCGGATGATGATGCCAGGCAGGCCGTCATCGCGTTTATCGGCGCTGACGTGAATCTCGATGGCGCCGACGTCGGGGATCGCCTGGTAGGCGTTCTGGATCAGGTTCATCATGACCTGTTCCAGTTCGGATGCGGGCAGCGCGGGGGACGGCAGGTCGGGGTCGATATGGCAGCTGAGCGTGACCTTTTCCGGCAGCTGCAGGCGCACCAGTCCGATCAGGTTCTCCAGTGTGTCGCGGATGTCCCTGACCTGGGCACGCGGCCGTTCCGCGGCGGTGTTGCGGCTGGCCTGCAGCAGCTGCGAGACCATCTCAGCCCCGCGTTCGCCAGCCTCGATGATGGGCGTAAGTCCGCGCTGCACTGCCGGGTCCTGGACATCCATCTGCAGGATCTCGGCCTGCCCGATGATGCTGGTCAGCAGATTCCGGAAATCATGGGTGATCGACGCCATGGCATCGCTCTGGAACCCGGGCTGTCGGTCGTCCTGCGTGATGTCGAACAGGAAGCACAGGCCGATCCACTGTCCGTGCCAGGGAATCCGGGTCGCCTCACCCAGCAGCCTCAGGGACCGGTCGGATGCGTCGCGGCCCCGGATACGGAAGCGGAAGGGCGTACTGCTGTCCTGTTGCAGCGCCTTGCGGCAGTGGCTGATGATGAGCTTGCCGTCCTCGAGCAGGGCCAGCACGTCGACCTGTTCACCGACGAGACGGGTCAGGGGTTCGCGGCTGATCGTCTGCAGCGCAGCGTTGGCATGGGTGATGCGGGGGGTGCCATGGGCATCCAGATGGTAGGTGAAGATGGGCAACGGGCCCTGGTCGAGCAGCCCGAACGTGGGCTCTTCCTCGGCCTGGGCGTGGCGGGCCCTGCGGCGCTGGCTGAGTGACATGGCATAGGACGGCAACAGCAGCAGGGCCGCGACCTGGAAGCCGAGCAGGGACCAGATGGTGTCGGTCTGCAGCTGCTGCAGGCTGACGACAGCGGCGCCGCCCAGTCCGGCCAGGCACAGGGCCTGCGTGTACAGCATCATCATGTTGCCGTAGCGGAAGGCATTGCCGAGGACAATGGCCAGATACAGCAGGGACAGGCCGCTGATGTTCCCGCCATCGATGACCAGGGCGAAACTGACGATATAGACGTCCAGGATCGGCGATATCAGCAGGCGGCCGGGGGAGGCGGGATGGCGGCGGATGGAATAGATGATGTAGAGGTTGTACAGAAGGTACAGCGAGGCCGTTGCCTGGAAGGCGGTGACATAGATCGCGAAGAAGGGGCCGTGCACGTACAGGTAGGCCAGGCATCCCAGGGCCATGGGAATCCGTATCCAGGCCTGCTGGACCTGGGTGTAGGCCAGGATGTGCCTGTCCCGACGGATTCCGCCGAAAAACCACGAATGCAAGAGCGGCTTCACGCCATCTGCCCTCCCTGTGTCTTAGGCCCGTTCCCGATGCAGGTTATCACAGACGGCGGGGCTTACTACCCCTGCCGAAATAGCGGCGGGAAGGATGCGGATGTGATACCGTTCGCCACCCACAGACGGGTTCTTTTTCACGAACAGGAGTATCGACGTGCTATATGTGGCTGTGCGTGCCGCACGCCGTGCGGGGGATATGATCGCCCGCGCCTTCGACGAGCGGGACAAGATGAATGTGCGCCAGAAAAGCGATCGCGATTATGTGACGGATGTCGACCAGCGGGCCGAGGCGGCGATCGTCCATGATATCCGCAAGCATTACCCGACGCATGGCATCATGGCCGAGGAGTCCGGCCGGACCAATCCCCAGGCCTCTGTGCAGTGGTATGTCGATCCGCTCGACGGTACGACGAATTTCGTGCACGGCTATCCCCATTTCGCAGTGTCGATCGCGGCCTGGAAGGACGGGCGCCCGCTGCTGGCGGTGGTGCACGATCCGATGCGCAATGAGACCTTCGAGGCCCAGAACGGCGGTGGGGCCTTCCTGAACCGCCGCCGCCTCAGGGTGACGGAGGAGACACGCGTGGCCCATGCGCTGTTCGCCTCCGGGCTCCCTTCCTATCGCCGGGACCAGATCGACGTGTTTCAGCGACGTATGGATGCCTGCATGCGCGCCACCGAGGGCTATCGCCGCGGCGGCTCGGCGGCCCTGGATCTGGCCTACGTGGCCAGCGGCCGGCTCGATGCCTACTGGGAGGCCGGC
>Ga0315540_10001217_pt1 | contig 14726 bp, 13 predicted proteins | sample SalMarSW160110MG_FD_203677 | JGI IMG/M metagenome (GOLD analysis project Ga0315540, IMG submission 203677) | Salt marsh sediment microbial communities from the Plum Island Ecosystem LTER, Massachusetts, United States - Salt Marsh Sediment SW1601-10 ... | reverse complement strand
GACGAAGCGCGCGACGCCGAGGCGGCGGCCTGATGCTGCGGTCTGCGCTGCTCACGTTCCGCATGCACCGTTTCGAGGTGCTGCTGGTAGCGGTGCTCCTGGGACTCACTGCCATCAGCGCCATAGTTGTCGAGAGCCACGTGGCTGCGGCCAACCCGTCCGACGCGTGCTGGATGCAGCACTGGCAGTTCGATCCGAACTCGAATCAGAACTCGGCGTGTGAGGCGCAGATCACGGACTTCTGGGCAGCCGCCGATGAAGCCTCGTTCGTCGCCAGTCCGCTGGCCGTGTCATTGCCCTTTGTCATCGGCCTGCTTCTCGGCGTGCCAATCGTCGGCCGCGAGCTCGAGCTGCGAACTGCCGGGCTGGCCTGGTCGCTGTCCGGCCGACGCTGGCGATGGTTGCTTGCACGCTTCCTCCCGGTGTTCCTGCTGGGTGGCATCGGCCTGATGGTCGTGGCCTGGCTGGTTGCCGACATGGCCCGCGTCGCCCATCCCTGGAACTACCTGGGCCCGGGACGCCTCCCGGACCTGACCGAGATCGGTTCCGAGGGACTGCCTCTCGCCGCACGCGGGTTGATGACCCTGGGCATCGGCCTGCTCGCAGGCGCGGTGATCGGCCGGACGCTGCCCGCCTTCGCCAGCGGGTCGATCGCGTGCTTTGTGCTGCTTTTCGTCGGCGCCCCACTCCTGCAGGGTTTCGTTGGCAACAGCGTGGCCGTGTGGCAGGACCAAACCGTGTCGATTGACCAGCCGGATCAGCCGCACCTTGTGGTGCCCGGCATGTCCGACACGGGTTATCGCACGCCGGAGGGCACCATCCTCACCTTGACGCAGGCGTCGGCGCTGGGCCAGGACCAGTGGCTGGCAGACCACGGCTACGTGCCGGTCTGGCGCGTCGCGCCGATCACGTCCTACCCAACGTTCGAGAGCGCCGACGTCATCGCCGCCTCGACGATCGGCCTCACCTGCATCGTCCTGACCTTCCCCATCGTCTCGCGCCGCCGCCCCGCCTAGAGGACACTCCCGCCGACGTTGTTGACACTCGCGCCCAGGCTCCCCCGTGCGCCGGCCTCGCGCCTGATGCGCGTACAGCATCGCGCACGGGCAATTCGTGCAGGGATAGTCGGCGGAATGGTCGCTGTGGGCCAGGTTTGTGCAGGGAATCGGCCGCTCTTGAACCGCTGTGCGCATCAACCGTAATGCGGCGCAGGCAGCCATCACGCTGATGGGCGGGCAGGGTCCTATGGCAACGAGCAACGTGGGTGGGCCGTGCAGCCAGTAATGGCGCCGGCTCGGTGTAGCATCGCCCGTGGGGGAGTAGCTCAGCGGTTAGAGCAGACGGCTTATATCCGTCCGATCCCAGGTTCGAATCCTGGCTCCCCTACCATTGCCGCCGATGGAAGATCCCAAGCAAGTTGCGCGCGCCCGGATCGAGGGCGCCCACCAGGCGCTGATCGGGCTGTCGCGCCGGATCCAGGCTAACCCGGAGCTCGGTTTCGAGGAGACGTTGGCCGCTGGCTGGACCGCGGAATGGCTGGAGGAGGCCGGCTTCAAGGTTGAGCGTGGCGTCGGCGGCCTGGACACCGCAGTCCGCGGCACGTACGGGCCGGGGCCACTCAATGTCGCGCTGCTGGTCGAATACGACGCTCTCCCTGAGGTCGGTCACGCGTGCGGCCACAACATCATCGCCGCCAGCTCGATCGGCGCGGGCATTGCCCTGGCGCCGGTGGCGGATCAGCTGGGACTCAGGGTGACCGTGCTGGGCACGCCGGCCGAGGAGGGCGGCGGCGGCAAGATCATGCTCATCGACGCAGGCGCCTTCGCGGATGTCCACTGCGCGCTGATGATCCACCCCGGTCCGAGCGACCTGCTGCTGCCGGAGGTCCTGGCCGCCGAGACCTTCGAGGTGACGTACGCGGGCAAGCCAGCGCACGCGGGGTCATTTCCCGAACGCGGCATCAATGCCGCCGACGCGATGGTCGTCGCCCAGGTGGCCATCGGCCTGCTGCGCCAGGGCCTGCTGCCGACCGACCGCGTGCACGGCATCGTCACCAGCGGTGGCGAGGCGTCGAACATCATCCCGGCGCGAACGACCGCCGATTACATGGTCCGTGCCGCCACGGTTGCTCGACTCGAGGAGCTGCGCCTCAAGGTGGGTAACTGTTTCGAGGCAGGCGCCGTGGCCAGCGGCGCCCGGCTGCAGATGGAACGCAGGCCGATCTACGCGGACATGCGCCACGACCTCGACCTGGCGGAGCTGTATCGGGCCAACCTGGAGGCACTCGGACGCTCGTTCGAGCCGGCGACGAACGCGGCCGGTGACCGGATCGAGATGAACCGCTTCTCGACGGACATGGGCAATGTCTCGTACGTGGTGCCCGCCATCCACCCGATCCTGGGTATCGACTCGGCCCCGGCGGTCAACCACCAGCCGGCCTTCACCGAGGCGACCATCACCCCGGCGGCCGATCAGGCGATCTACGACGGCGCCGTTGCGCTGGCCTGGACGGCGATCGATGCGGCCCGCGACGCTGAGCTCAGGGCGCGCCTGCTGGCGAGGCGGAAGACGGAGCCCTAGCCCGCGCGCAAGACCAGGATGTGTTGGTGGACGATGTTGGGCACGAAACCGCGCGGGTAGCCGTAGGGCCGTAGCCGCGCACCGGCCTGGTGCCAGATGAGGTCACCCTTGGTCACGAAGCCGGCCCGCTCGGCACCTGCGGCGAGGTCGGCACCGGTAAAGCGGTAGCGGCCCTGCTGGTAGGCGTCGCGCACAATGACCGCCGCGTAGCGCCCGGGGCGCAGCACACGCCGCAGCTCGCCGAACACGCCTTCCATGCGCTCGAGGTACTCGGCGTACGTCTTGCTGTTGGCGATGTCGGCCGCCTGATCGCTGACCATCGCATAGTCGGTGCGCCGGTTGGCGAAGCGTTCGGCCAGCCGCCCGCCGGCCATCGTCTGACGCAGCTGGGGGTTGTACGGCGGGTCGGTGGCGACGAAGTCGACCGATTCCGGCTCGAGCTCGACCAGCAACGTCATGGCGTCGCCGACGACCATTCGGCAGCCCGACGCGTCGAACCCGCGCGCGCCACCGGGATCCGCACTTCCGAGATCGGCCAGACTGGCCTGGCCATCGCCGCTCCCCATCTGGGCCACGACCTGCCGGTACACGTCGGCCCAGCGCTGTTCCAACTCGAAGCCCAGGGCCCGACGAGGCGCGCGGCAGATGGCCGCTCCCAGGAGCGTACCGCCCACGCCGGCGAATGGGTCGAGGACCAGCTCACCGGGTTGCGTGAAGAACTCGATCAGGCGCGCCATCAGCCGTGGCGGCTTGTTCGCACCGTGGGCTTTCCGTAGTTGGTGGCCCACTTCCGACGGATAGGCGGTCGCCCACACCGACTTGGTGAAGTACAGCCACTCCTCGCCGGAGAGCACGTTCAGGGTGTTGTCTGGATGCACCGCGAGCCGCGCATCCGACCGCTCGCGACCGCTCTGCACCCCACAAGTATCCCCCAGACCACCGCTATCCTTCGGGCCATGGCGTTCGTCGGGCGGGAACGCGAACTTTCGATTCTCGGCGCAGCTCTCGACCGTGCAGCGCGCGGCGAGCCGGCCCACGTCGCCGTCAGCGGACCGCTGGGCATTGGCATCAGCGCGCTGTTCGACGAGCTGGCGCGCCGTCTCGATGGTGCCCCGGTGGTGACCCTGCTGCGCGCGCGCTGCTACGCGCCACGCTCGGGCGTTCCCTATGCCGCCGTGGCCGATGCCCTCGCGCCTGCCCTCGCACGCCTGCCTGATGAGCGGTTTGTCGGTGTGGTTGGACCGGTGGCCTTCGACATTGCCCAGGTCATCGCCGGCGTGGGTGATCGTCTGGATGCTCTGGGCGCACCACCGCAGTCGCCGCATCTCAGCGCAGCCCACCAGCAGGGTGCTCGGGTGCGTGAGGCACTGCTCGGCGTGATTGAACGGCTGGCGGCCGACGGCCTGCTGTGCCTGGTCGTCGAGGACATGGAGCATGCCGATCCGGCGACGCGCGAATTCATAGCTTCGCTGGTGCGCTTCACCGGCCGGCTGCGCCTTGGGCTGGTGATCGGTATTCATCCCGACGTCATTCCGCGCGGCGATCCGTTGCGCAGGCTCGAGCGCATCCTGGATGAATCGCCTGCCGTGGAGCGCGTCGTGCTGAGCGGCCTGTCGCGAGCGGAAATGTTGGTCATGCTCGAAGAGCTGGCCGGCGAGCGACCCACGCTGGGTTTCGTCGCGGCAGTAATGGAGGGCTCGCAGGGCAACCCGCTGATAGCCGGCCAGCTGCTCGCCGCCCAACAGGACGTGGCTGGCATGCGCCTGTCGGATGACCTCGACGAGATCATCGAGGCTCGCCTGATGCGCCTCGAACCCGCCCAGGTGCGCGTTCTCCGCGTGCTCGCCGCGACGCGCCGGCCGTTGTCGGCCGACGAGCTGCTGAGCCTGCAGCTGGCCGACGGCCACCTGACGCGCGCGAGCATGAACGCCGCTCTCGAGAGCGGGCTGGCCACTGATGCCGGGGGGCAGCTCGTGATCGCTCACGAAGTCTTTGCCGAGGCCATCGAACGCTTGACGATGCCCCGCCAGCGCCATCGCCTCCATGCCAGTCTGGTCGAATGGGCCGTCTCGCCCGGCGAGGCGGCGTGGCATTGGCAAGCGGCCGGACGGCCCGCGGAAGCCGCCGCGGCGCATCTGCGGGCGGCACACGCCGCGCTGCCCGTTGACCCGGGCGCCTCGGCAATGCTGCACTACTCGATGGCCCTCGAACTCGCCGAGGACGTGCCGGGCGATGCGTCTCTGCTGGCCGCGGCCGCCGCGGCTGCCAACTCGGCAGCCGCTTTCCGCCGCGCTGCCGCCTATGCCGAGCAGGCCATCGAGGTGGTTGCCGGCGGCCGCGTGGAACGGCTGCTGGCGGGCAGGGGCGGCGCGGTCGCGGACCGGACGCGCGCGGGCGAGTTGTCGCTGCAGCTCGGTGAATACCGGCGGTCGAGCGGTGACTCCGTCGGCGCGCGACAGGCATTCGAACAGGGCGTCGCGCTGACACCGCCCCACGCCCATGGGTTGCGAGCACGCGCCCTGGCGTTGCTTGCCCAGGACCTGATGCTCGAAGGCCGCTTCGCCGACAGTGCGCGGACAGCACGACAGGCGCGCGATCTCGCCGCCGCCAGCCCGGATGCCCTCGGCGCGCTGGCGCACGCCACTGACACCCTCGGGGTGGATCTTGCGTACGGGGGTGAGATCGACCGTGCGCTCGAGTTGCTCGAAGAGGCGATCGACACCGGCCGGCAGGCCGGCGATCTCGCCGAGGTGATGCGCGGCTACGCGAACATGACCACCGTTCTCGATCTCGACCTGAGACGCGAGAAGGCGTTGGAAGTGGTCAAGGAGGGCATGGCCGAGGCGAGTCGGAACGGTCTGGGATTGACCTACGGTGCCTTCCTGCGCGGTAACGCGGCGGACATCCTGTTCCAGCTTGGCCGCTGGCAGGAGTGCGAGGCAGAGTGCCGGGCGGCGCTCGAGTTCCCACCCGCTGGCGTCGCCTGGTTCAGCCCCATCCTGTACCTGGGTTTGGTGCTCGTTGAATCGCGCGCCGACGACGAGGCGGCGCGGTTAGTTGGGCGCAGCCTGCTGCAGCTCGAAACGGTTCCGGCGGGCCAGTGGTCATCACTTGTGCTGCGCACCGCGGTCAGCCTCGCACTGTGGCGCGGGGATTTTGATGACGCCCTGAACGCCGCGGCCCAGAACTGGTCGCGCGTCGTGGAGACGGATGACGCGGGGCAGATGGCCAGCTCGGTGGCGCTGATCCTCGAGGCCGCAGCTGCCGCGGCGCAGCGCGGGCGGCTGCGCCGCGACTGGTCGAAGGTCGCCGACGCGAGTACCTCGGCCACCGACATGCTGACCCAGGCCGAGCAGCGCATCGCACGCCACGAGTTGCCGGCGAGTGTAGGGGCGCGGCGCGAGGCCGAGCTGTACCTGGCAACCGCGCGGGCACACCTCGCGCGTGTCCGCGGTCGAGCAAAGCCCGAAACGTGGGCGGAGCTGGCAGAGGCGTGGACGAAGGTGCACGTGCCGTACCAGGCGGCCAAGGCCCGCTGGTGGCAGGCTCAGGCGGCGTTGCCCGTTAGAACGCGACGTGCTGAGGCACGTCGCGCACTACTCGCCGCGTGGCGGATCGCCGGTGAGCTGCCGGCTCAACCCCTGCGCCGCGCCCTGCGTGATATAGCCGATCGTGGCCGCATCAAGTTGCCCCAGGCGGAGCTCGTCGCCATTCCGATTGTGCCCGCCACTGAGGCGGAGTCGATCGCGGAGGGCAAGCGGCAGGCGGTGCCGGTGGGCCCCGGCCTGGTCCCTGCCGAGAGTGCTCTGGCCGAGCGTGTGGCGGCCGGAGGGCCGAGCCCGGGCGAGCTGCGCTTCGGTCTCAGCCCACGCGAGAACGCCGTGCTGCTGGTGCTTGCCGAGGGACGCACCAACCGCGAGATCGCGGAGCGCCTGTTCATCAGCGAGCGCACCGTGGCCGTCCATGTGCGGCGCATCCTCGCCAAGCTCGGCGTCAGCGGACGCGTCGAGGCCGCCGGCCTTGCGATCCGGCTGGGCCTGGTACCGAGCGACCCGCACGCCTCGATCGATGAGCGGGCTTCCGTCACGGCGGGTCCCACCGGGTGACCACACGAATCGGGCTGATCGGCAACAATCGAGTAATGAACATCAAGTCGCTCGTCCGGCCGCTGGCCGCGCTGGTTCTGGTCGGGCCATTGCTCGTGGCGTGCGGGGGCACGGCGGGCCCGGCCTGGACATACGCACCCCTGGGCCCCACGCCATCTGCCGAGGCCTCAGCTTCATCCGCGCCGAGCCAGCAACCAGCAGGCTCACCGGGTCTGGTGCTCCAGGTGGCGAGCAACCAGGATCAGCCGCTTGTCTTCCAGCCGGCCGAGCTGACCGCTCCCGCCAATACGGTCATCACGGTTACCTACACCAACAACACCAACCTGCCGCACAACATCCACTTCTTCGACGGCACCGATCAGAACGCCCCCTCGCTGGGCGCGACCAAGGTCCAGACCGGGCCCAACATGCAGGACTCGGTGACGTTCACGACGCCATCTACGCCGGGCGACTATTTCTTCTGGTGTGACGTCCACCAGTCAGCCATGACGGGCACGCTGCACGTCACCCAGTGAGGTGCGTAGCAGCCGTCGGCGGCCGTTCGTCTTGACGTAGACTCGCACCCGCTCTCGCCGCCGTGTCCCGGTGAGGCGGGAACATATGGCGCGCCCGGCCAGTCACTGGTCGCGCATCCTTCCGATCTGTGGGGGTCTGACCAGCTAGATGTCCGCCAACCCGTCACCTGCTGTCGCGGCGCTTCTCTCTTTCCTGTTCCCCGGCCTGGGCCAGATCTACGCCGGGGACACGCGCAAGGGTGTCATCTGGGCGCTGCCAATGATTGCCTTCATCGGTGGGGTGGTCTGGCTGCTCTTCGCGGGCAAAGACGCGATGCTCCAGCTGGCGCTCAACAAGGTGCAGCTGGCGCTGCTCATCCTGAATGTCGCGTTCTTCTGCTACCACGTGGCGGCGATGCTCGACGCCTATGCAGTGGCACAGCACGAGCGGCTGCGCAACCTCGGCTACCGGCGCGGGGCGCCGATCATCCTCGCTTCACTGATCGCGTTGACCACCGTGCTCCACGGCGTGCCCGAGGTCGTGGGCTACCAGGTGAATCGTGGCCTGGCCGACATCTTCGGCCATGGCACCGGATCGCTGCCGGGCCAGCAGAGCTTCTCGCCGCAGCCGTCGCAGAGCCTCATCCCGATCGGGAGTTTCGAGAATGGGGGCGATTCGCCGTCCCCCTCGATTGAGCCGAGCGGCGGCAGCAGCGCGCCCACTCCAACCGGCACGGCGGCGCCCGGGGCTTCCCAGACACCACTGCCCTCGATCGACCTGGCCGGCTGGCCGTCGTGGGCCCAGGACGGCCGGCTCAACCTGCTGCTCGTCGGCGGCGACTCGCGCTCCGACACCGGTCTCGACACCAACAGCCTGCGCACTGACTCGATGATCCTGCTGAGTGTCGATATCCAGAGCGGCAAGGCGGCCATGTTCAGTTTCCCGCGCAACATGTGCAGCCGCACCATCAATCTGCCGTTCTGTTCCTCGGCCACACGCTATCCCGACTGGTTCCAGATCCCGCTCTCGCCCGAGGATGCCGGCGCGCGGCCGGGCGGCATTTACGACGGCTTGCTGAACGAGCTCTGGCGCGACGCCGCGTCGCAGCCGGGCAAGTGGGTTGGCTCGGACGGCATTGGGGCTGAATGCCAGACGCAGTTCGATTGCGAACGTGCCTGGCGCGCGCTGGCCGGCACGATCCAGGCCATGACCGGGCAGAACATCGACGGCATCGTTGCGGTCAACCTCAAGGGCTTCGTCAGCGTGATTGCCAACCTGCCCGACGGTGGCATCTGGCTGGACATTCCGAGCCCGCTGTACGACGACAATTACTACAACTCGCAGCAGCAGAAGATGCTCGTCGACTTCAAGCCGGGCTGCCAGTTCCTGAACCCGGAGGAGGCGCTCGCCTACGCTCGCTCACGGCACCAGGACTCGGACTACCAGCGTGAGCGGCGGCAGCAGTTCGTGCTCCAATCGGTCCGCAAGCAGTTGGACCCGCTCGCCCTGCTGCCACACATCCCGGCACTGTTGCAGGTAGCCCAGGAGAACCTGTTTACGACGCTGACCGACACCGACCTGCCCTACATCGCCCAGGTGGCTGCCCGCGTCGACGCCGGCCGGATGTACCAGATCACCCTGGCGCCGGGCCCGCTGAACAGGCTGACGAGCATGGCCGACATCCAGAACCTGGTGACCAACATCTTCCAGCAGCCCCAGCCGGCGCCGCAGCCCACGCCATCCAACCCCGGCCAGGCCTGCCCGCCGCGCACCTAGTCGGTCGGCAGCAGCAGCCGCCGGAGTAAGTCGGCGCGCAACTCTTCGAAGGTCGTTGTCGCGCGCGCTCCGGCTGCCTCGAGATCGGCGGGCGACGCCGCACCGTAGGCCAGGCCGATACCGATCATCCCGGCCGCGCTGCCGGCGAGCATGTCCCACGTGGCATCGCCCGCGTACCAGCACTCCGCCGGCGCCCTGTTGAGTCGCTGAGCCGTCTGCAGCAGCAGGTCGGGCGCCGGCTTGGCGTGCTCGACGTGGCTGCCGTCGACGATCAGCGGTCTTACCGGCAAGTCGAGTGCGGCGACGGACGTCGCGACCTGCTCGCTGCGGCTCGATGTGGCGATCGCCCACTGAAGCTCGCTGCGCTCCAGCGCGAGCAACAGCGCGCGGGCTCCGGCGACGGGCCGCGGCGAGCGGTTGAGCGCGTCGAAGATCTCGCCCGCGCGGTGGTCGATCGCCTCCTGCCGAGCGGCGTCGATCGTCCGTCCCGCTTGCGCCGCGATCTCGCGGGCGAGCCGCTTTCCGTCGGAGCCGATCAGGGCCGCGACCGGCTGGTGTTCAGCCGGAATGCCCATCTCGGCGAACGTCGTCAGCCACGCCTCGATGCGTGTTCCAACCGTGTCGACCAGGGTGCCGTCGAGATCGAAGACGATCGCGCGTGGGTCATCCAGATCGGCGAGTCGGCTCACAGCTGCGCGCCCAGGTCAGCCGGCGTCGTCACTGGCAAGCGGCAGACGAAGTCGCGGCAAACGTAGGCCGTCGCGTTTCCCTGGATCATGGGACGATCCTTGAGCAGCGGGACCGTCGTAGCCTCCCGGCCCACGGCAACGACGGCAAGGGGTCGGTAAACGGCGCGCACGACGCCAAGCAGCGCCCGCGTGTCATGCTCGTCGTGCGTGCCCGCGATCGCCACCTCCGTCAGCCCCTCGCGCACGAGCAGCCCGGCGTTCAGCCATTGGGCAAAGGCGGTTGGGTAGCGGGCTGGCAGATTGCCCACCAGCTTGAGTGTCTCTTCGCCGGCCTGACGGTAACTGCCTTCGCCGGTGAGCGCGTTGAGGCGCAGCAGGACCTCAGCCGCCGCGGCGTTGCCGGAGGGCAGCGGACTGTCCTGCAGGCTCTTGGGTCGGGCCAGCAGCGGCTCGTGGTCGTCGGCCGTATCGAAGAAGCCGCCCGCCGGGTCGGAGAAGCGTCCGAGGATCTCGTCCGCCAGTCCACGAGCCGCCCCGAACCAGCGCTCGTCGAACGTTGCTTCGTACAGGGCGAGAAGTCCATCGGCGAGGTGGGCATGGTCTTCCAGGACACCGGCGTGGCGCGCCTGGCCGTCCTTGAAGGAGCGCTGCAGTCGTCCGTCCCCGTCGCGCGCCCTGGTCAGCAGCAGATCGGCTGACTTTTCGGCCAGGCGCGCCCAGTGGTCATCGTCGAACGCGATTGCCGCGTCGGCGAGCGCCGCGATCATCAGCCCGTTCCAGGAAGTGAGCACCTTGTCGTCGCGCGCCGGTTGCGGGCGTCGCTGACGGGCCTCGAACAGCATCCGGCGCGCGCGCTGGACCATGTCGGGTGAGGTGCCTTCGTCCGCGACGCGATGCAGGATGTTGACGGTCTCCCAGTTGCCGCCGGCGGTGACGTCGTAGGCGCGCTCGAAAGCGGGCGCGTCGGTGCCCAGCAGCTCGTCGACCTCCGCCTTGGTCCAGGTGTAGGTGGCACCCTCGATACCCTCGGTGTCCGCGTCGAGGCTGGCGGCGAAGCCACCGTCGCTTGTCAGCATCTCGCGCTCGACGAACTCCAGCGTCCGCTCGGCAACCTCGCGGTAACGCTCGTCGCGCGTCAGCTGCCAGGCGTGCACGTAGACGCGCGCCAGGAGGGCGTTGTCGTAGAGCATCTTCTCGAAGTGCGGCACTAGCCAGCGCGCGTCGGTGGAGTACCGCGCGAAACCACCGCCCAGCTGGTCGAAGATGCCGCCGTCGGCCATGGCGTCGAGCGCCTGGATCGCCATCGCCAGGGCCCGTTCGTCGCCTGAGCCCAGGTGCCAGCGCAGCAGGAACTCGATGGTCAGTGGCTGCGGGAACTTGGGCGCCTGGCCCCAGCCGCCGTGTCGACCGTCGAACCCGGTCGCGAGTGCCTCGAGCGCAGCGTCCGCCGCCTGGGCCGCAGCGTTTGGCGCGTCGAGTGGCAGGCCTACCGTCTTGGCCACGGCTGCTGCCGCTCGATCGGCCGCGGCCAGAACCTCGGGGCGTTGCTCAGTCCATGCTTGCGCGACTCCCTCGAGGACTTGCCGGAACGACGGCAGACCATGGCGCGGCGTGTCCGGGAAGTAGGTGCCGGCGTAGAAAGGCTTGCCGTCCGGCGTCAGGAAGACGCTCATCGGCCAGCCGCCCTGGCCGGTCATCTGCTGGACGGCGTCCATGTAGATCGCGTCCACGTCGGGCCGCTCTTCGCGGTCGACCTTGATTGCCACGAAGGCGTCGTTGAGCAGCGTCGCCGTCGCCTCGTCCTCGAACGATTCACGTTCCATGACGTGGCACCAGTGGCAGGCCGCGTAACCAACCGACAGGAAGATCGGCCGCTGCGTCTCCCGCGCCCGATCGAGGGCCTCCTCACCCCACGGGTACCAGTCGACCGGGTTGTGAGCGTGCTGCAGCAGGTACGGGCTCGTTTCCGCCGCCAAACGGTTCACCATCGCCCCGATGCTACCGGTCCGTCGTCTGGTGCCGGTCACCTTGCGAGCCTTCCGCAACGGGACCGCCGCGAACGAGTACGCGTGGGCATCCCCGACGAGTCGCAGATTGGTGTGCGGGCCGGCCGCGGCAGGCATGAGAATGCCGCCCCGCCCTGGGGGGAGTGGCCGGTGACGCAACTGGGGCGGCCTCGAGGCAACCGGCTCGGGGTCGCTCCGACCAACCTGGCGCACTAGCATCGGCCCGTGCCCAGGCAAGCACCTCCGACTGCGGCCGTCATCCTCGCTGCCGGACTCGGCGTGCGCTTCGGAGGCAACAAGCTCCTGGCCGAGCTCGACGGGCGGCCGCTACTGCAGCACATGCTGGACCTCGCGGCCAGCCTGCCCGTGGCGCCGGTCGTTGCCGTTCTGGGCCGCAACGCGGGGGAGTTGCGTGCGGCGTGTCGCTGGGGCGACGAGCTCATCGTTGTCAACCCGCGGCCCGACGCCGGCCTGTCGTCCTCTGTGCGCCTTGGCCTGGCCGAGCTCGAACACACGCGCGCTGATCGCGCGCTGATGCTGCTCGGCGACCAGCCGTGGCTGCGAGTGGCGCAGGTAGAGCCGCTGCTGGCGGCCGCGACTGATAGCCCGCTGGTCGTCCCTCGCTATCAGGGAACGCGAGGGGCGCCGGTGCTCCTTACTCGAGCGGCCTGGCCGCTCGCCGCCCAGCTACACGGCGATCAAGGCTTCTCGCAGCTGTTTGCCACGCACCCCGAGTTGGTCACGTACGTTGACGTTCCCGGCACGAACCCGGACGTTGACTCTCCGGCCGACCTCAGTCGCGGCGCAGGATGAGGCCGATCTTGCCGTACGGCGGGCGCGGGTCGCAGTAAACCTTCACCTGTTCGTCGGTCTCGGAAGTCACTGACGTATCCCACAGCCGGTTCTGCGCCTCGAATGAGACCTCGGCGAGTTGTGGGAAGCGTTCCAGGATGGCCTGGCCCATCTCGTTGACGAGATGCTGTATCGACAGACTGACGAAGCGCTCGAACACCGCCGCGACCAGGTCGGCGATCTGTTCCCCCGCGACGTAGTGCGCGTGGCCCGGCTCGAGGGCGTCCTGCACGTCGGCATAGCGCCAGCCGACGTCCAGGTGGATGTACAGCGGCCGGTCGCGCTTCTCCGGCAGGGTCGTGTACTCGTCGCGCGCGAAATCCGCGAATGCCGACCCGGTCAGCTTGATGAGCTGCAGGCCCTGCCGGCCGGCTGCGAGGTCCGCGACGCGGACGCCCGCGTCAGCCGATCGCTCGAGTTCGAGGCGCGCGTGTGACCGGTCGTCATGGCGGCGCGAGAACAGCCTGGTGCTGGCCGCGAAACCGTCGCCGTCAGTCGCCGGCACGACCCCTGGTTCGAATGGAATCTCGACACCGGAGACGCGCAAGCGCTCCATGTGCGGGTAGGTCTGCAGGAACCGGCGCCCGACGAACAGCAGCCACTCCTCGAGCGTCGCGCCGTCGAACGCGAGCGACTCGCCATGGATGAAGTTCTTCATCGTGTCGGTCGCGACGACCAGGCGGTTGTCGCCTTCCGTGTACGCGGCCATGAAGGCCGTGCCCAGCACCTGCACCTCGATTTCGGCTGCCAGCAGGGCGTTCGAGCGCCCTGTGAAACATGACTCGGGTATCTCGGGAAGGCCGGTCAGCGGCCGGGCATGCGTCCGGTAGGTAGCGACCTCGGCCTTGCCGTAGTAGATCTCAGCCTTCATTCCTGCTCCTCTTCCGCTGCCGATCGCGCGCGATGGCGATGACGTCCGACAGCCCACGTTCCAGCTCGGCTGCCCGGTCAGCCTGCATGCGCCCCTCCAGGACCTCCGCGATCGTTTCACGCGAGCGGCCGTTGACAAAGATCACGAAACGAAACCCGAAGCGCTCCTCGTAGGCGTCGTTGAGCTTCCCGAGGCGAGCCGCCAACGGGCCATCGTCCCGGCCTCGGTCGTAGCCCTGCTCGCGGTACGACAGCGCCGAGACGGCCGCCGGCAACGCGCCGATGCGCGGATGAGCGTTGAGCAGCTCGACCTGCTCGTCTTCGGGCACCACATATGCCAGGTGCTCAGCGCGGGCGAGCAGTGCATCCCAATCTGCAGCATCCTCCGCCGCCAGACGCTCGATGAACCGCGGTGCCTCCTCGAAGAGTGTCCGCAGCGTCTCGGGCGACGGCCGCATCAGGAACCGCGATAGCTGCTGATCGAATATGGCGCCAGGAGCAGCGGCACGTGGTAGCTGCGGGTCGGGTCGTCTACTCGGAACGTGAGCGCCGCGCGGCGGAAAAACTTCGTGTCGAGGTCGAATTCGATCCGGTAGTCGCCGGCCGACAGAGGTCCCTGCAGCAGGTGCCGAATACGGCCGTCCGAGTCGGTTGTCGCTTCCCCGGCCGGCTGACCGTCGGGGGCGAACAGCTTGACCCGGATGCCGGCCGCGGGCTGTCCGCGCGCACTGTCGAGCACGTGTGTAGAGACTGTCGGCTGGTCGTTACCCTTGGCATCCATGGCCGAGTTGGCATTACGCATCGGGGACCTGAACTTTACCGCCCGCTGGGAAGCCGCCGCACCAAATACCGTGGCCGCCATCCGGCGCTGGCTGCCCATCCACAGCAGGCTCATCCACTGCCGCTGGAGTGGCGAGGGCTGCTGGATCCCGTTCGGGGAGATGCGGCCGGGGGTCGGCTATGAGAACCACACCAGCCATCCCGGGCCGGGGGACCTGATCATCTATCCCGGTGATCTGTCCGAGTGCGAGATCCTGATCGCCTACGGCGCGGTCGACTTTTCCTCGAAGGTAGGCCAGCTGGCCGGCAACCACTTCGCCACGATCGTCGATGGCGGCGCCCAGCTGGCGGAGATGGGGCGGCGCGTCCTGTGGGAAGGCGCCCAGGACATCGTCATCGACGAACGTGCCTGACGGCGAAGCAGTGAGGGCCATCAGGTCGTTGCAGGACACAGATCGGCCGCGACTGGCCGCGACCATGCGCGATACCTGGGGCTCGACGCGCATGGCGTCGCGTGGCCGCCTCCTTGAGATCCCCAACCTGCCCGGTTTCGTGGCTGAAGACAACGGGGA
>Ga0315540_10001216_pt1 | contig 14729 bp, 14 predicted proteins | sample SalMarSW160110MG_FD_203677 | JGI IMG/M metagenome (GOLD analysis project Ga0315540, IMG submission 203677) | Salt marsh sediment microbial communities from the Plum Island Ecosystem LTER, Massachusetts, United States - Salt Marsh Sediment SW1601-10 ... | reverse complement strand
GAGGCAAGCGATGCCCACCCCAGCCCGCACGTCGCTTGATGCCATCGTCACGGCCGGTCGCGCGATCCTCGAGGCCGAGGGCCTGCCCGGCCTCACCATGCACCGGGTCGCCGATGCCGTCGGTGTGCGGCCGCCGTCGCTCTACAAGCGCGTCAGCAACCGTGCGGCGCTCGTCCGGCTGATCGCGGAGGCCGCGTTCGACGATCTGGGGCAGGCGCTCGAGCGAGCCGCGACCCACGGCGAGCCACAGGCCGATCTGCACGCGATCGCCGTCGCTTTCCGTGCGTTCGCCCGCACCCAGCCGCAGGCATACGGCCTGCTGTTCGGGCCGTTGCCCGACGACTGGCGCCCCGATCCCGCGGCCTACCGGCGGTCGCTGGATGTCCTGCTCCGGGTCGTCGGGGAGGTGGCCACACTGGGGCGGGAGCTCGAGGCGGCTCGAACCGTCACCGCCTGGGCGCACGGCTTCGTGAGCATGGAGCTCGCCGGCGCGTTCCGGCTGGGCGGCGACGTGGACCGGGCGTTCGCGTTCGGGAACGAGCGCGTGGTGGCTGCGATCAGCGAGCGAGGCTGATCGACCGATCGTCGGCTGCCACGGGTCCGCCCCGGCGCCCGCGCTCACGCTTGGCCGCGGCCATCCCGCGGTCGGCCTGGCGGAGGGCCTCGTCGAGCCCGTCGAGATCGTGGATGATCCGGTACCCCACCGACGCCGAGACGCGCAGCATGCCGACCTCGTGCTCGATCGGCTCCTCGACCACCTCCGTGATGCGGTCCACGATCGATGCGGCCTCGGCATCCTTCTCGACCCCGGAGGCCAGCAGCACGAACTCGTCCCCGTGGAGATGGACCAGGAAGTCCTCCTGCCGCCTGGCGGCCGTGAGCCTCTGGCCCACGGTCTTGAGCACGTCATCGCCAACCGTATGGTCATAGGTGTCGTTGACCGCCTTGAACCCGTCGAGGTCGATGTAGAACACGCAGGCGCCAGAGCGACCCGACCGTCGGAGATCCGCGGCGTGCTCGGTCAGCGACAGGCGATTGGGCAGCAGCGTCAGCTGGTTGTGGCGGAGGAGCCAGCCGGCGCGGCCACGATCCACCGAGGCGGCCGCGGCCGCGTCCGCGATGACCAGTCCGGCGGGGCTCCACCACGCGATCGCCGCGTAGGCCGCAGCGAAGATCCAGGCCATCGTCGACTCGGCCACCATCATGATCGTGATCGTCTGCCACGGGACGCCGATCGCTTCCGAGGGACGCCGTCCGGTCCGCGCCCACACGGCGAGCACGGCCAGCGCCAGGTTCCCGGTGCAGAACACGGCGGCGCCAGCCATGACCTCGAGGAAGTCCCCGAGCTGCCCGTCGCTGGGAGCCAGCCCGCGCAACGCGAGCGTCAGGATGGCGCCCACCGCGGCCGGGATCGCCAGCACCGCCCGGTTCGCGAGCACCGCATACCATGGGATCTGACCGCGGAACTCGCGTAGCTCGAGGCTGCCGAGGGCGGCGACCCAGACGCCGGCGACCGGGCCGCCGAGGGCGAATGCGGCCACCACAGGTGCGACGCCAAGCGTGATCGCGGTCCGGCCCTCCTCGGCGGTGCCGCGCGCCGATGTCGCCACCCCCACCACGATCCACAGCCCGATCCCGAGCACCCGCGGGTCGACACCGCCGATTGCGAACGGCAGGGCGATGTCGGACGAGACCGGGAACAGGGCCAGCGTCGCGATCCCCAGGAGGAGGGCGATCGCGATGTACGACCATACGATCACCGCCACCCGGCCTGACGGCATCGGGATGGCAGCGAGGCGGCGCTCGAGGCGCACTCGCAAGCTGGTGCTGGCGCGGACCTGCGCCCGATCGTTCAGTCGACCGGCCACGAACGGCTCCGCCCCCGGTGGATGCGCATGCTCTCCCCACTGTCGGGCACGCCCGCAGACCGGCTGCGAGCCGCACCAGGGATCGTCGCCCGTCCGGCCCGGACCGGCCATGGGCCAGTAGTCATTCCGGCGGCCGGATCTCCAGCGCGGCCTGCGCTCCCGGCCTCACGCGCGACACCACGCGATTCGTGTCGGGCGGCCGTGGGGCTCAATCGACCCACCCAGAGGAGGCTCGGCATGGTCACCTGCATTCCGGTGGCGCCCGATGGCACGGTCGATCCGCGGTGGGGCCGTGCCGCCCGCGTCGCCGTGATGCGGGTCGAGGGCGGCGAGATCGCGCGGTTCCTCCAGGAGCACCGAGTCGAGCTCGTCGTTGCGGACCACATGGGCGGCCACATGGCGCGGATGCTCGAGGGGATGGGCATCGCGGTCCGGCTGGGTGCCGCCGGCCAGGCAACCGCGGCGGTCGCGTCGGCGGCACGCTCTTCCTGATCCCCGGCCAATCCCCGCCGACGACGAGGCGGAGCGGGTCAAGTGCCGCGCCCGGACCCGCCGCAGTCGGGCACGAACCGCGTCTCGCCGTCGAGGTAGCGCACGCCGACGGGCTCCCCGTCCTCGAGGTATACGCGAGACAGCCGGGGCGACAGGGCGTCGAGGACCTCCCATGAGATCGAGCCGCGGACCGCCGCGAGGTCGTGCACGGTCATCGCGGGACCGGTTCCGTCCAACAGCACGACCTCGTCGTCCATGTCGAACGCGGGCAGGTCGGTCACGTCCAGCGCGACAGCGTCGCTGCTCACACGTCCGATGATCGGCACCCGCCGTCCGCAGGCAATCGCCCAGCTGCCTGCCGCGTACGCGCGAACCCAGCCGTCCGCGTACCCGACGGCAATGGTCGCGATCCGCGACGGGCGCGTCGCGGTCCAGGTGCCCGCGTACCCCACCCGGGCGCCGGTGTCGATCTCGGCCAGGGTCGTCGCCCGCGCGTGGAGGCTGATCGCCGGGCGCAGATCGCCAAGGCCGGCCGCGATCGCCGCCGGAACCGACAGCTCCGGCGGCAGCACGCCATAGAACGCCAGGCCCACCCTGACCAGATCGAACGCCGGCGCGTCCCCGCCGAGGAGACCGCCCGTGGCGTCGAGGTGGCGCAGCCCGGGATCGATGCCGGCGGCGGCCAGCGCGTCGAGCGCGGCCTGGAACCGGGCCACCTGGGTTGAGACCATGCCCGGGTCCTCCGGCGCGGCGAGATGGGACCAGGTGCCCGTCAGGCGCTCGAGGCCTGCGTCGAGCAGTCGCCGGGCCGCACCGGCAGCGTCGTCGGGCGCCACGCCCCCGCGGCTCATGCCGCTGTCGACCCCGAGATGGATGCGGGCGTGAAGGCCTGCCCGCAGCGCGCGCGCGACGGCGTCGATCGAGGCGGCATCGGCGACGACCAGGTCGAGATCGGCGCCCGCGGCCCTCGTGAGCGACATCGGGGGTACCGGGTACAGGACCAGGATCCGCTCTCGCACCCCGGCGGCGCGCAGGACGAGCGCCTCGTCGAGCGTGGCGACGGCCAGCAGGGCGGCGCCGCCGGCCACGGCCGCCCGCGCCGCGGCGACCATCCCATGCCCGTAGCCGTCGGCCTTCACCACCACGCCCAGCACGCTGCCCGATGGCAGCAGGCCCCGCAGCGCCCGGGCATTGGCCGCGAGGGCCGACAGGTCGATCTCGAGCCATGTGAGCCGGGGAAGCGGCGGCAGGCCGGCGGCATGAAGGCGCCCTTCGATGGAGGGCCGTGATCCATCCCGCGGAACGGCGCCCAGGGTCATCGCTATCCCCTCCGTGCTCGGGCTCAGGGGCCCGACAGACAAGGTTTACTATCCGACAGACAAGGTTTACTATGCGGTCTCATGTCGGACGTGATCCGTGCGATGGATCAGATCCGAGCGACGTCGTGACCCCTCCAGCCCGCCCCACCCCGACTCCGGAAGGAGGCAGCCCTTGGCCACCGAACCCGCAGATGTTCTCATCATCGGCGCCGGCGCCACCGGAGGGGTGGTGGCCCTGCGGCTGGCCGAGGCTGGCTTCCGGGTGGTCTGCCTCGAGCAGGGCGACTGGCACGATCGCTCCGAGTATCGAGGCGCGGAGCTCGACTGGGAGCTCACGATGCGCAAGCAGTGGGCGACCAGCCCCAACGTCCGCGACCAGCCCCAGGACTACCCGATCGATGAGACCGACGGGGAGATCTCGCCGCTGATGTACTCGGCGGTCGGCGGCTCGATGCTGATCTTCGCGGGAGCCTGGCCGCGGATGCTGCCATCCGACTTCCGCGTCCGCTCGCTCGACGGGATCGCCGATGACTGGCCGCTCACCTACGAGGAGCTGCGGCCCTACTACGAGCGCACCGACCGCCAGTTCGGCGTGTCGGGGATGGGCGGCGACCCGGCCTACCCGCAGGGCGGCGAGGATCCGCCCCTGCCGCCCCTGCCGCTCGGTGCCGGCGGGCTCAAGGTGGCGCGCGCCCACACGAAGCTTGGCTGGCACTGGTGGCCGGAGCCCAACTCGATCCTGTCGGTCGAGTACGACGGCCGCCATCCCTGTGTCCAGCGCGGCACCTGCCAGCAGGGCTGCGGGGAGGGCGCCAAGGCGTCGACCGACCTCACCCACTGGCCCAAGGCGATCGGACTGGGGGCCCGGCTGGTGACGGGTGCCCGGGTGCGCCGGCTGGAGACCAACGACGCCGGCCTCGTCACCGGTGCCATCTGGCGCGACCGGGAGGGCGCCGAGCACTTCGAGTCCGCCAGGGTGGTGATCCTGGCCGCCAACGCGATCGGGACCGCGAGGCTCCTCCTGCTCTCGACCTCGGCGTCCCATCCCGACGGCCTCGCCAACTCGTCAGGGCTGGTCGGCAAGCGGCTGATGATGCATCCGTTCGCCAACGTCGGCGGGCTGTTCGACGAGGACCTCGAGAGCTGGCAGGGCCAGTTCGGCTGCTCGATCGAGTCGTTCGAGTTCTACGAGACCGACGAGCGCCGGGGCTTCGTCCGCGGCGCCAAGTGGGGCCTGGCGCCCACCTTCGGACCGATCAACGCGGCCCTCCCCAGCCGGGCGGGCTCGCTGGTCTGGGGCCCCGAGCATCACCTGCACGTCCGGGCCCACCTGGGCCGGGGAGCCAACTGGGGCCTGTTCGGCGAGGATCTGCCCGACGAGGCCAACCAGGTCGTGCTGTCGCCCACGCTCACCGACTCGTCGGGGATCCCCGCCCCGGAGCTCCACTACAGGGTGTCCGAGAACTCCCGCCGGCTGCTCGACTTCCACATCGAGAAGGCGTCGCAGTCGCTGCTCGAGGCCGGCGCCTACAAGGTGGAGGTCGACCAGCTGATGCGCTACTCGGGCTGGCATCTGCTGGGCACCGCCCGCATGGGCGACGACCCGAAGACGTCCGTCGTGGACCGCTGGAACCGGTCGCACGACGTGCCCAACCTGTACGTCGCCGACGGCAGCTGCTTCGTCACCTCGGGCGGCGTCAACCCGACCTCATCGATCGCCGCCCTCGCCCTGCGCGCCGCGGATCACATGGTCGAGACGCGCTTCAACCAGCAGGTGCCGGTGTGAGCGGCCCGGGTGGCACCGTGGGCCGGACCGCGCCCGGGGTGGCGCCGGATCCGCTGGACACGCTCGATGCGGCCCGGCGGGCTGCGTTCACGGCCGTGGCCGGGCACCTGATCCCGGCCGCCCATGGCATGCCGTCCGCGGCCGACGTCGTGGGTGACACCCGGCTCCGGTTCGTGCTCCGCGCCCGGCCCGATCTGGTGGAGCCGCTGCGCGCGGCCCTGCGGGTCGAGCTGGGCGACGATCCCGCGGAGCGCCTGCTGACCCTCGAACGCGACGAGCCCGACCACCACGCCGCGCTGGTGCTCGCGGTCGTCGGCGGCTACTACACCGATGCGGACGTCCGCGAGCGGCTCAACTACCCCGGGCAGGAGGCGAAGACGCTCTACTCCTGGAAGGTCCCGGATTTCATCGAGGAGGGCCTGACCGACCCGGTGCTGGCGCGCGGACCGATCTGGAGGGACCCGGCGACGGGTCGCCGAGCCGCGCGGCCCTGACCAAACCACGAGCACGGCGACCGATCCTGATGCCGCGACCGATCGCGAGCGAGCCGACAGCAGGGAGACAGCGATGACCGCACCCGCCGCAACGACCAGGACAGGCTGGCTCGATCCGTTCCTCGCGACGTGGCGCCCGGGGACGGGCGTCCCGGCCGATGTCCACGAGCCGGCCACCGGCCGGCACCTGCTGACGATCGACCGCTCGACGCCGGACGACGTGGCCCGCGCCGCTGCCGCGGCCGCCGCCGCCCAGCCCGCCTGGGCCGCGACGAGCTACGTGGAGCGGGCCGCGATCCTGCGCCGGGCGGCCGAGATCTACGAGGCCCACCGCGACGAGCTCGGCACCTGGACGCAGCGGGAGACCGGCGCCATCCACGACAAGATGCACCACGAGCAGAACTTCACGATCGCGGAGCTGCTCAACGCAGCGACCATGCCCTCGCAGCCATACGGATCGCTCGTCCCGTCGGTGGTTGCCGGCCGGCTGTCGATGGTGCGCCGGGTCGCGGCCGGCGTGATCGGGGCGATCACGCCCTGGAACTCGCCAAGCGTGCTGGGCATGCGTGTCGTGGGGCCGGCGCTCGCCACCGGCAACGCCGTCATCCTCAAGCCCGATCCCCAGACGCCGGTGTGCGGCGGGGCGATGTTCGCCGCCGTGTTCCGTGAGGCCGGGCTGCCCGACGGCCTGCTGCAGGTCGTCGTGGGCGGCGCGGAGACCGGCGAGGCGATCGTCACCGATCCCAACGTCAACCGGGTCTCGTTCACCGGGTCCACCGCCGCCGGCCGGCGGGTCGGGGCGCTTGCCGGCGAGCGGCTCAAGAAGGTCTCGCTCGAGCTCGGCGGCAACAACGCGCTCGTCGTGCTGGACGATGCGGACCTCGACGCGGCCGCCTCGGCCGGGGCCTACGCCGCGTTCCAGTTCCAGGGCCAGGTTTGCTTCGCGACCGGACGCCACATCGTCCACCGCAGCGTCGCCCCGGCCTACGTGGACGCGCTGGTGGAGAAGGCCGCCCGGCTGCGCCTCGGGGACCCCTACCGCGAGGAGGTGGACCTGGGACCGATCGTCAACGACAAGCAGCTGGAGCGCGTCGACGGCATCGTCCGCAAGTCGATCGAAGGCGGAGCCCGGCTCGCCGTCGGCGGCACCTACGAAGGCCTGTTCTACCGGCCGACCGTGCTCGCCGACGTGACGACGGATCTGCCCGTGTGGACCGAGGAGACGTTCGGCCCGGTGGCACCGGTCGTCACGTTCGACACCGACGAGGAGGCGCTCGCGCTCGCCAACGACAGCGCCTACGGGCTCGCCGGCGCCGTGTACTCGCGCTCGATCTCACGCGGCCTTGCGCTCGCCCAGCGGATGCGGTCGGGGATGGTCCACGTCAACGACCAGACGGTCAACGACGAGGCGGTCATCCCGTTCGGCGGCATGGGCCTGTCGGGCAACGGCAGCCGGTTCGGCGGGGCCGCCAACTGGGACGAGTTCACCGAGTGGCAGTGGGTGACCGTCCGGGACGACCCCAAGTCGTTCCCGTTCCCGTACTGAGCCGCGAGATCGTGACATCGATCACGGAGGTTGCCCGCCTCGCCGGCGTGTCGATCGCGACGGCGTCGAGGGTGATGTCCGAGGCGGACTACCCGGTCAGCGCGGCTGCCCGTGAGCGCGTGCACGAAGCCGCCCGGACGCTGGACTACGTTCCCAACGCGCTGGCGCGTGGGCTGCTCAAGAGCCAGACGCCGGTCGTGGGCGTGATCGTCCACGACATCACCGACCCGTACTTCGCCGAGGTCGTGCGTGGCGTCGAGGACGCGGCGTCGTCCTCGGGCTTCCTGGTCATCACCTGCAGCTCCGAGCGCGACGCCGAGCGCGAGCGCTCGTACGTCCGGCTGCTCCGATCGCTCCGCGCCGCGGCGGTCATCTTCGCCGGCAGCGGCATCGACGACCCGGAGCTCAACGAGGAGATGGCGAAGCACGCGGCCGGCATGCAGGCGTACGGAGCGGCCATCGTTCACCTCTCGCCCCATGCCGCGGGTGAGCCGGACATCGGCGTCGACAACCCGGGTGGGGTGGCGGCCATGATCGAGGCCCTGGTCGCGCTCGGTCACCGTCGGATCGCGTTCCTGGCCGGGCCCAGGACGCTGTACGTCGCCCGCGACCGGCTTGCCGGGTACCGGATCGGCCTCACGCGGGCCGGGATCGAGGTCGACGAGCGCCTGGTGATCCACACCGGCTTCAGCCGGGAGGGCGGCACCCTCGGCATCGACACCCTGCTCGCAGGCGGTGCCGCGTTCACCGCCGTCGCGTGCGCCAACGACCTGCTCGCACTGGGCGTGATGGACCGCCTGCGCGAGCTCGGCGTGGACGTGCCCGGCGAGGTCTCCGTCGCGGGGTTCGACGACGTCGCGGTCGCATCGATGACCGCGCCCGGCCTGTCTACCGTCCGCCTCCCACTGCGCGAGATGGGCCGGCTCGGGTTCGAGCACGTGGCCCGGATGCTCGCCGGTGGGGAGCCCTGGCACGAGACGCTGCCAACCGACGTGATGCTCCGGGAATCGACCGCGGCGCCGCCCGCCGTGCCGCTCGCGGTTCCCCTCGCCAGTCGCCAGCACATCGCAATCAGTCCGGGAGCCAGCAAATGACGCTCAATCTCCGCGGGATCGTGCCCGCGTGCATCGTCACCTTCGACGCCGACGGCCGCTTTGACGAGGCCACCTACCGGCGGTACCTCCAGTGGCTGCTGCCGCAGGGACCGGTCGCGCTGGCCATCAACGCCGACACGGGCGAGGGGCCGCACCTGTGGCCCGACGAGCGGGAGCGGGTGCTCCGGGTCGCCGTCGAGGAGGCGGGTGACGTGCCGGTGGTCGCCGGCCTGTCGGCCCAGTTCACGGCGCAGGCGGTCGAGGAGGCGAAGCGCGCCGAGGACGCCGGGGCACGCGGGTTGCTGGTGTTCCCGATCCCGGCGTACCAGGGGACCCCGCTCGATCCGGCGATCCCCGTCGCGTATCACGAGGCCGTGGCGCGTGGCTGCGGCCTGCCGCTGATCGCGTTCCAGCTCCAGCCGGCGCTGGGCGGCGTCATCTTCAGCGAGGAGACCCTGGCCCGGATCGCCGCCATCGACTCCGTGGTCGCGCTCAAGGAGGCCTCGTTCGATGCCCGCCTGTATCTCCAGACGCGGCGGATGATCGAGCGTCTGCCGCGCCCGATCGACCTGCTGACGGGTGACGACAACTTCATCTTCGAGTCGTTCGTGATGGGCGCCGAGGGCGCGCTGATCGGGTTCGGGACCCTGGCCACCGACCTGCAGGTCGAGATGGTCCGGCTCGCGCGCGAGGAGCGGTGGGCGGAGGCCCGGGGGATCTGGGAGCGGATCCTGCCGCTCGAGGAGGCGGTCTACGGCCAGCCGGTGCGTGACTACCGCGCGCGCACCAAGATCGCGCTGCAGCACCTGGGCGTCATCGAGAGCACGGTGATGCGGCCGCCGCTCACCCCCGTGGGCGACGCCGACGCCGCGCTGGTCCGAGCGGCGCTGGTCGCGGCGGGCCTCGCCTGATGGCGGAGGGATCGGCTACCTTCGCCGCGGATGCAGCGCTCGCCGGATCGCTGGCGGGCCGCGTGGTGCTGGTCACGGGCGCCAGCCGCGGGATCGGCGCCGCGGTGGCCGTCCGCGCCGCCGCCGACGGCGCGACCATGGCGGTTCACTACGGCAGCTCCGCCGATGGCGCGCGGCGAACGCTGGAGGCGGTGCGCTCGGCCGGGAGCGACGGCGAGGCGTTCGACGCGGACCTGACCGACGGAGCGGCCGCCGAGCGGCTGGTCGCGCGGGTGATCGAGCGCTTCGGCCGGATCGACGGCCTGGTCAACAACGCCGGCCGGACCCAGGTGGGCCCGTTCCTCGACCTCGACGCCGCCGAGTGGGACGCGGTCATCGCCACCGACCTGACCGCAGCGTTCCACACCTGCCGCGCGGCCCTGCCGTCGATGGTCGAGCGGGGGACTGGGGCCATCGTCAACATCGCCTCGCGGCTGGGCCAGATGGGCATCGGCGAGACCGCGGCCTACAGCGCCGCCAAGGCCGGGCTCATCGGCCTCACCCGATCCCTGGCGACCGAGTTCGGCCCGCGCGGGATCCGGGTCAACGCCGTCGCCCCCGGGATGATCGTGACCGAGATGACGACCGATCTCGCCGACAGCGACGAGGGCCGTCGCCGGCTGCGCGCGATGCCGCTTGGGCGGTTCGGGCGGCCCGACGAGGTGGCTGACGCGGTCGTGTTCCTGCTGTCGGACGCGTCGAGCCTGTTCCTGGGTCAGACGCTCAACCCCAACGCCGGGGGCTACATGCCATGAGCGGACCCACCGTTGGCAAGGTCATCCCGGTCCGCGACGCGGTCGGCCTGGTCCGCGACGGCGCGACCGTCGTCATCGGCGGGTCCGGCGCCGGCCATGCCCTCCCGCAGCGGTTCATCGACGAGCTGGCGGCGGTGTACGAAGAGGCCGGCCATCCCCGGGACCTGACCACCGTGCGGGTTGTCGGCATCGGCGACTTCGCCGACCGCGGGTTCAGTCAGCTCGGGCTGCCGGGGCTCCAGCGCCGGACCATCGGCAGCAACATCGGCAACGAACCGCGCCTGGGCGCGCTGGTCGAGGCCAACGAGATCGAGGCCTACTCCTTCCCACAGGGTGTGCTCTCCCAGCTGATGCGCGAGATCGCCGCCGGCCGCCCGGGGCTGGTCACTCACGTTGGGCTCGGCACGTACGTAGATCCGCGCCAGACCGGGGGCAGGCAGAACGCGCGGACCACCGAGGACATGGTCGAGGTCGTCACGCTGCGGGGACGGGAGTGGCTGCTGTTCCACGCCTTTCCGATCGACGTGGCCGTCATCCGCGGCACCACCGCGGACGAGGACGGCAACCTCACGATGGAGGGCGAGGCGGTCCAGGGCGAGATGCTGGCGATGGCGATGGCGACCCGCAACAGCGGCGGGATCGTGATCGCCCAGGTCCGCCAGGTCGCCCGGCGAGGGAGCCTGCCGCAGCGCGAGGTCAAGGTGCCCGCCGCACTGGTCGACCACGTGTACGTCGATCCCGACCAGTGGCAGACCTACATCACCCGTGATTCGCCGTACTACGCGGGGACCCTGCGCCGGCCGGTCATCGACGAGCCACCGCTGCCGCTCGACGTGCGCAAGCTGATCGCGCGCCGGTCGCTGCTGGAGTTCCCGCCCGGCGCGATCTGCAACCTGGGCTTCGGCATCAGCCAGCTCATCGGCCGGGTGGCGTGGGAGGAGGGCATCACGGACCGGCTGGTGCTGACCGTGGAGCAGGGGATCTTCGGCGGCGTGCCGGTGGCCGGCAACGAGGGCGGCGCCGGGTTCAACTACCAGGCCATGATCGACCAGCCGTACATGTTCGACTTCTACGACGGCGGCGGGCTCGACATCGCCAGCCTGTCGTTCGCGGAGGTGGACGCCGAGGGCAACGTCAACGTCCACGCGTTCGAGGGTCGGGTGCGCGGACCGGGCGGCTTCCCCAACATCAGCGCCCGCACCCCGCGGATCAACTTCGTTGGCACGCTCACCGCCCAGGGGCTCGACCTCCGGATCGACGGCGGGGTGCGGGTTGTCCGGGAGGGCAGCCTGCGCAAGTTCGTGCCCCGCGTCCGCGAGATCTCGTTCAGCGGCCGGCTCGCGCGCGAACGAGGCCAGCAGGTGCGCTACATCACGGATCGGGCCGTGTTCGAGCTCGCCGACGACGGGCTGGAGCTGATCGAGGTCGCGCCCGGCATCGACGTCGAGCGCGACGTGGTGGGGCAGATGGGCTTCCGGCCGCGGGTGGCGGCCGAGCTCCGAACGTCCGACCCGCGGCTGTACGCCGACGGCCCGATGGGCCTGGCGGCCGACTTCGCGGCGCGCGCGGCGACGGGCCGCGCCGGGGCGGCGCCATGACCGGGTCGCTGATCGACCTCCGGCTGGACCGGGTCGCTCACCTCGAGCTCGTCAACCCGCCCCTCAACCTGATCACGCGCGAGCTCCTGGTCGAGCTCGACCGCGCGCTCTCGGTGCTCGAGACGGCGGCCGCGGACGATGTCCGGGCGGTGGTCGTGAGCGGGCGCGGCGAGCGCGCCTTCTCGGCGGGCTCACACGTGGGCGAGTTCGAGGCCCAGCGTGGCAGCGCCGCCAGGCCACGGCTGGCGATCGAGGAGCACATCGCATCGCGCCTGGCCGGGCTGCCGATGCCCACGATCGCGGCCATCGAGGGCAATGCGCTGGGCGGAGGCCTCGAGCTGGCCCTCGCGTGCGACCTGCGGGTCGCGTCCGAGCGCGCGAAGCTCGGCCTGCCCGAGGTGCGTCTGGCCGTCATTCCGGGCGCCGGCGGGACCCAGCGGCTGCCCCGGATCGTAGGACCGGCCCGGGCGAGGGAGCTGATCCTCACCGGGCGGATCCTCGACGCCGCGAAGGCCGGGCGGATCGGCCTGGTCAACCGGGTCGTGGCGGCCGGCCAGGCGCTGGCCGCCGCCGACGAGCTGGCGGCGGAGATCGCCGGGCGCGGACCCCTTGCCGTTCGCGAGGCCAAGCGGCTGATCGACTCGGCGCTCGACCTCGAGCCCGAGGCTGGTCTCGCCGCCGAGCTCGACGCGTCCGTCCGGGTGTTCGCGAGCGAGGACGCGGTCGAGGGCGCGAAGGCGTTCCTGGAGAAACGTGATCCGGGGTACCGGGGCCGATGAGGCCAACCGCAGCGAGGTGGCATGCCCATGAGTGAAGTCGGCCGGTTCGGGATCTTCCTTCCCTCGTACGTCTGGGAGGGCGACGGCCCGGAACGAGCACGCGGCATCAAGGCCTTTGCGCGCGAGGTGGAGGAGCTCGGCTTCGACTCCCTGTTCATCACCGACCACCTGCTCGCGGCCCGCCGCTTCTACTCGGTCAACTGGCTCGAGCCGCTGATGGCGCTCGGGGTGGCGGCCGGCGCGACCGAGCGGGTCCGCCTGGGCACCTCGATCCTGATCATGCCGTTGCGCAACCCGGTGATCCTGGCCAAGGAGCTGGCGACCCTCCAGTTCCTGTCCGACAACCGGGTGATCCTGGGCGCCGGGGTGGGCTGGAACGACGTCGAGTACGAGGCTGTCGGCGTCCACAAGACGGAGCGCGGCAAGCGCACCGACGAGATGCTGGACATCATGATCCCGCTGCTCGAGGGCGAGACCGTGACCTACCACGGCCGCTACTACTCGGTCGACGACGTGTTCATCGAGCCGCGGACGACGCAGCGCCCCGAGATCTGGATCGGCGGCGGATCGCAGCTGGCCGATCCCAAGTCGCCCGATCTGCCCCGGTTCGTCGAGTCGGTGAAGGCACGGACGATGCGCACGGACGGCTGGATCCCGCGGCCGACGTGCCCGCCGGACGACATCGCGCGCGACTGGGCCGAGCTCCGGACCTACTACACCGACCACGGCCGGAGCCCGGACGAGTGCGTCGTCGCGCACGAGAACTTCCTCCACCTGGTGCTGACCAACGACCCGGCCAGGGCCCGCGAGGAGCAGCACCGCGCGTTTCTCAAGGTCATGAGCGCCGAGCGCGGCGAGCACTACCTGGAGTCCGTATACCTGTTCGGCACGCCCGACGAGATCGTGGCCAGGCTCCAGGCACGGATCGACGCCGGCGTCGAGTACTTCATGCTCCACACCATGACGCCCGACCCGGCGCAACTCCGCCACTGGGTGGACGAGCTCATCCCGGCGCTCACGTTCCCGCCCACCGCGGGGCCGGTCCGGCGGGTCGTGCCGGTCGCCCGGTGAGCCGCCGATGACCCGCCGGGTGGGCCTGCTCGGCAAGCCCCTCCGGCGGCGCCACTCGCAGGTGATGCACGACGCCGCCTTCGCGGCCGCGGGCATCGACGCCCGGTACGTGCTGCTCGAGCTCGAGCCCGAGGCGGTCGAGGCGGCCGTGCACGAGGCCCGCGGGCCGGACTGGCTCGGCCTCGGGGTGACCGCGCCCTACAAGCGCGTGGTCGCCGACCTGTGCGACGCCGTGGACCCGGACGCCGCGGCGATCGGCGCCGTCAACAACGTCGAGCGCACGATGGACGGGCGCCTGGTCGGGTTCAACTCCGATGCGCCGGGCTTCCGGGCCGGGGTCGAGCTCGCGATGGGCCACTCCCTCGATGGGGTCGACGTGGCGGTTGCCGGTGCCGGTGGTGCGGCGCACGCGGTCGTGTTCGCCTGTCTCACCTCCGGTGCGCGCCGGGTGATGATCGGAAACCGCACCCGGTCGTCGGCCGAGGCGCTGGCCGCCCGGTTCGAGGGCACCGGCCCCGGAGCGGTGACAGCGACGGCGCTCGACGACCCGGCGTTCGCGCATGCGCTCGCGACGGCGGACCTCGCCGTCAACGCGACGACGGTGGGCATGGTCGACCCGGGGGCCACGATCCCGGTGGATGCGTTACCGGTCGACGCGACCGTGTTCGACCTCGTCTACGTGCCGTCCGAGACCCTGCTGCTGCGGGCGGCGCGCGCCCGCGGGCTGCGCACCGCCAACGGCTCCGAGATGCTGATCGCGCAGGCGGCGATCGCGTTCGAGCGATGGACGGGGATCGGGGGCATGGCCGGCGTCATGCGGACCGCGGTCGCGCCGCTCCTCGCCGATCCGGCCGCCGGGGCCTGACGGGCACGATGCGGTACGCGACGCTGACCGACCCCGCGGGGCTCGTGGTCGCGACTTTGGCCGGCGATCGGGCGCTCCCGATGGATCCGCAGCTCACGATGAACGAGGTCGC
>Ga0315540_10001215_pt1 | contig 14730 bp, 15 predicted proteins | sample SalMarSW160110MG_FD_203677 | JGI IMG/M metagenome (GOLD analysis project Ga0315540, IMG submission 203677) | Salt marsh sediment microbial communities from the Plum Island Ecosystem LTER, Massachusetts, United States - Salt Marsh Sediment SW1601-10 ... | reverse complement strand
CCTCTCCGAAAGCCTTGAAAGCGGACAAAAAATTGTGGTTTATAGCCAGTTTTTGAAGACCATTGAACTTATGAAAAGGCACCTGAGTGATCAACACGTTGGATATGCGGTGCTCACCGGGTCAAGCCGGGACAGGGGCAAAATCATCGAACGATTCAACAATGCTCCGGATTGCCGTGTATTCCTGGGCAGCCTCAAGGCGGGCGGCACAGGCATTGACCTCATTGCAGGTTCTGTTGTCATTCATTATGACAGGTGGTGGAACGCCGCAAGGGAGGACCAGGCCACCGATAGGGTCCACAGGATCGGACAGATTCGGGGGGTCCAGGTATTCAAACTTGTTACGGAAGGAACGCTCGAAGAAAAGATATCCGCCATCATTGAGAAAAAACGTAACCTGATGGAGAGCATCATAAAGGAGGATGATGCCAATACGCTCAAGATATTTACAAGGGATGAATTAATCGAGATGCTCAGCCCGCCTGCCAAGTAAAAGATCGTAGGCTATGTCCCTTATAATCCTAGAGATGTTCATCGTTCGCTTGAAAAACCGGAAGATTTCCTGTACACAGAAAGAAACCTCAGAGGAGAGAAATCATGGCAGAGGATAATTATGAGGATGGGCAGGACAGGATGGAACTTGATTTTTCAGGTATGAGCCAGGGCCGCAAAGGCGGGAATCGCAGACCTGGCAAAAACTCATCTGATCCGGAAAAGCGGAAAAGATGGTGGTTGTTCACCGGGGCAGCCCTCTTGATTATAATCGTCATCTTCGCGATTGATTTTCTCGCCGGCAAGGGATCCTCCGACAAACCCATTGCGCTCCTCCAGGCGCGGGTCAAAGTTCTGGAGGAGAAGGTCGACCATCTCGCCGGTATGGAAGGCAATATCGTATCGATTCAACAGCAGGAGAAAGCGCTGCAAGACTCTGTTTCAGGGCTGCAGGGCCCCGTCAAGTCTCTGCAGAGGAAACTGGACAATGTCGACCGGGAGGTGGCAAGGCTGAACAAGAGAATGGGTACAACGCCCGCCCGGACAAAAAGTACTGCATCAATAAGGAAGGAACTGATAAGTGAAGCCCATGCCCGTTACCATGTCGTACGTAAGGGCGAAAGTCTGTACAAGATTGCCAAGAAATATGGCATTTCACTGCAAGAGCTTTATCGTCTCAATAATCTAACATCAAAGAGTGTGATTCATCCAGGCCAGAGGCTTTTGGTCACTCCGAATAGCAAGAAATAGACAGGACATTTGCCTCGATTGAAGCTTTTCAGATAACACTCAGCAGGCCGCCCGGTAAGTCCCTTGCATCCACCAGCGAACCTCCAGCGTGGACCAGTATCGAAAGTGGCAAGGGGGCGCCCCACTTTACCTTTATTGGAAAAAATGAAGACGCTAATTGGATGCCCTCGGAGTGGCAAACAGATGATCCAGGGATTGAGGTGGAAAAATGGAAAAGGGGTCACATCGAGGTACTGTGAAAAGAGAGCGGATCATCGGGATTATTCAGAAGAGACTCGGCTTCGAGGATTCCGAGTTCCAGGCCATTGAGAAGAATCCCCGATTCCAGCGGTTGTTCGATAATGCCCTGGCGGCCTCTCAGTACCGGCTGGTCGCTGAGGTAATCGAGTCCAGGGGCTGCCATTCAGGCCACACCCCCGGGCAGAAACTCTTTTTTGATTCCTCGGGCAACCTCCTGACCCGGGAAGCGCCCGAGCGGGTCTGCGCCTTTCTCCTGCCCAATCTGCTCCTTCTCGTCAATGCCTTCTTCGAAAACCTCATGAACGGGAGAGACCCGAACGAAGTGATCTTCAACCGGACGGGCTGTTTTGACGTGGGCCCCGCCTGTGGCGGCTGGGGACGTGTGGTCCTGGAGATGAAGGCCGTGAAGACCGACATCAAAGGCGTCGTTCCAGGTTAATGGTCTTGGACGGGCTAAACTGGTTGCTGCTGAAGAAATGTATCAGCTTGGAATCATTCCAGTCGACCAGGGTGTTGATTTTCTTGACGCCCACAGTTCTCAGATGGTCCATAAATTCATTAATCAACTGCTCACCGATACCTTTGTGCTGGTAATCGGGATCAACACCGATGGTGTCGAGACTTGCTTCTTCCTCGAAAATACCAAATTCTCCCATATAGATTTCCCCCATAACAAACCCCACCACCGTTCCGTTTTCTTCCTCCGCCACAAGTGAAGCAGGCAGATAATCTCTGGATTCAAAAAGCTTTTCAAACTTCACTTCATAGTACTCCGGCCGGGAAGCCTTCAGTACTTTCTCGTCAATCGCAACCACAGCATCAAAATCGTCAGCCTTCATAAGTCTGGTTTTAATGGTGCTCTCGTTCATGGGGTCTCCTTAAAATCATTCCTCTCATTTCTTTTTGGTTTTTCTGACCAGCATTCTTTCTTCTTCAGGAATAGGAGGTGGAACAGGCTCGCCCGTTATCTTCTGCACCGCAGCAAAGCGAGGGGGGCAGACTTCAAAGCACGTTCCGCATTTTATGCATGTCTCCTGGTCAATGACGTGGATCCGGTTCTTACCGCCTGCAATGGCCTCTACAGGGCACCTCCTGCTGCAAATCATACAGGCCTGGCACTTAGCTGGATCAATATGGTACGAAGGTACTTCACTGAACAACTTGTCTATCTCGTCAGGGGTGAAGAATCCGTCATATTCTTCCTGACTTTCAAGACGTGATGCCAGCTTCTCCCTTTTCGCCAGCTTGATGTAGGGGATCAGCTTTGTAACTTCTTGAATTTTAGATTTTAATTCATCTTCGCCTATCCCCTCGCTTTTACCGAATGGCCCTATCTCCTTCACCTGTCTACCAAAATCATTCATAACGTCGGCAAAGTGGAGCCCTTCACTGGAGGACATAAATTCGAGCCTTAACCTTTCCGGGTTAAGCCCTATGTGTTCCATTATTTTTCTACACAGAAGCACCATGTTGAGCGCATGGTAATTGCCATGCGTAACATAATTACATTCATTAAGACGGCAACCTCCAATAAACACCCCATCCATTCCATTTGAGAAGGCTCGAAGTATAAATTTCAGGTCGACTCTGCCGGAACACATAACGCGAATGAGCCTCATTTCAGTCGTATATTGCAGTCTGGAAACTCCAGCCAGGTCAGCAGCGCCGTATCCTCACCAATGGCACACAAAACCTAATAATCTAGGCTTAAATTCAACTCCTGTGCTCATACGTTTTCACCCCTGACCCAGATAAACCGGAAACAACAAATTGCAATATTAAAATATCATGTAAAAACAAAAAGTTGGTTGTTATTTTGATTTCTCCAATATTGATGAAAGAATCTTTTTCAATTCAATTGCCTCTTGCATCAAATTTTTTGCATCGTCACCGTTCTTTATATTATTGGTTTCATGAATTAGCCTGAGCCAATATGCGCTTTCTTTTGCTTCTTTACGACTTATTCTTATCCTCATTAAAAAGTCTTTTTTGCCTAATGATTCGTTAGCTTCTATATAATTCGCACCTACTGAACCTGAAGCTCTTATTAGTTGCTTGCCATCATCGACATTTGCAATTGTATTTGGCAATGTTCTAACGAAAATTCTAGCAGCTTTAGCGAATTGGAATGTCCTTTCTTCAAGATCATAGGGCTTTGAATTTTGAATTTTAGTCATTGTGATTCATTTGTTATTTGTGTTTTGTTTCTTGTGATTTATTTGTTATTTGTAATTTGTTTCTTGTGATTTATTTGTTATTTGTAATTTGTTTTTTGATTTTTGTAATTAGTATACTTCTAACCATCTCCAACAGCGGCATCGATTTGTTCCATGATCTCTTCCTCCGGGACCGCCGCATCAATTTGGCTCAAGAGCTCTTCATCTGTAAAGTGCTTTAGAAAAATCGCCCCTGTTGGGCACTTTGCGTTGCAGAGGCCGTCTCCTTTACAGATAACAGGATTTACGCCGGCCTTTTTCCCCTGTCGTGTTTCACGAAACGCTATGGCGCCATATGTACAGGCTGAGATACATGCCCCGCATCCTATACACTTCTGCTCGTCCACATCGCAAACAGAACCTGAGACCGTTACAATATCATGTGAGAGTAAGGTCAAGGCCCGGCCGGCAGCTCCATAAGCCTGGTTGATCGCTTCCGGTATATGCTTGGGATAGTGGGCTGTCCCACAGAGAAAAACGCCATCCGTTGCAAAATCAACAGGCCTCAATTTGACATGGGCTTCTTTAAAAAAGTCATCCGGCCCCAAAGAAACCTTGAACAGTTCGGATATTTCCCTGTTTCCTGCCGGGGGGATAACGGCGGCAGCCAAGGCCAGTGTATCGGCATCTATGGCAAGCTTCTGACCTAAAACAGGATCGGTCACGGTAACCCGTAAAACAGGCCGACCACCCTCCTCAACAGCTTCCACCTTGGGTTTATCATCCGGTTCATAGCGGATGAACTTTACATCCTTTTCAGATGCTTCCCGGTAATAATCCTCCCGGAAACCGTAGGTTCTCATGTCCCGAAAGAGAATGTAAATATCCATCTCAGGGTTGATCTCTTTGAGTTTCAAGGCGTTCTTTACAGCCTGGCTGCAACAGACCCGGGCGCAGTAATTTCTCTCTTCATTTCTGCAGCCTACGCATTGGATCATGACCAGGGTCTTGGAGTTCGCCAGGCTTTCTGTCCCTCCGGCGATTTCTCCCTCCAACTCAAGAAGGGTCATGACCCTTTCATCTTCCCCATAGAGGTATTCCGTGGGTTTGTATTCATCAGCACCTATGGCGATTACGGCTGCGCCATGCTTTATCTCTGTGGTCCTTCCTTCAGACTTTACACTGGTTACGAAATTTCCCACATAACCGGTTGCCTCAGTGATAATGGCATCCGTATAGACATGAATCGAGGGATTTTGATAAACCTTGAGCACAAGATCACGTAAATAGGTTTGAACATCCAGTCCCTCCAGGGTGTAATGAAGTCTTCTTGCCGTTCCCCCCAGGTCGGTATCCTTTTCTATCAGGTGAACCTCATGTCCCTGGCCGGCTATGGAGAGGGCACATGTCATGCCGGCGATACCGCCGCCAAGCACCAGCGCCGCCTTGTTTACCGGCAGATCAATTTCCTGTAAGGGCTCTAAATGGCAAGCGCGTGCTACCGACATCCGGATAATGTCTTCCGCCTTTTCGCTCGCTTTTTCTTTTTCCATGGAATGAACCCAGGAGCAGTGTTCCCTGATATTCGCCATGTCGCAGAAGTACTGATTGATTCCCGCCTCCCGAACGGTGTCCCGGAACAACGGTTCAAGGGTCCTGGGGGAGCAGGCGGCAACCACCACGCGATTGAGCCTTTTTTCTTTGATCATGCTGGTTATATCGTTGGCGGAATTGGTGGCACACGAAAAGAGCTGCTCCTGGGCATGGACGACATTGGGTAAGGTCGAGGCATATTCAACCGCGGAAGGGACATCCACCACTCTTCCGATATTGGCCCCGCAACGACACACAAAAACGCCCACCCTGGGCTCCTCTTCCGAAACATCCTTTTCCTCCGGATACAGTCTTTCTCTGGTCAGCTTCCCTCGTCGGTAGTCGAGAAATTCTCCGCATTGGGAGCCGGCTCCGCTGGCAGCAAAGACCGACTCGGGGATATCGGTCGGCCCCTGGAAGGCTCCGCTTACAAAAATTCCCGGGCGGGAGGTCTCAATAGGATTGACAGGATTGGTTTTACAGAATTTGTGAGCATTGAGCTCGATTCCGAACTTATCTACCAGTTCCTCATAACCGCCTGGAGGGTTCAATCCAATAGATAACACCACCAGATCGAATTCTTCTTCCTTTACCCCGGCCTCATTCGTTGCGTATTTTATGGTTACGTTCCTGGTTTCCGGGATCTCTTTTCCGATGGACACATAGCTTCTGATAAATCGAACACCCGGGAGATCGGCAGTCCTCTGGTAGTAGGTTTCAAAGTCCTTGCCATAGGAACGGATATCGTTATGGAATATCGTACACTCCGCGTCCGGGTAATGATCTTTTGTCAAGAGCACCTGTTTCTGGGTATAGGTGCAGCATACGGCCGAACAATAGCTGTTATCGCCCGGGGTAACCCGTCTGGAACCGACGCATTGAATCCAGGCTATTTTATGGGGATGTTTCTGGTCTGAAGCACGCAGTACCTCACCTTCGTGAGGCCCGGTGGAAGACAATAACCGCTCAAAATCAAGACTCGTTACCACGTTCTTCATGGTTCCATAGCCATAGTCACCCTTTACCTTGGGATCAAAGGGCTCAAAACCCGAAGCCAGAACGATCGCTCCCACGCTCACTTTTACCTTTTCGGGCGTTTGACTAAAATCTATGGCTTCATTCTCACAAACGCCTTCGCAAATCAGGCATTTCTTCTCTTTAAGGTAAAGACATGCTTCAGGGTCAACATAAGTAACAAGGGGAACGGCCTGATCGAAATATATATGGATAGCTTTATTTGAAGACAAGTCCTGGTTATAGGGGTCAGGTACCATGACCGGGCAGTATTCCACACAGGTCGTGCAACCCGTGCATACGTCCTCTCTAATGTATCTCGGCTTTTTAGTCAGAGTTACCTTAAAGTCTCCTGCTTCCCCTTCCACACCTTCAACTTCAGTATACGTCAGGACCTCTATGTTAGGATGCCGGCCGACCTCGACCAGTTTGGGCGCGAGTATTCATGTGGAGCATTCATTGGTGGGAAAGGTCTTGTCAAGCTGGGCCATGTGGCCGCCAATGGAAGGTGATTTCTCAACGAGGTACACCTTAAAACCGGCAGTGGCAAGATCAAGAGAGGCTTGAACACCGCTGATGCCTCCACCGACAACCATCACATCTCCAAAACTGCCGTCTCCAAGACTTGCACGAAGTTGCACTTTTTCTTTTGGCAATAGTTCTCGTTCCACTTTCTATAACCTCATCAGGTTTCTTGTGCCCGCAGTGTCCTGGTAGGCGTACTTCTTTAGATGGCTTCCTGTATAATCTCCGTGATGTCCTTGATTTCTATAGTTTCACCATCCTCCAGGTTCAATTTGCTGTCTTCAAAATTGGTGATGCAATAGGGGCAGGACGTAGCGAGCACCTCGGCCCCGACCCCGACAGCTTGTTCCAGTCTGAGGTCGGAGAATCTTTCACCCTTCGGCGTTTCCATCCAGATTCTGCCTCCTCCCCCTCCGCAACAGAGACTGTCTTTGCGTGACTCAGGCATCTCATTCAGTTCCAGACCGGGTACTTTTATTAAAGCCTTCCGGGGTTCGTCATAGATACCGTTATGTCTCCCCAGATAACAGGGGTCGTGATACGTCACTTTCTTTCCATATGCCTTGGTGAGTTCAAGCCTTCCCTCGTTCATAAGCTCGCACAAATATTGGGAGATATGAACCACCTCGAAGTCCACCATAAATTCGGGATACTCGTTCTTGAAGGTATGGTAGCAATGAGGCGAAGAAACAAGGATTTTCTTCACCCCATTATCGATAAAGGTTTTGATATTTTCCCTGGCCAACCGTTTGAATACTTCTTCGTCGCCTGTCTTGCGGATGCTTTCCCCACAGCAACTCTCTTTTTCGCCCAGTATCCCGAAATCCACCCCTGCCCGGTTGAGAATATTGGCGGTGGCAGCAGCCACCTTTTTGAGTCTTGGGTCATAGCTGAGGTAGCAGCCGGGGAAATACAAGATTTCCATCCCCTCGGTGAACGTTTTTACGGAAAGGCCTTTTGCCCAATCCGCCCTCTCTTTACGCTCTTCACCAAAGGGATTGCCTTCGCCGACGAGCCCTGCCCTCACGGTGCGGATAGGCTTGACAGGCGTAGGAAAGACACCATATTCAGTGGCAATCCTGCGTAAGGCGACCCCGGATTCTATCTGTTGGACATCCCTGGGGCACTGCTGAGGACACCTTCCGCAGGTTGTACAACGCCATATGTCTTCACTTTCTATCTCCGTCAAACCGAACGTGGCCTGTCGGACGATCCTGCGCATACTAAAGGTGATAACCCTGTTCCACGGACAAACCACATCGCATAAGCCGCATTGAAAGCATCGTTTAAAGGCTTCGCCACCGCTTGCTTTTATAACATCTACGATCTCTTTGAAGTCGGCTACATTTTCCACGGTCCTTCTTTTCCCTCTTTTTTATATTTTACCCTTTCTTTGACTCCGACATTCGGGCAACGGTATCCATTATTTTTTCCAGTCCATATTTATCTGCCAATGCTTCCAATCCTATGTCTATCTCCTCCTGCTCCACTTCTTCCTCGACTTCCTCTTCCCTTTCTTCGTAGGTCAGGGCATCGGCTAAGCACCACTGAACACACAAGGGTTCTTTTAAATCCGGATCGCTTTCACACATATCGCATTTTAAGGGCAGGCCGGAATCGGGTTCTTTGAAAAGATCCCTGGACGGGCAGGAAGCCCTGCAGAAGGCACACTCGTCGTATTCCTTTCCGTCAATCGTGTATTTGTCTCTGCCCATACATTCGGCTGGGGTATACTCACCCGCAAAAACAGGGACATAGATGTCTTTCAGTGGTTCATGAATCACCCGAATACGAGATCTGGCAGGATTAACGCTGCCATATTTCGGCGTAGCATGAAATGCGGAGCAGGCTGTCTCACAGGCCCGGCAACCATTGCACTTGTCAACATCGACATTTATCCTTTTCACTATTTTCTTTTTTTTCTCACCCACGGCTACACCTCCTTATCTTTTTCCGTCGACGTCTCTTTGGAAGGTGTATCACCATTATCTGAATAGACACCCCTCTTTTCGAAGTCTTCGCTCACGTAGTCCAAACCCAATTCATGTAATGACTCTTTGGTAGGAATACCCTCGTTATTCCATCCCTTGAATTTGTAATACGTATCTAAGAGCTTCGCTTCCAGCTCGGGGAATCTTCTCCTCCAATGGTCCTCCGGAGGCTTCTCATCTTTTCGCCTCATGCCTCTTCCAATATTAATGGCTCTCACCAAATTTCGGTTCCTTTTGGCTGCCTGCCACAGTCCGGCTTCGTCCATATCGATCCCGGTCCCTGAGGAGATAAACTTCGGCAAATTGTGTATATGATAGGGAGGCTTAAGGGGAAATGATGACAATCCGGCGCATATCCCGGTGGCGTCATCGATGTAGTGCATGGTCTCCTGCCATTCAACAATATCACAACACATTTCGGGGGTTGGGTAATTGGGGATTGAGTATTCTCCGCGCAGTTCCCAGTCCAGGAAATATTCCTTAAACTTTTCATCAGGCACCTGGGACCAATCCTTCACAAACGCTTCTCTTTCCTCTCTGGTAGGAAAAGGCGCCTGGGGGAACTGCCCTTCAATTTGGGTAATATTTATCTTCGCGCCGGTAGCGTACATGAGGAAATAAATGGGGTTCAGCATTCCCAGCTTGAGAGGCAGCTGCTCATGTTTCTTGATATTATTATGAGCGTACTTCTCTGCACCCTTCCCAATCTGTTGGGCCGCCCAATGCGTACCATTGGCCAAGATATCTCCTATCCCTTCTCGCCGAACAATTCTGTCAAGCAACCAGTAGAACCGCTCCTCGTTGTCGGAGGGAAAACCCGGCATATCCTCGTCAGTCAAAATGCCGTCTTCATACAGCTCAACGGCGAAGGCCATTACCTGGGGGGTTGAGAATCCGTCCACTCCATACTCCGTAGCACGTTGGGCAATTCTTAAACCAAAATCCAGGTCTGACATGGCCCCCATTGTATACGTCAGTTTCGAGAAGCATTTCATCATGTATGTCGGCTGACCCGGCGGAGAAATGGTCGCGCCGCATTTCATCGGGCAGTTATAGCAGCTTATTAACCGCGTCCGCATAGTGTCCAGGGTCTCCATCCACTCTTTTGCGATTTCTTCGTTCCAAAAACCTTTTCTGCGGACACGGGAATTTCCCCAAGCGAAATTTTCGGTATGCCACTTCTCATCATGGACTGCCATCTCCTGGGGCGACCCAAGCCCCTGCAAAATGGTCATGACACCCTCAATTGGGTTTTCATTTCGCCATGTTATATATTTCAGCGCTTCGTTGCAAAGCTCCATGAATTCAGCCGGTCGGGCAATATTGAGGTCCTTTGTTCCACGAACAGCGATCGCCTTTAACCCTTTATCTCCCATTACGGCACCTATTCCGCCACGGCTTGCACTGGACCTACCCTGCTCGATGGAAGCAAAATAAACCCGGTTTTCACCAGCCAGGCCAATAGAGGCCACCTGGGCTTTCGGCTCCGCCAACTCCTGTCGAATCAATTCCGCCGTTTCAGTAGCGCCTTTCCCCTTGAGATGAGAGGCATCACGTAATTCTACCTTGTCATTGTTTATCCACAGATAAACCAGATCGGGGGACTTGCCGCGAATGATCACTTTGTCATAACCCGCATACTTCAATTCCGGTGCCCAAAATCCACCCATCATTGAATAGGCCATTAACAAAGTTTGGGGAGAAATGGTTGAAACAATGGTACGATTGGCACCAGTAGCAGGTGTGCCGCCTAAAAGACCGGTGCTGAATATGAGCAGGTTATCAGGAGAGAAGGGTTCAACTTCAGGGGGAACCCTGTCCCACATTATCTTGGCGCTCGTACCTAGACCTCCCACATGAAGTTCGGTTAATCTTGGGTCCGTTTCTACCCTTTCAATGTTTCCTCGGGATAGATCGATTTCTAAATTAAACCCTGTCTCTGCGTACCTCATTTTTTTCCCCTTCTAAGTTACCTGAAACCGTGGCATACTTCTGATTAAACATGATGACTTCGTTGGAAGCTGCCTTATGCCGCAAACGGCAACCTACGCAGAACGCAGTGGAGGAGAACCTGAGGGTCTTTTTCAGACGCTTTCTCATAGGGCACTTGGCATGGATCCGACATGGACGCCCATTTGGGGTTTACGCCTCCAGAAGCCTTGCGCTCTCTAATGACTACCCTTAAACCCCAAATGGGCGTCCATCTCCACCGCGGTATTTAGAAAGCGTCCGAAAAAGACCCTCAGGTTCTCCTCCTGTGCTCCAGTAATGAGACGACTTCGTTGAAAGTCATCAATACGCAATCAAAAAATCACTCTTGGCGCTAAGAAAAGATTATCTACGATGTTCGGTAAGGCGTGATTACAATATAGCTACATAATAACTATATGTCAAGAAGAAAGCGGGTCAAGCTGTTTTTTCAGATTGATAAAATCGCTCCGGTCGAATCCGAGGGTCTTGAAGAAGGACAACAGGTCTGCTGAATCCCAGCGGACGGAAGTAAAGATATCCTGGATACCCTTCTCCTGATAGACTCGAAAGATTTCCTCCGCCAGCTTCTTGCCTATCCCCTGCCCCATAAACTTGGGGTCCACGCCCAGGGTGGCGATCCACGCGCTCTTTTCGACGCCGAAACCGCCGAGGACAATGTAACTGATCATGTACCCGACGACCTTGCCGTCTCTTTCGGCCACATAACTGGCGTCGTCCCCCTTTGTAACGTGGTCCTCCAGTATCCTCTTGAAATCGATGGAAGATGATGATTTGGTAATGACATCCTGGATCCTGCTGATGTCGTCTGAATCCTTTATTTCAACCTTTCTTATACGGAGACCTTCCACGCGGCTTGCCCTCTCTGATTTTTTAAACCCGTTAATCAATCCGGATAATCTTCACCCAGGAGCCCACCCAATCGGGAGGTAGGTAGACGCGCCCGCTGTTTCCGCTCATCTTGACCTGCTTTTCCACCATTTCTTCGCCGTAGACCTCGAACTTGACCCTCCCTCTCGCTCTTCCGGCGTCGTCTTGCTGGCTTGAAATCTGGCCGTTCTCCCTGGTTTTCACATTGGCCATAAAAGCAACTCCCTCCGGTGTGCTCATATTGTCATAACCTTTTGATATAACGGTGAATACCTCTTGAACCCGGACTGTTTCGTAATTCACTTTTTAACTACAATTTAGCTACATCGTAACTATATGGAAAAAATCTTCACCATGTCAAGGGAAAAGTTGGAACGGTCTGAACGACGCCTTTCTCAAGATTGATGGAACCGTAAAAAGTCCGTCCATGGACTTTTTACTCACGGAGATCGAAAAGTGTGATTTTCGATCTCCTTACAAATCAACGGGTTGCCATGCACCCCATTGATTTGCGTGCCCGTCCATGGGCACGATGATGACTACAAAGCCATCAAGATTTAGACTTTGACGGTATGGACCGCTTCTGGTATCTATGGCCCTGCAACAGATTTGAATCTCTTCGAGAAAAGGAAGCGGAGCTATGAACCACTTAGACAAAAAATATATTGAACCGACGCCCATTATTGACAGCAACCACCCTGAAGTGAGGGGATTTGCCCTAAAGGTTGTGGGAAAGAGTCACGATGCCCTCGATCAGGCGGTGAAACTCTACTACGCCGTTCGTGACACCATCTGGTACGATCCCTATTGCCCCTTCTACCTTCCGGAACATTACAGGGCCAGCAACGTCCTTCGGGCAGGAAAAGGTTACTGCGTGTGCAAGGCCTCCCTCCTTTGCGCCCTGGCAAGGGCGCTTGGCATTCCCTCAAGGGTGGGGTTTGCCGATGTGCGCAATCACCTGGCAACCCGGCAACTTCTGGATTTCATGGGCACGAACCTGTTCGTTTATCATGGTTACACGGAACTTTTCCTCGAGGACAAGTGGATCAAGGCGACCCCCGCCTTCAACAAAGAGCTGTGCGCAAAACACAAGGTTGCGCCCCTCGAATTCGACGGGCATGAAGATGCCCTTTTCCAGCCCTACAACCTGGAAAACAGGCAATTCATGGAATATGTGGCCTACCGCGGGACCCATGCCGATATCCCGGTAGATATCATAGTAACAGCCTGGAAAGAGGCCTATGGCGAGGAGAGGGTCAGTGGGTGGATAGCCATGTTAGAAAAGGAAGGCGGAAAATCCTGGAGAGACTTCTACAGAGAAGATGTGGTGAAACAATGACGATGACTTCGTAAAAAGCTGGTTTATGCTGCAATCGGCAGGGGATTCAAGGAACCCTGATATTAGCCAAGCTTTTGTTTTATGCTGTTTTATTGTTTGAAACAACATACAACTAGAGAGTCCATAGACTAGATTTCTCTGACTATTTCTGTTTATGTTCATTGGGAAAAGGAAGTTTAGAGACTTTCAATAACCCGAAGGGCAGAGTTCCACGGGCTTGCCCGTGGATGAATGACAGCTCGCCCGTAGGGCGTCCAGCGAAGCTGGTAAAGTGATAAGAGCCACGGCTTTAGCCTTGGGTATCTACTTCATGATTAAACCAATGATGGGCGATAACGGAAAAATGGAAATAGCGGAAATCCTTTCTGCTGAATTACGGCTCATGCTTCTTCCTTGCCGACGCCGGAAGCTTTATCAATATCAACAATTTTAATATCGTCCATATAATCTTTTATTTCATATTTGGTAATACCCATAATTTTATGCGTGATTACCGCCATGCGGCGGGCGTCTTCCATGACAATATTCAGGTGTGCCCTCGCTGGATGCGATTTATCGAGTTCTTTTAAAGCCTGCTCCATAAATCCCAGAACAATCTGCAGTGGTTGATTCAATTCATGACACGCCGCGCCTGCCATTTCCAAAACACCCTGCAATTTATCCCTGCTCCTACGTTCCGCCTCCAGTTCGCGATTCTTGCCCCACAAATACCCCATGGCAGTTCCTCCCAACAAAAAGGCGATGCTCCAGGGCATCATGGTCATGGAAAACGAAGCCATGAACTCCGACGCCAGCACATCCGTGAGTCGAGAACCTGCCTTGACATCAAACGCCGTCATAAGATGAGAAACGATCATGATCAAGGGATGGAAAATGAAAAACCCCACCGCGCCTCCAAGCATGCTGATAATGAATCTATGATGTCTTCTCACTAATTAACCTTTCCTTTTTTTTTGAGTACGGGATAGGCCACCATCTTTCACCGTCTCATTGTTTCACCGTACGGTTCTGATACCCAATATCGTGGACATTGATTGTCCGCCATTACGGCAAATGACCGATTGCGCAATCATATCAAACGTAACCCTTTAAGAAGCGCATTGCAATCCTGGTTTTAAAAATTGTTCAACGATCTTGCCGCCCTTGAATATTGCACTGAAGACCTTGTCAATATGCTGATGTCATAGCGTCATTCCGGTTTCAATGTCTTCTGCGGACCAAGAATTCATCCCTGTGACGAAAAGGCCATGGGAAACCTTGCCCGGTATATTATCCGGGCATCCTTTTCCCAGGAGAGAATGACTTACATCCCGGAAGAGTCAAAGGTCATTTATCAATCTAAGGATGGGAAAGAGGAGAAAATCTTTGACGCCCTCGAATGGATCGCCGCCATGTGTTCTCATGTGCCAAACAAGGGAGAACATATGGTCAGATATTACGGGTACTATAGTAATGTCAGTCGCGGCAAGCGGAAAAAGCAGAAAAAACCGGGTCCAGAGGGCCCGGTTTTGAAATAACCCCTGGAAGGGGATAAAATTGCCTTTTCCCCCTGAGGGGGCAAAGGTTGAGTCGCCCCCAGTCTATAACTTATTTAGTACCTTTATTTTTCAGCCTTTTTCTCTTGCTTCTCCTGGTATTTTATATACTTATGTATCATTTCTTCATCCAAACCTACTGTATCAACACAGTAGCCTCTGGCCCAGAAATGATTGCCCCAATAGGGTTTTTGTTTCAGTTTACGGAACTTATTCAGTACTCGTATGGCTGTCCT
>Ga0315540_10001212_pt1 | contig 14765 bp, 11 predicted proteins | sample SalMarSW160110MG_FD_203677 | JGI IMG/M metagenome (GOLD analysis project Ga0315540, IMG submission 203677) | Salt marsh sediment microbial communities from the Plum Island Ecosystem LTER, Massachusetts, United States - Salt Marsh Sediment SW1601-10 ... | reverse complement strand
GTCGGCTTTGGGGCCCAGCCACCCCAAGGTGGGCCACGCCCTGGTGCGTCTGGCCGCGACATACCTGGCGCAGGAGCGCAACGTGGAGGCGCGCCCGCTGTTGCAGCGGGCCCTTGAGATCCTGGAGACCCCTTTCGGCGCTCCCGCGCCCGAGACCGGCGAGGCCCTGGCCCTGCTCGGCGAGATCCACCGTCGCCAGGGTCGTCACGCCGACGCGGGGCCCCTCTTCCGGCGCGCTCTCAAGGTTCTGGAGCGCACCGAGCGCCCGGGCAGCGAATTGCTCGCCACCGCCCTGGAGCGGTACGCCCAGCTCTACGCCGACATGCACCGCGAGTCCGACGCCGAGCGCCTGACCGCCCGGGCGGAGTCGGTCCGCGCGGGCGACGCCCCGCGCCGTCCGGCGCGGGTCTGACCCTACCGCGGCATCAGTCCGTGTCCTCGTTTATTCGCAGATAGGCTGAGTTCTCGCGCAGCCAGTCCACCAGCGCGTCGTGCGGGATGCGCCGGTGGCTGACGATTCTCAGTGCGCGCAGGCCGGATCGACGGCGACTGTTCTTGGGCGCGTCCCGCGCGGTCACCTCCGGTGGCTCGTACGCGTCCACCAAGCGTCGCACCGTTTCCGGCGACACGCCGATGATTCGCGCCACCTGTCCCGTGGAATAGCTCGTATTGGGCGTAATGCCCGCGTTGCGCAGCTTCCGCGCAACCAGCCGCTCCGGATCCATGGTCACCATCCCCCATCCGCCGCCGGTCCGGCCGGCGGCTTCGGCACCACGTCCGCCTGATTCGCCCCCCTGGGGCGGCCGGGCATCCGTGCCCGACGGCACGGCACCCGCTCCTCCGAGGCCAGTGTACCTGCGCCTCCCGCCCGGCTTCCAGTCGGGGCCGTGCCGAGGGAGAACGTATTCGATCGAGCGCCCATATCGCGCAACGCTACTATCGAACCCGCGTTCCTTGCCGTAAATCCGGATGTTCCTCCCTAGTCTGGGGGATTTCCCCCAATCCCGTCGCGCACCGCCTGGGCCACCAGCTCCGCCAGGGAGCCCACCCGCATTTTCGCCTTGAGGCTGGCGCGGTGACGCTCCACGGTCTTGGGACGGATCGCGAGGTGTGCGGCGATCTCCTTGTTCGGGCAGCCCTCGATCAGCAGCAGGAGCACCTCGCGCTCGCGGGGCGTCAACGAGGCGTACCGCGCCCGGCGACGCCGGAGGGCGTCGACCGCCGCCAAACGCCTGCGGTCGTCGGCGATGGCCCCCTGGATCCGGTCCAGGAGCCGCTCGTCGTCCACCGGCTTCTCGAGAAAGTCCACCGCCCCGGCCTGCATTGCCCGGACGGCGGTGGGAACCGTCGCGTGCCCGGAGATGAACACGACGGGCGTGCGCCAGCCGCGCTCCCGAAGCGCGGCGACCAGGTCGAGGCCGCCCATGCCCGGCATGCGTACATCCACGACGATGCAGCCGGGGCGGTCCGGACTCTCGCGCCCGAGCAGATCCGCGGCCGCGCCGTACGTCTCCACGTCCAGGCCCACCGAACGGAACAGATAGGCCAGCGCATCGCGCACTGAGGGGGCGTCATCCACGACGAGCACGGTGGCGCGATCCGCAGGCGGCGGGTCAGTCATCCGCCTCCGGCGGCACCGCGGCGGGCAGGGTGAAGGTGAGCAACGCGCCGCCGTCGTCGCGGGACTCCGCCCACAGGCGACCCCCGTGGGCCTCGACGATCGTGCGGCAGATGGCCAGCCCCATCCCGGTGCCGTCGGGCTTTGTGGTGAAGAAGGGGTCGAAGATCCGCTCGGCGTGGTCCGGATCGATACCGGGTCCGCTGTCTCCGACCGAGACTGCGGCCTCGGGACCCCGAGCGGCGACGGAGACCCACAGGCGGCGCGGACGGGGTGCATCGGCCATGGCCTCGACCGCATTACGGATCAGGTTCAGTAGAACCTGCTGCACCTGTACGCGGTCCACCTTCACGAACGGCGCCGTCGGGTCCGGGACCATCTTGACCGTCACGTCGGGCGGGAGGGTATCGGGGCCCGCCATGCGCACGGTCTCGGCGACGAGGGCATTCAAGTCGTCCCGGCGGGTTTGCGGCGGGCGGCCGCGGACCAAGTCGCCCAGGCGCTGCACCACTTGGGCGGAACGTTCGGCTTCGGCGGCGATCCGGTCGCACACCTCGCGGACCTCATCCATGGTGGTGCTGCCGCCCAGCACGCGGCGCAGGCAGGTACGGGCGTACGTGCGAATCGCGAATAGGGGCTGTTGGACCTCGTGCGCGAGAGCGGCGGCCACCTCCCCGACCGCCGACCGGCCGTCGGCGTGCGCCAGCTCGCCGTACCGGCGGCGCTCGGCATCGGCGGCGGCGCGGCGGTCGGTCACGTCCTCCGAGAGCCCGGCGATGCGCGTGAACCCTCCGCGTTCGCGCAGCGGCACGATCCGCGTGACAATCTCGCGCACACCGCCGTCGGGCCGCACCAGGCGCCATTCCACCGTCGCCGGACCGGCGGACGCGGTCGCCCAGGCATCACGCACGGCCTCGCGGTCGTCCACGTGAACGAGGTCGAGGAAGCTCTCGCGGGTCTGCGGCATGCGGTCCGGCGGGATGCCCACCATCCGCGCAAACGCGGGGTTGCAGTACACCAGCCGGCCGCTGGCGACGTTCCGGACAAAGATGACCTCCCGCCCGTGCTCGGCCACCAGGGACAGGAGCGTGGCCACCTCGCGTCCGAATGCGGCCTGAATATCCACGCGGCGTGCCGCGAGCCAAGCGAGGCCGACCGCGCCCACGGCCAGGAAGCCCGCTCCCAGGGCCTCCACCGGCCTAGCCGGCCACCCGGGTGGGGGGGCAAACAGGGAATCGAGCCCCAGCGCCGCTCCCCCCGCCAATCCCACGCTGGCGACGACCCAGATCCCGCGCTTCGTGGCGCTCGCGTCCGCGGCGGCGACGTCGGCGGCCCCGTGGTTGCGTGTCGCCGGTCTGGACGTCCCGGAGCCCCTGCGCGTCTTCACCGTCACTGCGGTTTTCCCGAACCCGCCTGCCGGTACACGAACGCGCTCGTCAGCACCGCGTCCACCTGCCAGGAGAGCCGCCACGCTCCCGGTCGGGACACGGTCGCAAACCCCAGCGCGGCCCCGCCCGCCGACGCCATGCCGGCCAGAACCCAGATGTGGCGCTTGATCGCGCGCGTTGCCGCGCGCACGGGATCCATCGGCGTGCGGTTGCGTACCCCCGATTCAGGCGCCACGGCCGCCTTCCGCGTCTTCTCCTCCACTGCGGTCCCCACCCCCGCCCGGCCGACGATCCCCCCAACCCCCCGCTGCGCGGGATCGACGATCCCGGAGTTGACTCGGCTTTTTCGTTAAACTTACCTGGACGCCGGACGATGTGAAAGGGCGGAGTCGCCCTCGCCTCGACCCCATTCGCGGCCCCTACGGCCGGGCGGGCCGCAGCGCGCGTCGGACCAGCAGGCGGGTATAGAGGCCGAACGCGAACGCCGCCGAGGCGACCGCGGCGTGGTAGCCCGCGGCAGGCACGCCGCCGCGGGGGGCGTAGGCACCCCACAGGAAGATGAGGGTGGCCGGAGCCACGCCCCAGGCCACGGCCACGGCGAGGGCCTGCTGCGCCCACCACAGGGGCGGCCGGCGGGACTTCAGGCGCGGCACGTGGGCCCGGACGAGGCCCGTCACCAGCCAGGGGTCGACGCGCCGGTCCAGCGGGGTGCCGTCGGGGAACACCGCCGGAAGCCGTCCCAGGGCGTCGAACATGCGCACCAGGTAGAGGTGCAGCCACGCGTACAGCGTCAGGATGGCGAGGGGCGCCCCCAGGTGGAACCAGAACACCGGCACCATCACCTCCACGACCGGGAGCCGCAACGCGGCGAGCCCACCGCCCAGGGAGCGCCCGGCGTCGCTGGCGAGCACCAGCACCGTGTAGGCGCAAAGGAGCACCAGCGCCACCAGCAGGCGCCGCCCCAGGGTGGCCAGGGCCCGCACCCGCTCCAGGTCCGGGAAGCGCGCCACGGCTTCCGGCAGGCGCGCGCCGGTCAGATCGGCGCCGGCGAGCTGGGACGTGGTGAGGTTGCGGGCCGTGGCCAGGTCGGCCCCCACCAGGTCGGCCCCCGCGAGCGTCAGGCCGCGCAGGTCGAAGCCCCCCAGGTCGGCGTGGCGGCCCTCGGCGCCGTCGGTGGCGAGCCACCGGCCGTGGGCGTCCAGGATGGCGGCCAGCACGTCGGCCCGGCTCGGGGGCGCGACGGGTGCCGGCCGCTCCATCGCCGGAGCGGCGGCGTGGACACCGTGCTGGACGCCGTGGGCGTCTTCCAGGTCGGCGTCGGGCAGCTCCGAGATCGGCAGGGGCTCGTGGTCCGTGTCCAGGACCGCGTCGGCCTCGTAGGCGGCGTCCACGTGGTCGTCGCCGGCCGGGGCATCGAACACCGTGCCGGTCAGATCGGTGCCGTTCATGACCGTGCCGGTCAGTTCGGCGCCGCGCAGGTCGGCCCCCTCCAGGTCGGCGTTGGTGAAGTCGGCCCCCCGCATGCGCGCCCCGGTCAGGTCCGAGTCGGCCAGGCAGGCCCCCCGGAAGATCGCCGAGGCGAGGCGGGCGTTCTTGAGGTTGGCCCAGGTGAGGTTCGCCTCCACCATGCTGGCCCCCAGGAGGTCCGCCCCCACCAGGCGGGCGCGGATCATTCGGGCCCCGTCCAGGACCGCCTCCGAGAGGTCCGCCCCGGACAGGTTCGCGCCCGTCAGGACGGCCCGGCTCAGGTCGCGGCCGGCGAGGGACGCCCCGGCGAGGTCGGCGTCCGTGAGATCGGCCCGGCAGCCCTCGCGCCCCCCGGAGGCCACCCACAGGGCGTGGTCCGCCAGGACGCTGGACAGGCCGTTCGCCTCCGCCGGCTCGGAGTCGGCCGGTGCCTCGCTCTGCTTGACGGGTTCCACGGTGTGTCGTGCCTGGGGGCCCTCCAGGTCCTTTTCGGTCAGGACCCGGACCGGGGGAAGCCGTACGTTACGCAGGCGCCGCCGCGTTGGCAAGGCGCCGGAGACGGCCCCTTACAGCGCCTCGAGCGCCTTCACCGTCGCCCCGTAGCCGGCCTCGATGGCCTGGGCGGCGTCGGCGAATTCCCACAGGCTCATCTCGCCCACGCGCGGCTGGACCACCACCCGGGGCTTCATCGCCTCCAGGCGTTGGCTGGTGATCTCCCGCGAGACGATGTTGATCGAGGTGCCCAGGATGTCGAAGATGTTCGGCCGCGCCGAGCGCACCATCCATTGCAGGGCCTTTTCCTTGAGCTGCGCCTCCAGACGCCGGTAGCGCCGCCCCAGGATCCCCAGGGTCTCGTCGGGCCCCATGTCGCGGCGCACCGCCAGGGCCATGGCGTGGGCCGCCTCCGTCGCCCCCGGGGCGGCCTCGGTGTCCTCCGGAGGGTCGGGCTCGAACCACTTCCCGTCCACGATATCGGCGTTCAGGTCCACGGCGATGACCGACTCGGCCCCCAGGGCCCGGGCGACGTCCACCGGCACCGGGTTCACCAGCCCCCCATCAGTCAGGTACCGGCCGTCCCGGACCCAGGGGGCGAAGATTCCGGGCACCGCCGTGGAGGCCCGCACCGCCTCCGCCGCCGAACCCTCGCACAGGCGCACCTCGCGCCCCGTGGCGAGGTCCGTGGCCACCACGCACACGGGGACCCGGGCGGCCTTCAGGTCCCGGTCGTCGAACAGCTCGCGGAACAGCCCCGTCACCCGGTCCCCGTCCAGCAGGCCGCGCACCGGCATGGCCAGATCCAGGTAGCTGAGCACTTTGCGCGGGGTCAGGCCGCGGGCGAAGTCCTCCAGGTGGTCCAGGCGACCCAGGGCATAGGCGGTGCCCACCACCGCGCCCATGGAGCAGCCGGCGATCCACCCCACCTCGTGGCCCGCCTCCTCCACGGCCCGGATCACGCCGATATGGGCCCACCCCCGGGCGGCACCGCTGCCCAGGGCGAGGCCCACGCGCGTCTCCAGCCGTCTGCGTCCGAACATCGACACGTCCCATCGGCCCTCCATCGGCCACCGCCCGGTGACCATTATCGGACCAGTGGCCGGACTGGGCGCGGGGTTATTTGATCGGGGGCGGCGCCAGCGCGGCGCCGAGGGCCTTCAGGCGGGCGACGAACGCCTCGGCCGGCTCGGGGCGGCCGAACAGGTAGCCCTGGGCGAGGTCGCAGTCCAGTTCGCGCAGGACGTCGAGCTGGTCGGTGTTCTCCACGCCCTCGGCCACCACGTGCAGGTTCAGGCTGTGGGCCAGGGAGATGACCGCCGCCGCGATGGCCCGGTCGCCCTCGTCGTCGGTGATGTCGCGCACGAAGGAGCGGTCGATCTTGAGGGCGCTGATGGGGAAGGCCTTGAGGTAGCTCAGGGACGAGTAGCCCGTGCCGAAGTCGTCCACCGTCAGGCTCACCCCCAGGGCGTCCAGGGCCTTCAGGCGCTCCACCGTCTCGCCGGCGTGCTCCATGACCACCGACTCGGTCAGCTCCAGTTCCAGGCGGCTGGCCGGCAGGCCGGTGTCGGACAGCACCCGGGCCACCAGGGCGGCGGGGTCGGCGGCGTGGAGCTGGCGCCCGGAGAGGTTCACGGCAACACGCAGGGGCGCCCCGTGCACCTCGGGCCAGGCCCGCGCGATGCGGCAGGCCTCGGCCAGAACCCACTCACCCACCGGGAAGATGAGGCCGGTTTCCTCCAGGATGGGCACGAACACGTCGGGCCCCACCGGACCGATCTCCTTGTTGACCCAGCGCAACAGCGCCTCCGCCCCCACCAGCCGCCCGCCCGCCGCCTCCACCTGGGGCTGCAGGAAGAGGCGGAACTCCCCCCGCTCCAGGGCGTGGCGCAGGGCCGCCTCCATGCGCAGCCGGGCCGACGCCCGGGCCGCCATCTCGCCGGCGTAGAAGCAGAACACCCCCCGCCCGCTCTGCTTGGCCCGGTACATGGCCATGTCGGCGTTCTTGACCAGGGTGGCCGCGTCGTCGCCGTCGTCGGGGGAGAGGGCGATCCCGGCGCTCGCGCCCACCACCACTTCCTGCCCGTCCACCTCCAGGGGCGGCGTGACCGCGGCCAGGAGGCGCTCGGCGACGTGCACGGCGTCCTCGCGTCGGGTGAGGTCCTCCAGGATCACGGTAAACTCGTCGCCCCCGATCCGGGCCAGCGTGTCCTCCTCCCGCAGGGCGCCCTTGAGGCGGGCGGCAAGCTCCTTGAGGACCTGGTCCCCGACGGCGTGGCCGAGGATGTCGTTGACCGGCTTGAAGCGGTCCAGGTCGAGGAACAGCACCGCCACCCGTCCCTGGCGGCGGCGTGCGCGACCCAGGGCCTGGGCGAGCCGGTCGGTGAAGAGGCGGCGGTTGGGCAGGCCGGTCAGGCCGTCGTAGTGGGCCATCTGGCTCATGCGGGCGGCGGCCGCCTCGCGCTCGAGGGCCATGGCCACCAGAGCGGCGGCGGACTCGAGCAGCGCCATCTGGGCCGGTGTCGGACGGACGGGGGCATTGTGGTAAAGGCAGATGCGGCCCATCAAGTCGCCGTCGGGCTGCGCGACCGGCATACACCAACACGCGGCGAGGCCGTGGCCGAGGGCCAGCCTTCCGGTGGTCGCCCACAGCGGATGGGTGGCAATGTCGTCGGCAACGACCCGCTTCCGGTTGTCGGGGGTCATGGGACAGGGGAAACCGTTCGGGCCCGCCGGCCACGCCTCCAAGGCCGCCACGTACGCGGGCGGCAGTCGGGCGGCGTGCAGGTGGTGCATGCGCTCACCGTCCTCCTCCCTGCCCAGGATGGCACAGCGCGACCCCGGCACATGGCCCTCCAGGAAGTGCGCGATCACCGCCAGGGTGCGGGGCAGCGGCTCCCCCCGGGCCAGGGTCTCCAGGGCGCTGTTCTGGGCCCGAATCAGGGCCTCGGTGCGGCGGCGCTCCTGCAGCTCGGCGGTGAGCTGCCCGTTCGACGCGGCCAGCTCCCGGGTGCGCTCGGCCACCTGGGCCGCGAGCTCCGCCCCGTGCCGCTCCAGGGCCTGGTCGCGGGCCTGGATCTGGGCCAGCATGTCGTTGAAGCCACGGGCGAGGGCGGCCAGCTCGTCACCCCCGTCCACCTGCGCACGCACGGCGTAGTCCCGTTGCTGGCTGACCCGGTCCATCACCCCCGCCAGATCGAGCACCGGCGTCGAGATGACCCGCTGGAGCCGGGCCGACACCACCGTGGACAAGAGCAGCGCGGCCACGACCACCGCGAGGACGGCCCGGGTCAGCACGTCCACCTCGTGGTACGCACGGGAAAGGTCGGACACGATCGCCACCGTGCCCACCCGCTCCCCCCGGACCCAAACCGGCTCGATCGCCAGCGCGTGGCCGGAGCCGGCGACCTGGCGCCCCTCGGGCAGCGGCGGGACGAGGGTGTCGGGCGGCCCGTCCGGCGGCACCTCGGTGTCCTCCCGCCGGTACTCGGCGAAGAGGCGGCCGTCACTATCGTAGAGGCGGGCGGTGACGATGTCGGAGTAGAAGGCGAAGGCGCGCAGGGTCTCCCGGGCGGCATCGGCATCGTCGAACAGGAGGGCCGCGCCGGTGCCGCGGGCCGTCAGGTCGGCCTGGGCCCGGGTGGTCAGGGCGACCTCGTGGCGCTCGTTCATCAACACGAAGGCGCCCAGCAGGAGGCCGACGAGCAGCACCGCCCCCGCGGCGGTGCCGCCGATCAGGAGGTTCAGCTTGCGGCGGATGCTCAGGTTGCGGAACATGCGCTCACCGCTCCGGCATCTCGGAGTCGCCCACGATCCGCGCCAGGGCCAGCAGGCGCGAGCTCAGGCGCACCCCTTCCCGTTCGGCCGCTCCGCGGTTGATCCAGAAGCGCACCTTGCCGTCCTCCAGGACGAACTGGATCACGCCACCGGCCTCGGCGAAGCCGGAGAGCTCGCTGACCGTCACCACGTGCCCGGTGACCGCCTGGGCCAGGTGCCTCGCCAACCGGGACCGCTCGGAGTTGCTGATGAAGGCGATGTGGCACCCTTCGCGCGGCGCCAGGTCGGACACGTGCCGGACCTCCACCCGGGTGCCGTCGGCCAGGCCCTCGACGCCCCGGGCGGTCAGTTCGTCGAGGGCGTCCCCGAACGGGTCCACACCCACGACGCACAGGGTGACCACTGCGGGACTCGGACCCCCGACCGACTCCGGCCACTCGATGAACTTGGCGAAGTGGTAGAGGAAGGCGGCCTTGACGGCATACTCCGTGGCCACCACCCCCTGGCCGCGGGCGGGGCCGGAGGCCAGCATCAGAACGGCGGCCGCCAGCGCCAGCATCCAGGAACGACGCCGGAGCATCCTCGTCGGGTTCCCGCGCTTCATTCTTGGCTCCTCCATCACGGCGCCCAGGTCACCCGCGCGAACACGGTGCGCGGCACGTCCTCGCCGACGACGTCGGTGGGGCCCACCACCGCGAACTCCCGGTGGTGGGTCTGGGCCAGGTGCTCACCGGTCAGGCTCACCGTGAGCCCCGGCACCGGCTCCCACGCCACCCGGGCGGTCAGGTCCACGTAGCCCGGGACCCCCAGGGCCGGGAGCCCGTCCACCGCCCGCAGGGCCCCGTCCAGCTCCACTCCGGGCGCGGGGTCGGCGCGCACCAGGAGGCCCGCCTGCTGCTGCGGGTTCGAGCCGTCGTTGACCCGCACGTTGCTCAGGTCGTCGCTGCCCGCATCCGGCCGCGCGCGCAGGCGCAGCCAGGCATAGGTGACAGTCAGGCGCAGGCGCCGGGCCGCCTGCCACGCGACCACGGCCTCCGCCCCCACCGCCGTGGCGCGGGCTTGAGTATCGAGCACGAGGGGCACCACCGTGTGGGCGGCGGGGTCCGTCTCCGGGAAGGGGGTGCCGTTCTCCAGGGTGTTCACGTGGTCGTAGCGGTTGTAGAAGGCGGCCAGGTCCAGCGACAGGACGTCCACCGGCCGGCCGCGGTAGCCCGCCTCGAAGGCCCGCACCCCCGTGGTCTCGGCATCGGGGTCGCCCACCACCCTCACCACGGTGGGCGGGCTGCCGGGGAGCACGTCCTGGACGATGGTGGCGTCCGAGAACGCCCGGGTGGGCACGCGCACGGCGCGGGAGGCGGCAACCCAGGCCGCATGCCGGGGCGTCATCCGCCACAGGGCCTGGGCCGACGGCTGGTACTCCCAGCCGGTGTAGGGGGTGTGCTCCAGCTTGGTCCCCAGGGACAGGCGCAGGTCGTCGGTGAGCGCGATGTCGTCCTGCAGCAGTGCGTGGTACCAGTACACGCGCTCATGGCGTGGATCGAACGACACGGTGAAGGAGCCGTCGTAGGTGTCCTCCACCTCCCTCAGGCCCGCGCCCACCGTCAGGCCGTGCCTCCCGAGGCGCCTGGCCCGGCGCATCTCCACGGCTTCGGTGCGGCTGTGACTGCGGCGCAGGTCGTCTTTCCGCCCGTCCCGGGCAGCGTAGGCCTGGAACCACCAGCCGTCGTGCTCGTCGCCCCGGCGCAGGGTGGCCGCCAGGTGGGCGCCGTCGAAGCGCTCGCTGTCCTCGTTCAGGGCCAGCTCCGGCGGAGAGAGGGAGGCGAAGTAGGACTGCCGCTCCGCTCCGCCGTCGTACACCTCCCCGTTCACCGACAGGCGCGCGGCCCCCAGGCGCCGGTCCCAGCGGAAGCCGCCCCGGCTCTCGTTCCAGTCCCGGACGTTGCGGTCGAAACCCTGCGCGTAGAGGGTCAGGTCGCCCCGCTCTCCCAGGGATACGCCCTCGCGGGCCGCGGCGTAGGCGCGTTCGTCGCGGCCGGCACCGCCCGCCACGTAGCTGCCCCGGGTGGAGGCGGCGTCGCGGGTGATGACGTTGATGACGCCGTTCACCGCGTTCGCGCCCCAGAGGGTTCCACCGGGGCCGCGCACCACCTCGACCCGCTCCACGTTCCACAGGGGCACGTTCTGGGCGTCCCAGTAGACCCCGCCGTAAAGGGGGTCGTACACCGGGCGGCCGTCCACCAGCACCAGCAGCAGGTTGGCGAAGGGTCCGTTGAAGCCGCGGGCGCTGACGGCCCAGGTATGGTCGTTGATGCGGGCCACCTGGAGGCCCGGCACCTGGCGCAGGAGCTCGGGCAGGTCGCGGGCGCCGGAGCGGCGGATGTCGTCGGCGGTGAGGACGTACACCGCCGCCGCCGTGTCGTCCAGGGGGCGGGCGGTGGCCGAGGCCGAGACCACCTCCACCTGCATCAGCGCCTCCAGGCTCAGGCCCAGCAGGTCCCCCGTATCGGTGGCCGTGGCGGGCCCCGCCGCGCCGAGGACGGCGAGGAGCACCAGCAGGCACAGGGGCCGCGCCGCGCGGCGCACGAATTGGCTCAGTGTTCCCATGTCACCCTCGCGAACACGACGCGCGGCACCTCGGTCACAGAGGGATCGGGTGTGTCGTTGCCGAACTCGCGGTGGCTCGGGTCGGTGAGGTTCTCGCCGGCGAGGCTCAGGGTGAGACCGGACACGGGGGTCCACGCCACGCGGGCGTCCACCTGCGTGTATGCCGCCACCCCGCGGCCGGGCAACTCATCGGTGAAGGCGGCCGAGGCGTCCATCGCCACGTGGCGGGGCAGGTCCAGCCGCGCCGCCAGGCGCGCCTGCTGCTGCGGCGAGCCCCCTTCGAGCAGCGCCTCGCTGGTGGTGTCCAGGCTGCCCGGCTTCAGGTGCAGGGCGAGCTTCAGCCACGAATAGGTGGCGGTCATCCGCAGCCGGCCGGTGGCCTGCCACGTGGCCGCCAGCTCGGCGCCGTAGCTTTCGCCATCCATCCGGTTGTCGAACCGCAGGGGCACGACGGTGTGCGACGGCGCCGGCGTCGTCTCTGTGAACGGCGTTTCCGGCTCCCGGGTACCGAGGTGGTCGTACACGTTGTAGAAGCCCGCCACGTCCAGGGAGAGGCGCTGGATCGGCCGGCCCCGGTAGCCGGCTTCGTAGACCAGGACGTGAGCGATGTGCGTGTTCGGGTTGCCCAGGAGCGCGATCACCGTCGGCGGCGAGCCGGGGATCACGGTCGGGTTGATGCGCCCGGTGACGCGCGTGCGGGACGGCACCTCCACCGCCCGGGAGACGGCGCCCCACAGGGTGTGGCGCGGCGCGGGCCGCCACAGGAGGCGGCCGTTGGGCTGGAAGGCCACGTCGCCCGTGGTCATCCGCTCCACCTTGGCCCCCAGCGTCAGCTCCATGTGATCCCGGAGGGCGACGCGGTCCTGGGCGAACCCGTCCCACTGCCAGAGGCGCTGCGCGGGGGGCGTGAGGCTCAGGTAGAACGTGCCGCCCACCCGACTCGACAGCCGACGCGCGCCGCCACCCCAGGTGAGGCGGTGGCGCCCGCTGGGGGCGAAGTCGTGCTGCACCTCCAGGTCCTGGGTGAGCCCGCCCTCGGTGTTGGAGCTGTCCGCCCGGTAGGTGTGGTCGACGTAGGCCTTCACCCGCCACGTCCCCGCGCCCCGCCGGGCGCGCCAGTCGGCCAGCAGGTGCTGGCCGTTCAGCTCGGCCGTCTCCTGCACGAGGGGGGTGCCTGGGGGGTTCAGGTAGGAAACCCCCGCGGTCTGGTCGGCCTCCCCCCCGTAGACGCCGCCCTGCACCGAGAGGGCGTCCGCTCCGGTGTGGTCCCAGCGGAATCCCCAGCGCACCATGTCCCAGGCGTCGTGGGCCTCAACGCCCAGGGCCGGCTCGAAGGAGTCGCGGTCGAAGGCCTTGCCGTACACGCGCAGGTAGCTGTGGTCCCCGACCTCGGCCCCCTGGCGCACCTCCGCCAAGCCCTCTTCCCGGCTCCCGGCCCCGACCTCGACGTGGGTCCCCACGGTGTCGGCCGCGTTGCGGGTGATGATGTTGACCACGCCGTTGACGGCGTTGGCGCCCCACAGGGCGCCGCCGGGGCCGCGGATCACCTCGATCCGCTCGATGTCGGACAGCACCAGGTCCTGCAGGTCCCAGTACACTCCGGCGAACTGGGTCGAATAGACCGTGCGGCCGTCGATCAGCACCAGGAGCTTGCCGGCGAAGCGCTCGGCGAACCCGCGCGCGCTGATCGCCCACGTGGTGCCGTCCACCCGCGCCACCTGCATGCCGGGCACCTGCCGCAGGACCTCGGCGATGGTGGTGGCGCCGGAGCGGCGGATGTCCTCCCGGGTGATGACGTACACCGCCGCTGGCGCGCGGTCGATCCGCTGGGGGGCCTTGGCCACCGAGGTGACCTCCACGGCCATCAGCTCCTCGATGCTGAGGCCCATGAGGTCCGCGGTCTCCGCCGCCCGTGCGGCCTCCGGAAGGCGGAGTGCCGCCACGGCCAGCAGGACGCACAGAACGGGCGCCGCGCGGCGCAGGCGATGGGCGAATGTGGGGCGCGGACGCGCCACGGCCATGGACCCCCTCTCGGGAGTGCCGACGGCCTCGCGCTGCCGCGTTGTGCGGGACGTGGGGAACTGCCACCCCATCACGCCGGGCGACCCCCGCCGCCCGACCTTCCCCTATCGGCCGGGCTGCGGCGGCGCTTGAAATCGGGGCACGGACCGTGGTCCGGCGGGCCGCCGGGGTGCTAGGCTGCCCCCCCATGCGCCGTTACACCGCCGCCAGCGACTGGAACCGGGCCGCCGCCGACTACGCCGCGTGGCTGCCCCTCGTCGCCCCGTACGGCGAGCACCTGGTCGACCGCCTCGCCCCGGCGCCGGGCCAGCGGGTTCTGGACCTGGCGTGCGGCACCGGCGAGCCCGGGCTGACCGCCGCCGCGCGGGTGCCGGGCCTCGCCGTGCTCGGGGCCGACGGCGCCGCCTCCATGGTCCGGGCGGCCCGGGCCGCGGCGCGCGACCGCGACACCCGGGGGGCGGCCTACTGCGTCGCGCGGGGCGAGCACCTGCCGTTTTCCGCCGCGGGCTTCGACGGCGCCCTGTGCCGCTTCGGCCTGATGCTGTTCGACCGGCCCGAGGCGGGCCTTGCGGAGCTGTTCCGGGTGGTGCGGCCGGGCGGGCGGGTGGCGCTCGCGGTCTGGTCCGAGCCCGAGCGCGTCCTGTGCCCGGCGCTGACCCTGTGGGCCCTGGAGCGCTACGCCGTCGATCCGCCCCTGGAGTGGCCACGCACCTTCGCCCTCTCGGCGCCCGGCCACTTCGCCGGTCTCGCCCGGGCGGCGGGTTTCGCGGATCTGGCGGAGGAGCGGTTCAACCCGGGGTTCACGTTCGAGTCCATCGACCACTTCCTCGCCCTGAACCTGACCGGCCGGTTCATCGAGAAGCCGTACCAGGGGCTCTCCGAGGCGGACCGCGCCCGCTTCCGCGACGATCTCGCGGCCGCGGCCCTGGCCCACGCCCTGCCGGACGGACGCATCCACCTGGCCCAGGAGGCCATCGTGGTCACGGCCCGGCGGCCGGAATCGTAGCTCGTATCGCTAGGAAGGGTCCCGGCGCGCCCGCAGGCGGGTGCCGTGGGCGAGGGACATGGTGATCTCGTCGGCGCCCACGTCGGGGGGGAAGCGCACGCCGCTCACCTTGGCGCCTGCGAGGGACGCCCCGTCCAGGTCGCAGGTGGAGAGGTCCTGGCCGCGCAGGTCGGCCGCGCGCAGGTAGGCGCCCCGCAGGCACGCGCCCTTCAGGTTCACGCCCCGCAGGTCGGCCATGCGCAGGTTGGCGTCGGTCAGGTTCGCTGGGCCGTGCCCCGCCACCCAGGCGTTGAAGGCGTCGGCCTGCCCCTCGCGCAGCATACGGGCGAGGTCCTCCGGCGTCCCCGAGCCCTCCGGCGCGGGCGCCTGTATGGCGAAGCCGTCCTCCGTA
>Ga0315540_10001211_pt1 | contig 14766 bp, 14 predicted proteins | sample SalMarSW160110MG_FD_203677 | JGI IMG/M metagenome (GOLD analysis project Ga0315540, IMG submission 203677) | Salt marsh sediment microbial communities from the Plum Island Ecosystem LTER, Massachusetts, United States - Salt Marsh Sediment SW1601-10 ... | reverse complement strand
CGAAGAAGCGCTCAACAAGGGGCTCGACATAATTGAGGAAAGCATCAGCGAGTCCTGCGAGCATTTCCGGCGTATTCCGTGCGAGAAGGATTTTTTCCAGTCGGAAGAAGCATCACAACAAGGGGGGTGAAGCATGATAGTCAGAAATCTGGATGTCGCCGAGAACAGTGATCGCCGCGTGGTCAGCAACGGCTGGGAAAGCACGCGTCTGTTGCTCAAGAGCGACGGCATGGGGTTTTCCTTTCATATCACCACCATCTACGAGGGTGCCAATCTGGAAATGCATTACCAGAACCATTTCGAGTCGGTGTACTGCATTAGCGGAGAAGGCGAGATCGAGGATCTGGCCGACGGCAAGGTTTATCCGATCAAGCCCGGCACCATGTACGCGTTGAACAATCACGACAAGCACATCCTGCGCGCGTTCAGGGAAATGAAAATGGCCTGTGTGTTCAATCCGCCATTGCACGGCAAGGAAGTGCATAACGCACAGGGTGCCTACGAGCTCGAAGCGGAAGAGGTTCGCGGCTAGATTGTTGTAGCCGCCGGGTAATACGCCGGCGTTATAATTCTAGCGAAGAGTAACGGGCGGATAACCTTGGTGTGTCGGCCTGTTATCTGGTAGCGTAGCCAAATTCCAGAGGGTCCCGCGGCAAGCATGAATAAAAAACGCCCAAAATTTCTCGCGTTGCACCAGATCAAGCTGCCATTGCCGGGCATGGTTTCCATTCTGCACCGGATCAGCGGCGCGCTGCTGTTCCTGGCATTGCCGCTGCTGCTGTGGATGCTGCAATGCAGCCTGCGTTCCATTGAAACCTACACCGAACTGGTCGATAACCTGCAACATCCGGCCAGCAAGATTTTTCTGCTGCTGGTGCTGTGGGCCTTCCTGCATCATTTCTGTGCGGGCATCCGCTACCTGGCGATCGACCTGCAATTTGCCTCCAGCCTGGCGCGCGCGCGCAGCAGCAGCCGCTGGGTGCTGGCCGTCAGCCTGGCGCTGATGGTAACCGTGGGAGTCTGGCTATGGTAGACCGCATCGTTACCGGCGCCCATTACGGCTTGCGCGACTGGCTGATCCAGCGCGTCAGCGCGGTGATCATGGCGCTATATGCGTTGTTCATTGTTGGCTACGCGCTGTACCAGCCGCACCTTGATTACGACAGCTGGACGCGTATGTTCTCCAGCAATGTGCTGCGCTCGTTCACACTGCTGGTTTTGCTGGCGTTGTATTACCACGCCTGGATCGGCGTGCGCGACATCGTGATGGATTACGTGAAGCCGGCCGGCGTGCGGCTGGCGATTCACGTTGTCGTCATTCTGGCGTTGTTGCTGTACGTGATCTGGTCGGTGCAAATTCTGTGGGGAATGTAATGACGGTAGCCAAGCGAACCTTCGATGTGGTGGTAGTCGGTGCCGGCGGTGCGGGCATGCGCGCGGCACTGGCCTTGTCCGAGGCCGGGCTGAAGGTGGCGGTGCTGTCCAAGGTGTTCCCGACGCGTTCGCATACGGTGGCGGCGCAGGGCGGTATCGCGGCATCGCTCGGCAACGTCAGCGAGGACAATTGGCACTGGCACATGTACGACACGGTGAAGGGCTCGGATTACCTCGGCGACCAGGATGCGATCGAGTTCATGTGCCGCGCCGCACCCGAGGTGGTGTATGAGCTCGAACATTACGGCATGCCGTTCGATCGGCTCGATTCCGGCAAGATATACCAGCGCCCGTTCGGCGGTCACATGCAGGACTATGGCAAGAACCCGGTGCAGCGTGCCTGTGCCGCCGCCGATCGCACCGGCCATGCCTTGCTGCACACCTTGTACCAGCAGAACATAAAAGCCAATACCCATTTCTTCGTGGAGTGGATGGCGCTGGACCTGATCCGCGATGAAGACGGCGACGTGCTCGGCGTGACCGCGATGGAGATTGAAACCGCCGAGGTGATGGTTCTGCAGGCGCGCGCCACGCTGTTCGCCACCGGCGGCGCGGGCCGTATTTTCCAGGCCAGCACCAATGCCTACATCAACACCGGCGACGGGCTCGGCATGGCGGCGCGTGCCGGTATTCCGCTGCAGGACATGGAATTTTTCCAGTTTCATCCCACCGGCGTGTACGGCGCGGGCGTGTTGATCTCGGAAGGTGTGCGCGGCGAGGGTGGCTACCTGGTGAACAAGGACGGCGAGCGCTTCATGTTGAAATATGCGCCGACCGCGCAGGACCTGGCCAGTCGCGACGTGGTGTCGCGTGCCATCGCCACCGAGATCAAGGAGGGTCGCGGCTGCGGGCCACACGGTGACCACGTGCTGCTGAAGGTCGACCATATCGGCGAAGATGTGATCAAGAGCCGCTTGCCGGGCATACGCGACATCTCGATCAAGTTCGCCCACGTCGATCCGGTCGAAGCGCCGATCCCGGTAGTGCCCACCGCGCACTACATGATGGGCGGCATTCCTGCCAACTACCACGGCCAAGTGGTGGCGCCCTACCAGACCGGGCCGGAAGAGGTGGTACAGGGCTTTTATGCTGTGGGCGAATGCGCTTGCGTATCGGTGCATGGCGCCAATCGCCTGGGCTGCAACTCGCTGCTCGACCTGCTGGTATTCGGGCGCGAGGCGGCACGGCAGATTGTTGAAGACCTTGAGCGCAATCCACACCACAAGCCGCTGCCAGCAGATGCGGCGGAGCGACCGCTGGCTCGCCTGGCGCGGCTGGATGCGCAGCAGGATGGGGAAAGTGTGGCCGAAGTCGGTGCGGCGATGCGCAAGGTGATGCAGACTCATTGCGGTGTATTCCGCTTTCCCGAATTGCTGGCCGAGGGCGTGACGAAAATTCGCGAGGTGGCGGGACGGGCAGCAAATATTGCGATCAGGGACAAGAGCAAGGTATTCAACACCGCGCGTGTCGAGGCGCTGGAACTCGATAACCTGATCGAGGTGGCGCAAGCCACCATGCATGCCGCCGCCGCGCGCGAGGAAAGCCGCGGCGCGCATGCGCGCGACGATTTCCCGGATCGCGACGACGATCAGTGGCTGAAGCACTCGCTGTATTTCCGCGAGGGACAACATCTCGACTACAAGCCGGTGCGGCTGAAGCCGTTGACGGTGGAATCATTCCCGCTCAAGGCGCGGGTGTACTAGGAATATGCGATGAAGTTCCGAATCTACCGCTACAACCCGGAAACCGATGCCCAGCCTTACATGCAGGACTATGAGCTGGACATCGACATGGACAGCGCCACTCAGGGCAAGATGCTGCTCGATGCTTTGCTGCGCATCAAGGAACTCGACGACAGCCTGAGCCTGCGTAAATCCTGTCGCGAAGGCGTGTGTGGTTCGGATGCGATGAATATCAATGGGCGCAACGGCCTGGCGTGCATCACGCCGCTGGCTTCGCTGCGGGAACCGGTCGAGTTGCGGCCATTGCCCGGGCTGCCGGTGGTGCGCGACCTGGTGGTGGATATGACCCAGTTCTTCAAGCAATACCATTCGATCAAGCCCTATCTGGTCAACAACGATCCGCCGCCGGAAACCGAGCGTCTGCAGTCGCCGCAGCAGCGCAAGGAACTGAATGGCCTGTACGAGTGCATCCTGTGCGCCTGTTGTTCGACCGCCTGTCCTTCGTTCTGGTGGAATCCGGATAAATTCGTTGGTCCTGCCGGATTGCTGCAGGCTTACCGTTTCATTGCCGACACCCGCGATCAGGCGACCGCGGAACGCCTGGATAATCTGGAAGATCCCTATCGCCTGTTCCGCTGCCATACCATCATGAATTGCGTGGACGTCTGTCCTAAGGAACTGAATCCCACCGAAGCCATCGGAAAGATCAAGGATATGATGGTGAGGCGCACGGTGTGAAAGAGCTGGAACGCGTGCGCTGGCGTTGCCGGCGCGGCCTGCTGGAGCTGGATATCGTGCTGGGACGTTTCGTCGACCTGCATTATCGCGGACTGGACGAGGCGCAACGTTCTGCATTCAACGCGTTGCTGGAAGTGCCTGACACGCTACTCTGGGATATGATTACGGGAAGAGAGTCGTCGTCGTCGTCGCAGGATGCGGCGCAGCAGCGCGATCTGGATGCGCTGCTGGCTTTGCTGCGGACGGTCTGATTTTTGAAAGTTACGAAAGGTGCAGGTAACGGATGACAGGAGAGGGCATGGAAGATAAACAACGCACGGCAATGCTGACGCTGGACGATGGGCGCAGCATTGAATTGCCGATCCTGTCCGGTACGCTGGGAGAGGACGTGATCGATATCCGCGAACTGGGAAAGCTGGGCATGTTTACCTACGACCCCGGTTTCCTTTCCACCGCTAGCTGCGCTTCCGACATCACCTTTATCGACGGCGATGCCGGGCTGCTGTATTACCGCGGTTATCCCATTGAGCAACTGGCGGAGCATTCCGACTTTCTCGAAGTGTGTCACCTGCTGTTGAAAGGTGAATTGCCGAACGCGCAGCAGCGGGAGAGTTTCAATAACAAGGTCACCAGGCATACCATGGTGCATGACCAGCTGGCCCGTTTTTTCAACGGCTTCCGCCGCGACGCGCACCCGATGGCGGTGATGGTCGGCGTGGTCGGGGCATTGTCTGCGTTCTACCACGACTCGATCGATATCAATAACCCGGAGCATCGCGAGATTTCCGCCATGCGCATGATCGCCAAGGTGCCGACCATCGCGGCGATGGCCTACAAGTACAACACCGGCGAGCCGTTCATGTATCCGAAGAACGCGCTCGGTTACGTGGAAAATTTCATGTACATGATGTATGGCACGCCGTGCGAGGAATATGTGCTCAGCCCGCTGCTGGTGCGTGCGCTGGAGCGTATTTTTATCCTGCACGCCGACCACGAGCAGAATGCTTCCACCTCCACCGTGCGCCTGGCCGGCTCCAGTGGTGCCAACCCCTATGCCTGCGTAGCCTCCGGCATTGCGGCGCTGTGGGGGCCGGCACACGGCGGGGCGAACGAGGCAGTGCTGAACATGCTGGAGGAAATCGGCGACGTTTCGCGCCTTGCCGAATACATGGACGGAGTAAAGGACAAGAAATACCGGCTGATGGGTTTTGGCCACCGCATATACAAGAACATGGACCCGCGGGCGGAAGTAATGCGCCGCACCTGCTATGAGGTGCTCAAGGAACTGAAGCTGGAAGATGATAAATTGTTCCAGATGGCGCTGGAGCTGGAGCAGATTGCGCTCAAGGACGACTACTTCATCGAGCGCAAGCTGTATCCGAATGTGGATTTCTATTCCGGCATCGTATTGCGTGCGCTGGGCGTACCAACCAATATGTTTACCGTGTTCTTTGCAGTGGCGCGCACCATCGGCTGGGTGTCGCAGTGGAATGAAATGATGTCCGACAGCGAACGCAGGATCGGCCGGCCGCGCCAGCTGTATCATGGTGAGGCCAAACGCGATTTCGTGCCGATCGACAAGCGCTAGGACTCGGTTGCGCATGAGCGCGGATAACGCCGGATGTCGTTCGTGTCGACAGATCTGATGTCTGGGTGAACATGGATTAAAGATGGATTCCCCGCTGGAAAAAAACTACATGCACACGATGGCGGCGTCCTCGCCGCTGTTCGGGGCGAACAACGCTTTCGTCGAGGGCATGTATGAGGAGTATCTTGCCAATCCGGCAGCGGTGCCGGATACCTGGCGCGCCTATTTCGACGGCATGCTGGCGAATCATGGCGTCGAGCATGAGGTGGCGCATAGCCATATCCAGCGCGCATTTGCGGCATTGCCCGGACAGGCGGGAGTCGCGTCCACCGATGCCGGATCCGGGCGCAAGCAGGTGTCCGTGCTGCAACTGATCAACGCCCACCGCTTCCTTGGCGTGCGTCGTGCCAACCTTGATCCGCTGGATCGTCATGTCAAGCCGGTAGTGCCCGAACTCGACCCAGCCTATTACGGCCTGACCGACGCCGATCTGGACGCCGGGTTCGAGGCCGGCTCCCTGGTGACGACTGCGCCACAGCATGGCTCAGCCATACCTCGCCTGCAGGCAAACGACGTTGCCGCAACCGGCAGCATATTGCGCACCCCTGCCAGGCGCATGCCCTTGCGCGAGATTTTGCAGCGCTTGCGCCAGACCTATTGCGGCAGCATCGGTGCGGAATATATGTACATCAGCGGCATTGCGCAGAAACGCTGGATCCAGGACCGGTTGGAGGGCGTGCGCGGGCAGCCGTCTTATTCCGGTGAAGAAAAGCGCCATATCCTGCAGCAATTAACTGCGGCAGAAACGCTGGAACGCTATCTGCATACCAAGTACGTGGGGCAGAAGCGTTTTTCGCTGGAGGGCGGTGACACGCTGATTCCGCTGCTCGATCATCTGTTGCAGCGCGCCGGCGGCCAGGGAATGAAGGAAGCCGTGATTGGCATGGCGCATCGTGGTCGGCTGAACGTGCTGGTGAATATCCTGGGCAAGTTGCCATCCATGCTGTTTGCCGAATTCGAGGGCGTACACACCAGCGAGTTGACCTCGGGCGACGTGAAATATCACCAGGGTTTTTCCTCCGACATCAACACGCCGGGCGGGCCGATGCATGTGACGCTGGCGTTCAATCCGTCGCACCTGGAAATCGTCGATCCGGTAGTGGAGGGTTCGGTGCGCGCGCGCCAGCATCGCTGCGGAGACCACAACGGCAAGCAGATCCTGCCGGTGCTGCTGCACGGCGATGCCGCATTTTCAGGGCAGGGGGTGGTGATGGAAACGCTCAACCTGTCGCAGACCCCGGGCTACCGCACCGGCGGCACCGTGCATATCGTCGTCAACAACCAGATCGGTTTTACCACGTCGGATGCGCGCGATGCGCGTTCCACACTGTATTGCAGCGACGTGGCGAAAATGGTCGAAGCGCCGATTTTTCACGTCAACGCCGATGACCCGGAGGCAGTACTGCTGGTCACCGAGATTGCCTTTGATTACCGCATGGCGTTCGGCAAGGACGTGGTGATCGATCTGGTGTGCTTCCGCAAATTGGGGCACAACGAACAGGATGAGCCGCTGGTGACGCAGCCGTTCATGTACCGCTATGTCAACAAGCATCCAGGCACGCGCACCTTGTACGCACAGCGTCTGGTGGAGCAGGGCGTGGTCGCCGCCGATGAGCCGGAGGCAATGATTGCCGCTTATCGGCAGACGATGGACGAAGGAAAAAGCCCGGTCAGTCTGGCACCTGCCGGATTCAGGCATGAGCATGCGGTGGACTGGACACGGTTTTCGGCCGACACGCCCTGGACGCTGCCGGTGGCTACGGCTGTGCCATACGAGAAACTGCAAATGCTGGCCGGACGACTGACCGAGGTGCCGGAAAATTTCAAGCTGCATTCGCGGGTGGAGAAGGTTATCGCCAATCGCCGTGCAATGGGGCGTGGCGAACTGGCGCTGGATTGGGGTATGGCAGAAAACCTGGCCTATGCCAGCCTGGTGGCTGATGGTTATGCAGTGCGCCTTTCCGGGCAGGACAGCCAGCGCGGAGCTTTCTTCCATCGCCATGCCGTATGGCATGACCAGAATCGCGTGCAGTGGGATCAGGGGCTGTATATTCCGTTGCAGCACATCACGCCGGACCAGGCCGACTTCATTGTGATCAATTCATTGTTGTCGGAAGAGGCCGCGCTGGGTTTTGAATACGGTTACGCCACCGCCGAGCCGGATTCTCTGGTGGTATGGGAAGCGCAGTTCGGGGATTTCGCCAACGGTGCGCAGGTGGTGATCGACCAGTTCATCGCCTCGGGCGAGGCCAAGTGGGGCAGGTTGTGCGGGTTGGTGATGTTGTTGCCGCACGGTTACGAAGGACAGGGACCGGAGCACTCGTCCGGGCGCATCGAACGTTATCTGCAATTGTGTGCCGACTACAACATCCAGGTGTGCATCCCGTCGACGCCGGCGCAGATGTTCCACCTGCTGCGGCGGCAGATGCTGCGGCCGATGCGCAAGCCGTTGATCGTGTTTACCCCGAAGAGCCTGCTGCGCAGCAAGGATGCCGCATCTCCGCTGAAATGGCTGGTGGAAGGCTCTTTCCAACCGGTGATGGAAGAGGCGGATGAGTTGGACGCGGCCAGGGTCAAGCGCATCATTGCCTGCAGCGGCAAGATTTATTACGAATTGCTGGCAGCGCGCCGCGAACGCGGCATTGAGGATATGGCCATCATCCGCCTGGAGCAGTTGTACCCGTTCCCGCACAGCGACTTTACTGCGCAGATCGAGACCTATCACAATGCAACCGAGGTGGTCTGGTGCCAGGAAGAGCCGGGAAACCAGGGCGCATGGCACCGTATCCAGCATTACCTGCTGCGTCACATGCGTTCCGGTATGAAGCTCGGCTACGCGCTGCGCGCCTCTTCCGCTTCGCCGGCGATGGGCTATCTCGCATTGCATAACGAACAGCAGAAAGCCGTGATCGAGGCTGCGTTCCGGCCGGATCTGGATATCAAGAATAATCCCAGGAGCAAGGAAAAATGAGCCAAATCGAAATCAAAGTGCCGCAACTTTCCGAATCGGTGACCGAAGCCACGTTGCTGTCCTGGCACAAGCAGCCGGGCGAGGCGGTGAAAGAGGGAGAGAACCTGATCGACATCGAGACCGACAAGGTGGTGCTGGAACTGCCCGCGCCCCGGGACGGCGTGCTGGTGAAAATCGTCAAACAGGACGGCGAAAAGGTTGGAAGTGGCGATTTGATCGCGATGCTGGATAGTGAGGCAGCGGCCACGGCAAGCAAGACAAAAAAGAAAGCCGCGCCGGCAGTATCGCCCGCTGCGCGCAAGCTGGCGCACGAACATGAAGTCGATGCCGGCCAGTTGCAGGGCAGTGGCCGGCACGGGCTGGTGACCAGGGAGGACGTGTTGGCCGCCGCAGTCGAAAAAGCGCCTGCTGCGGCCAGTGTTCCACAGGCGGCTGAGGGAACACGCGTCGAGCAACGTGTGCCGATGACGCGCATCCGCCAGCGCATTGCCGAACGCCTGCTGGAGTCGCAGCAGAATGCGGCTATCCTCACCACCTTCAACGAAGTGAACATGCAGCCGGTGATGGAATTGCGCAACAAGTACAAGGATGCATTCGAGAAGAAGCACGGCATCAAGCTCGGCTTCTCCTCATTCTTTGTCAAGGCCGCAGTAACGGCACTGCAAAGGTTTCCGGTGGTCAACGCTTCGATCGACGGCACCGACGTCATTTATCATGGTTATTACGACATCGGGGTGGCCATCGGCAGTGAACGCGGGCTGGTGGTACCAATCATCCGCGATGCGGACAAGCTGTCATTCGCCGACATAGAGCGGCAGATCGCCGATTTCGGCGCGCGCGCCAGGGACGGCAAGTTGACGCTGGAAGAACTCTCCGGCGGTACATTCTCGATTTCCAATGGCGGCGTGTTCGGTTCCATGCTGTCCACGCCGATCATCAATCCGCCGCAAAGCGCGATTCTCGGCATTCATGCCACCAGGGATCGGCCGGTAGCCGAGAACGGCCAGGTGGTGATCCGTCCGATGAACTATCTGGCGCTGTCCTACGACCACCGCATCGTCGATGGCCGCGATGCGGTGCTATTCCTTGCCGCGATCAAGGAGGCGCTCGAGTATCCGGGCAGGGTGCTGCTGGATATCTAGCAACCTTATGACCTTTCGCGCCTATCGCATTTTTGATGAAGGCGGCGTAACCGTTGCGCGCTTCGTCGATCTGCAGCTTTCCGATCTTGATCCAGGCGAGGTGGTGATCCGCACCCGTTATTCCGGTATCAACTACAAGGATGCGCTTGCGGCAACCGGTGTGGGCAAGGTGATCCGCCGCTTTCCCTGTGTGGGTGGGGTGGATGCGGCCGGCGTGGTGGAAAGTTCGCTGGACGAACGCTTCCGCCCTGGCGATGAGGTGGTCGTCACCGGCTACGGCATGGGCGTGGATCACGACGGCGGCTATGCGGAGTATGTGCGCGTGCCGGGAGACTGGGTGGTGCTGTTGCGACACGGTGCGGCGGAGCCGACGGGTGCGGGAGCAACAGCATCGCACCTCCTCCCGCAAGCGGCTGGCTTCGCCAGTAACGTGTCGGAGGTGCCGCTGCCACACGGCCTGTCAATGTTCGAGGCGATGGCGCTGGGTACGGCGGGGTTTACCGCAGCCCTGTCCATACACCGGCTGGAGCAGAACGACCTGACGCCGCAAAGCGGCAAGGTGCTGGTGACCGGGGCCACTGGCGGCGTGGGCAGTCTGGCCATTACCATGCTGGCGCACCTGGGTTATCACGTAGTGGCATTGACCGGCAAGGAGGGCGAGCATGAATACCTGCGCTCGCTGGGGGCGAGTGAAATCCTGGCGCGCAAGGATATTGATACGGACGATACGCGCCCGCTGGGTAAAGGGTTATGGGCCGGTGCGCTGGATGCGGTGGGCGGTGCAACGCTGGCCTGGCTGACGCGCCACATGCAGCAGGGTGGGGTGATCGCCAGTTACGGCAATGCCGGCGGTGCGGAGCTGCATACCACGGTGTACCCGTTCATTCTGCGTGGCGTGCGTTTGCTCGGCATCGATTCGTCCGCCACCGAAATGCATCTGCGGCATGTGATCTGGGATCGTCTGGCTGGTACGCTGCATCCGTCGCAACTGGAGATGGTTGCGCATACTATTCCATTCACACAGTTGCCGGAGGCATTCGAGCCCATACTGCAGGGCCGCTCACGCGGGCGGACGGTGGTTAAAATCGACTGACTGGGCCGCCATGAGCAGGATGTGCTACATGCTATAATCCGCCCCCCGTATGGCGTGGGCGAAAGTGGCGGAATTGGTAGACGCACTGGATTTAGGTTCCAGCGCCGCAAGGCGTGAGAGTTCGAGTCTCTCCTTTCGCACCAGCTGATCTTTCACACCAACTGAGTCTTCTTCAGGTTATTCAGCTTCCTGCGAACCCGGTTTCTGTTCTGGCTGTTTCTCTGAAACCTGTTCTGTTTCCATTGTTTCGTCCGGCTGGTTGGCAGGTTTTTTCGAGAATCCGCTTGCACGCAATCCGGAATAGGTCATGCCGTAAACACGCACGAAAATTATGATCGGGAACAACAGTACGAGAGCAAGAAAGATAAATATCAGGATACCTTCATGGTGCATAATCCAGTTCTCCTTGAGGTAGGTGTGGTTGCAAATGCTTCAGGGAATCTTATGGCCAAGTCTTCATGGAGCCTTTGAGGTTCTGCTTGGGTATTATAGACCTATTGGCTTCGGAAGGGTTGCAGACTGCCCTCTCGGCCTCGCCGGTCTGGCAGTCGTACGGTCCACGCGCAGGCGTTTCCCGCTTCTTTCGTGTTGTTTCCACAGCAAAGCGGTTATTAACGCACTTCTGCGTTGTGGTATTCTTCGGCCTTGGTCAATATGCCAGCTTTCCTGAAGCATGAGGAAGGCAAATCGGACATAAACAATTTGCAGTGAGAATATTTGGGAGCGAGAGTGCGGATCTGCATTCCGGCGCCGCGAGGTGCAAGAATACGGGCCTTTGATCTTTGGTTTATATCGCAGAATTAATTTTGAAATCGCAAGGAAAGTCAGCATGTCGAGTGTAGAAACCCTGGGTGCCCTAGAGCGCCGTCTTAATGCTTCCATCCCGCAGCAGCAGATGCGTGGCGAGGTTGAAGCACGCCTGAAACGTCTGGGGCGTACCGCCAAGATCCACGGTTTCAGGCCGGGCAAGGTGCCGCTCAAGATTCTGGAGCAGCAGTATGGTGCACAAATATTTCAGGAAGTGCTGGGCGAAAGCCTGGAGCGCGCATTTGCCGCGGAAACGCAGGCCCAGAGCCTGAATGTGGTGGGCACCCCCAGCTTTGAATTGAAGAGCGAGGATCACACGGCCGATCCACTTGAATATAGCGCAACCTTCGAGGTCTATCCTGAAGTTATCATTGGCGATCTGGGCGCGGAGTCGGTGGAGCGCGCAATTTATGAGATGGGCGATGCTGACGTGGAGCAGACCATAGACACCCTGCGCAAGCAGCGTGCAGTGTTTGAACCGGCAGATCGCGCCGCGCAGGCGGAGGATCAGGTGCGCATCGATTTTACCGGCACGCTGGATGGCGCAGTGTTCGAAGGTGGCGAAGCGAAGGATTTTTCCGTGATACTGGGGCAGGGACGCATGCTGCCGGATTTCGAAAACGCCATCATTGGCATGAAAGCGGGCGAAAACAAATCGTTCGATATGACTTTCCCGGAGGATTACCACGGCAAGGATGTGGCGGGCAAGCAAGTAACTTTTGCCGTTACCCTGCATGCCGTCGAGGCGCCGCGCTTGCCTGAGGTTGATAGCGAGTTTGCCAGACAGTTGGGTGTCGATGACGGCGATGTGGAGAAGCTGAAGTCGGAAATCCGCGAGAATCTGGAGCGTGAATTGCACCGCCGTATCAAGGCGCGCAACAAGGACAGCGCCATGGATGCATTGTTGAAGGTGTGCCAGACGGAACTGCCCAATGCGCTGGTAAATTGGGAGACGCAGAATCTGGCGCAGCAGACGGTGCGCGATATGGAAGAGCGTGGCATGAAGATTCCGAAGGGCATGGGATTGCCGCCGGAATTGTTTGCGGAACGCGCCCAGAAGCGTGTCAAGCTCGGGCTGGCGCTATCGGAACTGGTCAAGCAGCACGATCTGGGCGCCAAGCCGGAGCAGGTCAGGGCGCTGATCGAGGATTATGCGCAAAGTTTCGATAACCCGGAGCAGGTGATGCGCTGGTATGCGGCCGACCAGGCGCGGATGCAGGAAGCCGAGAATTTGGTGCTTGAGGATAACGTGGTAGCATGGGTGCACGAGCATGCCAAGGTGGTCGACAAGGCGGTCACATTTGATGAATTGATGGGGAATGAACAGGAGTTGCGCTAAATGAGAAGTGATAGTTCCTTGCGGGAAATCTGGGAGCCCCAGAGTATCGGTCTGGTGCCGATGGTGGTCGAGACCAGCGGGCGCGGCGAACGCGCCTATGACATCTATTCGCGGCTGCTCAAGGAGCGTGTGGTGTTCCTGGTTGGCGAGGTCAACGATTACACGGCCAACCTGATCGTGGCGCAGATGCTGTTCCTGGAATCCGAGAATCCGGACAAGGACATTCACTTTTACATCAATTCGCCCGGCGGTTCCGTCACCGCGGGCATGGCGATCTACGACACCATGCAATTCATCAAGCCCAACATCAGCACATTGTGCATCGGGCAGGCTGCCAGCATGGGGGCGTTCCTGCTGACTGCCGGCGAGAAGGGCAAGCGCTTTGCCTTGCCCAATTCGCGCGTGATGATCCACCAGCCGCTGGGCGGCTTCCGGGGGCAGGCTTCGGACATCGAGATTCATGCCAAGGAAATCCTGTACCTGAAGAAGCGCCTGAATGAGCTGCTGGCCGGCCATACCGGCCAGTCGATTGAGGTGATCGAGCGCGATACCGATCGCGACAATTTCCTGAGTGCGGCGGATGCGGTAAAGTATGGGCTGATCGACCAGGTTCTGGAACAGCGTACTTGAATCAACTCTGCAGGATTACCGATAACCTAGTGAGGGTGAAATGACATCGGATAAAAACAAGGGTGACAAACTGCTGTACTGCTCGTTCTGCGGGAAAAGCCAGCATGAAGTGCGCAAGCTGATTGCAGGGCCTTCCGTATTCGTGTGCGATGAGTGCATCGAGCTGTGCAATGACATCATTCGTGAAGAGAGCCAGGCGACGGAGATCGGCAAGGGCGAAAAGGCTGAACTGCCCGTGCCGCAGCAGATTCGTGCGCGCCTAGACGAATATGTGATCGGCCAGGAACAGGCGAAAAAAATACTTTCCGTCGCGGTATACAACCATTACAAGCGCCTGCAGAGCAACGACAAGGACGGGGTGGAACTGTCCAAGAGCAATATCCTGCTGATCGGCCCGACCGGTTCCGGCAAGACCTTGCTGGCGCAGACATTGGCGCGTCTGCTCAACGTGCCGTTCGTGATGGCGGATGCGACCACGCTGACCGAGGCCGGTTACGTCGGCGAGGATGTCGAGAACATCATCCAGAAACTGCTGCAGGCATGCGACTACGATGTGGATCGTGCGCGAGATCGACAAGATTTCGCGCAAGTCCGACAACCCCTCGATTACCCGCGATGTGTCGGGCGAAGGCGTGCAGCAGGCGTTGCTCAAACTGATCGAGGGTACCAAGGCATCGGTGCCGCCGCAGGGCGGGCGCAAGCACCCGAATACCGAATTCCTGCAGGTGGATACGACCAACATCCTGTTTATTTGCGGCGGCGCATTCGACGGCCTGGAAAAAGTCATCCGCAACCGCTCCGAAAAGTCCGGCATCGGTTTCGGCGCCACACTGGCCAAGCGCGACGAAGGCAAGCGGGTGGGTGCGATCCTGACCGAAACCGAACCGGAAGACCTGGTCAAATTCGGCCTGATCCCGGAATTCGTCGGCCGTCTGCCGGTGGTGGCGACATTGCAGGAGCTGGACGAGGCGGCACTGATCCAGATCCTGACCGAGCCGAAGAATGCCCTGACCAAACAGTACCAGAAGCTGTTTGCCATGGAAGGGGTGGAGCTGGAATTTCGCGAGAATGTGCTGCATGCCATTGCCAAAAAGGCGCTGGCGCGCAAGACCGGGGCGCGCGGCCTGCGCTCCATACTGGAAAATGCCCTGCTCGACATTATGTTTGATCTTCCTTCCATGGAGAATGTCGAGAAAGTTGTTCTGGATGAAGGCAGTACCAGCGGGGAGATCAAACCCGCAGTGATGTACGCGGATACCCCCAAGGCCGCCTAGTTCTTGCA
>Ga0315540_10001210_pt1 | contig 14773 bp, 14 predicted proteins | sample SalMarSW160110MG_FD_203677 | JGI IMG/M metagenome (GOLD analysis project Ga0315540, IMG submission 203677) | Salt marsh sediment microbial communities from the Plum Island Ecosystem LTER, Massachusetts, United States - Salt Marsh Sediment SW1601-10 ... | reverse complement strand
CCAGAAACGCCAGGGCCGGCCAGGCAAACAACATCGCGGCCGCGAACACCGGCAATGGGCGCAGGATAAACAGGCAAGCGATCGCCAGGCAGAGGAGCCCCGCAATGCCGATGGCGGCACCGTGGAAGAACTTGAGAGCGTTACTGCGGGCAACGAAGCTGCTGCGATGCCACAAGGCCATCGTCTCAGGCCGATAGCCCCCGACCAGTTCGATGGCCAGCGTCAGCGGCATGCCCGGCGGCACGGTTATCTCCAGGGCATCGCTGGCGGGCATGTGCAGCCTTTCGACCGGCGGGCCGTCTGCCTGCTGGATCGAAACCACCAGGCTGCCTTCGGCGCGCGGGTGCCAAACGCCTGAGTCGGCAAACTTCTGGTGCGGGATGTCGAGCACCAGGTTCTGTGATGCAAGTCCCGGATTGGAGAGATTGAGCACCGCCCAATAATGCAAGGGAGCGCTGCCCTTGGCCTTGAGCATCATCAGCGACGTGTTGCCGGAGGCATCGACAGGACGCTTGATCTGCACCTGGCTACGGGGCGATTCGTAAAAATACAGCTTCGGCAGTATGTTGATGCTGGGAGCGGGGAAGACGGCATCAATGACCTCGCCGGCCCGTGCGGGTATCGCCAGGCCGAGCAACATCAAGGCCACGCCGATGAACCGCAACGCCCGAAGTGCAGCCGCCGGCAGGACCAGGCCCGATTTTCCCCCACACCTCACTCACAAACCTCCAGGCAGGCCGCAGCGCATCCTGTCACGACTGACGGCGCGGAGCCTCAACCGCGCGTTTCATCGGCAATAATGGCAAACAAAACGTGATCCTGCCAGCGTCCATTGATCCTGAGGTAATCGCGGGCATAGCCCTCTTCGGTAAAGCCGCTGCGGCGCAGCAGCGCCAGCGAGGCGGCATTGGTCGGCAGGCAGGCCGCTTCCAGGCGGTGCAGCCGCAGCACACGGAAGGCAAATGGCACGATGGCCGCGACCGCCGCCGTCATCAAACCCTGGCGGGCGAGGTCCTTGCCGATCCAGTAGCCGAGCGAGGCGGTCTGGGCGACGCCGCGGCGCACGTGCGACAGGGTCAGGCCGCCGGCCAGTCGCCAGTCATCTGCCGTAAAGATGAAAAAAGCATAGCCGGCGTCCTCGCGCATGTCGCGATAATAGCGCTTCACCCGGTAGCGGAAAGCGGCGCGGGTCAGGTCATCGCTGGGCCAGGTCGGCTCCCAGGGTCTGAGGAAGTCGCGACTGGCGCCGCGTACCGCTGCCCACTGCGCATGGTCGTCCATCACCGGCAGGCGTAGCGTCACGGGGCCGCCGTCGATGCTCTTTGCCGGATCGAAATATTCCCAGGCGCGGAAGAACACCTTTCAGATCCTCATCGCTTCAAAAGAACGCGTCGGCGATCTTGTCGTGGGACGATAGCCGGCCCAGGGCGCCGACGGCAGCCGTGCCGAGGCGGCGGTGGGCGAGCATGGCGCGCGCCAGGCGTTCGACGTCGCGCGGCGTCACGGCATCGATGCGGGCGGTAATATCGGCGATGTCAGGCACGCGGCCCAGAGCCATGAACTGGCGGGCCACCTGGTCGGCGCGGCCGGAGGTCGATTCCAGCGACATGACAAGACCGGTCTTGAGCTGGGCGGCGGCGCGTTGCACCTCGTCGGCGCCGACCTTGCCGGCCAGGTCCGAGACGATGCCGCCGGTCACCCGCCAGACCTCGTTGACCTTGTCGGAGGCGGTGGCGACATAGATGTTGAAGAGACCCGCATCGGCATAGGAGGCCGCATACGCATAGACTGAATAACACAGGCCCCGGCGCTCCCTGAGTTCCTGGAAGAGCCGCGACGTCATGCCGGCCCCGAGCAGACCAGCCAGCACCTGCAGGGCATAGATGTCCTCGCTCAGGTAAGGCAGACCCGGCAGGGTGAAGACGATGTGGGCCTGGTCGAGCTTGCGCTTGATGCGCACCGGGCCACCGGCAAAGTCGGGCGTGGTCCAGCCGGTTGCCGAACCCGCCGGCAGGCCGCCCAGCAGGCGCGATGCCGCATCGACCAGTTGGCGATGGTCGATACGCCCCGCTGCCGATACCACCATGCGGGCAGCGCCGTAATGGTGTTGGCGATAGCCGGCAATGGCTGCTGAATCGTAACTGGCCACCCGCTCCGGCTTGCCGAGGATCGAGCGGCCCAGCGCATGGCCGGGAAAGGCGGCATCCTGGGCAACATCGAAGACCAGATCATCGGGGGTATCGATGGCGGCGGCGATCTCCTGCAGGATGACACCCTTCTCGCGCTCCAGTTCGGCCGGATCGAACACCGGATTGTTGAGGATATCGGCGAGGATATCCAGTGCCATCGGCCAGTCGTTCTTCAGCACGCGGGCATAGTAGGCGGTTGATTCCATGCCGGTAGCGGCATTGATGTCACCGCCGGCGGCCTCGATTTCCTCGGCGATCTGCAGCGCCGTTCGCTGTTCGGTGCCCTTGAAGGCCATGTGCTCGAGGAGATGGGCAAGGCCGCCTTCTGCAAGCGTCTCATCGCGGGCCCCCGCCTTTACCCACACCCCCAGGGCAACGGTCTCGAGCTGGGGATAGTCCTGGGAGATGACGGTGAGGCCGTTGTCGAGGCGGGTAATTTCAACGGGCATGGGCGGCAAGGGCTCCTTCAGCCGGCGCGGTCGGCGATGATATCGGCAACCGTCTCATAGTCGTTGGCAACGACCCGGTAGTCCTCGCGACGTTCGAAGAGGTCGGCAAGGCGGGGCGGCAGCGGCGGACGGAAGCCGCAGGCGGCCTCCACCGCGTCGGGGAATTTCGCCGGATGGGCGGTGGCCAGCGTCACCATGGGCACCTCGGGGCGCATTTCGCGGCGCGCCACGGCATAGCCGACGGCAGTGTGGGGGTCGAGCAGTTCGCCACCGGTGTCGCGCACCCGGGCGATGAGGCGGGCGGCCTCGTCGTCGTCGCAGCTTCCCGACGAGAACTCGGCCCTGAGGCGCCGCAACGCCTCGGCCTCGAGGCTGAAGGCGCCCGACTGGGAGAGCCCCGCCATCGCCCGCCTGACCGCTTCGCCGTCGCGGTCGTGCAACTCGAATAAAAGGCGCTCGAAGTTACTGGAAACCTGGATGTCCATGGAGGGGCTGGTGGAAGGCAGAACGCCCTTCACCTCGTAGCGCCCGGTCTTCAGCGTGCGGTCGAGAATGTCGTTGCGGTTGGTGGCGATGACCAGCCGGTCGATGGTGAGGCCCATGCGCTTGGCCACGAAGCCGGCGAAGATATCGCCGAAATTGCCGGTGGGCACGGTGAACGAGACCGGTCGGTCGGGGGCGCCGAGCGCCAGGGCGCTGGAGGCGTAATAGACGATCTGGGCCATGATGCGCGCCCAGTTGATGGAATTGACGCCGCCCAGGCGCACCCGGTCGCGGAAGGCGGCATCGTTGAACATCGCCTTCACCAGGGCCTGGCAATCATCGAAGGTGCCTCTGACGGCAATGTTGTGGATCGACGGCGACTGCACGGTGGTCATCTGGCGGCGCTGGACATCGCTGACCAGGCCGTGGGGATGGAGGATGAACACCCGGGCGCGCTTGACACCGCGAAACGCCTCGATCGCCGCCCCGCCGGTATCGCCTGAGGTCGCTCCGACGATGGTGAGATTGTCGCCGCGGCGCTCAAGCGTCCAGTCCATGAGCCGGGCCAGAAGCTGCATGGCCACGTCCTTGAAGGCCAGGGTGGGTCCGTGGAACAGTTCCATGAGCCATTGGTTGGCATCGAGTTGGCGCAATGGCGCAACGGCGGGATGGAAAGCCTTGTAGGCCTCGGCGATCATGGCGGCAAAGTCGTCATCGGGCACGCTGCCGGCAACGAACGGCTGCATGACGGCAAACGCCACCTCGCCATAGGGTCGGCCGCGCAAGCCCCGCCAGGCATCCGCCTCAAGCACCGGCCAGACTTCCGGCACATACAGGCCGCCGTCGCGGGCAAGGCCGGTCAACAAGACATCGGCAAAGTCCAGGTGAGGCGCCATGCCGCGGGTCGACACATAGTTCAAGGGTTCACTCATCCCGTTGGTCGTCGTGACGATCAGGGCCCGCCAGGCGATTGCGGGCAAAGATGAATGCCATGATGGCCAGCACCAAGGCAAGCGCATACCAGGTGATGGCGTATTGCAGGTGGTTGTTGGGAATGGCCGAGAGGTCGACGCCCGTCGAGGCCGGCCACCGCGGATCGCCGGCCGCGCGCTGGCGATGAACCACGAGTTGGGGCACGTCGGCTGGAGCTAGCCCTGCGGCAATATCCATGGCCCGGGTGTCCCACCAGAACCACTGATTGGCGGCGGCGTTGTTGTCGGGGGTGAACAGGGCCTTGGCCCCGCGATGGAGGCGAATGACGCCGGTCAGTTCGACCGGCCCTGACGGCACGGCCGCCACGCTTTGATCCTTGAGGCCGTCGGGCACAAAACCCCGGTCGACGATGACGTCGCCGGCGTCGTCGCTTTCGAGGATCGCCGCCAGTTGCCAGCCGCTTGTGCCGTCCAGAATGCTGTACACGCGAAATTGTGGCTTGGGACGGTAGTGGCCACTGACACGTACCCGCATAAAATCGATGTCGCGGCCGTTGCGCCATTGCTTGAGGGCTTCGGCGAGGGTGACCGGCGGGGCCGTCAGACCCGCCTCGATGCGGGCAATCAGCGCTTCCTTCCAGGCGAGGCGGCGGACCTGCCAGGTGCCGAGGGAGATGAGGATGGCGAGGGCCACGACCACCGTCACCACGAAGCCCCAGGAGAGCGAACGCGTGCCGGTGGTGATCAATTGTCCTTGCCGTGGCGGCTCTCGGCGGCCTTGGTCTTGTATTGCTGGGCGATGAGTATGCCCTTCACCGGGCGCAGCATGAGAAGCGGCACCCCTACCGCCAACGGCACCGCCACTGCGGCGTGTACCCAGTAGGAGGGATGCCAGTTGACCTCGACGAAGAGCGCCGAGCCCACTGCCAAGAGGCCTGCCACAAGCATCACGAACCACGCCGCGCCGTCGCCAGCATCGGCGAAGTCATAGTCGAGCCCGCACGATGAACACGCCTTCGCGACCTCGAGATAGCCGTTGAAAAGCTTGCCGCGGCCGCAGCGCGGACACACCCCCTTGAGGCCAGCCGTAATGGGCGACAGATCGGGGTAGTAGGGCTCATGGGTCATGCTCGTCACATCACTCCCGCGACGGCGCCAATGTCAAGAAAAAGCACCCCGGTCGGGTCTGACCGAGGTGCCGTTCACGCTCAAGGCTCGCCCGCCTAATCGGTGATCACCACGCCGGCCGATCCCCACACGTAGATGCAGGAGAACAGAAACAGCCACACCACGTCGACGAAGTGCCAGTACCAGGCGGCCGCCTCGAAGCCGAAATGCTGCTGCGGCGTGAACTGCCCGGCCATCGCCCGAAACAGGCACACGGTGAGGAAGATGGTGCCGATGATGACATGGAAACCGTGGAAGCCGGTCGCCATGAAGAAGGTCGAGCCATAGATGTTGCCGCCATGCAGGCTGGAAAAGGCAAAGGCCGCATGGGAATACTCATAGGCCTGGATGCTGGTGAACATGACACCGAGAACGATGGTGCACAACAGGCCCCACTTCAGCCCCGAGCGGTCATTGTGCAGCAGCGAATGGTGCGCCCAGGTGACGGTGGTGCCCGAGGTCAGCAGGATGAGGGTGTTGACCAGCGGCAGGTGCCACGGGTTCATCGGCTCGATGCCCTTGGGCGGCCAGTGGCCACCGGTGACGGCGGCGCGGGCGGCCTGAATGGCCTCGCCGGGAAACAGCGAGACATCGAAATAAGCCCAGAACCAAGCCACGAAGAACATCACCTCGGAGGCGATGAACAGGATCATCCCGTAGCGCAGGTGCAACTGCACCACCGGGGTATGGTCGCCGCCGTTGGCCTCCTTGATGATGTCACGCCACCACATGAACATGGTGTAGAGGACGCCGGCCACGCCGATGAATATGCCCCAGGTGCCCCAGTGCGCCCCGTGCATCCAGTTGATGGCGCTGACGGCGAGGATAAAGGCCGAGATCGCACCCACGATCGGCCATGGGCTGGGATTGACCAGATGATAGTCGTGATGTTTGGCGTGGCTCTCGGCCATTCCCCTACTCCTTGCTAATCGGCTCCGGCGCCAGCCGGATGTTGCAGTTTCCCCTGATCAACTGACCTTGCACGACGATGCCTCGATCGCCCACAGGGCACCCACTGACATACCTCATCCTCCCGCCACGTTGCTGGCAAGCCGCACCATGGTGGTGATGAAGAACAACACCACCAGGGCGCCCAGTGCCAGGCCGATGGCGATCGACCGGCGGCGGCGCTGGGCTTCCTGCTCCGGGCTCAGGCGATGCGGTTCCATCACACCCACCGCCCGATGGCCCATTCCGCCAGCAGGGCGGCATAGAGGCAGAAGAGATAGACGATGGAAAACCCGAACAGCCGGCCAGCCGCCTTGCGGGCCCGGCCCTGGTCGACGATGCGGAAGACATCCACCGCCGTCCACAGGAATATCGCCCCGGCAACCACGGCGGTCGCGGCGTAGGTGAGGCCGCCCAAACCGAAAGTGAGCGGCAGTCCGCTCGCCAGCACGGTCATCACGGCATAAATGAGGATCTGGCGGCGGGTCTCTGCCGGTCCCGCCACCACCGGCAGCATGGGCACGCCGGCCCGCCGGTAATCGTCCGAGCGCAATAACGCCAGCGCCCAGAAGTGCGCAGGTGTCCACAAGAAGATGATGAGGAACAGCGAAATGCTCGCCGCATCGATACCGCCGGTCACGGCCGCCCAGCCGATCATCGGTGGAAAGGCGCCCGCTGCCCCGCCGATGACGATGTTCTGCGGGGTGCGGCGCTTCAGCCACATGGTGTAGATGACGACATAGAAGAAGATGGTGAAGGCCAGAAGACCGGCGGCCGCCCAGTTGACGAGGACGCCGAGGAAAAACACCGAGCCCCCCGCCATCATCAGGCCGAACCCCAGGGCATCGCCGGCGGAAATGGCGCCGCGCGGCACCGGCCGATTGGCGGTGCGCTTCATGCGGGCATCGATGTCGGCGTCGTACCACATGTTGAGGGCGCCCGAAGCGCCCGCCCCGACGGCTATCGCCAGTACCGCCATGGTCACCAGCCAGGGATGCAGGTGCCCCGGCGCCACCAGAACGCCGACGGCGGCGGTGAACACCACCAGCGACATGACCCGCGGCTTGAGCAGGGCCACATAGTCGCCCACCCCGCCGGTGCTGGCGACGGCAGCCTCGGGGCCAAGCGGCTTCACGGTTCCTGTCGACAGATCAGACATCTGGGTCTCACCGCTGGGGTGGCGGCCCGCCTCTCAAGGGCGGGCCCGCGCACGCATGCTACTTGATGACCGGAAGGGTCTCGTACTGATGGAACGGCGGCGGCGAGGGCAGCGTCCATTCCAGGGTGGTCGCCCCTACGCCCCAAGGATTGGCGCCGGCGGGACGCTTCTTCATGAACTGGTCGATGACCACGTACAGGAAGATGCCCACCGAGAAGGTCGACAGGTAGGCGCCCATCGATGACACGTAGTTCCAGCCGGCGTAGACGTCGGGGTAGTCAATATAGCGTCGCGGCATGCCCGCCAGACCGAGGAAGTGCTGGGGGAAGAAGAGAACGTTGACGCCGATAAACTGGGTCCAGAAGTGCAGCCGGGCGAGGAACGAGTTGTACATGTAGCCGAAGATCTTGGGGCTCCAGAAATACCAGCCGCCGAAGATCGAGAACACTGCACCCAGCGAGAGCACGTAGTGGAAATGGGCCACCACGTAGTAGGTGTCGTGCAGGGAGTGGTCCATGCCGGCATTGGCCAGCACCACGCCGGTCACGCCGCCAACGGTGAACAAGAAGATGAAGCCCATGGCCCACAGCATGGGCGCGCGGAACTCGATGGAGCCGCCCCACATGGTGGCGATCCACGAGAAGATCTTGATGCCGGTGGGCACCGCGATGACCATGGTGGCGGCGGTGAAGTAGGCCTGGGTGTCGACGCTGAGGCCGACGGTATACATGTGATGCGCCCAAACCACGAACCCGACCACGCCGATGGAGACCATGGCGTAGGCCATGCCGAGATAGCCGAAGATCGGCTTCTTGGAGAAGGTCGAGACGATCTGGCTGATGATGCCGAAGCCGGGGAGGATCAGAATGTAGACTTCCGGGTGGGCAAAGAACCAGAACAGGTGCTGGAAGAGGATCGGATCGCCACCACCGTCAGGCTTGAAGAAGGAGGTGTGGAAGTTGCGGTCGGTGAGCAGCATGGTGATGGCACCGGCAAACACCGGCAGCGACAACAGCAGCAGGAACACCGTCACCAGGATCGACCATACGAACAGCGGCATCTTGTGCAGCGTCATGCCGGGCGCGCGCATGTTGAAGATGGTGGTGATGAAGTTGATGGCGCCGAGAATGGACGAGGCACCGGCCAGATGCATGGACAGGATGGCAAAGTCCACCGCCGGCCCGGGATGGCCCACCGTCGAGGAAAGCGGTGGATAAAGTGTCCAGCCGGTTCCGGCACCGTCGGCTCCGGGCGCGCCGCCCACGAACATCGATATAACGAGCAACAACAGCGCCGGCGGCAGCAGCCAGAACGAGATGTTGTTCATGCGCGGGAAAGCCATGTCGGGCGCCCCGATCATCAACGGGACAAACCAGTTCCCGAAGCCGCCGATCATCGCCGGCATGACCATGAAGAAGATCATGATCAGGCCGTGGGCGGTGATGAACACGTTGTACATGTTCTTGCCGGCATCCACGGCGGCATCGGGACCGATGCCGTAGACCAGTTGCGCAAGACCGTAGAAATACTGGACGCCCGGTTGGGCCAGTTCCATGCGCATGGCCAGCGACAACAGGCCGCCGACAACGCCGGAGAAAATGGCAAACCACAGGTACATCGTGCCGATGTCCTTGTGGTTGGTCGAATAGACGTAGCGACGCCAGCCAGTGGGATGATCGGCGTGTGCGTCTTGGGCTGCTGCGTATGCCATCGTTTAAGACTTTCCTCGTTCCACAGTGCCTATGCAGATGAGCGCTTCAGGCAATGTGCCGCGCGCCCGCTCCAAAGTCGTTGCTTCTATTGCTTGACCGCCGCCGCCAGCTTGGCGTGCGATGCCTCCAGCGCGGCAAGCATGCGGTTGGCGTCTTCCACGCTGGCCGACTTGGCCTTGGCGACCCAGGCCTGGTAGTCAGCCTCGGAGACCACCCGGACTTCGATCGGCATGGCGGAATGGTCCTTGCCGCACAGCTCCGAACATTCACCGTAATATATCCCGGGTTTCTCGGCCTTGAACCACAACTCGTTGAGGCGGCCGGGCACCGCGTCGATCTTGACGCCGAACGCCGGCACCGTCCAGGCGTGAATCACGTCGTTGGAGGTGACGATGACCCGCACCACCTTGCCCACCGGCGCCACCACCGGGTTGTCAACCGACAACAGGCGGACATCGCCGGGCTTGAGTTCGTTGTCGGCCTTCATGATCGAATCGAAGCTGACGTCGCCGTTGTCGGGATATTCGTAGGACCAGTACCACTGGTTGCCGATCGCCTTGATGGTGAGGTCGGCGGGCGGGATGTCGCGCTCGAGATAGAGCAGCCGGAACGAGGGAATGGCGATGACGATCAGGATGAGGATCGGCACCACCGTCCAGATCACCTCGATCATGGTGTTGTGGGTAGTCTTGGAGGGAACCGGGTTGGCCTTGGCGTTGAAGCGAAAGATGATGATCAACAAAAGGGCCAGCACGAACAACACCACACACGTAATGATGACCATCAACAGGGCATGGAAGTTGTGGATGCTGTCCATCAGCGGCGTTGCCGCTGGCTGCAGGCCCAGTTCCCATGGCACGGCCTCGCCGTGTCCGTCGGCCAGTACCGACTGGGCTGCGAACATCGTGACCGCCGAACATGCCAGGCCGGTCGCTGACCTCAGGAAACGCATGCTTTGCTCTCTTTCCTCAATGCGCACCCGTGCCCGCAGCCGCGGATCATGGGCACCTCGTTATTCCGTCGCAGGGGTTTATGGGTCCGAGCGCTTCGACGCCAATACGGCATGCGCTACGCGCGGTCCGCCCCCTTCTCGTCACCGGACCGCCCGGTCCGTGACTGTGAACCACATAACTGGCAAGCCTGCAATGGAAGATGGCGCGGCAAAATTTCGCGCCGCTTCTTGGCTCGCTCCAAACCTGCCAGATATGCAGCCGCATAGGCCATCATACCGAATTTTGCCTCATTCGCACGAAAACTATAAGCTTGTGGCCTGATAGCATACCAGCGCATTGCCGCAATGTGCAAAGCCCAGGGCGCTCATTGACGGAACCAAACTTGGTCGTTAGACGATGATTCCCGTGCCGCACGCTTGGCAACCGCATGCTTTGCCGTCGGCAACGACCATGATTGCGGCAGGCCGCCAGACCCTTGCGTCCTGCCCCCGCATTCACCTGAGGAGCCTCGCTTGACATCCGCACCCTCGAAATTCCGCCGCTTCGCCTTTGCTGCCGCAGGCGCCTTGTGCCTCATTGCCACCTCGAGCCCGGGCATTGCCCAGCAAACCGAGAACGGTGTGGATTTGCGGCAATTCGGGCCGCGCGTCAACAGGCCACCGCAGCAGGAGCAGCCCGCCCAGCAGGTCAAGCCGGATGTGATGGGCACGTTCGGCGACTGGTCGGTTGAATGCCAGACGGCATCCAAGGCCGCGATTGACCAGGGTGCGCCGGCGAAGGCCTGCGGCATGGCGTTTTCGGTGCAGGATGAAAAGCGCAAGCAGATCGGCCTCACCATCTGGCTGCGCAAGACCAAGAAGGACAACAAGACGATGTCGACGATCCAGGTGATTGCTCCCATCGGCGTCTATCTGCCGCTGGGCATCGCCGTGGAGATCGACGGCAACGCAGCGGGCCGGCTGCCGTTTTTCCGCTGCGCGCCGCGGTTCTGCCTGGCCTTTTCGGAGATCGTGCCGACGACACTGGAAAAGCTGCGGAAAGGCACATCGGCAAATTTCATCATCTACGAGGCCCCCGGCGTGGGCGTGCCGCTGGCGGTGTCGCTCAAGGGCTTTACCGCGGCCTACGACGACCTCGACAAATACGACTAGTGCCCGGTAACCGTTCGGCTGGTCATTGATTTTGCCGCAAATAGCGGGTGTAGTGACGACGTGATGCGGCAGGCCGCCCGGCGGCCTGTACGCCTTTTTGCATGAGGTCAAAGAGCATGGCTGCCAACCCCTCCCTTGGCGACAGCATCGTCCCCGATGGCGATGAACTCGAGCGCACAACGGCGGGGCGAATCACCGCTGAGGCGCTCAACGGCAGCGATGACGGGGAGCTGTTCATCGAAAAGCGGTTTTCTGAAAGCCTGGTTTTCGACGACGGTCGCCTCAAGCAGGCCGCCTACGACGAAAACGCCGGGTTCGGGCTGCGTGCTGTCAGCGGCGATGTTGTGGCTTATACCCATGCCAGCGAACTTAGCGAGGCGGCGCTGAAGCGGGCGGCGGCGACCGTCAGGACCATCGCATCGGCCGGCGGCGGCACCCAGGGCGAGGCGCCCAGCGGTACCAACCGGCATCTTTACGGCACCGAAAACCCGATTTCCGAATTGCCGTTCGCCGACAAGGTGGCGCTGATCTCCAGGGCCGATCAGTTCGCACGCGGACTCGATCAGCGGGTGCGCCAGGTTTCGGTGGCGCTGAGCGGTCAATGGCAGTCGGTGGAGATCATCCGCGCTGATGGGCAGGTGCTCAAGGATATCCGCCCGCTGGTGCGCTTCAACGTCTCCATCGTCACCTCGGACGGCAAGCGCCAGGAAACCGGCAGCGCCGGCGCCGGGGGACGGGCGGGGTACGGCGAATTCTTCAAGGAGGAGAGATGGCAGGACCTGGTGCGCGAGGCGCTCAGGCAAAGCCTGGTGCTGCTCGACGCGCGCCCCGCTCCGGCCGGCGAGATGGACGTGGTGATGGGCCCGGGCTGGCCGGGCATCTTGCTGCACGAGGCCATCGGGCATGGCCTGGAAGGCGATTTCAACCGCAAGAAGACCAGCGCCTTTGCCGGCCTGATGGGTAAGAAGATTGCCTCCGACGAGGTGACCGTGGTCGATGACGGAACCCTTGCCGGACGCCGCGGCAGCCTCAACATCGACGATGAAGGCACCCCCACCAACTGCACCACGCTGATCGAAAATGGCCTCTTGGTAGGCTACATGCAGGACCGCCAGAATGCCCGCCTGATGGGCATGCGGCCAACCGGCAACGGCCGCCGCCAGGGGTTCGACCATGTCCCCATGCCGCGCATGACCAACACCTACATGCTGGCTGGAAAGCGCGAGCCTGCCGAGATCATCGCCTCGGTGAAGAACGGCCTTTATGCGGTTTCCTTCGGTGGTGGCCAGGTGGACATCACCTCGGGCAAGTTCGTGTTCACCTGCACCGAGGCCTACCGCATCGAGGACGGCCGCATCAGCTATCCCGTCAAGGGTGCCACCATCATCGGATCGGGCGCCGATGCGCTGACCCGCATCTCCATGGTCGGCAACGACCTCGAACTCGACCCCGGTATCGGCACCTGCGGCAAGCAGGGCCAGGGCGTGCCGGTGGGCGTCGGACAGCCGACGCTGCGGCTGGATCGCATCACCGTGGGCGGCACGGCCACCTAGTGTCAGGAGGCGTATATGCCGTCGTCGCCATGCACCTTCATCTTCGATCTCGACAATGTGCTCTTCGATTATGATCTGGCGGCGCGGCTCGAACATCTTTCGCACCTGACCGGCCTTTCGCCACAAGCGATCCGCGCCCGGCTGTGGGACTCAGGCTTCGAGGACGCGGCCGATGCCGGCCAATGGGCGGACGGCCAAAGCTATCTCGCCGAATTCGTTCGCCGCCTCGGCCATCCGCTGAGCCGCGAGCAATGGATCGAGGCGCGCCGGGTGTCGATGACGCCGCGCCCGGAAATGCTCGCCCTGGTCGAGCGGCTCAAGTCGGCCGGCGAGGTGGCGCTGTTGACCAACAACGTGCCGCTCTTAGCCGAAGCGCTTGCAGATATCTGCCCCGAAGTGCCGGAACTGTTCGGTGCGCGGGTGTTCTTTTCCTGCCATATGCGGCTGGCCAAGCCCGACCCGGCGATCTACCTCGCGGTGTGCCGGGCGTTGGGGCGGGCGCCGGGCGCGGCGCTGTTCATCGACGACAAGGCCGAAAACGCCGCGGGGGCCACCCGGGCCGGCCTTGCGGGGCTGCACTTCACCGGGCACGGGGCCCTCATCGGCGCGCTGGCGCTGCTCGGCATCAGCGCTTGAGCCCGCCGGCTGAGGATCCCGCCGGCAACGCCGACGAGCGCGAGAGCGACATGCCGGCCACCATGCCTGCCGGCCGCCACGCGCGCTTCCTTCACGGTCCGATCATGGGCCATGTAGTGACCATGACGCTGACCGGGGCCGTCGGTCTGATGGCGATGTTCCTCGTCGGGTTCGCGGATCTGTATTTTCTCGCCCTGCTTGGCGACACCGAAGTCACCGCGGCCATCGGCTTTGCCGGCATTGTCGCCTTTTCGTCCATGTCGGTCAGCATCGGCCTTGGCATCGCCGCGGCGGCGCTGGTGGCGCGCCACGTCGGGGCCGGTGACGAGAAGCGGGCGCGCCAGTACGCCACCACCGCCCTGGTGGTGACGACGGCCTCGATCGCGGTCGTGGCGGCGGGCTTTGCGCTCTTCGCCACGCCGTTCCTGCGTTTGCTGGGTGCCGATGGCCGCATGCTGGTGCTTGCCCGCAGCTATATCGAGATCGTGGCCTTCGGCTTTCCGCTGCTGGCCGGGGCGCTTTCATGCTCGTTTTGCCTGCGCGCCATCGGCGATGCGCGCCGTGCGATGTACGTGACGCTGGCCGCCGCCGTCATCAACGGTGGCCTCGATCCGCTGTTCATCTTCGGCTTCCACATGGGCATCGAGGGTGCCGCCGTCGCCACCGTCATGGCCAACTTCGCGGGCCTGGCGCTCGGCCTCAACGGGCTCATCAGGGTGCAGGGCTTTCTGGTGCATCGGCGACCGGCGGCGATGCTCGGCGACATCGCGCCGCTGGCAACGATCGCCCTGCCGGCCATCCTCACCCAGCTCGCGACGCCCTTCGCCATCGCCTACATGACCCGCGCCGCGGCGCCCTTCGGGGCCGAGGCGGTGGCGGCGGTGGCCATCGTCAACCGCCTGGTGCCGGTGGCCTTCGGAGTCATCTTCGCGCTGTCGGGGGCGATCGGGCCGATCATCGGGCAGAATTTCGGCGCCCGCCAGATGAGCCGCGTCAGGCGCACCTTGCGCGACGGCATGGTATTCGCGCTGGTCTACACCCTCGCCTCATCGGCCCTGCTGTTTGCCTTGCGCAACCACATACCCGGTTTCTTCCACGCCCACGGGGCAACCATCGCGCTGGTCAGCTTCTACTGCACCTTCCTTGCCGTGAGCTGGGCCTTCACCGGTGCCCAGTTCGTCGCCCAGGCTGCCTTCAACAATCTGCACAAGCCGCACTGGTCGACGATGACCAACTGGGGCCGGGCAACCCTTGGCACCATTCCCTTTGTCATCGCCGGCGCCAGCCTCGACGGGGCGCGCGGGGTGATGATCGGCAGCGCGATGGGCTCGACCGTCTTCGGCCTGGGGGCGGCGGCGCTGAGCTTCTGGCTTGTCGCGCGTATCGAGAAGGCCCATGCTTGATCCTTTGTTGCAGCGAGCGGATTGATGGAAATCCTCGA
>Ga0315540_10001209_pt1 | contig 14780 bp, 13 predicted proteins | sample SalMarSW160110MG_FD_203677 | JGI IMG/M metagenome (GOLD analysis project Ga0315540, IMG submission 203677) | Salt marsh sediment microbial communities from the Plum Island Ecosystem LTER, Massachusetts, United States - Salt Marsh Sediment SW1601-10 ... | reverse complement strand
GGTCGGTCGCATAGCAACGCCGCCTTCGCTTCTGTCTTGCCATCGTGTCGGCCTCCGAATCAAACCGACACTCGATGAATCACGCAAACACGCCGATGGGAATCCCCTTCTCAAACACGCTCTTAGCCTTGAGGTTGACGCCGGGATTGTAGCTCTCCAGTTCAAAGGCGCCGGTGGCGATGCCCTTCTGCCAGGCGATGGTGCCGTCGCCATTGGCGGGATAGACGATCAGGTGATAGTCGGACGTTACGTCGGGGAAGTCGGCGCTGCCGCTTTCCAGCTCGAAGATCACCGTGTTGGGACCGTCAGCCTTGACGTCCTTGATGATCTTGACCGCCGACTTCACCGCCGACTTGGTGTCCTTGCCGCGGTGATGGTTGTAGCTTGCCACAACATCATCGGCCGTCATCGTCTTGCCGTTGTGGAAGGTGACGCCCTTCCTCAGCTTGTAGACCCACTTGGAGGCCCCGTTGGAGGGCTCGTAGCTCTCAGCCAGGGCCGGGACGATGTTATTGTTCTGGTCGATTTCGACCAGCGGGTCGCCGATCACGCCGGAGCCGATATCGCCGGTGAAGGAATTTTCCCAGGTCGCCGGGTCGAGCGAGTCGGTGGTGGAACCGTGACCGATGGCGGCCTTGAATGTGCCACCCTTCTTGGGTGTAGCGCGTACAGTTTGAGTGAAGAGACTTTCGGCCGTCGCCACGGTGAGGCCGGCCACCAATGACAACTGCACAAATTCGCGCCGAGACATGCGTCCCCTGGCGACTTGAAGCTTCATGTCGTCGAATTTCATTTCATTCCTCCCCTTGCCGGGCCGCAACGCGCTCTTGTCGCTGGCGCGCGGGGCCGGGCTCGATGCTTGAAGACCATGCCAACCGACATGGGCACAATAGTCATTGTCGCACAACGGTTCCAAGACACAATCGCGATGCTGCGACATGCCAAAGATGCCGCCCGACACGCGCAAAGGTCACCGATGGGACCTTCTCCCTCAGTTGCCGTCGCGCTTGATGGTCTCCACAAAGTCCTTCTCGAACACCAGTTTGCCGTTTTCCCAAGCCTCGATCCGAGCGGTCAGATGGAAGTAAGTGGCATCGGCACGCATGTCGGAAAAGGTTTCCGTGCGTACGCTCCAACCCTCGCGATCGAGCTCCTCGGTCCAGTGGCAGCGGGCATAGGCGGTGAGCGGGTCATCCTTTTCGATGGAATAGAACTCGCGTTCAATCGAGCCACTAATGAGGCCATGGTCAAGGTTGCGGTGTTTGCCGAAATCATCCTCGATTGTGAGGGTGACAGCGCCGGTTTGGGGATCGGTGCCGCGCTCGTGCCGGTTGGAGGGCGGGCGCAATTCCTCCTGGGCAAGCGGAGGAGCCGCAACGGCGCGAGGAAAATCCGGCGCCTTGTCGGCTTTGCCCGTTGGACGCACCGGCACCTCCATGACGCTAGTGCCCGACAAGACAGTGAGCGTGACCGGTTCGGGTGATGGCCACAACATCGGCCAATAACTGGTGGAGATCGCCACCCGGAGGCGATGGCCCTTGGGGATGCGCCAGGCAATATCGTCGAGGCCGATGCGCGCCCGGTAGGTCCTTCCCGGCTCGAGCGGTCGGGGATGCTCGTGACCTTCGAGATGGGTGAGATTCATCAAGGTATAGGTGATGCGGGTCACGGCACCGTCCGGCCACACATCGTTGAGCCTGACCGCTACCTGCGCAACCGGTCTGTCGACGCTGAAAGAAAGATCGAGCACCGGCTTGCCGACGATGTCCATGGCAACACCAAGCGGCGCGGTATCGAAGGTAAGGGAACCGGCATCGTCTTGCGCCTGATCGCCGGCGAATTCCGGGCCCAGCCAGATGACACAGAATTCGCCGCCGTCCATGCCGACCGTCTGGTCGGAGCACACGGCCATGGCGGTGGATTTTTCAGACCTTTCGGTGAGGCCACCGGGATTGAGATGGAGTTTCAGGATCTCGGCCTGTGGCGGCGGCCACGAGCCGTCGCCGAGCCATCTGCCCGGCAGGCGGGCCGGCAGGCCCTCGGGGCGATAGGCGTCCATGACAAAGTAGCGCAAGGCCGGATCGCGCAGCACGCCGGTCGCCTCGCCCTTCAGCCAGCAATCCCACCAGCGCAGGGCCTCCTGCAGGAAGCCGATACGCGGTTCGGGCACAGTGAAGTGGGGATACTTGTGGGTCCACGGACCAATGATGGCGCGGGTCGGCGACCTCAGACCCCTGACGAGACGGGGAATAGCGTTGGAATAGGCATCGTTCCACCCGCCCACCGCCAGGACCGCGGCCTCGATGGCGGCGAAATCCTCGCACACCGAACCGTGCTTCCAATAGGCGTCACGATGCGGGTGCTGCAGCCAGTCGGCGGCAAGGAAGGGTTCGATCTCCAACCGCTGCATCCACAAGTCTTTCCAGGTCTCGCCTACCAGCGCCGGGTCGGGCGGCCTTGAGGAATAGGCGAGCATGGTGGCGCCCCAGCCGAGGTTCTCGTTGATGAGGCAACCGCCCTTGAAATGGATGTCGTCGGCATAGCGATCATCAGTGGAGCACAGCGTAATGACGGCCTTGAGCGCCTCGGGTCGGCGGGCGGCCACCTGCAGGGCGTTGAAGCCGCCCCACGAAATGCCCATCATGCCAACCTTGCCCGAGCACCAGTCCTGGCTCACCGCCCAGTCGATGACCTCGAGCGCATCGTCCTGCTCCTGCAAGGCATACTCATCGAGCATCACGCCGTCGGATTCGCCGTTGCCACGCATGTCGACCCTGAGGCAGGCATAGCCGTGGCCGGCGAAATAGGGATGGGTCAGTTGATCGCGCGCCGCGGTGCCGTCGCGCTTGCGGTAGGGCAGGTATTCGAGGATGGCCGGTACCGGATTCCTGGCGGCATCCCTGGGCAACCACAGCCGGGCGGCGAGGCGCACGCCATCCTTCATAGGGATCCACACATTGGGATGTTCGATAACGGCGCGCGGGAACTGGTCGATGGTCTGCATTGGTTTTCTCAGACAAGTTGGCCAGTGAAGGCGAGGGACCGGATCTGGTCGATGATGGCGGAAAAGGCAGCGGCCGCTGGGTCGCACATGTGGCGGGCGCGCAGGAAGCCGTGGGGAAGCAACGGCTCGTGGCGCACTTTTGCCTGACCCCTCGCCGCCTCCACCCGAGCTGCCCATTCGAAGCTGTCGTCACGCAACGGATCCCATTCGCTGGCTAGGAGGAAAGCCGGCGGCAAGTTCCGGTAATCGCTCTCCTTCAATGGCCAAGCGAGTTTGTTCACGTGGTTGGGATGGCCATCGGGACCGACATGGACCCGGCGATAAAAGCGCATGTCCCCGGTCGAAAGTCCCGGCGCATCGGTGTGCTCCACATGGGAACCACGGTCCAGATCGCCGCCCAGACTCGGATAAACAAGGACGAGGCCGCGAATTTCCCGGCGACCCTCATCGCGCATGTTGAGCGCCACCGCGGCAGAGAATTTTCCGCCTGCCGAGTCACCGCCGACGATGAGCCGAGTGGGGTCGACTCCATCGCGTGCTCCACCGGCGACGAGCCAGTCGATGGCCGCCATGGCATCTTCATGCGGTGCCGGAAAGGGATGCTCGGGGGCCAGTCGATAATCAACCGCCACCACGGCGATACCGGCGCGATCGGCGATCTCGGCGCAGATATCGTCATGACTGTCGAGGCTACCGAGGATAAAACCGCCGCCATGGAAGTAAAGCATCACCGGCAGGGGCGTATCGGCCAGCGGCCGGTAGAGTCGGACAGGTATAGCGCCACCTGATCCGGGTACGATATCGTCGCGCACCACGAGACCGGCAGGACGAGGATTGCGGAAATGGGCGCATAACCTTTCATAGAACGCTCGCTGTTCGGCGATGGAGAAATTCACCGCATCGCTCGGGTAGAACATCTCGGTTTTCACCATGAAGCGGCGGATGCCCGGATCGGCAAGCATCATGTATTTCGCTTCGATGGCGGCAGTGTCGGGCATGAGTTGGGATCCAGGCGGCATGGCGAACGGGCGGGCAATGTGCGGCCAATCGGGGTGCGCCGCAAGCACCGTCATCGCCCTGCCATGCCTCCGTCACATCGTGTAGTCTCGACTGGCAAATCGTGTGAGCGGAGGAATCGGACCATTGATCTGGCGCTGGATCGCAACATCGAGCGAAGAGCGCGGGGCGCGCAGGCCGGGCGGCGAGCTTGCGAGTGGCGGCCGTGAGGCATTAGGCGCCATCGCCGCGCTGGCCGATGCCCTGCCCGATCCGGCGCTGGTGCTCGATGCCGAGGCTCGCGTCCTCATCGCCAATCCCCGCGCGCGTGAGGCTTTCGAGCACGACCCGGTCGGCGCCCACCTGTCGGCCACCATTCGTGCGCCGGCCATCCTGCAGGCGGTGCGGCAGGTGGCAGCAGGGGCAGAGCCGGTACAGGTCGATTACGAGCAGCGGGTGCCAATCGAACGGCTGTTCGAGGCGGTTATCGCACCGGTGCGCTCCAAGGGGGTCACAACCGGTGGAGCAGCGGTGCTGGTCTTGCTGCGCGACCTGACCCGGCAACAGCAGGTCGAGCGCATGCGAGCCGACTTTGTCGCCAATGCCAGCCATGAACTCAGGACCCCGCTCGCCTCAGTGATCGGCTTCATCGAAACGTTGCAAGGCGCAGCACGCGATGACACCCAGGCTCGCGAGCGCTTCCTCACGTTGATGCAGGCCCAGGCCGACCGCATGCGGCGGCTGGTGGATGATCTCCTCAGCCTGTCGCGCATCGAGATGAATGCCCACCGGCGACCTACGGAAAAGGTCGAGCTCGGCGCCATCGCCCGTCAGGCATCGGACCTGCTCGCCAGCCAGGCCAGCGAGGCGGGCGTGAGTATCAAGATCGACTGCCCTGAAAGCGTCACCATCGCCGGCGACCGCGACGAACTCTTGCAGGTGATGGCCAACCTCATCGAAAACGCCATCAAATATGCCGCTGTGGGCAAGTCTGTGGAGATCAGGGTCGACCGAGCCGGCGGCCATGCCTCGATCGCCGTCACCGACCACGGCACCGGCATCGCGCCCGAGCACCTCCCACGCCTCACTGAGCGGTTTTACCGGGTAAGCGTCAAGGACAGCCGCGCCCGGGGTGGCACCGGGCTCGGCCTTGCCATCGTCAAGCACATCCTCAATCGCCATCGCGGCAAACTGAAGATCGATTCCGAACCGGGTCGTGGTTCGACCTTCACTGTATTGCTGCCTGTGGATAATTAATTCAATCATTATAGATACTTAAACTGTCATAAAAGTGTCGCCTGGACGTCATACACCCATCGTTAGAAGGCCTTAGGCCCTCAGTGCGGCGATCAACAACAGCGAACGCCAGAGATCACCGTCATTTCAAACGAGCCATGGAGGCACTATGAAACCCCTTACCACATCCCTGCTAATCGGCGCCCTGGCGCTGGGAGGCATTTCCGTTGCCCAGGCCGCCAACATCTCCGGGGCCGGCGCCACCTTCCCTTATCCGATCTACGCCAAGTGGGCTGACGCCTACAAGAAAGAGACCGGCAACGGCCTCAACTACCAGTCGATCGGTTCGGGCGGCGGCATCAAGCAGATCAAGGCCAAGACCGTGACTTTCGGCGCTTCCGATGCGCCGCTGTCCGGCAAGGAGCTCGACAAGATCGGCCTCGCGCAATTCCCGATGGTCATGGGTGGCATCGTGCCGGTGCTCAACGTCAAGGGCATCAAGCCGGGCGAACTGGTCCTCGACGGCACGATGATCGCCAACATCTTCCTCGGCAAGATCACCAAGTGGAACGATCCAGCCATCGCCAAGCTGAACCCGGGCATGAAGCTGCCGGGTGAGGCAATCGCCGTGGTGCATCGCTCCGACGGCTCCGGCACCACCTTCAACTTCACCTACTATCTCGGCGACGTGAGCCCTGAGTGGAAGGCCAATGTCGGGGTTGCCAAGGCGGTCGAGTGGCCGGTCGGCATCGGCGCCAAGGGCAATGAAGGTGTCGCCAACAATGTCGGCCAGACCAATGGCGCCATCGGCTACGTCGAATACGCCTATGCCAAGCAGAACAAGCTCACCTATGCCGACATGATGAACAAGGATGGCAAGACCGTGGCGCCGACGGCGGATGCCTTCAAAGCCGCCGCCGCCAATGCCGACTGGAATTCCAAACCGGGTTATGGCGTCATTCTCGCCAACCAGCCGGGTGCCGCCTCCTGGCCGATGACAGCGGCGACCTGGATCCTTATGTATAAGCAACCGGCCGATCCGGCGGCTTCGGCGGAAGCTCTCAAGTTCTTCGCCTGGTCCTACGCCAATGGCGCCAAGATGGCCGATGAACTGGACTACGTCGCGATGCCCGCCAACGTGGTCAAGAGCATCGAGGAGATGTGGGCCAAGGACATCGTCAACAAGGACGGGAAGGCCATCTATTCGGCCATGTAATCCCTCTATTCTTTATTCTTTGTAGGGCGGACGGGTTGTTCGTCCGCCCTCTTTCATGCGAACTTTGGGTTTGAACGGGCAGCGTCCCGGGGTTTTGGGAAAATGGTCGACACCGTGATTGACGCAGCCGGCGACATCGGTGCCGAACGCCAAAGCCGAGCAACCGTCCTGAGGCGATTACGTCTCAACGACAAGGCCTTCAGGACCCTCACCTTTGCTTGCGCAATTGCCGTGCTGATACTGCTGGTCGGGGTGATCGTGGCGCTGGTTGAAGGTTCGCTGCCGGCCATCAAGGCTTTCGGCCTTGGCTTTCTCACCACCGAGAGCTGGAACCCGGTCACGAAAAAATTTGGCGCTGTGGCGCCTATTTACGGCACGGTGATGACTTCGTTCATCGCCATGCTGCTGGCGGTGCCGGCAGCGCTGGGCATCGCCTTCTTTCTCACCGAGATCTGCCCCCCGAAACTGCGCCGGCCAATCGCCACGGCGATTGAACTCCTGGCAGCCATCCCGTCGATTATCTACGGTATCTGGGGCCTGTTCGTGTTCGCGCCGTTCCTGCAGACCTATCTGCAACCGTGGGTCATTTCGCTATTCGACGGCGTACCGATCCTGCAAAACCTGTTTGCCGGGCCACCCTATGGCATCGGTATACTGACCGCCGGTCTCATCCTGTCGATCATGGTGCTGCCGTTCATTACCTCCATAGCGCGCGATGTGTTCATGGCCGTCCCGCCGGTCCTGAAGGAGGCCGCCTACGGCATCGGTTGCACCCGCTGGGAAGTGTTCCGCAATATCGTCGTTCCCTATTCGCGCATCGGAGTCATTGGCGGCGTGATGCTCGGCCTCGGGCGAGCGCTGGGCGAGACCATGGCCGTCACTTTCGTGATCGGCAACGCTCACCGGGTGTCGGCCTCGCTGTTCGCGCCCGGCACTACAATTTCCGCCAGCATCGCCAACGAATTCACCGAAGCCGACGGTGATCTCTATACCTCCTCGCTGATCCTGCTCGCCCTCATCCTGTTTATCATTACCCTCATCGTACTCGCCGCAGCACGGATCATGCTGCAGCGCGTTGAAAAGCGCATCGGAGGATAGACTCCGTGGACCGTTACACCATGCGCCGCCGGCGCGACACCATCGCCACCGGAATTGCGAGTGCCCTGGCAGCTGTCGGCCTCGGCATGCTGGTGCTGATCTTGTGGGTGCTGGTGGCAAAGGGCGCGGGCGGTCTCAAGCTCTCGGTGTTCACCCAGATGACGCCGCCACCGGGTGGTTCGGGCGGTCTGCTAAACCCCATTGTCGGCTCACTCATCCTCACCGTCCTCGGCGTCGCGTTCGGCGCGCCGCTGGGCATTCTGGCGGGCACCTACATGGCCGAGTATGGGCGCTTCTCGAAGCTTACCTCGGTGGTCCGCTTCATCAACGATATCTTATTGTCTGCACCGTCCATCGTCATCGGCCTGTTCGTCTACGAGGTCATGGTGGCGCGCATGGGGCATTTCTCCGGGTGGGCGGGCGCCGTTGCGCTCGGCATCATCGTGGTGCCGGTGGTCCTGCGCACCACCGAGGACATGTTGAGCCTCGTCCCCGATCAGTTGCGCGAGGCCGCTGCAGCGCTCGGCATGCCGAAATGGGTGATCATTCGCCATGTTTCATACCGCGCCGCGCGCGCCGGCATCGTCACCGGTGTGCTGCTGGCCATTGCCCGCATCTCCGGAGAGACGGCGCCGTTACTCTTTACCGCGCTCAACAACCAGTTCTGGAGCCTCAATCTCAACGCACCGCTGGCCAGCCTGCCTATCGTCATCTTCCAGTTTGCCCTGTCGCCCTATGCCGACTGGCAACAATTGGCGTGGACCGGCGCCCTACTGATCACGGCTGCGGTGCTTATCTTCAATATCGTTGCGAGATTTCTCGCCAGTCTGGGAAGCCAAGCAAAATGAGCGAGATGTCCGGCCAGAGCGACGGTGGTGCCGAAAAAATCGCCATCAAGAGCTTGAAGTTCTTCTACGGCAACTCAATGGCGCTGAACGATATTACGTTGTCGATGCTCGCCAACCGGGTAACGGCGTTCATTGGCCCCTCGGGCTGTGGAAAGTCGACCCTGCTGCGCGTCCTCAACCGCATGTACAACCTCTATCCCAACCAGCGCGCCGAGGGCGAGGTGCTGCTGGACGGGGAGAACATCCTCGATGCCAGCCAGGATCTCAACCTGCTGCGCGCCCGTGTCGGCATGGTGTTCCAGAAGCCGACCCCCTTCCCGCTCACCATCTACGAGAACATCGCCTTCGGCATCCGGCTATATGAAAAGCTGGCGAAAGCCGAACTGGAGCAGCGGGTGGAGCAGGCCTTGCGCGGCGCGGCGCTGTGGGACGAGGTCAAGGACAAACTCAGCGCTAGCGGCCTCAGCCTTTCCGGCGGCCAGCAGCAGCGCCTGTGCATCGCCCGCACCGTGGCGGTGCGCCCCGAGGTGATCCTGCTGGACGAGCCATGCTCGGCGCTCGATCCCATTTCGACGGCCAAGATCGAGGAACTGATCGACGAACTGAAGACCCGCTACACCATTGCCATCGTCACCCACAACATGCAGCAGGCCGCCCGCGTCTCGGATTCCACGGCCTTCATGTATCTGGGCGAACTGATTGAATACAGCGCCACCTCGGATCTCTTCACCAACCCGGGTGACAAGCGCACTCAGGACTATATCACCGGCCGCTTTGGCTGAGTTTCGAAATCAGATGGAGACCCTTCACATGGCAGCCCATATCGTCAAGGCCTTCGATGAGGATCTGGCCGCGATCCGCACCCTCATCGCTCAGATGGGCGGCATGGCCGAGGAGCAGCTGGCACGGGCCATCGATGCCCTTACCCGGCGCGATCCCGAACTGGCCGAGCAGGTAATCGGCGACGACAAGAAGCTCGATCAGTTCGAGATCGATATCGAGGGTCTCTCAGTGCGCACCATCGCCAAGCGCCAGCCGATGGCCAGCGACCTGCGCGAGCTGATGGTGGCGATCCGCATCGCCTCGGATCTGGAACGCATCGGCGACCTCGCCAAAAACATCTCCAAGCGCACCATCGCCATGACCGACCATATTCCGCCCCGGGTGCTGGGTGGCTTCAAGCGCATGGGTTTGCTGGCGCTGGAGCAACTCAAAATGGTTCTCGATGCCTACGCTCGACGCGACACAGAAAAGGCCATCAGCGTCTGGCGCGAGGACGAAAATATCGACCAGCTCTACAATTCGGTGTTCCGCGAACTCCTGACCTACATGATGGAGGATCCGCGCACCATCGGTATGTCCACCCACCTTTTGTTCGGCGCCAAGAATATCGAACGCATCGGCGACCATGCGACCAACATCGCCGAAAATGTCTACTACCTGGTCGAGGGACACCCGCTGGTCGACGAGCGCCCCAAGAGGGACAAGACATCCACCACAACCTACGGGACCCCGGAAGACTGAGCACGGCCATGGCTGCATCGATACTGATCGTCGAGGACGAGGAACCCATCCGCATTCTCCTTGCCTATAATCTCGACAAGGAGGGTTTCAGGGTACGCGAAAGCGAAAGCGGCGATGATGTCATGCGCCTTATCGGCGAGGAACGCCCCGATCTCATCGTGCTCGACTGGATGCTGCCCGGCATCTCCGGCATCGAAGTGTGCCGGCTGCTCAGGGCGCGGCCCGAGACCCGCGACATCCCCGTCGTCATGCTGACGGCGCGCGGCGAAGAGGCCGAGCGGGTACGGGGTCTGGCGACGGGGGCCGACGACTATGTGGTCAAGCCCTTCTCGCTGCCTGAACTGATCGCCCGAATCCGCTCACTGCTCAGGCGCGCCAACCCGGAAGCCGTGGCCGACCGGCTGGAGGCTGGCGATCTGTCGCTCGACCGCCGCACCCGGCGGGTCAGTCGTGGCGCCCGCGATATCGACCTGTCGCCCACCGAGTTCCGGCTGCTCGAACATCTTATGCAGAACCCGGGCCGCGTTTACAGCCGCCCACAGCTTCTCGATGCGGTGTGGGGATCGGACGTCTATGTCGATGAGCGCACCGTCGATGTGCATGTGGGCCGCCTGAGAAAGTCGCTGAAACGCGGCCGTCAGAGCGATCCTATCCGCACCGTGCGCGGCATGGGCTATGCCTTCGACGATCGCTTCGCACAACAGCCGGCATCCTGAAGAACAAGCGTAAGTTGATAATCAGGGGCATGGCAAAAAAGGCCGCCCGAAGACCGGGCGGCCAGTTGACAAGGGAGGATGCCAGAACACCTCCAGCAAACGCCACCCCCGCGGCGCACTGAGGAGATGTCCCTACTCACAAACCGGGGCCGGCTTCTGGAGTCCCCGCAAATCGAAGCCGTCCCACTCCGGAATTATCCGCGCGCGCGGCTGGTGCGACGCCTGTCGTGCAACGGCTGATAGGCAATCCTTGAATGATAGTCGCAATAGGGCATTCCCGCCTTGGGGGAATGGCCGCAAAAGCAGAAATCCTCGCTGCCGGGATCGCCAAGCGGCCAGCGGCAGGTCTTGTCGGTGAGCATGAGGATGCTGATCCTTTCGCTCTTGGGAATGTCCACCAGCCTGATGGGTGCCGGCTCGGGCTCGGGGCGCGGCTGTGGTCGGAAATCAGGCTTGATAGCGGCGGCGGTCGCGGCCGGCTGGCGGCCGGGATGCGAGGGCTGGCGCGGGCGGCGCGGCCTGGGCGTCGTTGAGCGCGCGACGGACTGGCGGCCCGACAGCCCGAGGCGATGAACCTTGCCGATCACCGCGTTACGGGTGATGCCGTCGCCCAGCCGGGCGGCCACCTGCGAAGCGGTCAGGCCATCTGCCCACAGCTTCTTCAAAAGCTCCACCCGCTCGGGTGGCCAGGTCAACTTGACGTTTCCCGGGCCTTTGTCCTGATCGTTCGTCATCTATTGAATCCCTCCTCTGCGGCCAAGCAACATGCCCACCGCGGCCCCTGTACCAATTTCCACTGATGACACTACATATCGTGTGTGTGCGATACGAAACCTACAATATATGACGAATCGGTGGCAATGCGCCAATTCAAGTATTGTCTGGGTTTTCCCCAGATTCCTCATCGAGGCACCAGCAAGAATAAGGTTAACAAGGCGTTGACTCGCACGTCGATGCGACGTTCTGACTCAGGTGCCCCACAGCCTGCATTGCTGGAGGACGGGCGGTTTCAACAGCCAGCCGTTCTGCTATAGAAGCAGCGTGGATCATAAGGATGGATGAAAACCAGCGGTGAGCAGGCTGACCAGCAAGCTGAATGCCCTGTTGCCGGACCATCGGGCGGCGCTTATCGACGGCAACCGCGTCAGTTTCATCATCGGGATCATGTTTCTGGTGATGACGGTATTCATGTTTCCGCCGGCGCTCACCGACATGGTTGCTGGCAATCGTGACTGGCGGGTGTTCATCGGCTCGGCTTTCGTGACCGGGTTTGCCGGGCTGATGTTGGTGATGACCTCGCGCGGGCGCTGGTCGCCGCAGGTCTCGATCAAGGAAGGTTTCGTACTGACGGTGACGAGCTGGGTCGTCATGTGCGCCGTGGCAGCCATCCCGTTCATCTTCTTCACGAACGACGTCAGCATCACCGACGCCTGGTTCGAGGCGGTTTCGGGGCTGACGACCACCGGTTCGACCACTTTCATCGGACTTGATCAGATGCCCCCGGGCATTCTCTTGTGGCGCTCCATCATCCAGTGGATCGGCGGTGTCGGCGTTGTCGTCATGGCCGTCATCATGTTGCCGTTCCTGAGGGTCGGCGGCATGCAACTTTTCCAGGCCGAAGGCGCCGAGCGCAAGGAAAAGTTCATTCCCCGGGCGGCAGAATTGGTGAGCCTGATTGCCGTCACCTATTCGGTCCTGACGGTCCTATGCGCAGTTTCCTACCGGCTGGGCGGGATGAGCACATTCGATGCTCTCAACCATGCCATGACCACTGTCGCCACATCGGGCTTTTCAACACGGGATTTATCGCTGGGATACTTCGGCAATGTCGACATCCAATGGATAGCGGCGTTCTTCATGTTCGCATCCAGCCTGCCGCTGGTGATCTATGTGAAGGCGGTTCGCAACCGCAGCCTACGTATGCTCGCTGACGAGCAGGTCGTGGGCTTTGTGAAGATTGCGACCGTGTGCGTCATGTCGCTGACGTTGTGGTATTGGTGGAAATGGGACGTGCCGTTGCCCGAAGCCCTGCGCGTAGTGACCTTCAACACCATCTCGATTCTGTCGACCACCGGCTACACGGCAGGCAATTACAGCATGTGGGGTGGAGGGGCGCCCGGTATCTTCTTCATATTGATGTTCATCGGCGGCTGTACTGGCTCGACGGCGGGCGGAATTAAAACGTTCCGTCTTCAGGTGATGTACAAGACAGCGCGGGCTTATATCGGCGGCCTGATGAGCCCCAATCAGGTGCTGATATCGACCTTCAACGACCGTCAGATCACGCCGGATATCGCATCGTCGGTGCTTGCTTACGTGTCGATCATGTTCTCATCAGTCATGGTCTTTACGCTCATCTTGTCGCTGTTCGATCTGGACTTCGTTACCTGCCTGTCGGGATCAATATCGGCGGTGGCCAACATTGGGCCGGGGCTGGGCTCGGTGATTGGGCCGGCCGGCAACTATGCGCAGCTGCCTGACGGCGCGAAGTTCACCCTGACGATTGCGATGCTGCTCGGCCGTTTGGAGTTCTTCACGGTGTTGGTACTGCTCAACCGCAATTTCTGGCGCTAGCAAAGGGTCTTGGTGATCCGCTGCGGCACTCGACGATCAGCATCAGTGCCGTTGCTTGGCCTTAACGCTTCGGTTATATCTCGCGGCAATCACAGCAAACGGCACCCGTAGCTCAGCTGGATAGAGCGCTGCCCTCCGAAGGCAGAGGTCACAGGTTCGAATCCTGTCGGGTGCGCCAAATTTGTCAAGCACTTAGCTGATCCTGCTGATCGTCTAGAATGTTCACAGCTTCGATTCAACGTCGCGCAGCCATGGTCTTGATCTTGGCATTGCCAGCTACTACAGCGCAACATCAGGACAGAAGTTCGGAGCGCGTCCGATGTTGATCGACGATAGATATAACGTCTACAAGCTGGCGCAGGTCACCGGGATGAAGTTCCTGGCGCTTTTGGCAGCGTCCGCGACAGTCAGCCTCGTCGCGACAGCGCTCGATGTTGAGTACTTACTGTTCCCGATGCAGCTCGTCGGGATCTTCGTGGCGGCGGTCAGCATCTTTCTCGCCTTTCGTATCAACGCCGGATATTCGCGCTGGTGGTTGGCACGGCAGATATGGGGTGGCCTCGTCAACGAAAGCCGCAGTCTCATTGTCTACATCGTGACGATGCTCCGTTCGGGGAACGAGCCGACGGAAATCGAACGGGAGTGGCATCGGCGCATCGTCTACCGGCATATCGGCTTCATCAACGCGCTCCGTCTGCAGTTGCGACATCAGGGGCCAGCCGACTGGGAGGCGGAAATCTGGGGGCGACGCATCAACGGCCGGCCCCTTTTCTCCAAGGAAGAGACCGCAAGGTTGAGGGCAAGCGCCAACGTTGCTACACAGGTTGTCGCGCTGCAGGGCGATGACATTGCCGACTACTTCAATCATTCCGGCGACCGCCGGCAGGTAAGGATTAGCCAGATCCTGCGCGAACTCTATGTTTGCCAAGGCCGATCGGAAGCAATCAAGAACACCGTGCTCGCCTGGGGTTACGTCTACTATACCAAAATACTGACACGGACCCTCGCCGCAGCGGTCGTGTTCAGCCAGTTGAACGGCCACTCTGTCGCCGGCACGGCACTGGTCGCCTGCATCGCGACGATCTTCCTCACCATAGAGCAGGTCGGGCGGAACCTCGACAATCCGTTCGAGAATGCCTTTAACGACACGCCGCTTTCCAGCCTCTGTCGGTCGATCGAGATCGACATACTGCAGCAGATCGGCGAGCCGTGTGACCTCGCGCCGCTCGCCCCCGCATACGGACGCCTCGATTAGCGCCTCACGGCGGCGCGTGAGGACCATGTTGACTTTAAGGTCATGCTGGGGCCTCCGCCAGCGACATCCCTTGTCTCTTGACGGGGTCGGCGACGGCAAAGTGTCCCGTCCCCCCTTACTGAGGCTTTAAAGCCGCATTGCAGTTCATGCTGGCAGCATGAAATTCCGTTGAAGTTTGATTCACGGCTAAGAGCGTGTTTGAAAAGTGCGTGTGTCACGGCCAGCGCCTGATAAGTGTCGCGGTGGCGGCGATGATGATGAGGGTCTCAGCGACGGCGGTGAGTTGTTCGTAGTCGCGCGCGAAGCGACGGTT
>Ga0315540_10001207_pt1 | contig 14798 bp, 11 predicted proteins | sample SalMarSW160110MG_FD_203677 | JGI IMG/M metagenome (GOLD analysis project Ga0315540, IMG submission 203677) | Salt marsh sediment microbial communities from the Plum Island Ecosystem LTER, Massachusetts, United States - Salt Marsh Sediment SW1601-10 ... | reverse complement strand
CGCCGAGGCGCCGTCAGGCGGCTATCGCGTGCTGGCGCGCAAGTACCGCCCGGCGAGCTTCGCCGACCTGATCGGCCAGGACGCCATGGTGCGCACGATCTCGAACGCGTTCGAGAGCGGGCGCATCCCGCAAGCCTGGATTCTCACCGGCGTGCGCGGTGTCGGCAAGACCACGACCGCCCGCATCCTCGCCCGCGCGCTCAATTACGAATTGCCCGACGGCTCGGTCACCGCGCCGACCATCACCATGCCGGTGATGGGCGTGCACTGCCAGGCCATCATCGATAGCCGCCATATCGACGTCTTGGAGATGGACGCCGCCTCCCACAACAGCGTGGAGGACGTGCGCCAGATCAACGACGCCATTCGCTACGCGCCCGTGTCGGCGCGCACCAAGGTCTACATCCTCGACGAAGTGCACATGCTCTCGGGCGCGGCGTTCAACGCGCTGCTCAAGACACTGGAAGAGCCGCCGCCGCATGCGAAATTTATTTTCGCCACCACGGAAATCCGCAAAGTTCCGGTGACGGTCTTGTCGCGCTGCCAGCGCTTCGACCTGCGCCGGGTCGACGCCGCGCTGTTGGTGAAACATCTCGAAGGTATCGCGGCTAAGGAAAACATTGAAGTCGAACCGGCGGCGCTGGCGCTGATCGCGCGGGCGGCGGAAGGCTCGGTGCGCGATTCGCTCTCGCTGCTCGACCAGGCCATTGCGCACGCGGCGGGCCCGGTCCGCGCCGAAGATGTGCGGCAGATGCTCGGCCTTGCCGACCGTGTGCGCGTGGTTGATCTGTTCGAAGCGCTGATGAAGGGCGACACCGCCGCGGCCTTGAAGGAGTTGCGCGCACAATACGACATCGGCGCCGATCCGGCGGTGGTGCTGTCCGATCTCGCCGAGTTCACCCATTTCGTCACCCGCGTCAAAGTCGTGCCGGCTGTTGCCGACGACGTCTCGCTGTCGGAGGCCGAGCGCACGCGCGGCCGTACATTTGCGACACAGCTTTCCATGCGCGTGTTGTCGCGCGCCTGGCAGATGCTGCTGAAAGGTGTCTCCGAGGTGCAGGCTTCCGGCCGCCCGGTCGCCGCCGCCGAGATGGTGCTGGTGCGGATCGCCTATGCCGCCGACCTGCCGACGCCCGACGAGGTCGTGCGCTCGATCAGCGAGGAGAGCGGAGCGCCTGCGCGCCCGCAGGGCAATGGCGGCGCGGTTGCTGCGCCGGCCTCGCAGAATTTTGCGCCGCGCTATGACGCGCCGCGCGGCTCGCCCCGGTCGTCCGCCGCAGTGTCGCCGCGGGTAGCCGACGATCCGGTGGCGCAAGGCGAGGCACCGGAGGCCGCGCCGACCCTGGCCATCGGTACGTTCGAGCAATTGATCGCTCTGGCGCAGGAAAAACGCGATATCCCGGTGAAACTGGCGCTGGAACGTGACGTGCGGCTGGTGCGCTGCGAGGACGGCCAGCTCGAGATCGCGCTCGAGCCGACCGCACCCAAGACCTTTGTGCATGATTTGCAGCGCAAATTGACGGCCTGGACCGGCAAGCGCTGGATCGTGGTGGTGTCGCAGGAGCAGGGCGCCGCGACCATGCGCGAGCAGAGCGATGCTCGCCAGGCCGAGATCGAGCGCGGCGTCGAGGGCGATCCGCTGGTGCAGGCGGTGCTCAACCGCTTTCCCGGCGCCAAGATCGTGGGCGTGACGCAGAACGCGCCGGCCGCGGGCGAGGACGATGACGCTGTGCCGCTCGAGGAGAACGAGGAATAGCGCATGATCCCGAAAAGTGGGAACCGGTTTTCGGATAAGATCATGCGCCAAAGGGAATAAGCCATGGCCGATTTCATGGGCCTGATGAAACAGGCCGCGCAGTTGCAGTCGAAGATGCAGGCGCTGCAGGCCGAGCTCGATCAGATCGAGGTCGAAGGCAGCGCCGGCGGCGGCATGGTGTCGGTGAAGCTCACCGCCAAGGGCGACCTCAAAGGCATCACCGTCGACGATTCTTTGCTCAAGCCGTCGGAGAAAGAGATCCTCGAGGATCTGCTGGTGGCAGCCCATGCCGACGCGCGCCGCAAGGCCGAGGCCACGCTGCAGGAAAAGATGAAGGCCGTGACCGGTGGCCTGCCGCTGCCGCCGGGGATGAACCTCACCTGAATGCCGAAAGCCGTCGCCGGTCCCGAGATCGAACGCCTGATCCAGCTGCTGGCGCGCCTGCCGGGGCTTGGGCCGCGCTCGGCGCGGCGCGCGGCGCTCTTCCTCATCAAGAAGCGCGAAGCGCTGATGGCGCCGCTCACATCCGCGCTCGAGACCGCGATGGACAAGATCGTGATCTGCAAGACTTGCGGCAATATCGACACCCAGAACCCGTGCACGGTCTGCACCGATCCGCGGCGCGACGCCTCCATCATCGTGGTGGTGGCGGACGTCGCCGACCTGTGGGCGCTGGAGCGCGCGCACGCGGTCAACGGCCGTTATCACGTGCTCGGCGGTACGCTGTCGCCGCTCGACGGTGTCGGGCCGCAGGATCTCACCATCGACGCGCTGATCTCGCGCGCGCACGAGCCGCAGGTGAAAGAGCTGATCCTGGCGCTCAATGCGACGGTCGACGGTCAGACCACCGCGCACTACATCACCGAGCTGCTGCAGGACGCCGACGTGAAGGTAACGCGGCTCGCCCATGGCGTGCCGGTCGGCGGCGAGCTCGATTATCTCGACGAAGGCACGCTTGCCGCCGCCATCAAGCAGCGCACTTTGTTTTGACGGCACCGTGATGCGCTGCTTATTTACCCAAACTGAATGCGCCGGCCTGGTAACTTGCGTGCTGCGGTCACCATGCAATCGCCTTGCCGTCAAGGGCGGCGAGGAGTTTCACATCATGGCCGTAAATATCCCTGCGGAAGTTCGCTACGTCGCCATCGGTCCAGGCCGTCAGATAGGTGATGTGGACGGGTAGCGGATCGCGCAAATTGACCACGGTGTTTTTGGCCGACGCAATGACGGCGTCGATCCGGCCCTTGTTCCATCCCTGGACGCCGCCCGCGCGGAGGACCTGGTCGGCGAGTTCGAGCGGTCTCGCGAGCCGTATGCAGCCATGACTGAATGCGCGTTGGCTGCGTCCGAACAGGCTGCGTAACGGGGTATCGTGCAAATATACGTTGTGCGAGTTCGGAAATATAAACTTGACGCGGCCAAGCGCGTTTCTGGCGCCTGGCTTCTGACGCAATTGAAACGGAAAGTGCCCTCGTCCGTATTGGCTCCAATCGACTGACTGCAGGGCTAGGACGCGATTTCCTTGTACGGCCTCGAAACCTTGCGCGGCCACGGCCCCTGGATTGCGAAGAAGCTTTGGCAACTCTTCGTTGATCGCGATGCTGGGCGGCACGTTCCAGTAGGGATTGAATTCCAGGTAGCGAATGCGGCCGTTGAAGACGGGGGTCCGGTGGTACGGTTTCCCGACGACGACGGCCATGCGCTCCTTCACTTCGCCCGCGTCTACGCGACGTAGCTCGAACCCCGCTATGTTAACGGTCAGATACTGCGGTCCCGGATCCTCCGGCATCCATCGCAGGCGCTCCATGGTGACAATGATGCTCTTGATCCGGTCGTCGATCGGCACGTTCATCGCCACGATCGTCGAGGATCCGATAACCCCGTCCACCGCGAGGCCATTGCGCGCATGAAAGCGCTTTGTCGCTTCTGCGAGCGCGTTGTCGTAGGCGGTTTCGTTGCCTGGCGGGGCCTGCGCTGCGGCGCCGTCAGTCAGGGATAGCCGGGCCCGGATGGCTGGCACCCGGGGGTCGGTCGTGCCCGGGTGGAGCGCGGGCCCTAGCGGGACGGCTCCCCAACCCCCTTTCGCGGCAAGCGCGCGATAGGCGGCGAGGGCGGAGCGAAGTCCGGCATAGGCCGTGCTCTGCGGCTGCCAGCTGGCCAGGAATTGATCGAGACTGGCCGCTTTAGCGAGATCCTTAAGTGCGCCAAGCTGGTCGATGGTGCGACCCTGTATGAAGAAATTCGGATCGACTTTGTTCGGCAGGAATCGACCAACCTTGAGGTCGGAAGCATATTCAAGAAATGCCGCCGAAAAATATAGTTCAATGATGGCGAGGCCGCGCTTGTCGGTCGAAGGCCCGGCCGCATTGAGCTTTGCGAGTTGCTTGCCCGGATAGTCTTTCGCATCGAGACCGTCGTCTTCGGCGGCGCTCAGCCGAGCGACCAGCGCTTTGGCGCGAGGGATGGCGAGCCAGAGCAGTTGGCCTCCGAAATCCTTGTAGTAGGCCCGCAAAGAATCCCGGCGCCGCTTTATGGGCAGCGGCAGGCGCGGCTCGTTCGCCAGCAGATCAATGACATTGATGCGGACAATTGCCAGGTCGCGCAGCGAAATGCCTATCGCCGCCCGCGCACTTAAGACTTGAAATGATAAAAAGAGGCCGACCGCGATCAACAACGAAAAAATGCGGCACGTTAGGCTAGACCGCGCGCCAAAAAGAAAGTTCTGCGAATTGTCAGGCGATTTTGCTTGAACAACGTCACTGCATGGGCGGAGCATAGAGCAAACCTCCCTCCGTCCACAGCGCGTTCATTCCACGGTTCAAAGCTAGCGGCGTATCGGCGCCTAGGTTGCGCTCGAAGATCTCGGCGTAATTGCCGACCCCGCCAATAACCTTGATCAACCAGTCGTCAGACAAGCCAAGTGCCTTGGTCGCGGGACTGCCGAGTTCTTTAGCCTTCTGGTTTTGCGTTTTTGCGACGGAACTTGAACTCAGCCCCAATTCCTCTGCATTGATCAAGGCAAAGAGCGTCCACCGCACGAGGCCGGTCCATTGCGAGTCACCTCGTCGCGTGACGGGGCCAAGCGGTTCCTTGGAGATGACGTCACGCAGAACGACATGATCTTGGGGCGACGACAGCAGGGACCGCTCGGCGGCAAGCGCGGAACGATCGCCGGTAAACGCGTCGCACTTGCCCGCGGCATAGGCTTTACGCGCGGCCGACCTTTCGGAGAACCTCAGGAAGGAAACTTGAAGGCTGTGCTTCTTGAAAAAGGCTGCGGCATTGGTTTCGGATGTGGTGCCGGTGACAACACAAATACTGGCGCCGCCGAGCTGAAGCGGGCTGGTCGCGCCAAAAATCGCGGGGATAAGAAAACCTTGCCCGTCAAAGTAGCTGATGCCGGCAAATTCGAGTCCAAGCTCGAGCTCGCGCGACATCGTCCAGGTGCTGTTCCGGGAAAGCAGGTCGATCTGGCTTTTTTTCAGCGCTTCGAAGCGGGCTTCTGCCGAGAGCCGCCGGTATTCGACCTTCGAAACATCGCCAAGTACTGCGCCGGCAACAGCTTTGCAGAAATCGACATCGAAGCCGTGCCAGGCTCCGGCTTGGTTCTTTTCCGAGAAACCCGGCAGGCCCTCGCTGACGCCACAAATCAACTTGTTCCGCGCCCGCACGTCATCCAGCGTGCCCGCCGAAGCAATTTTCGGCGCCGCAACGAGCAGGCTCGAAAATGCGACAGTTGCCGCGAAGATCAATATCAGCTTCGCGGTTAGCGCTATGTCGTCTTTTTTATGCATCTTTCACCAAGGGTCCTGAGGTATCAAATCTGGAAAAATGCTCTGATCCGCTACGTGCGAGACGGCGCCGGCAAGCGTGGCCTCTTCATTGCCTCTACCGCGTGCTTAACTTGCCTTAGTGGCGCCGCGCACTTCAAGCATGAATTTTACCGTATTCACGCGCCTATGTTCCCGTTGCGGGATTTTAGAGTGCGAAACCGTCACTCTCGGCGGCGGCGTGAATTTTTCGAATACCGGGTCTCGATACCGTCATTTGATCTTATGTCGCTGCCTTGCACCAACAACGTACCGGGAATGCCGACGACGGAAAGCACGTCGGTCGAATTGGGCCGAATGCCTCATGCCTCCCTTGAGTTAAAAGAGGATGTGATGTCGCCCTCTCGTCCGGGAAGAAACGCACCACGGCTGCGGCGTGACCATTGGCTATGACGTCGTCCGCGGCCCCAGCCCGTTGAAATGTCCGATGCGCTGCAGCCAGGCCAGCAGCAGCAGACTGGGGATCGCCGACACCGCGGTGATGGTGAAGAACCAGACCCAGCCGGTCGATTCCGCGATGAAGCCGCCGCCCGACGCCAAGGTCGTGCGGCCGACCGCCGCGAGCGCCGTCAACAGCGCGTATTGCGTGGCGGTGTGGGCGCGGTCGCCGCACAGCGCCGACAGGTAGGCGACGAAAATTACCGTGCCGATCGCGCCGGTGAAATTTTCCACGATGATGGTGAAGGTCAGCGCCGGCACGCTGACGCCGACTATCGCCAGCCAGGAAAAGGTGAAGTTCGAGAACATCTGCAGGAAGCCGCCGATCCATAGGCTGGTGGCGAGCGGCAGCGCGCGCGCCATGGAGCCGCCGGCGAAACCGCCGATCAGCGCGGCGGCGAGCCCGACGCCTTTCACCACCGCGGCATAGGTCGCCTTGTCGAAGCCGATATTGATGACGAAGGCTGCGGTCAGCGCGCCGGCAAAGGCGTCGCAGAACTTATAGAGCACCACGAACAGCAGAATGAGGATGGCGCCGTTGCGGGCGAGGAACTCGCCGAAGGCGCCGACAGCGGTTTCGGTGAGCCGCTTGAGCGGATTGTGGCCGGCGTGGATCGCGGCGACCTCCGGCGCCTCCGGCTCGGTCGCAAACAACGTGGCAATCATGCCGACGATCATGCAGGCGGCGGCTGCCGCGTAACCCCAGGTCCACACCGCCCCGCGCGCAATGCCCGCGTTTTCCAGCCAGGCGACCAGGAACAATACGCCGGCGCCCGACACCAGCATGCCGATGCGGTAGGCCGCGACATAGCCGGCCATGCCGGCGCCTTGCTCGCTGGTCTCCAGGCTTTCGACGCGGAAGGCATCGACGACGATGTCCTGCGTGGCCGAGGCGGTCGCCACCAGGAGCGCGCCGAAAATCACCAGCGACAGCGATTTCGCCGGATCGCCGAAGCCGAGAAAAACGATTGCCGCCACCAACAACAGTTGCGTGAAGATCAGCCAGCCGCGGCGGCGGCCGAGCAGCCGCGACAACACCGGCACGTCGAGCGCGTCGGTGATCGGCGCCCAGAGGAACTTGAATGTATAGGGTAGGCCGACCAATGAGAACAGGCCGATGGTGCCGAGATCGATGCCACTTTCCGTCAGCCACACCGCCAGCGTGGTGCCCGACAGCGCCAGCGGCAGCCCTGACGAAAAGCCGAGAAACAGCACGATCAAAACGCGCGGCTTGAGATAGACCGCCAGCGCCTCGAGCGTGCCGGGGCGCGCGGGCGCGCTTTCGGGGGTGACGGTCATGCAATCCCTCCGTCATTCCGGGACGCCGCGAAGCGGTGGGCCCGGAATCCATACTCCGCAGCACCGGGGTTATGGATTCCGGGCTCGCGGCCTTCGGCCGCGCCCCGGAATGACAGTATTTGTTTCACTCGCCGGCCTGCAGCTTGCGCAGCGGCGCCTGGATCACCTCGGCGCTCGGCGCCTCGTCGCCGTCGAATTCGAGCGCCTCGATCTTGGCGGCGCGCTTCTCGATCTTCCCGGTGGAGATGAGAATATCGTCGATATCCTTGGTGGTCTGGCCGAAGTGGCCTTGCAGCTTGCGGACGCGGTCGCCCAACAACCCGATGTCCTTCATCATGTGGCCGACCTCTGTGCGGATCATATGGGCGGCCTCTTGCATTTCGGCGTCCTTGCGAATTTGCCGGACGAGCTGAATGGCCAGAAAAGCCATATTTGGAGACACGATCATGACGCGCGCGCGACGTGCGCGCTGGATCAGGTCATCAAAGCGCTCGTACAAATCGGCATAAAGCGATTCAGACGGAATGAACATCAGCGCGACGTCCTGCGTCTCGCCCGGGATCAGATATTTTTCCCCAATATCCGAGATGTGCTTGCTGATGTCCTGCTTCACGCGCGCCACCGCCTGCTTGCGCTCGTCCTCGGTTTCCGCGTCGCGCCACGCCGTCATGGCTTCGAGTGGAAACTTGGCATCGATGATCAGCGGCCCGGAATCCGGCATGAAAATCACGCAGTCCGGCCGTGTCCGGTTCGAGAGTGTGTGCTGGAATTCATAAGCGCCTTTCGGCAGCACGTCGGCGACGATCGCCTCCAACTGGCCCTGGCCGAAGGCGCCGCGCGACTGCTTGTTGGCGAGGATGCCCTGCAGGGATGTGACCTGCGTGGCCAGCTCGGTGATGTTCTTTTGCGCCGAGTCGATCACCGCCAGCCGCGCGTGCAATTGCTGCAGATGCTCGGTGGTGTGCTTGGCCGAGGTCTGCATGGACTGGCCGAGATTGTGCGTCACCGCGTCGAGCCGCGTATTCACCGTCTGCTGCAATTGCGTGTGCGAGTTTTGCAGCCAGCTTCCCATGGCGTCGAGCCGCGCATTGAGCTCCGCCATGCGCTGCTCGGCGACGGGATCGGCCACCGGTTTGCGCGGGCGCAGCAGCAGCACGAGGATGACGACGACGCCGAGGGCGATGATCAGCCCGAGGCCGAGGGCGGTCGCCAAGGCCATGTCGGGGGCCAGATGAAATTCAGCGGCCAGACGAGTAAATGAGGTCGGCATTCGGCGCTTCTACCCCGATTCGGGTGCGGGTGCGAACGAACGGCGAACGGTAGGGCGATAACGCCCGTGGCTCAAGGGGAAGGCCTACATTGACCCCGCTGTTCGCAACCCTTAAATCGCGGCAATGGCGAAGCGTGACATTCTCATCATCCCGGACAAGCGGTTGCGGCTCAAATCAGAGCCGGTCGGCGCCATCGACAAAGAGGTGCGCGCGCTGATCGACGACATGTTCGAGACCATGTACGACGCCCCCGGCATCGGGCTCGCCGCCATCCAGATCGGCGTGCCTAAGCGCCTCATCACCATGGATCTCGCCAAGAAGGACGAACCGAAGGCGCCGCAGGTCTTCATCAACCCGGAAATCACCTGGGCGGCCGACGAGAAGGCGACCTACGAGGAAGGTTGCCTGTCGATCCCGGAATATTACGAGGAGGTCGAGCGGCCGAACGCGGTGCGGGTGAAGTTTCTCAACCGCGAGGGCAAGCCGCAGGAACTCGAGGCCAGCGGGCTGCTGGCGACCTGCCTGCAGCACGAAATCGATCACATCAACGGCGTCTTGTTCATCGACCACATCTCCAAGCTCAAGCGCGACATCATCGTGAAGAAGTTCAAGAAGGCGCAAAAGCGCGGCGAGCCGGTCAAGCCGCTGTCCGAGGACAAAGAGCCTTCGCATCATATCGGTTAGTGCCGGCGCAAGCGCGCCCGCGGATTTTGACGGTGCATCGATGCGCCTGATCTTCATGGGCACGCCCGATTTCGCGGTGCCGACGCTGATCGCGCTCGCGGACAGCGGGCACGAGATCGCCGCGGTCTATACGCGTGCGGCCAAGCCCGCCGGCCGCCGCGGCCTGGAACCGCAGGCTACCCCCATCGAGCGTGAGGCGCGCCGGCTTGGCTTGCCGGTGCTGACGCCGAAGACGTTGCGCGACGAAGCGGCGCAAGCCGAATTCCGCGCGCACAATGCCGACGCCGCGGTGGTCGTCGCCTATGGCCTGCTGCTGCCGAAACCCATTCTCGATGCGCCCAAGCTCGGCTGCTTCAACGTGCATGCCTCGCTGTTGCCGCGCTGGCGCGGCGCCGCGCCCATCAACCGCGCTATCATGGCGGGTGATGCCGAGACCGGCGTCACCATCATGAAGATGGACGAGGGGCTCGATACCGGCGCCATGGCGATTGCCGGGCGCATGGCAATCGGCGCCGACATGACCGCCGGCGATCTGCACGACGCGCTGGCGCGGCTCGGCGCCGATCTGATGGCGCGCGCTCTCGCCGCGCTGGAGCGCGGCTCGCTCACGCTCACACCGCAACCCAAGCAAGGTGTCACCTATGCGGCGAAGATTTCCAAGGACGAGACCCGCATCGATTGGAACAGGCCCTGGCAACACGTGCACGACCACATCCGCGGCCTGTCGCCGTTTCCGGGCGCCTGGTGCGAGATTGACGGCGTGCGGGTGAAGGCGCTGCGCTCGACCAAGGGCGAGGGTAAAGGCACACCCGGCAGCGTGCTCGACGATCAGCTCACCGTCGCCTGCGGCGACGGCGCGGTGCGGCTGGTGCAAGTCCAGCGCGCCGGCAAACAGCCGATGAGTGCGGAGGAATTCCTGCGCGGCACGCCGGTGAAGCGCGGGACGCGGCTGGCGTAACCGGTGATCAGGCGACGTGAAACCCCGCCCAATGATGGCGGCGTGCTTCGACGAATTCGGCGAGATCGTTGTCTGTGACCTTGACGAGGTCGCTGTGCCCGAAGCCCTTCGAATAGTCGATGACCGAGACGATCTCGGGCGTCAGCCGGAAGGTGGGCACGGCGGCGGGGTCCAGCCGCGGCATTACTTTGTATTCGGGGTAGCGTTGCAGCAGAATTTCCGCCGCATGGTCGCGCTCGCCGCGGTCGGTCACCTCGACGACGTGCGCCGCGATCGACAGGCCCCTGATCTGCAGCGGCTGCGGATAGTCCTTGGCGATGGCCAGCGATACCCGTGGGTCGCGCGCGATATTGACGCATTTCTGGCTGTCGCGCGAGATCCGGCAGTAGATGACCAGCCCGTCATTGGCGTAGCTCACGACCGTCGCCTGCGGCCAGCCGTCGGGGCGATTGGTCGAAATCGTCATGATACGATGCTGATCGAGCAGATCGACGATTTGCCGCTTAAATACGCTCTTCATAGACGAGTTCCTCGCTTATTTGGCCATGGTAGTGAGCCTACCGCTGTGCGGAATTGAGGTGGATCAAACATGCCCCGCTACAAGCTCACCATCGAATACGACGGAACCCCCTTTGCCGGCTGGCAAATTCAGGCCGACCAGACCACCGTGCAGGGCGTACTGATGGCGGCGGTCGAGGCGCTGACCGGGGAGAAAACCCCGGTGCAGGGGGCCGGGCGCACCGACGCCGGCGTGCACGCGCGCGCCCAGGTCGCCCATGTCGATCTCGCCAGGGATTGGGATGCCGACACGGTGCGCGACGCGCTCAACGCACATTTGCGGCCGCACCCGGTGGCGGTGCTGGCGGCGGAGAAGGCGGCGGGCGATTTCAACGCGCGCACGTCGGCGCTCAAGCGCCACTATCTCTATCGCATCCTCAACCGCCGCGCCGACCTTACGCTCGACCTTGGCCGCGCCTGGCGGGTGCCGCGCCCGCTTGATACGCAAGCGATGCACGCCGCCGCGCAACGCCTCGTCGGCAAGCGCGACTTCACCACCTTCCGCTCCACCGAATGCCAAGCCAAATCGCCGTTGAAGACGCTTGACCAACTTGATGTCAAGCGCGTCGGCGAGGAGGTCAGCGTCTTGGCGTCGGCGCGCTCGTTCCTGCACAACCAGGTACGCTCCATGGTCGGCTCGCTGGTGATGGTGGGGGAGGGCAAGTGGAGCGCCGACGATCTCGGCCAGGCGCTCGCCGCGCGTGACCGCGCCGCCTGCGGCCAGGTGGCGCCGCCCGACGGGCTTTATTTGATGAAGGTGGATTACGAGGGCGTGTACTTATAAATCGAGATCGGTGAGTACCGGGTTGGTCAATATCCGTTTCGCCTCCCGAAAGCAGACATTCGCTAGCGCGATTGGTGTGTCCGCTTAGGGCCAAAGCAGACGTTCCGCCAATACGACAAGTTTAGCGGGGTCAGCTTATGGGTCTATTGTATCCGATATTCACTTGGCACAAGCTATTCATCGCGCAACACAGGTAATTCCTTTCGCGCGGTTGACGGAGGCTGCGGCCGTGGCAGAGATTGAGCCAACCTGGGTCCCCAACAGAACGACGATTGAAAAGACGAAGATTGCCGCCTTCATGAAGCGGCACGGCGTCGCAGATCTCGCGGACCTGCTCCATCGCGCTGATGCCGACCCGCAATGGTATTGGCGCGCGCTGCTCGATTTTTTCGATATCCGCTTCGCAACACCGTACAGCGAGGTCCTTGATCTGTCGCGCGGCAACGCCTGGCCCCATTGGTGCGTCGGCGGCACCACTAACATTGTACTGAATTGTCTCGATCGCCATCGCGATACGCCAACCTGGAGCAAGCCCGCAATCGTATTCGAGGGCGAAGACGGCAATGTGATTACATGGACCTATGCAGAACTCGATGCCGAAGTGAGCCGGCTGGCCGGCTGCCTGGTCAGCCGCGGCATCAAACGTGGCGATGCCATCGGGCTTTTCATGCCGATGATACCGGAAGCGGCCGCTGCTTTCCTCGCTATTGTGAAAATCGGTGCCGTCGTAGTGCCTCTGTTCTCCGGCTTCGGGCCCGACCCGATTGCAACCCGGCTCAACGACGCCCAAGCCGCGGCTGTTATGACCGCCGACATCGGCTGGCGCCGCGGCAAGCCGCTTCCCATGCTTGCGACCTTGGAACAAGCGTTCACGAACGTTCCGACCGTTCACAGCGTGGTCGTGTTGCCGCGCGGTGCGACGCCACCAGCAGTTTCGAAGCGACAAGTCCGATGGCCGACTGCCGACAGCCATGGGCCGGCGGCACGGACCGAGATCGTCGGCGCCGAAGCGCCGGCGATGCTGATGTACACGTCCGGCACAACCGGCATGCCCAAGGGCACGATCCACACCCATTGCGGCGTTCTCGCAAAAAACGCCCTCGACATGGGCCTATGCATCGACCTTGGCGAGGCTGACCGGCTGCTATGGATGAGCGACATGGGCTGGATCGTCGGCCCCAAGGTCGTCATCAGCACAACTCTCCTCGGCGCGACCATGATCCTGGTCGAAGGCACGCCGGATTACCCACATGAAGCCCGCATGTTGCAGGTGGCGGCGAAGCACCGCGCAACAATCATGGGCATCGTGCCCACCACGGTGCGGAAAATAATGCAGCATGATCCGTCTATTCGGAAATATTGCAATCTTCCGGATCTGCGGGCGACGATATCGATCGGTGAGCCGTGGACGCCGGACGCCTGGCGCTGGTTTTTCGACAATGTCTGCCGCGGAAAGATACCGATCCTCAATTACGCTGGCGGCACCGAATGCGGGGGAGCCATCCTCATCAGCAGCTTCCTGCAGAAACTGCGTCCCTGCGCCTTCGGTCACCCGGTGCCCGGCTGCGGCGCCGATATCGTCGACCGCAACGGATGCTCGCTGCCGCCCGGCGAAATGGGCGAACTGGTCATGCGCCGTCCGAGCATCGGCCTCACGCGCGGGCTTTGGCGGGCACCTGAGCGATACCTGGATGAATACTGGAACGTCATACCCGGTGTCTGGGTGCAAGGCGACTTGGCGTCACGCGACGCCGAAGGGCTGTGGTACTTGCTCGGGCGCTCGGACGACACGATCAAGATCGCGGGGAAGCGCACCGGTCCCGCGGAGATTGAAACGGTGCTTCTCTCCACTGGCTTGCTAGCGGATTGTGCAATCGTTGGTCTTCCCGATCCGGTTAGTGGCATGGCGCTCGCGGCCGTGTGCGTACCGTTAACGCAGGGCGGCGATGCGCCCGCGCTGGCGAGCCTTTTGTCGGATGCAGTGAGCGCCGGCTTCGGCCAACCGTATCGGCCGAAGGAATTTATTTTCGTCCGCGAGCTGCCGAAGACACGCAACAGCAAGACTATGCGGCGCGTCATTCGTTCCGCTCTCACCGGCCAGCAATTCGGCGACTTGTCCTCACTCGCCAACCCCGCGTCCATCGAGGAAATACAGGCGGCCCGCGTGTCCCCGAACAAGAATGAAAGCCAACCCTCAGCCACCGTGTAAAAAGGAGACGGATATGCGCTACAGCAATCGCGCGCCGAACGGAACTGGATCTTCGAAAATTTGCCCAAGTTCTCCGAGGACGAGAACGCCCTTCATCCCTGCATGATGGGCGCCCGCCGCGACAGCGGATTTAAACATGCTGACATGGAGCACGAGAACCAGAGAATATCGAGTTGCCGCTCCTTGCCGGCGAGTTTAGCTGGACACGACATCCGCAAGATCATTCAAAAATGAAAATCCAAGAACGGTAAAAGAAAATGACCAAGTCTCAAGCCAAGGACGAACAATACAAAGACATCATTTACGAGGTCGTCGACGAGGTCGCTTGGATCACGATCAACCGGCCACATGTTCTCAACGCCTGCCGCGAGCTAACCCTGGACGAGATCCGGGAAGCGATCCGCTCGACACGCGACAATCCGTCCATCGCCTGCGCGGTCATCACCGGCGCTGGCGACCGCGCTTTTTGTTCGGGCGGTGATTTCTCGTCGATGACGCGTCTGAATTGGATATCGGCCAGTCATTGGAACGACCGGATGCTCGGATGCGCCATGGAGATCCGCGGCGTGGGCATTCCCGTGATCGCAATGGTCAACGGCTGGTGTATGGGTGGCGGCAATGAACTCGCCTTATGGTGCGATATCGTCGTGGCCTCGGAAAATGCCGTGTTCGGGCAGACCGGCGCCAAAGTCGGCGCCTGTCCCACGGTCGGCGCGACGCAATATCTACCGCGCGTCATCGGCGAGCGGCTGGCGCGCGAGATGATCTTTTGCGCTCGTCGCTTCTCGGCGCGCGAAGCCGAAGCCGTCGGCTTGGCAAATTATTGCGTACCGCAATCGCAGTTACGGGCAAAGACACGCGAGTTGTGCGAGACGATAAAATCACACAGCCCGCAAACGCTGCGCATGACCAAGGTCTCGCTCAATCACGAATCCGACAATCTCTACGCGTCTTGGCGTGCCGGTATGGAGCTGCTCGCGCACGTCTGGGGCTCAGAGGAGTCGATCGAGG
>Ga0315540_10001206_pt1 | contig 14804 bp, 16 predicted proteins | sample SalMarSW160110MG_FD_203677 | JGI IMG/M metagenome (GOLD analysis project Ga0315540, IMG submission 203677) | Salt marsh sediment microbial communities from the Plum Island Ecosystem LTER, Massachusetts, United States - Salt Marsh Sediment SW1601-10 ... | reverse complement strand
GGATGCAGGCCGTACTGGATGTCCACCAGGATCGCCTGCATGATGTCGCTGGAGCGGAACAGCATCTGCGCCATAGGGGTGCGCCGCTCGAGCCGCACCGTCTGGACCATACGCTCCCACCAGCCGCTGTCGTGGGACGCGCCCGCGTACACCGAGCGGCGCGGCGAGGTGACGTCGGAGGCGATGGAGCGGGTGGCGCCGAGGAGGGTGGCGGCGGCCACCGGCAGGTTGTTGACGATGCCGCCGTCGGCCAGCGTGCGACCGTGCAGCTCGATGGGCTCGAAGGCGCCGGGGAAGCTGCTGGACGCCCGAACGGCTCGGACCAGGTCCCCTTCCATGTGCACCACGCCCTCGCCGGTCTCGATGTCGGTGGTGGTCACCGCCAGGGGGAGCTTCAGCTGCTCGAAGGTGGCCGGAAGGTGAGCCGCCAGGAACGACTCCAGGCGGTCGCCCTTGAACAGCCCGGTCTGCAGCGAGAGGTCGACGACCTCGCGCCAGCTGGTGGTGTCGGCCAGGCGATAGAGGTCGTCGGCACGCTGCCCGTTGGCGTAGAGGGCGCCCAGGATGGCGCCCATGGAGGTGCCCGCGATGACGTCGAAGTGAGCGCCCTCGCGCTCCAGTACGCGCAGCACACCGATGTGCGCGAAGCCCCGGGCGCCTCCGCCGGAGAGCACCAGTCCCACGCGTCCCTCGTCCAGAGCGGCCTCCATGTCCCCCAGCCTAGCACGGCCTCAGGAGGACGTCCGTGCCGCCACAGACGACGTTCGTGCCCCTCGCAGGGGCGCTGCGCGGCGGTGGCGGCGCCAGCCGCTGAGTTGCCGCCGGACGGCCCGCCGACGACGCCCGAGCGACCTCGCCCGCGCGATGGGCGTGACCTCGTCCGTCACGGGCGGGCGCCAGGCTCGCTTGCCTGGCGCCCGCCCGTGACGGAACTCAGGGTGGTGCCCCGTCTACGGGGTCGTGGAGCCGCCCGAGCCGCCGCTGCCGGATCCGGAGTTCTGGTTCTGCTGCTGGACCACCTCGAGGGTGACCTCGACGGTGCGCGTCTTGCCGTTGTTCGACACCTCGAGCGTCACCGTGTCGCCCGCCTTCTTGGAGAGCACGAGCTTCTGGAGGTCGGTGACGGTGCTGATCTTCTGCCCGTCGGCCTTGAGGATGATGTCGCCGCCGGCAGGGTAGTTCTGGCCGTTGACGGTCGCCTGGTAGGAGGGGCCCTTCAGGCCGGCCTTGGCGGCCGGGCCGCCCGGCGACACCTGCATCACGACGGCGCCGTAGTCGGGCATGTTGAGGGTGCTGCGCACGTCGGAGGGGAAGTTGTCCACCCCGATGACCGAGACGCCGATGCGCGGCTTGTCCTGGATGGTGAGCGCCTGAGCGTAGACGCCGGTGAGGCCGCCCTTCCTCAGCTCGGGAAGCGTCTTCTGAACGAGGCTGACGGGAACCGCGAAGCCGATGCCGATGTTGCCGGCCTGGCCGCCCGCGGCCATGCCGGGGATGATCATGGTGTTCAGGCCGATGACCTGGCCGGCGGAGTCGATCAGGGGGCCGCCGGAGTTGCCGGGGTTGATGGCGGCGTCGGTCTGGATCATCGGCACCTTCACCTGGCCGATGCTGGGGAGCTGCCGCCCCATCGCCGACACGATGCCTTGCGTCACCGTCGACTGGAAGCCGAACGGGTTGCCGATGGCGATGACCTTCTGCCCCACCTGCAGGTGGTCGACGTTGCCCATCGGGATGGGCTTGGCGTTGCTCGGCAGGTCACCCTGATTGTCGAGCTGCAGGAGCGCCAGGTCGTAGTCGGGGTCGGCACCCACGACGTGGACGGGAAGCTCCTTCTGGCTGTTGGGGAACACCACCGTCAGCTTGGCGCCGCTCAGCATCTTCACGTTGCCCTGCTGGAGGGCGTCCTTCACCACGTGATAGTTGGTGATGATCTGGCCCTGCTGGTCGATGACGAAGCCGGAGCCGGTCGCCTGCAGGGTCTGTTGCTGCTGCGGAATGAACGGCTGGAACTGGGGTGGAACGGTCTGTCCCTGGAAGGGGTTGACGCGCTGGCCCTTGACGGTCACGTTGACGGCCACCACGCTGGGCCCGTAGGTCTTGACGATGTTGACGGTGTTCTGCTCGTCCTGCAGCAGCGCCGATGGCTGGCTCGTGGACGTGGTCGCCTGACTCGACCCGGCGGCCGATTGCGCGTTCACGCTGGGGAACAGTAGAGCGCCGGCGAGCATCAGACCCGCGGTGACCGCGAGCGTGGTGATGCCAACTACGAGGCGTTTGCGAAGCAAGGTTCTCCTCCTTCCGAATGGCCGTCGCCGGCCTTCGGTCGCGGTTGATATCGGACGCGTGGTCGCGTCTCGAGCGGGCCCGCACAACCCGCCCTTCCTCGGTCACTCTAGCCATCCCCGGTTAACGTGAACGGAGACCACAATGAAGTTCCTGAGCATCGCGCGGTGTTCGCCGGGGGCGTCGTCACTCTCTTGCACGCCGTCCATGCCACGCCTGCAGGCGCCACGCGGACACCTCCAAGGTAGCAGGGCGGATGCGGGCAACGGCCCCACCCGCGTGACATGGCCGCTGCCAGCGGAATGGGTTAGGCTGGTCGCAGGTAGGTGCCTGCGCATGAGCGAAGCCCAGGTTCAGCAACGCATCTCCGAGGTGCTCTCGGAGTCCGGCGTCAGCGCCGAGCAGGTCGGTGACCTGGCGAGCCAGCTGCTATGGCGCATCGGTCGGGTGAGCGACGAGGGGCCGGTCACCGTCAGGGTGGGACTGGCGTCGAGCGCGACGCTCTTCCAGGACCTCCCGCGGCTGCGTACGGCCAGCGACAGCGAGATCGCGGCGGCGGTGGAGGAGAACGCGGTCCGGGTCGAGTGGGTGGGCCCGAGGCCGCGCGGTGCCGCGTAAGAGGTGAGGGCGTGGATCTGACGCACGAGGTGAGCTTCGTTCTGGACCTGGAGCTGCCGCCTGAGCCGGCGCGCGCGTTCGTCCGGGACGTTCCCAGGTCGCTGTCGCAGGCGACCTTCCTGGCCGATCTGCAGGTCATCCACGGCGAGCCCGACGTGGTCACGGCGACCCTGCCTGTCAACGCCGCGCTCTTCGGCCAGCGCGAGCTGCCGTTCCGTTCCGAGCTGACCTTCACGGAGGCGGGCGCCCGCCTCAGGGGGCTGCCCCTCACGCCCAGCGGCCCGGGCTGGGCGGAGGTGTCCGGAGACGCGGGAGTGCTGCCCGCAGGGACCGGCTGCCGCGTCGAGTACCGCTTCTCCATCACCATCCACCTGGCGCTCCCCGCTCCCGAGAAGTGGGGCGGGCGGGCGCTTCTCAGCATGATCGCGTTCACGGCGCGCAACGTCCTCGAGGGCGTGATGGCGAGCTTCCCGGCCGCGGTGCGTGCCGCCGCCCGCGAGGTCGAGGCCGCCTGGGCGTAGGCGGCGCGACGTCCCCTACTTTCCGACGCAGAAGTTGGCGAAGACGCTGGCCAGCGTCTCCTCGGCGATATCGCCGCGTCCCGTGACGCGGGCGAGCGCCTGCAGTGCGTCCTGCAGCTCCAGCGAGGCGACGTCGGCCGGCGCTCCCAGTGCGCCCGCGAGGTGCTCGCGGGCGCACTCCAGGGCGTGCGCCTGACGCTCGTTGGTGATCCACAGCTCGCCGCTCTCGGCGCCCTCGAGCAGCCGCCCACGGATGGCCCCCTTGAGCGCCTCGAGCCCCTCGCCGGTGACCGCCGAGACCGCCAGCGGCGGGGGCTCGACGCCAAGCTCCGACCAGGCCGGTGGCAGGTCCGCCTTGCTGGCGACCGCCAGGGTCCGCCCCGGCGGCAGCTCCCGGATCAACGCCTGCGCCTCGTGGTCGAGCGGTTCCGAACGATCGAGCAGCACCAGGCACAGGTCGGCCGCCCCGGCGATGCGGCGCGAGAGAGCCACGCCGCTCGCCTCGACGGCATCCTCGGCGCCGCGGATGCCGGCGGTGTCGATCGCGGTGATGGGCACGCCGCCCAGCGATAGCGGCGCTTCCAGGTAGTCACGCGTCGTGCCGGGCGCCGCGCTGACGATGGATCGCTCGAAGCCGAGCAAGGCGTTGAGCAGGCTGGACTTGCCTGCGTTGGGGCGGCCCAGCAGCGCCAGGCGCGCGCCCGTCCGGCTGATCCGGCCCGCCTCCGCGGTCGCCAGCAGCCGGTCCACCCGCGCTAGCGCCCGGCCGAGCGGTGCGTCGAGCTCGGCCTCGGGAACCCCCTCCTCGGGGTAGTCGAGGCTCGCCTGCAGCGCCGCGTAGGCCCGCGTGACATCGTCTTGGATGGCATCGAGCGCCTCGCCAAGAGCGCGGCCGAGGCCCAGCGCCGCACTGCGCCTGGCGCTGTCCGACTGCGCGTCCACCATCGCCAGGACGCTCTCCGCCTGCGCCAGATCGAGCCGGCCTCCCAGGAACGCGCGCAGGGTGTACTCTCCCGGGCCGGCAGGTCGAGCGCCATGCAGGAGGCACAGGTCGAGCACGGCCCGCAGCACCGCCGGCCCACCGTGCGTCTGGATCTCGACGAGGTCCTGGCCGGTGTACGAACGGGGCTCCCGGAAGGTGAGCAGCACGGCCTCGTCGACGAGCTCCTCGCCGCCGTCCGCCGCCGCGCTCACCACCCGGCCGACGAGCGCGCGCCCGGCCGGGCGACGGCTCGGCGGAGCGCCGCGCGCGGGCCGGAACACGGCATCGGCGACGGCATACGCTGCCGGCCCGGATACCCTGACCACACCGATCGCCGCCCTACCGGGGGCGGTCGCGATGGCGGCGATGGTGTCGCCGGTGGGCGGCAGGGGCACGTCAGCCTGCTCCGGCCGCCACGTCCTCGAAGGCGGCGGCGGCGGCCTCCACCACGGCGTCGACGTCCGCCGGACCGTGTGCGTAGGAGAGGAAGGCGGCCTCGAACTGGCTCGGCGGCCACCACACCCCGCGCGCGAGCAGCCCGTGGAACCAGCGCCCGAAGGCCCCCACGTCGCAGGCGGCGGCACCCTCGAAGTCGCGCACCCTCGCGTCCTGGCCGGGGGTGAAGAACACCGTCAGCATGGAGCCGACGCGGTTCACCCGGACCGGCACCCCGGCGGCGGCCGCTGCTGCGACGAGACCGTCCTCGAGCCGGCGCCCGCGGGCCTCCAGGACCTGGTAGACGTCGGCGGCCCCGTCGATCGCGCGCAGCGTCGCCAGGCCCGCCGCCATCGCCAGCGGGTTGCCGGACAGCGTGCCCGCCTGGTACACGGGCCCGAGCGGCGACACCTGCTGCATCAGGGCCTCCCTGCCGCCGTAGGCGCCGACCGGCAGGCCACCGCCCACCACCTTGCCCCAGGTCACCAGGTCGGGCTCGAGGTCGTAGCGCTCCACGGCGCCGCCGCGGGCCAGCCGGAAGCCCGTCATCACCTCGTCGACGATCATCGCGGCGCCGTGCTCGCGCGTGAGCGCCCTTATCGCCTCCAGGAAGCCGGGCGCCGGCGGCACCACCCCCATGTTGCCTGCCACCGGCTCCACGATGACCGCGGCGATGGCCCCGCCGTGTTCCCGGAACAGCCGCGCCAGAGCCTCGCCGTCGTTGTAGCGCGCCACCAGCGTGTCGGCCGCCGCTCCCGCCGGCACCCCGGCGCTGGACGGCACTCCGGTCGTCAGCGCGCCCGACCCCGCGGCCACCAGCAGGCTGTCGGCGTGACCGTGGTAGTTGCCGGCGAACTTGACCAGGAGGTCGCGGCCGGTTGCGCCCCGCGCCAAGCGGATGGCGCTCATGGTCGCCTCGGTGCCCGAGTTGACGAGCCTGACAGCAGCCGCCTGCGGCACGCGCTCCAGCACGGCCTCGGCGAGCATCACCTCGGCCTCCGTCGGAGCGCCGAAGGAGGTGCCGGCCGGCAGCGCTTCCCGCAGCGCGGCCAGCACCTCCGGGTGGGCGTGGCCGAGCAGCAGCGGCCCCCACGATCCCACCATGTCGACGTAGTCGTTGCCGTCGACGTCGGTGATGGTGCAGCCGCGGCCGGCGCGGGCGAAGCGGGGCGTGCCGCCGACCGAGCCGAAGGCGCGGACGGGCGAGTTGACGCCGCCGGGCGTGACGCGCTGCGCGCGCGCGAACAGCTCTTCGGACGTACCCGTGTTCATGGCGCCATGCTCGCACGCCGGCCGGCGGGCCGCAATGCGCGGGCTGGCGAGGCGCCGCCCGCTGGTGCCGGCGCGTCGGAGCGGCTGTTAGAATCCCGGACGTGGCGCAGCCCCGCGCCGGCGCGCGGCGCCCGCGGCCCGCGCCCCGCCCGGAGGCGTCATGGAGGTCATCCACGCGCTGCAGTCCGTCGCCAGCCCGCCGCTCGACCGGCTGGCGCTCATCGTCACCTACCTCGGATCCGAACAGGCCTACGTGGTGCTGCTCCTCGTCGCCTACATCGGCGTCGACGCACGGCTGGGGCGGCGGCTGGCGGTGTACTTCCTGGCCGGCTTCTACCTCAACGAGCAGCTCAAGGCGCTGGCGCACACCCAGCGCCCCTTCCAGCTGGACCCGGGCGTGCTTCGCTCCCAGGCAGCGCTGGCGACCGCCAAGGGCAACGGCTTCCCGTCGGGCCACGCTCAGGGGAGCACCATGTTCTGGGGCCTGGCGGCGCTCTACGGGCGGCGCCCCTGGCTGACCGTGGTGGCCCTGCTGCTGATCGTGCTGGTGTCGCTGTCACGGCTCTACCTCGGCGTTCACCTTCCCGTCGACGTCTACGGCGGCATCTTGATCGGCGCGGCGGTGCTCGTCATCGCCACCACCATCGACCGCGTGCGCCTCGAGGCCTCCCGCGTGGTCGTGGTGGTGGCCGGGGTCGGCGTGCCGCTCGCCGTCCACCTGCTGCTGCCGACGCCCGACTCGGGCGCGCTGCTGGGAGCGCTGGCCGCCTTCCTGGTAGGGCCGGAGCTCGTCCGGCACACCACCGTCGGGCCGTGGCTCGGGCGCCTGCTGCTGTCCCTGCTCGGGTTGGCACTGGTCTTCGCCGTGCAGCTCGGCAGCGGCGCCGTGGTGCCGGACGCGGTCCGTCACGCCCCCCTGATCGCCTTCGCGCGCTACCTGCTGGTGGGGCTCACGGGCACCATGCTGGTGCCCGTGCTGGGTCGCGCGCTGCGCCTCGCACCCGGCCACGGCGCGTGAGCGCCGTGCGCCGGCTGCGGCTGACGCTGGAGTACGACGGCACCGAGTTCCTGGGGTGGCAACGTCAAGCGGGCGGCGAGCGCACCGTCCAGGGGGCGTTGGAGTCGGCCTTCGCGCGCCTCCCGGGCGGCCACGGCAGCGTCGTGGCCGCCGGCCGCACCGACGCGGGCGTCCACGCCCTGGCGATGGTCGCCCACGTCGACACCGGCAGCGACATCCCCGACGACAAGTTGCGGCTCGCGCTGAACGCCCACCTGCCGCGGGACGTGGGCGTGCTGAGGGTCGCCACCAGCGACCCGGACTTCCACGCTCAGTTCGACTGCCGTTACCGGCGCTACCTCTACCGCCTGCGCGTCCGGCGCGACGACCCTCGCGGCGTGGCGCTGCAGCGCCGCCGCGTGCTGAGCGTCTTCCGCCGGCTGGACGTGGCGGCCATGCAGGACGCCGCCGAGGCCCTCGTCGGCACCCACGACTTCTCCAGCTTCGCGACGCGCGAGACCCGCAGCCGCGAGCGCACCGTGCTGCTGTGCGAGCTGCGCGACAGCATCGGCGAGGCGGGCGAGGCGGACGGGGAGATGCGCCTGCACGTGGCCGCCGACGGCTTCCTGCGGGGCATGGTGCGCACCATGGTGGGGACGCTGCTGTGGGTCGGGAAGGGGAAGCTGCGCCCGGAGGAGCTGCCCGGGCTGCTGGCGGCTCGCGACCGGACGCGTGCCGGTCACAACGTCGCGCCGTGGGGGCTCTACTTCGTCGAGGCCGGGTACCTTCCCTGGGACCGCGAGCGCTCCGAGGCCGCCGTGCGGGGGCTGGTGCTGTAGCCCGCCGTAGAATGGCGGAGACGGCAGGAACGCGCTCCGAGCAGCTCCGAGATCGCGAGCGTGCGCCGGCTGCAAGAGGAAGGGAGCGCTCCGGCAGGTGGACACACACGCCAGGCCGCTGGAGGCCGAGGACGCGCCGGCCATCGCTGCCATCGACCGCGCCTACGCGCGTGCCCACGGGCTCGAACCGCGAGCCTCGGAGGCCAGCCTCCGGTTCTTCGCTCGCACCGGCCACGCCTTCGTGGCGGAGGGGAGCGGGCGCGTGCTCGGCTTCGTGCTGGCCCAGCCGCTCTTCGACGGCGAGCGGGCGGCGGTCTTCGCCTCGCGCCTGGCGACGCCGCCGCCGGGCGACGGCAAGGCCGTGAGGGCCCTTCTGCGGGCCCTCACCAAGAGCGCCTACGACGCAGGCATCTACGACATACGGGTGGAGCTGCCGGGAAGCGACGACGCCGCCGAGGCGCTGACCGCCGAGTCCTACGCGCGGGTGCCGGCAGCGCTGTTCGCGCGCTACCTGGGCTCGCGCGCGAGGACGGTGGCTGCGCGTACCGGGGGGGCCGAGCGGACGGAGGGCGAGCATGGCTGAACGGTCCGCGGCGCGGGTGCTGCTGGGCGTGCGCGGCATGGACACGGCCGACAGCCGCGGCCGGGTGGAAGCCACCCTGCGGGCCGTTCGCGGCGTGCTCGCCGCCGAGGCCAGCCCCGATCGCCAGGTGGCGGTCGAGTACGATGCCGCCGAGGTGACGGTGATGGACCTGATCCGCGCGCTGAGGCGCATCGGCTTCCTGGCGGGCATGGAGTAGGGGTGGCCGAGGCCACCGTCTACGTGGGCGTCCTGCTGGTCACGGTCGACACCACCGGTGCCGGCAGCCTCAAGGGCAAGCGGGCGATGCTGTTGCCGGTCACGGAGCGGCTGAAGGCGCGCTTCCCGGTGTCGGTGGCTCGCCTGGCCGGGCTCGAGTCGCACGACTGGGAGCGCATCGGCGTCAGCGCCATCAGCAACGATCGCGAGTGGCTCGAGCGCACGCTGGGGCGCGCGCTCGCCCTGGTGGAGCAGCGCGGACTGAGGGTGCGCAGCTCCCGGCTCGACATCGACGTGTGGGACGCCGAATGACGTTGCCATCCCACTAGCCGGGGTGCGGTGGAAGCCACGGGAAGGGCGCCCGTGACGGGCTAGAATGCCCTGACGAGGCAAGGGATCCGCCACCCAGGCAGGCCTCGGTGGTGGTGCATGACTGGAGGGACGTCAGGTGGAGGAAGGCAAGCCCGCCCAAGGGGCGCCCCACGGCGGCAAGCGCAAGAGCGCGGCGCGCGAGATCGACCGGGTGCGCGTGTCCGACGGGGCGCTGGCATCCATCCTGGGCCTGGCGGCCCACGAGGTGCCGGGCGTGGTGGGGATGGCGCCGGCGAGCATCGGCGAGGGCCTCCGCCGGGTGCTGGGCCTGTCGCAGGTGGACGAGGGGGTCGTCATCGAGCACCCCCACGGAGAGGCGCGTGCCGACGTAGACATCCACGTGGTGGTGGCCTACGGCGTGAACATCCCGGCCGTGGCCGACTCGGTGCGCGAGCGTGCCAGCTACGCCGCCACGCGCTTCGCCGGCATCGCCCTGGATGACGTGCGCGTCCACGTGGACGGGGTGAGCCGTGGCTGATGTCGCCACCAGGGAACCGGAGACGCTGGGGGCGCGTGAGCTGAGCCACGCCTTCAGCTTCGCCACCGAGTGGCTGGGCGTGTTCGTCGACGAGGTCAACGCCCTCAACGTCTATCCCGTGCCCGACGGCGACACCGGCACCAACATGCACCTCACCATGCAGTCGGTGAGGCGGCAGCTCTCCGACGAGAACCCGCGCAGCATGCGGGACTTCGCGCATGCCCTCGCCTACGGCTCGCTGCTGGGCGCGCGCGGCAACTCCGGCGTCATCCTCTCGCAGGTGCTCAAGGGTTTCGGCGAGAGCGTCAAGAGCCACGCGCGGCTGGCTGGGGCCGAGCTGGCGGCCGCCCTCGGGGCAGGCAGGGAGAGCGCCTACCACGCGGTCATGAAGCCGGTCGAGGGCACCATCCTGAGTGTGGTGAAGCGCGCGGCCCAGGCGGCGGAGAAGGCGAAGGCCCGGCCACCGCTGGAGGTGCTGCGCGCCGCCTTCGAGGCGGCGAGGGAGGCGCTGGAGCACACACCGGAGCAGCTGCCCATCCTGATGCAGGCGGGCGTGGTGGACGCCGGCGGCAAGGGCTTCGTGCGGGTACTGGAGGGCTTGCTCGCCTACTTCGACAGGCTCGACCTGCCGCCGCCGCCAGAGGTCAGCGAGCGTGCGCAACACCAGTTCAAGGAGCAGAGCTTCGGCTTCTGCACCGAGTTCCTGCTCTCCGGCGTGTCGGCGTCGACCCGCGAGATCCAGGAGCTGGTGGAGCCCTATGGGGACTCGCTGCTGGTGGTGGGCGCCGAAGGGTACGTCAAGGGGCACATCCATACCGAGGAGCCCGAGCGGCTGCTGGCAGACGTGGCGCGCTACGGCACCATGGTGCGCTCCAAGGTCGAGGACATGAGCGAGCAGCACCACGAGATCCTCGCCGACGTCGACCCCGAGGAGACGGAGCCGCCCAAGACGGCGTTGGTGACGGTGTCGAGTGGCTACGGTGTGACGCGCGTGTTCCGCAGCCTCGGCGCCCGCGTGGTGGGCGGTGGCCAGTCCGACAACCCGAGCGTGCAGGACATCGCCGACGCCGTTCGTTCGGTGGGCGCCGGGCAGGTGATCGTCATGCCCAACAACAAGAACATCGTGATGGCTGCCCAGCGGGTCCAGGAGCTGGTGCCCGACAAGTCCGTGACGGTGCTTCCCACCCGCACCGTGGGGCAGGGCCTGGCGGCGGCGGTGCTGTTCCAGGAGAGCGAGCCGCTGGACGCGCTGCTGCCCACCATGCAGGAGGCGGCGGACGCGTCGGGGACGCTGGAGGTCACGCTGGCGAGCCGTAGCGCCACCATCGAGGACGTCGAGGTGTCGGCGGGTGACTACATCGGCCTGGCCGACGGCCGGCTCAAGGTCGCCGACGGCGACCCCGATGCCTGCCTGCTGGCGCTCCTCGAGGAGCGTGCCGAGGCGTTCGAGATCGCCACGCTGTTCTACAGCGCCGCGCTCGGACGGGAGCGGGCCGAAGCGGTCGCCAGCCGGATACGGGAGGCGCATCCGGGGCTCGAGCTCGAGCTCCTGGCCGGAGCGCCGGACCTCTACCCCTACCTGATGTCGCTGGAGTAGCCGTCGCCGGCGGCGGTCCCGGCCCGCGCGATGAGCGAACCATGAAGGTGCGCGCACCCGCGGCCGGCGGCGCGTGTCTAGACTGCGCGAAGGAGGCGACGATATGAAACGACTCGGTCTTGTCGCAGCGCTCCTCCTGATCGTCGGAGGATTGGGCGCCTGCACCGTCACCATCAGCTACAGTCCTCCTCCGAGCGCCACCCCCGTCACCGCCGACGCCTCGTACCAGGGCTCGCCCAACTACAGCGACACGCTCGCGCCCTACGAGACGGTGGACTACCGCGTGAGCATGAGCAACGTCACCACCGCCTTGCTCCACGCCGAGGCGGACGGCCCCGTGACCCTGCTGGTGATGGACAGCAGCGGCCGGCCCATCATCTCCTCGGCCTCCAGCGCCTTCTTCGCGTCGGGGACGAGCGCGCTGTCGCTGGCGTCGGTCGGCGCGAGCGGCGGCCTCGGCCGCGCCGCGATCAGCACCACCGAGAGCTGCGCCGGCCCCTGCGGGCTGGTGCGGGTGGCCGACAGCCGCTACTACCTCGAGGTGACCAACACCACGGGGTCGACCGCGGGCGTGGATCTGTACGTCTTCGGGACCACCTACGGCGACGTCTACGAGACTCGCAACAACTCCCGCCTCGGCACCACCGCCGTGCTGAGCAGCGCCACCGGCTCGGACAGCGGCGCTCTCGAGACCATCGGGGACGTGGACTACTGGTACATCGCCGACTCCGGCAGCTGGGACTTCAACGCGGCCTCGGCCGCCATCGACCCGGCGGTGTACATCGTGGACGGCAACGGCAACCAGCGTGGCGGCCCCTACTACGCGGGCGACACCATCCCGGCGTACGCCGGCTGGTACTACGAGGTGGTCTCGGCCAGCGGCTACGCAGGCGTGTCGGACCAGAGCGAGTACTTCTTCACCAACTTCCAGTGACTCAGGCGCGGTCGGAAGGGCCGCTCCGGCCCTTCCGACCGCGCAGGTAGTCAGACGCTTGCCGGCTCCCACGGAGCCCGATACACTCTCCCCATGCGGCGTATCTTCCTGGCCCTGACGGTCCTCCTGGTGCTGGCCGCCGCCTCGGCCGCTGCCGCACCGATCTGCCAGCCCGAGCTGCGCGACGGCCTCACCGACCTCAGCATCGACAGGCCCGCCACCGGCATCGACGCGGCGTTGGTCCTGGAGCGCGCGGTCAAGCTGGTGGAGCCCGCCCTGCCGCCGCTGGTGCAGGTGGACAAGCTCCCTGTCGCTCCCGGCACGCCCCATGCCGACGACGTTCGCTACCTGGCCGAGCGGCGCCTGCTTCCGGGCGGCTGGACGCCGGCGAGCATCGACGCCAAGACCTGGAACGCCATGCTGAGTCGCTTCGAGGGATGGTACAAGGTTCAACACCAGGAGGTCGCTGCGCCGAAGACCGTTGGCGATCTGATCCGCGACGCCGGAACGGCGCTCGCGCAGGTGTCCCGGGCCGTGCGTCCGGCCGCCCTGCTCGCCTCAGATCCGCAGAACCCCGACCGCATCGCCTTCTGGGCGATCATCTGGAACTGGACCGTCTACCCCCGCCTGATCGTGCTGCGGCCGCGCCAGGACGTGAGCCTGGCGAACGGGCCGAGGGCGGTGCTCGGCCGCATGGGCGACTGCGCGGTGCGCATCGACAGCTACGTCATGGCGAAGGCGCAGGACGCGGCGCAGCTCTTCCTCGCCACCAACAAGTCGCGCATGTACGTGGTGTCCAGCATCCCGTCCGGCGGCACGAACTGGCCGGAACGGGTGAGCGCCGGCTCGGAGATCGACGCCTTCGCCTTCCGAGCGCCGCTGGTGAAGGGGCTGGACGTCTACGCCGCGGTGTTCGACGGCCCCAAGGTGGGGTTCACCAAGGTGCTGGAGCTGCTGCCGAAGCTGCGGACCGACATGTCGCCGGTGCGCTTCCTGCGTTACATGAGGACGCCCTGAGGGCTCACGCACGCGCCGACAGGGCCAGGTTGATGCGGTCCCGTAGCCGGCCGGCGGCCTCGCTGGCACGGTCCGCCAGACGCTCGAGCGACGTCGCCTCGCGGTCGAAGAGCGAGCGACTGGCGTTGACCACCGCTCCCAGGCCGTGGCGGTCGAAGGCGGGCGCCACGGCCTCGGGGCGCGCTCCCTGGGCGCCGATGCCCGGTACCAGCAGAACGCTGCCAGGCAGGCGCCGGCGCAAGCCGGCGAGGGCTTCGGGGTGGGTCGCGCCGACGACGGCCCCCAGGGCGGTGTAGCCGCCGTCGCCCGCCCGCAGGTTGGCGGCTCGCGCCGTGAGCCGGTCGGCGAGCGCCTCGTGGAGCGTCGGGCCGCCCTCGACGTGGAGGTCCTGCAGGTCCCCGCTGCCGGGGTTGGAGGTCCTGACCAGCACGAACAGGCCGCGGCCGCCCGCCTCGGCCGCCTCGATGAACGGCTCGAGCGCCTCGATCCCCAGGTAGGGGTTGACCGTGAGGGCGTCGGCAGCGAGCGGCCCGTCCGTGAGGTAGGCGCGCGCGTAGGCCTCGGCGGTGCTGGCGATGTCGCCACGCTTGGCGTCCAGGATGATCGGTAGCTCCAGCTCTCGCGCGACCGCCATCACGCGAGCGAGCGCGCCCATGCCCTCCGGGCCGAGCGCTTCGAAGAATGCGGACTGCGGCTTGCAGCAAGCGAGGCGTCCGTGGGCCCTTCGAAGAATCGCCTCGTAGGCGTCCACGACGGCGTCGGCCACCCGCCGGCGGTCGTGCTCGTGGCGCTCCGGGTGCGTCAGGGGGCTCGCGTCCGGCCGCGGATCGATCCCCAGACAGACGCGCGAGCCGACGTCGCGGATGCGCTGGTGGAGGCGGTCGGCGAAGTCCATCAGGCGCCTGAGCTTACCAGAGGTCGTCCGGCGGAGGCGCGCGCCCGGGTCTGTGCCCGGGTCTGTGCCCGGGTCTGTGCCCGGGTCTGCGCCCAGGCGGGCGGCAGCGCGCCGGCCGGCACGGCACCGCGTATCGTGCAGCCGGGTAGGAAGGGAGGTCCGCCATGGTCGAGATCGACGTGCGCCCTGCGACGCCGCAGCGCTGGGCCGACGTGAGGTCGGTGCTGGGCCGGCGTGGGTCCGTGAACGGGTGCTGGTGCATGTTCTACCGTGAGGGCTGGCGGGAGGGTAGGGGCGAGGCCAACCGTCGGTCGCTGAAGCGCCTGATCGACCGGGAGCGTGCTCCCGGCCTGCTGGCCTACCGCGGCGACACGCCGGTCGGTTGGGTGTCGGTCGCGCCCCGCGAGGAGTTCCCGCGGCTGGAGCGCTCGCGGGCCGGCAAGCGTGTGGACGACCTGCCGGTGTGGTCGCTGGTGTGCTTCTACGTGCCCCCGCCCTACCGCGGCGAGGGCGTGGCGCGGGCGCTGGTGCGCGGAGCGATCGGCTACGCCCGCCGGCGGGGCGCAGAGCGGGTGGAGGCGTACCCCGTGGACGACACCTCGGGGCCGGTCGGCAGCGACGACGCCTACCACGGCCTGGTGACGCTGCTGCGCTCGGAGGGGTTCGAGGAGGTGGCGCGGCGCACCCCGAGGCGGACGGTCATGCGGCTCCGGCTGGGCTGAGTCGCCGATCCCTGCCGGAGCAACGGCCGACGCCCGCCCG
>Ga0315540_10001205_pt1 | contig 14825 bp, 13 predicted proteins | sample SalMarSW160110MG_FD_203677 | JGI IMG/M metagenome (GOLD analysis project Ga0315540, IMG submission 203677) | Salt marsh sediment microbial communities from the Plum Island Ecosystem LTER, Massachusetts, United States - Salt Marsh Sediment SW1601-10 ... | reverse complement strand
CCCGGAGCTCCTGAACACGTTCCAGGCGCTGCGCCGCATCCTGGTCCAGATGCCACCGCAGGAGGCGATGCTCAAGCTCGTGGACCGGCTCAACAAGACGAAGACGAACCAGGAGTTCTTCAACCTGGTGCGCGTCGGCGAGAGCTAGTACCCGGCCGCGACGCCGCGGCCGGGGTCGCCCGCGCGGGCGGCCCCGGGACCCGCTCAGTGGTCATTCGCGAAGCTGATCTCCTCCTTCGGGGATCCCTCGCCCGGCGCCCTGTCGTCCACGTACTTCATGCGGACCGAGAGCGAGATGATCGCCACGGTCAGGCCGAACAGGCACACGACGGTGCCGCCCATGGGCCAGTCCCGGTAGTACGAGAGCCCCGCGCCCAGCACCGAGACCACGAGGCCGATCGCCCACGCCCAGTAGAGCCGCGACGGCCCCCGGCGACCGAGCAGCGTCGCGCAGACCACCGGGACGATCAGGTAGGAGAAGACCGCGAGCACGCCGGCGACCTTGACCGAAGTCGTGACGACCATGCCGAACGCCGCGTAGAAGAGGAAGTCCCACTTCTTGACCGAGAGGCCCTGCGCCCTCGCGCCCTTCGGGTCCTCGGAGGCGAGCGAGAGCTTGCGGCGGCTGAGGAACAGGAAGAGCCCGGCGAGGGCGTCGATCGTGACCATCACGATGATGTCCTTCCAGGTCACCCACCCGAGCGCCTCCCCGCTCAGCGCCCCGCTCACGTGCTCGGCGCCGTGCGGCGCGTTCGCGAGCAGCAGGAGCGTCGCGGCCGTCGCCAGTGCGAACGAGATGCCGATGAAGGCCTCCTGCAGGACCGAGTGCTCCCGGTCCCACAGGAAGCTGAAGAGCGCGGCGCCCAGCAGGGTGAAGCCGAACGCCCAGTAGTACATGCTCGGGTCGTGCGGCTCGGCGCCCAGCAGGAAGGCCACGCTCTGGCCCAGCGCGGCGATCTGGGCCAGCGCGAGGTCCACGAAGATCACCCCGCGGGCGAGGACGTGCCGGCCCAGGGCCGGGAGGATCAGCACGAGGAGCAGGCAGGCCAGGAGCGGCAGCGCCATCACCGAGAGGAAGCTCATCACTTCCCTCCGGTCGTGCCGGCGAGCGCGTCGGCGATGGATGACACCATCACGTCGAACTTCGAGAAGACGTCGTCGGTGTGCGGCAGGCCGCCCACCTCGAGGGGGACCTCCACGGCCACGCCTCCGGCGCGCTTCGCCACCTGTCGGCAGGCCTCGGCGTTGTAGTACGGCTGGTAGACGACCACCTTCACGCCGGCCTTCTTCATCGACTCGACGAGGTCGTTGATCTGGCGGGGGGACGGCGGGATGCCGGGCTTCGGCTCGACCGTGCCGAAGAGTTTCAGGCCGAAGCGGTCGGCGAAGTAGATGAAGTTCTTGTGGTAGGGAACGATCGCCGTGCCCTTGTAGGGCGCCAGCATCGCCTCCCACTTCGCGAGGGAGGCGTCCATCTTCGCGTCGAACGCCTTCGCGTTCGCCGCGTAGTCCGCCGCATTCGCAGGATCCAGGTCCGAGAACACCCGGGCGAGATGGTCGGCGACGACCTCGAGCGCCTTCGGGTCGCCGTAGTAGTGGGGATTGCCGAGCGGGTGGACGTCGCCCTCGGCACGATTCACCGTGCCCCTGGGCTTCTCGAGCACGTTGACGCCCTCCGAGGCGTCCACGAAGCCCTTCGTGCCCGGCTGGATCTTCGGGTTGCGGCTGCCGGGCAGGACCAGCGGCAGCCAGCCGATGTCCAGCTCCAGCCCCGACGAGACGTAGACGTCGGCGTGCTGGATGGCCTTCATCAGGCTCGGCTTGGCCGGAACGAAGTGCGGGTCCTCGTACCCGCGGCAGAGGCTCTGGGCCTTGACGTGGCCGCCGCCGACGAGCTGCGCGACCGACGCGAGGTCCGTCAGGGACGTGGCCACGTTCAGGTCCGCGAAGGCCGGCGCGGCCCAGAGCAGGCAGAGCCCCAGCACGGACAGGCTGCGAATGAGCGACTTCATGGAGACCTCCCGGTTTCCGTTGGCGGGTGAGTCCGTGATCGTCCGGGTGCGCGGGGACGGATCAGTACGCATGGGCGGGGTGGAAGCCGATCGTGTAGCTCATCTCGAGAAGGATCCGATCGTCGTCGGGCTCGAGGCCGGCGGCCTTCGCGACCGCGTGGCTGTACTCGAGCCTCACGAACGAGAACTCCGAGGGCACCCAGGCGACGTTGACCGAGCCCCGGTTGATCCTCCCGGCGATCGGGTCGCCCGCCCCGTCCACGAGGAAGTCCGTGAAGCTGTCCCGGGCCTGTTCGACCCGGATCCCGGTCCACCAGAGCTGGGACAACCGGTACTGGAACGAGCCGTACCAGCCGTTCTGCTCCTTCCGGTACGAGCCGCCGGTCGTCGCGCCCTTCTGGATGTACTCGCCCTGCAGGATCCACCCGCGGCTGTTGGAGTTCCGCAGCGGGACGTTCCTCACGGTCACGTCCGCGCCGGCGGCGGAGTGGATGCCGCCGTCGCTTCCGCGTCCCTGGAGGTACGACTGCCCGAGGTCGAGCGTCGTCTCGTCGTTCAGGTCCAGCAGGTTCTTGAAGTGCACCAGGAACGGGACGTTGTCGTGGCGCATGGAGCCGAAGTCGAGCGGGTTCTCGTCGCTCACCTCCATGGCCTGGTACATGCCCGCCGTCAGCTCGGAGTACCAGGGCAGCGGGGTGAGCCACGCGGCCTCGAGGCCCGCGTCCTTGAAGCCCTCCTCGCCGATCGTGTTGCCCATGATGATCGGCGCCTGGATGAACGGGAACGCGTGCGTGTGCAGCAGCCCGTGCTTGCCGAACGTGCCGCGCAGTTTGCCGACCTTGAGCTGGATCGAGGGGATGTTCGTGCTGCGCGCCCAGACCTCCTCCGGATCCACGCCGTCGCTGGCGAACACGATGTTGCTGGTGAAGGTCCAGTACGGATCCACGACCGAGATCAGGCTGATCTCGGCCTCGTCGAACTGCAGCCCGTAGGGCTGGTCCAGATTCCGGGCCGCCGTGCCCGAGAAGAGGGCGTTCATCCCGATGGCCGGATTGGCCAGGTTCGAATAGATCGACCGCGTCTGGGCGATCGAGATCGCCGGCACGCACGCGAGTACGGCCGACAGGCATAGGAGCTTGAAGGCTCTCATGCGAAAGGACCTCCCGGTTGAGCTGGGGAAAGGAGTCGTTGCGGTCCGTCCGGAGAGCGGACGAGCCACCGCCGGGTCCCGTCCCCGCCGCTTCGGCGTGGAGTCGGGACACGCGCCACGACGCCGGGACGAGCCTGGCGCGGCGAAGCGCGAAGGTGTGGTGGAAGACCGCGAGGACCGGTGCTTCAGGCCTCGGGAGGGCCGCGGGGGGACGCGGCGACCGGCGCCGTGGAGCGCGGCGGCGCGATCGAGCGCACGACCGGCACGGGGCCGAGCGGGCACTCGGGCATCGGGGCAGACTGTTCGGCCGCGACGAGCGTCGAGGAGTGCAGGACCGAGCAGACGCAGTGCGGGCCGCCGGTGCAGGCGGGATCCTGCAGATGGTGCCACTCGTGGAACGTCGCGCCGAGGAGCAGCGTGACGAGCAGCACCAGGGCGTGGAAGGCGCGGGAGGCGCCCCAGCCCATCAGGGAGGCGAACCGCATGGCGAGCGGAACACTGTCATGGGGGGGCGACGACGGTCAACGGCCGGATCCGGCCCCGTGACGAGCGCGGCCCATGCGGCCCCCGGAGCGGCGGCGGGTCGCGCCTCCCGGCCGGTCGTCAGGGCTTCGTCTCGCCCAACTCCCCGGCGAGCGCGTCGAGGAAGGCCCGCAGGAGCGCGACGCGACGGCCGGCTTCCGCCCGACCGGCCTCCGTGCGCATCGTTTCGGGCAACCGGAGCAGCTTGGTGAAGAAGTGGTCTACCGACCAGCGCGCGTCGTCGAGCGGCCGGTTGCGGGCGAACGGGTCGTCGGGATGGAACCACGCCCCGCCCATGCGCACCCCGGTCGTGACGCAGCGCAGCAGGCCGAGCGCGCCGAGCGCCTCGAGCCGGTCGGCGTCCTGCAGCGCCCGGCCGAGCGCGGAATCGGGCACGGCGCCGCGCGAGAAGCTGTGATCACGAACCGCCGTGGCGATCCGTGCGACCGACTCGGGGGGAAACCGCAACGCCGTGAGCCGCTCCGTCGCGTGCGCGGCGGCCCACTCGCTGGCCCGCGGGCGGTCGGGCGAGCTCTTCGGCACGCGCACGGCATCGTGGAGCAGTGCGGCCGCGATCGCCTCGCGCCCGTCCACCTCGTCACCGCCGAGGCTCAGCGTCCAGGCCGCCACGCGCAGCAGGTGGGCGGCGTCGTGCGAGGGGTCGGGAGGCAGCTGCGCCGCGTCACGCGCCCGCGCCTCGGCCAGAAGCGCCGTGAGGGCGGGGTCGGCGTCGATACGGGCGAGCAGCGCCGCCCGGGATTCCGGCGAGACGTTCACGCGCCCACCGTAGCCGACCGCGGACGGCGGCAAAAGAGACGGCGCCGCGGGATCGCTCCCGCGGCGCCGTGAAAGGTGCGGCGGCGGCTCAGACCCGCTCGACGAACTCGCCGGTGCGCGTATCGATCTTCACGCGGTTGCCCGACTCGATGTAGGGCGGAACCTTGATCTCGAGACCGGTCGTGAGGATCGCGGGCTTGCTCGTGTTCTGGACCGCGGCGCCCTTGATGTTGGGGGTCGTCTCGGCCACCTCGAGCTCGACGAACATCGGCGGCTCGATACCCACGATCCTGCCCTCCCAGTAGCTGGCGGTGATGAGCATGCCCTCGGTCAGGTAGCCCGCTGCATCGCCCAGCACGTCCTTGTCGAGCGCGACCATCTCGTACGACTCGGTGTTCATGAAGTGGTAGTCGTCGCCGGCCTTGTAGCTGAACTGGAGCGTGTGTTCGTCGAGCTGGGCCTTCTCGACCTTCTCTTCCGACGAGAACCGCACTTCCTGGTTCGAGCCGCTCTCGATGTTGACGAGCTTGGCCTGCACGAAGCCGCGCAGGTTGCCCGGGGTGCGGTGCACCATCTGCGCGACGCGGTGCGGCTTCCCGTTGTACAGGATCAGGTTGCCGACGCGGATCTGGGTGGCAGCGATCATCGGGCGCTTCCTTCGGCGATTCGGGTGGTCGTCCGGAGCGGGTACACGACCCTCGGAGGGCCTCCCCCACTGCGATGGCGGGCGGTGATTCTGCCCGACGGGCGGGGCCCCGTCCAATTCGCGGTCCCGGCCGGGATCGGCCGCGCGCGGCCCCGGGCTCAGCGGAACAGCGTCTTGATCGCGCCCCAGGTGCGGTTCGCGGCGGCGACCGGCGGCCCCGCGTTCCAGGTGATGCGGTTGGCCCCGGGCCAGGCCGGCTGCGTGAGCACGTAGGTCGGGCCGTGGCCGCCCTGGTCGAGGACGCAGAGGTCGAACACGATCTCGGCCCCCAGCGAACAGCCCGCGCACGCGTCGGGACCGACGGTGTGCGCCCGGTCGATCCGCATCTCGATCGCGACGTATTCCGTGCCGTCCGGCCGCGCGTGCGACGCCGAGCCCGCGGCGCCACCGTAGACCTGCATCTCGAATCCCGGACGCTCGGCGTCGCGGATCTGGAACGTGCCGGCGGTCTGGACGTCGTTCCAGAGCGGCAGGCAGCTCGTCTCGAGCTTCCAGCTGCCGAACGGGACGTCGAGGGACTGCGACCGGCAGGAGCCGAAGCTCACCTGCCACCACGGCACCGGCCAGGCCCCTTCGACGTTCAGGTCGAACGAGAACGTGGCGGTCACCACGCCAGGCAGGGTGTCCGGAAGGATGATGGACGCGTAGGCCACGAACGGGGCGCCGTCGTTGGTGTCGCACGCGAAGAACTGGTCCTTCGCGCCGCCGGTCGAGCAGTCGTTCCAGTCGAGGATCAGGTTCCCCTGGGCGAGGGCGGCTGAGGGCAGGAGAAGCGCGAGCAGCGCACCGAGCGCCGGACCCATTCTCATGCGAATTCCTTTCGCGGGGGACGAGGACCGGCGGGAGAGTACGGCGCGCTCGTGCGCAATTCCACGTTCATTCGCCTCCGGGGAGGCGGCCGCCCCCGCTCAGGGTTTCCGGATCGCGCTCGTCCAGTGTTCGAGAACGGTGATGGTCTGCGGGCGGGGCGGGCCGGCCGGGACGATGGCGAGGAACCGCCGGTCGTCCGGGGCCGGATTGATGGCCACGGCATCGGCCGGAGCCCTCCCGACGACCGACGACGGCCCGAGCGTGAGGCCCGCGCCCTCGCGCACCTCCGCCGCGCGCACGACGCCCGGAGCGCGGGCGTCGCCGAAGAAGAAGCGGTTCCCCGTGTGGGGCCACCCGCCGCCGCCGCCGCCGACCGTCACCTGGTAGGGCATCCCCGGCGAGACGAGCGACTGGAGGTACTCGTCCGTCGTGCCCGAGTTCGCGTCGGACTGGTAGGCGAGCCAGCGGCCATTCGCCGAAATGCCGGCGCCTCCCTCGTTGGCCGGTGTGCGGACGAGCGGCTTCGGGTCGCCGCCGTCCACCGGGGCGAGCCAGACGTCCCATCGCGTCACCGCGTCGAGTCGCCCGTACAGCAGGCTCCGGCCGTCAGGCGTCCACCCGTAGAGCTGCTTGTAGGCCCGGTCCCCGGCGAGCAGCGTGGTCCGCGAGCCGTCGGCGACCGAAACGAGGTGGACGAGCTGGGTCAGGTCGTCCAGGTAGGCCGCCCGCGTGCCGTCGGGCGAAAGAATCCCCGCGGTGGCCTCCTCGTCCGGCTGCGAGAGGCGCGTGGTGACGCCACGCTCGAGGTCGGCGAGCACGATGCTGCCGTGAAAGTTCTCGTCGTCCACCTGGAGCAGGGCGTGACGGCCGTCGCGCGCGAGACTCAGCGAGCTGTAGAACGCCGCCGGGAGCGGAACCGTCCCGACCTCGCGCCCCTGGAGGTCGAACCACGCCAGCCGCCGCGGCACCGGCGACGAGGTCACCCAGGCCAGCGTGCCGTTCCGCGAAGCGCTGACGACGGGCGCGCCGCTGTAGGAGGTCGGTTGCGGATGGACTCCGAGCGTGACGGGCTGGCCCGCGACGGCGAACCCCCGCCGGTCGAACCGGTCGGCGACGAGCACCCGGTTGCGCGTCGAGACCAGCCAGCCCGGGGCGGCCCAGGCCGGTCCGACCTCGACTCGCGCGAGTTCCCGAGTCGGGCCGCCGTCGAGCGAGCCCAGCTCGAGGCCGCCCTTGCCGTCGGGCCCCGCGGGGATCGTGCTGAAGAGGAAGTGCTTCCCGTCCGGCAGGAACAAGGGATAGCGATGGCCGGTCACGCCGTGCGCCGAATCGGGCCGGGTCAGCCGGACCAGAGGCCCGCCGCTCGCCGTCGTGCGGTAGATGCCGCCGTTCGAGTACGGGGCCAGCAGGATCACGCCGTCTCGGTTCCACGACCCGCCGCGCGCCGCCTTCGTGGCGCAGACCCGCTCGGGCGGCGTCGCGCCGTCCGCGGCGACCTTCATCAGCCACTCGTCGTTCGCGAAGAACCCGATGAAGCGGCTGTCGGGCGACCAGAACAGGTTGGCGGCGTAGTCCGCGCCCGGAAGCTCCCGCGGCTCGAGCGAGCCCAGGCGCCGGACCCAGACATGGTTGACGCCCGAGGAATCCGTGGCGATGAACGCGAGCATGCGGCCGTCGGGCGAGAGGCAGGCCGCCATGCCGTCCGCCGGGATCGTCTGCCCCGGCGGTCCGTCCACCTCGAAGCGCACCGGCGCGGGCGGCGCCGGACGGACGAGGAGCCGCGGCAGGCCCCAGCCCGCCGCCGCAGCGAGCAGCGCCACGACGGCCACGACCGGCCAGCCGGGGCCGGCGGCCCGCGCGCGCGCGGCCGCCGCCGGAACCGCGCTGCTCGCGGACGAGCGCGCGGCGATCAGGTCCTCGATCTCGATCCGCGCCTCGCCGATGTCCCGCAGCCGGCGCTTCGCGTCCTTCTCGAGGCAGCGGCGCAGGAGCGCGCGCAGCCGCTCCGGCGTGCGCGCCGGCAGCGCGCCCCACTCGGGCTCGGTCTGCAGGATGCGCGCGACGATGTCCGAGACGGTCTCCCCCGCGAACGCCTGCCGGCCCGTGAGGCACTCGTACAGCACGCAGCCGAACGACCAGATGTCGGTGCGCCGGTCCACGGACTTGCCGCGCGCCTGCTCGGGGCTCATGTACGCCGCCGTGCCGAGGACCACGCCCGCCTCGGTGCCCTGGTAGGTCATGGTCGGCGAGGACGACAGGCTCGGGTCGGAGGCGCTCGCGGCCCCGCCCTTCGCGAGCCCGAAATCGAGCACCTTGACGTCGCCGCCCGGTGTCACCATGACGTTCCCGGGCTTGAGGTCGCGGTGGACGATGCCGCCCTCGTGCGCGGCCTCGAGCGCGGCCGCCACGGCGCGCGCGATCCCCAGCGTCTCCTCGAGCGGCGGCGCGCCGCGCCTCAGCCGCTGCGCCAGCGACTCGCCCTCGACGCATTCCATGACGAGGTAGCGGCGGCCGCCGGACTCCTCGAGGCCGTGGAGCACCGCGATGTTGGCGTGCTGGAGCGACGCGAGCAGCCGCGCCTCGCGCTCGAAGCGCGCGAGCCGCTCGGGGTCGCTCGCGAACGCCTCGGGCAGCAGCTTGATCGCCACGTCGCGCCCGAGCCGCGGGTCGCGCGCGCGGTACACCTCGCCCATGCCGCCCGCGCCGAGCGGCGCGACGATCTCGTACGAACCCAGTCTGGTTCCGGCGGCCAGGGGCATGGCACCTCGATGGTTCGGGGCTTCGGGCGGCCGGCTCGCAGCCGGGCGGCGACCGTACCACAGGGTCGCGGCCCTTCCGCCGCGTCAGCCGGCGTGCTTCTCGATCGCGCGCGCCGCGCGCTCGACGTCGGCGGCCTCGTTGTAGACCTGGGCCGAGATCCGCCACAGCACGCGGTCGCGCAGCGCGAGCACCTGCGCCTCCACGTTCTCCTCGTAAAGGAGCGCGTCCTTGAGCCGCAGGGCGTCCCCGGCCGTCGTGCCGAAGCGCTCCGGGAGCGGCACCGACACCATCGAGCCGACGAGCGATTCGTCCTGCGGCAACTCGACGTTCCAGCGCTCCGCGAGCGAACGCGCCGAGTCCCAGGCGAGCGCGTGGTTCCACGCGCGCATCGCGTCGAGACCCAGGTCGCGCATGAACGCGATCCCCTCGGGCGCCGCCAGCCACGGGGACGGGTCGCGGGTGCCGACCCAGTCGAACTCCGCGCCCAGGCCCAGCCCGAATCCCCAGCTGATCACGGTCGGGTGAAGGTTCTTCTGCCGCTCCGGCGACGCCCAGAGGATTCCGCAGCTGCGCGGGGCCATCGCCCACTTGTGGAGGTTGGCCGAGTACCAGTCCACGCCCAGTGCCGGCAGGTCGAGCGGGATCGCGCCCGGGGCGTGCGCGCCGTCCACGAGCACGGGCACGTCCGCGGCGTGCGCGCGCCGGGCGATCTCGGCGACGGGCAGCACGAGCGCGGTCGGGGACGTGACGTGATCCACGATCAGCAGCCGCGTGCGTGAAGTGATCGCGCCGGCGATCGCCTCGACGATCGCGTCCGATTCCCAGCGCGGGTGCGGCAGCTCGATCGTATGGACCGTCGTGCCCGCGCGTCCGCCCACGTACTGCGCGCCGATCGCGATCGCGCCGTAGCCGTGGTCCGTGACCAGGATCTCGTCGCCCGGCTCGAAGGCCAGCGAACGCAGCACCGCGTTCACGCCGGTCGTGGCGTTGTCCACGAACGCGAGGTCGGCGCCCCGCGCGCCGAGGAAGGCGCCCACGGCGTCCGCCGCTTCGCGCAGGCGCGCCGGGCGCCGCATCTCGTACTGCCCGAGCTCGGCCAGCTCGCGCACGAGGAAGCGGGCCGGCTGCCGCTCGATCCCGTCGCGGAGTACCTGCTGCGCGGCGAGCACGCGCCGCGGCGGTGCGCCCACGGTGCCGTGGTTCAGGTAGGTGACCGCGGGGTCGAGGGCCCACTCGGAGAGCCGGGCGCGGCCGAACGCGCTCATCGCGGGGCCCCCCGCGCGCGGCCGGTCGCGTCGCGGCCGGTCATCGGATGCGGTAGCGGACGACGATCGCGGTGATGTTGTCGCTCCCGCCGCGCGCGAGCGCCCGGTCCACGAGCGCCTTGCAGGCGCCCGGGCTGTCGGAGAACGCCGCGAGCAGCGCGGCGATCTCGTGCTCGGGCACCGCGCGCGACAGGCCGTCGGAGCAGAGCAGCAGCCGGTCGTCGTGCTGCAGGTCCATGTGGTGGATCTCGCTCTCGGGGTGGCTCTCCCCCGCGCCCATGGCCCGCGTGAGGACGTGCCCCAGCTCGTGCGACTCGACCTCGGCCTGCGGGATCAGGCCCTGGTCGGCGTAGGACTGCGCGAGCGTGTGGTCGCGCGTGATCCGGTGCAGCCTCCCGGCCCGCATGAGGTAGGCGCGCGAGTCGCCGACGTGGATGACGAAGAGATCGTTGCCCACCGAGTAGGCGGTGGTCAGCGTCGTGCCCATCCCTTCGAGTGACGCGTCCGTCGCGGCGCGGGCGCGCACCGCCTCGTGGATCCCGGCGAGGTAGCCCTTCGCACGAGTGAGGAGCGCCTCGATGTCGCCCTCCCGGGTGGCCGGGTCGTCGAGGCGCAGTGCCCAGCGCGGGGAGCGCAGGATCATCTGGATCATCGCGGCGAGCGCCGTGCGGCTCGCGACCTCGCCGGCGGAGTGCCCGCCGAGGCCGTCGGCGACCGCCATGAGCCAGCCGCTGTCCTCGCGGTGCGAACCGAGCGCGTCTTCGGGAACGTTGCTATCGATGCGCTCGAGGTAGCGACCCATGCGGAAGACCGCGTAGGAGTCCTCGTTCTGCTCGCGGACGGCACCGACGTGGCTGAACGCCCCGACGTCGGCCTGGACGCGGGCCGGGGGAACGACCTCGTCGAGACCTTCGGGTTCGGGATCTGGCGAGTTCGATGGACTCATGGGCTCTCCCGCGCGAACGAGACGGTAACCCTAGCCCCGCATGGGGCTCCACGTCATGGGAAAACGCTGGAATTCCACCGTCGTCGCGGCCGTCGCGCCGGGTGCCGTCAGGCCCTTCTCAGCACGACGAGCGTCACGTCGTCGCTCCGGTGCTCGCCCGCGGCGAAGTCGTCGATCCGGCGAATCAGCCCGTCGGCCACCTCCACGACGCCGGGCGCGCCCGCCAGCTCGCGCATTGCGTCCTCGACCCGTTCGGTCTCGAAGAATTCCTCGCCGCGCTGGGCCTCGGGGATGCCGTCGCTGAAGACCGCCATCGTCTCGCCAGGCTCGACATTCGTCTCGCCCATCGTCCACGGGAACGAAGGCATCATGCCCACCGGTACGCCGGTCGCCTCGAGCGACCTCAGGCCCGAGCCGCGAACCAGGATCGGCTCCGGGTGCCCGCAGTTCACGTACCGCAGGCGCCCCGTCGCGGGATCGAGGTAGCCGATGAAGAGCGTGAGGAAGTTGCGCGCGTCGGTGCTCCGGTAGAGCACGTCGTTGAGGCGATTGACCAGCGCGAGCGGATCGTCGAACGCTTCGTAGAGCACGCGCGACGACGAGATCGCGGACGACATGAGCAGCGCCGCCCCCATGCCCTTGCCCGACACGTCGCCGACGAGGAACACGACCTGGCCGTCCGCGCGCCGGTAGAAGTCGTAGAGGTCGCCCCCCACCTCGTAGCACGTCTCGAGGCGCGCGTTGAGCGACCAGCCCGGCACGTCCACGGGAATCTCGGGGAGCAGGTTCTGCTGGATGCGGGTCGCGGTCGCCAGCTCCTGGCGCAGCCGCTCTCGCGCCTGCTCGGCCTCGAGCAGCCGCCCGTTGCTGATCTTCACGGCCGCCATGTTCGCGAGCAGCGTGAGCAGCTCGAGCTGCTCCGCGCCGTAGAGCACGGTCGGGTTCGCGCTGTCGGCGTACAGGATGCCGAGCACGCGGGCGTTGTCGTAGAGCGGCACCGCCATCGCGGAATGGATGAGGTTGCCCACGACGCTCTGCGCGCCGGCAAACCGCGGGTCGTTCATCGCGTCCGCGGTGATGACCGACGTGTTCTCGTTCAGCACGATGTTCACGATGGTCTGCGACAGCGCGAGCGGATCCTTCGCGCTCGCGCCGCGCGTGCGCGCGGCGATCTGCTCGAGCGCCGCCCCGTCGCGCTCGCGCAGCAGGACGATCAGGCGGTTCGCGGCGATCGCGCGCTCGACGAACCGCAGGATCTCCTCGCAGGTCTCGCGCAAAGGGCGGGGCAGCACGAGCAGCTGGCCCATCTCCGCGAGCAGGCGCACGAGCTTGTTCGGGTCGCGGGCGTCGGCCGTGGGCCGCTGGAGGACGTCCGCCACCTTGATCCGCAGCGAGCTGGCATGGGAGGCCGAGGACGCCCACTGCGTGGCGGCCTCCTCGTAACCGATTCGCAGGATTACGTGCCCGACCTCGATCGTGTCGCCGGCCTTGACCTCGACCGGCATCGCGGCGTCCTGGCCGTTCACGCGCGTGCCGTTGCGGCTGCCGAGGTCGTGGATCGTGTAGCGCGAGCCGTCGCGCGCCAGCTCGGCGTGTTCCCGAGAGACGCTGGAATCGAGCACCTGGACGAAGTTCGAAGACGACCGGCCGATGCGTGCCGGCAGGTCCTCGACGTTCCAGGCGCGATTCTCGCCGTTGAGGTTGGTCGTGAGGCGTAGGGCCATGGGGCCGCGAGACTACGCGTACCGGGCGGCGCAGGCCAGCGCAATCGCGCCGGGCGGCGCGCCCGGCCCGAACCGGACCTCTCTGCGCGGCATCGAAGGACGCGCGGGCGGCATCGGGCCGCGCCTCGCGGGCGTCCGGGGAGGCATCATGGCGAGAGTGGCGGTACTGGGCTCCGGCGTGGTCGGGACCACGCTGGCGAACGGTTTCCTGAAGCACGGCGACGAGGTGGTGCGCGGCTCGCGCTCGCCCGGGAAGCTCGCGGAATGGAAGGCGGCGGCGGGCCCGAAGGCCTCGACGGCGACCTTCGCGGAGGCGGTGAAGGGCGCCGACCTCGTCGTGCTCGCCGTCCGGGGCTCGGCCGCCGAGGAAGTGGTGCGGCTCGCCGGGCCGGACGCGCTCGCGGGACGGACCGTGATCGACACCACGAATCCGATCTCGGACGCGCCGCCCACGAACGGCATCCTGCACTTCTTCACGACGCTCGAGGACTCGCTCATGGAGCGGCTGCAGCGGCTCGCACCCCGGGCGAAGTTCGTGAAGGCATTCTCGTGCGTCGGCAACGCGCACATGGTGAACCCCGATTTCGGCGGCGAGAAGCCCACCATGTTCCTCTGCGGCAACGACGAGCATGCGAAGCGCGAGGTCGAGGGCGTGCTCGCGAAGTTCGGCTGGGAATGGGAGGACCTCGGCGGCGCGGAGGGCGCCCGGGCGATCGAGCCGTTGTGCATCCTCTGGTGCGCCCCGGGCTTCCAGCGCGGCCAGTGGTCGCACGCCTACCGGGTCCTCCGCCGCAAGTGACCGCCGGGGACGGGCGCGGCCCCGGGGCCGACGGGCGCGGCGATTGCATCGGGAGGGCCGGAACCGTTCCAACCTCCAGCGCCCGGGAGCCGTCTGAGCTTTCGTCGCGCGGGCCGTGGTGGCCCGCGCCGGTCGCCCGGAGGCTCCCATGGCCCACCTGAACCTCTCCCGCCGCGCGCGCCGTGGCCTGATCGCGCTCGCCGTGGCGCTGCCCGCGCTCTCGGTCGCGTCGCTCGCCGGCGCCGCCGCCTGGGTGCACGCGCACGGCGGCCTCGCCTCGAACCTTGCCGCGGTCGTCCGCCACGCGGCGTTCCTCGCCTCGGGAACCGAGTCGCTGCCCGCGACGCTCACGCCCGTGCAGGCCGCCACCCTCGCCGAGGAGTCCTGCACGGGGTGCGTCTACGCGGCTTCGAACGACTCCGAGGACGGGAACGGCTTCTCCTTCGCGCTGATCGAGCCCGGCGGCCGCTCGAGCGTCGTCTTCGACCGGGACGGCTCGGCCACGCTCGACCGGCTGCGCGACGAGGCCCGCGTCCCCACGCTGTGGTTCTCCGAGAATGGCGTCGAGACCGTCTCCACCGACCGCGCCGCGGTCGCCCGCGCCCGCGAGATCTGCGCGCCGCTCGAGCAGCTCGGCCGCGAGATGGGCCGCGTCGGCGGCGAGATGGGCGAGATCGGCGGCGAGATGGGCCGCTACGGCGGACGGCTCGGCGAGCTGGGCGGGCGGCTCGGCGGCGTCGCGGCGCGGCTCGCGAACGCGCGCCTGAACGACGACGCCCGCGAGCGGGCGCGGCTCGAGGCCGAGCGCGACCGCCTCGAAGCCGAGATGCAGCGCGTGCGGGCCGAGATGAAGTCCCGCGAGCGCGGCTCGGTGCGTGCGCGCCAGGGCGAACTCCGGGACCGGATGCGGGAGCTGTCCGCGCGTCACCGCGAAGAGGTGAGGAAGGCCCGCACGGAGCTGCGCGAGCTGCTCCACGAGCTGCGCGGCACCGGCCGGACGACGCGGGTCGGCCACAGCATCTGACCCGAAGCCGTGCGGGCGCGGCCGTGCGGGCGGCGCCGGGATCCTCCAGCCCCGGCCTCCGCCCCGCGGCCCGCCGGCGAAGCGCGAACGGGCGGTACCGCGAGGCGCCGCCCGTTTCGCTTTCCTGCGAGCTTCAGGGCAGCCGCACCAGCCGCCGGGTCGCGTGCTCGCCGCCCGCGTCGAGCCGCGCCCAGTAGAGGCCCGCGGGCGCGGGCGCGCCGCCCGCGTCACGTCCATCCCAGGCCAGCTCGTGCGGACCGGCCGCGAGCGTCTCGTCCACCAGCGTGCGCACGCGCCGGCCGGCGACGTCCACCAGCACGAGGCGCACGG
>Ga0315540_10001203_pt1 | contig 14842 bp, 14 predicted proteins | sample SalMarSW160110MG_FD_203677 | JGI IMG/M metagenome (GOLD analysis project Ga0315540, IMG submission 203677) | Salt marsh sediment microbial communities from the Plum Island Ecosystem LTER, Massachusetts, United States - Salt Marsh Sediment SW1601-10 ... | reverse complement strand
TCTGGCTTATAAAACCGCCTGCGCACGCTTTACGCCCAGTAATTCCGATTAACGCTCGCACCCTACGTATTACCGCGGCTGCTGGCACGTAGTTAGCCGGTGCTTCTTCTGACGGTACCGTCATTAATCCAGGGTATTGGCCTGGACCGTTTCTTCCCGTCTGAAAGAGCTTTACAACCCGAAGGCCTTCTTCACTCACGCGGCATGGCTGGATCAGGGTTGCCCCCATTGTCCAAAATTCCCCACTGCTGCCTCCCGTAGGAGTCTGGACCGTGTCTCAGTTCCAGTGTGGCTGGTCGTCCTCTCAGACCAGCTACAGATCGATGCCTTGGTAGGCCTTTACCCCACCAACTAGCTAATCTGATATCGGCCACTCCGAAAGCGTGAGGTCCTAAGATCCCCCACTTTCCCCCTCAGGGCATATGCGGTATTAATCCGGCTTTCGCCGAGCTATCCCCCACTTCCGGACATGTTCCGATACATTACTCACCCGTTCGCCACTCGCCATCAGGTGCAAGCACCCATGCTGCCGTTCGACTTGCATGTGTAAAGCATGCCGCCAGCGTTCAATCTGAGCCAGGATCAAACTCTTCAGTTCAATTCCTGCTTTTTAAACCCGCCCGATTCCTCGGACAGGCGATCTCACTCAAAGCGAATTTACTTATCGTATCTTCGACTTCGTGTGAGTTACTGCTTTATTTTTTTGAGTTGCCAATACCCAGGCCTAAACCCGGATAATTGGCCACCCTAAAGCACATACCCACACTCGTCGGTTGTTTGAAATTTTTAAAGAACAAGCTGTTTGGGTTGCGGGGGCAGGATTTGAACCTACGACCTTCGGGTTATGAGCCCGACGAGCTGCCAGACTGCTCCACCCCGCGTCAGCGAAGACCGTAACTATAGCAAAGCAGATGAATCTCGTCAAACAATATCCGCTTTCCATAACGAAGTGCGACGCACATGGCCCGCTCGGCAATTTTGGCTCGATAAACCAGTCACCAATGGCATCACCTTGCTGCTGCCAGGTATGGTGCTGGCATGAAATGGTGCTATGGTTGACTCAAATTCCCCTGCTATCCAGCCTTGATTTTTGCCCGGCAAACCTCAATATAAAAAACAAGTTGAACAAATTGAGGCTGCCATGCACCCCACCACCAGACAACCTGCCGTCGCCGGCCTGTTCTATCCCGGTACAGCCACTGAATTGGCAAATAACGTGCGCGCCATGCTTGCGGCAGCGCGCCCAGCCGAGGTCGCACCCAAGGCACTGATTGCGCCGCATGCCGGTTATATCTATTCCGGCGCCATCGCCGCCAGCGCCTACGCCGCGCTGAAACATGTTGCGCCGCACATCCGCCGCGTGGTTCTGCTCGGCCCCACCCATCGCGTCGCGGTGCGCGGCCTCGCCCTGCCGGGCGTGGAGACATTCGCCACACCGCTGGGCGATATACCGCTGGACATCGAAGCAGCACAAGCCATCGCCCACCTGCCGCAAGTCGGGATCAGTCCGCAGGCGCATGCGCAGGAGCACGCACTGGAAGTGCAATTGCCGTTCCTGCAGACCGTGCTGAATGACTTCAAATTGCTGCCGCTGGCGGTAGGCATGGCCACACCGGAAGAAGTAGCCGAGGTGTTGGAATTGCTATGGGGCGGCGAAGAAACCCTGATCGTCATCAGTTCCGACCTGTCACATTACCTGCCGTATCAACAGGCCCAGGCAGTTGACCGCAGCACGGCACAGGCCGTGCTGCAGTTACAGCAGCCGCTGTCACACGAACAAGCTTGCGGCGGCACCCCGATCAACGGCCTGATTCTCGCCGCACGCAAGCATCATCTGGTCCCACACCTGCTCGACCTGCGCAATTCCGGCGATACCGCCGGATCGCACGACGGCGTGGTCGGCTATGCCGCTTTCGCATTCGAGGAGTCCGGAAATGAACACTGAACAGGGCAAGATCCTGCTGCCGATCGCCCGCGCTGAAATTTCACGGGTACTGGATGTGTCGCATAACGCGGACGAGCGCGCGCCATGGTTGTCCGAGTATGGCGCCTGTTTCGTGACTCTCACCCAGCACGGCGAACTGCGCGGCTGTATTGGCACGTTGCAAGCCCATCGCCCGCTGCTCGAAGACGTCAAGGCCAATGCCGTGGCTGCCGCCCTGCACGATCCACGCTTCCCCGCTCTGCGCGCAGCAGAGCTGGACTACACCGAAGTAGAAATATCGCTGCTGTCGCCGGCAACCGCCATGACTGTCAACGATGAGGACGATGCCCTGGCGCAACTACGTCCGGGCATAGACGGCGTGATATTCCAGTACGGCCATTACCGCAGCACCTTCCTGCCGCAGGTCTGGGAACAGCTGCCGCAACCGCGTGAATTCATGGCGCACCTGAAACACAAGGCCGGCCTGTCGCCGGCTTTCTGGTCGGAAGGAGTAAAACTCTCGCGCTATGAAGTAGTCAAATGGTGTGAGGCGGACTTTTCCGGACAAGAGCAATGAACAACGCAATCGAAATCAGTGAGCGCTATCCGGCCAGATACTGGCACAGACTGGACGATGGCCGCATCCAGTGCGACTTGTGCCCGCGCGACTGCAAGCTGCACGAAGGCCAGCGCGGCGCCTGCTTCGTGCGTGCACGCATCGACGACGAAATGGTGCTCACCACATACGGCCGCAGTTCCGGATTTTGCGTGGACCCGATCGAGAAAAAGCCGCTCAATCACTTCTATCCCGGTTCCAGCATCCTGTCGTTCGGCACGGCCGGCTGTAACCTTGCCTGCAAGTTCTGCCAGAACTGGGATATCTCCAAGTCACGCGATTTCGATCGTCTGGCCGACCAGGCCAGCCCGGAGGCCATCGCACTCACCGCACAGGAATTGGGTTGTAAAAGCGTGGCCTTTACTTACAACGATCCGGTGATTTTCGCCGAATATGCGATGGACGTCGCCGATGCCTGCCACGAATACGACATCAAAACTGTTGCCGTCACCGCAGGCTACATGCACGACCAGCCGCGGCGCGAGTTCTACGCCAAGATGGATGCCGCAAACATCGATCTGAAGGCGTTCACCGACGAGTTTTACTTCAAACTCACCGGCGCGCACCTGCAGCCGGTGCTGGACACGCTCAAGTACCTGAAGCACGAAACTGGAGTCTGGTTCGAGCTGACCACATTGCTGATTCCCGGCTACAACGACAGCGATCACGAAATCGGCAGGATGTGCGAATGGATTGCAAAGGAACTGGGAACGGATGTGCCGCTGCACTTCACGGCCTTTCATCCGGACTACAAGATGACCGAACTGCAGCCGACACCGCCGGGAACGCTGACCCGTGCTCGCAGCATTGCCCACGCCGCCGGGTTGCAGCATGTCTACACCGGCAACGTACACGATATCGATGGCGGTACCACGCTGTGCGCCGCATGCCAACATCCGCTGATCGTGCGCGACTGGCATGCAATCCGGGATTACACACTTAGCGAAAGCGGTGCCTGCCCGCAGTGTGGCACCTCGCTGGCTGGCCATTTCACAAAGTTTGAAGGACAATTCGGACGCAGGCGCATTCCTATTGCCATGGGAAGAAAATAACGCAGCAGAAGCACTACAATTAGCCAATTCTGAACAGGGAGAAAGCTGGTGCGCAAACTCGTCAACATTCCCGCAGACCATGCATCGCTGGAAGGCGAACTGGTATTACCCAAGGGTACAACCAGCATAGTGCTGTTCGCCCATGGCAGCGGTAGCAGCCGCTTCAGCCCGCGCAACAACTATGTCGCCTCCATTCTGCAACAGGCCGGCATCGGCACTCTGCTGTTCGACCTGCTGACCCGCGAGGAAGACAGCAATTACGACACCCGCTTCGACATCGACCTGCTCACTCGGCGCCTGCTTGCGGCAACTGCGTGGCTCAAGCGGGAACCCGACACCCAAGCTCTTAATGTCGGTTACTTCGGTGCCAGCACTGGCGCCGCAGCGGCCTTGCAGGCAGCGGCGAAAATGAATGAAGAAATTTCGGCGGTGGTATCTCGTGGTGGCCGTCCTGACCTGGCCGGTCCCGCGGCATTGAGAAAAGTGTCAGCGCCGACGTTGCTGATTGTCGGTGGCTACGATGACGTCGTGATCATGCTGAACCGTGACGCTTATGCACAACTCAACTGCAAAAAGGAATTGACCATCATCCCCGGTGCCACCCACCTGTTCGAAGAACCCGGCACCCTGGAACAGGCCGCCCAGATAGCAGCTGCCTGGTTCGCCGATCATCTCACGGAGCCGCCAGCAACTCCATCACCTGATCGTCGCTGACCTGCGGAAAATCCGCGTAGAACTGCCCCACCGCATAGAACATTTCGGGCGCGTGCAGGCATACCACCTCGTCGGCGTAAGGCTCGACTTTCAGCAGCGTGTCCGGTGGCGACACCGGTACCGCGCAGATCAGCTTCTTCGGATTTTTTGCGCGGATTGCGTGCAATGCGGCAATCATGGTGGAGCCGGTGGCAAGGCCATCGTCGACCACGATGACAATGCGCCCGGCCGGATCGAGCGGTGGACGCACCGGCGTGTACTGGGCGCGCCGTGACCGCATCACCTCCAGCTGTGTCTCCTTTTCGTTGTCGATATGGGATTGACCAGCCATCTGGTGGGCATAGTCTGCAAGATAGGTCCAGCCGGTCTCGTCAATGGAACCGATGGCAAGCTCGGGGTTTCCCGGTGCGCGCAGCTTGCGCACCAGCACCACATCCAGATCGCCGTCCAGCGCCTTGGCCAGCGCCTTGGCCATCGGCACCGCACCACGCGGAATCGCCAGTACCAGCGGGTGCTGGCCACGGAATGCTTCAAGCTTATCCGCCAGCTTGCGGGCAGCATCGTCACGGTTGAGAAAATACATCGCGCATCCTCCAGACAATCCGATTGTCCGCATGATAACCCCAGTCGCATATCAAGGCACCTTGCCTGAGTTTATCGCTCGACATTCTCTCTCGCATCATAGATAATAGTTAGCCTACTAACTATCAGCAAACTAACCAATTGAAGGCACTGGACGAACAATTTGCCGAAGCGCTGCACCTGGCGGCGCATGGCTGGCGTACTGCACTGGATCGGCGGCTGCGCCCGCTCGGCTATTCACGTTCGCGCTGGATGGCCCTGTTCCATGTCTCGCGCAAAGACGGCATCACCCACCGCGAGTTGGCAGAACGCATGGGTATCGAGGCCCCCACCCTGGTGCGCCTGATCGATCGCATGGAAAACGAAGGCTTGCTGAAACGCTGCGCCAGCAAGACCGATCGCCGCGTCAAGCACCTGCGCCTGTCTAAAGCCGGGTACAAAGAGGTCGAGCGAATCTGGGCCTGCGCATCCGATTTGCGCGGGGAGTTACTTTCTGGTCTGAGCAAAACAGAAATCAAAAACACACTTAACGTGCTGCAACACATCCGTTCCAGGCTGGAGAACCTGACATGAAGCACCTCATCGAGAACAGGAAAGTTGCCGCCTCCCTGCTTGTAGCCGTCATCCTGATCGGCATTGCAAGCTATTTTGTACTGACCATGAACCAGCGCAGCACCGAAAATGCCTACATCAATGCCGACGTGGTGGAAGTGGCTGCACAAGTGCCTGGGCGCGTGATCGCCGTGCATGTCATTGACAACCAGCAAGTACACAAGGGCGACCCGCTGTTCGACATCGATCCCGCACCGTTCCGCATTGCTTTGGCGCGGGCACAGGCCGACTTGGCCCAAGCCATGCAAACGGCACGGGAAGACAACGCCGAAGTAGCCGCATCGCGCGCGCAGGTCGAACAGACCAGCGTGGACCTGGGCAACGCGCGCGCTAACTACACCCGCGCCAGAGAACTGGTGGCGCGCCACTTCCTGACCCAGCAGGCAGCGGACAACGCACATACCAAGGTAGAAGCGCTGCAAGCTGCATTGAACGAGGCAAAAGCAAAACTAAAGAAAGCATTGTCGGCACCGGAACAACCTGACGAGCGCGCCGACGTGCTGAAAGCTCGGGCTGACGTGGCCCAGGCCAAACTCAACCTGAGCTATACCCACGTTATCGCGGAGCAGGATGGAGAAATCACCAACCTTTCGCTCACACCGGGCACACTGGTAGCGGTCGGCCAGCCACTGTTCGCGCTGATCGCAACAAACAGTTTCCACATCGACGCCAATTTCAAGGAAACCCAGTTGTCCGGTATCCGTCCCGGCCAACCGGTCGATATCGATATCGACATGTATCCGGACCATCACTTCCACGGTACCGTGGAAAGCCTGTCCGGTGGCACCGGCACAGCCTTTTCGCTGTTGCCGCCCCAGAACGCCACCGGCAACTGGGTGAAAATCGCCCAGCGCGTGCCGGTACGCATCAAGCTGGATGCACTGGATCCCAGCTATCCACTACGCATTGGCGCCACCGCCACGGTCACCGTACATACCCGCTAAGGCAAGCCGCAGTCGATGAATACCAGCCGGGCATTAACCGTTTTTGCAGTGATGAGCGCCACCATCATGCAGGTGCTCGACACCACCATCGTCAACGTCTCGTTGCCCAATATGGCCGGCGAGCTGGATGCCACCCCGGACAGCATCACCTGGGTACTCACTTCTTACCTGATCGCCTCGGCCATTTTCATGCCGCTCACCGGCTACATTACCGACCGCGTCGGGCAGCGCCGCTATTTGCTGGTAAGCATCGCCGGCTTCGTCATCACTTCCGCGTTGTGCGGAATGGCTACCAGTCTGGCGGAAATCGTAACCTTCCGCTTTCTGCAAGGAATATTCGGCGCTTCGCTGGTACCGCTATCGCAATCGGTGATGCTGCAGATCTATCCGCCGGAGCAACGCGGAAAGGCAATGGCGATCTGGGCCATGGGGGTAATGGTGGCGCCGGTGATGGGGCCGACGCTGGGCGGCTGGCTGACCGAATATTACAGCTGGCGCTGGACGTTCTACATCAACCTGCCGGTGGGCATTCTCGCCTTCCTGATGGCGATCAGCCACGTGCCGGACAGCGACATGCGCAAACGGCGCATGGACTGGCTCGGTTTCGGTTCGCTGGCAGTGGGTATCGCCGCCACCCAACTAGTACTCGACCGCGGCAACCAAGACGACTGGTTCAGTTCCAGCCTGTTGATTGCCGCCACGCTCATAGCCACGTTGTCGTTTTTGTTCTTCGTCGTGTATACGCTGACCGGGAAACATCATCCGCTGTTCGACCTGCGCATTTTCAAGGATCTCAACTTCCTCGTTGCCAGCCTGATCATGACCGCCATTGGCATCGGCTTTTTCGGCGGCATGGTGCTGCAGTCGCTGTACATGCAGGAATTCCTCGGCTACCCCACCTTCACAGCCGGGCTGTACATGGCGCCGCGCGGCGTGGCTTCGTTTTTCGTGATGATGTTCGTCGGCAAGTTTTCCGGCAGAATCCCGCCGCGCTATTTCGTGTTTACCGGCATTTGCGCCAGCATTGCCGGCAATTACCTGATGACGCGCTTCTCGGCAGAAATCAGCCCGCACGACCTGATCCTGCCGGTGATCCTGCAAGGCATCGGCATGGGATTTATATTCGTACCGATCACCACTCTCGCCTTCACTACACTACCCAAGACCATCGCCGCAGAAGCTGCAGGAATCTACAGCCTGATTCGCGCCATGAGTTCGGCAGTAGGCATCGCCATCCTCTCCACCTACCTGTCGCGCAGCAGCCAGCAACACTGGAACATCCTGCGCGGCTACATCAACCCCTACAACGACAAGCTTGCCGAGTACCTGCACCCGCTGCATCTGGGCATACTCGACGAAAAAGGCATCGCCATCGTTGCGCATGCAGTATTCCATCAGGCGCAGAACGCCGCCTACATCGACAGCTTCTGGTTTGCCACGCTCAATTTTGCGCTGATGCTGCCGCTGTTGTTGTTGATACGCACCCCGAAAGATGTCCCGGCGCAGCCAGCAGTGCCGGTAGTTGTGGATTAGCTGCCTACCCTGACATGCGCCTCGCCCGCCGTCATTCGGCCAATGACACATGCCTTGTCGAAACCGGTGGCATGAAAAGCTGCCAGCACCTGTTTTGCATCATCTGCCGCACAAGCCACCAGCAGGCCACCACTGGTCTGCGGATCGCACAGCAGCTTGCGCTGCCACTCCGGAAAATCCTGCGGTAGAACCACCTCCGCCCCATAGCTTTGCCAGTTGCGATCCGCCGCGCCGGTGCTATAGCCCTGCTGCGCCAGTTGCTGCGCCACCTGCAAAATGGGTAAATCATTGAAACTGATTTCGGCCTCCAGCCCGGAGCCGCGGCAAATCTCCAGCAGATGTCCAAGCAAGGCAAAACCGGTGACATCAGTCATCGCATGCACGCCCTCCATCGTTGCCAGATGCATGCCTACACGATTGAGCTGGGTCGTAACCTCCACCATCAGGCGATAACCTTCAGCATCAAGCGCTCCTTTTTTCAACGCTGCGCTCATGATGCCGATACCCAGCGGTTTGCCCAGAATCAGCACATCGCCGGACTGGGCGTAATCGTTACGCTTGATGTGATCCGGATGTACCAGCCCCACTGCCGCCAATCCATAGATGGGTTCCGGCGTATCGATGGAATGGCCGCCCGCCAGTGGAATGCAGGCATCCTCACAAACCGATGCCCCGCCGGCCAGGATTTCCCGGATGATATCCAGCGGCAATTTATCTACCGGCATGCCCACTACTGCCAGTGCCAGGATAGGTGTGGCTCCCATGGCATACACGTCCGACAGCGCATTGGTTGCGGCGATACGCCCGAAATCCCGTGCATCGTCCACGATGGGCATAAAGAAATCCGTGGTGACCACAATGGCCTGGTAATCGTTGAGTTTATATACCGCCGCATCGTCGCTGCTCTCGGTACCGATCATCAGGTTCGGGTAAGATGGCGGACGCGGCATGGCGGCAAGCATTTCCGCCAGCACCGACGGCGCGATCTTGCAGCCGCAACCGCCGCCGTGGGAAAAATGGGTCAACTTGATGGGTTCGGTCATACAAAAATCATGGGCAACGTAAGAGACGCTACCGTAGCACAACTCGCCGATTACGACGACATCATCGACGTGCGCTCGCCCGCAGAATACGCCGAGGATCACATTCCGGGCGCGATCAGCGCGCCGGTGCTGAGCAACGAAGAGCGCGCACAGGTCGGCACACTGTATGCGCAGGTTTCACCGTTCGAAGCGAAAAAACGCGGCGCCGCACTTATCGCGCGCAACATCGCCCACCACCTGGAAACCCTGTTCCGCGACAAACCGAAACAATGGCACCCGCTGGTCTATTGCTGGCGCGGCGGCCAGCGTAGCGGAGCAATGTCGCACATCCTGGGTCAGGTCGGCTGGCGGGTGGACCGGCTCGAAGGCGGTTACAAAACCTATCGCCGCCACGTTGTCGCCGAACTGGAACGGCTGCCTGCGCACCTCCAATTCCAAGTGATCTGCGGCGCGACCGGTTCCGGCAAAAGCCGCTTGCTGCACGTACTTCAGGAACAGGGGGCGCAGGTGCTCGATCTGGAACAACTGGCGCAGCACCGCGGATCACTGCTCGGCAATTTACCGGATGAACCCCAGCCGGGACAGAAAATGTTCGAAACGCGGCTGTGGGATGCCTTGCGCCATTTCAAACCGGACGGCCCGGTGTTCGTCGAAGCTGAAAGCAGAAAAATCGGCAACCTTGCCCTGCCCGATGCATTGCTGGAGAAAATCCGCGCCTCGGATTGCATCGTCATCGATGCGCCACTGTCAACGCGTATCGCCTTGCTACAGGAAGAATATGCACACTTCCTGCACGACCCGGAGCTGCTCGCGCAGCGGCTGGCGCCGTTGACCGCAATGCATGGCCGCAAAGTGATCGACGAATGGAATGCCATGGCACAGCGTGGCGACTGGCCCGCCCTGGTCGGAGAATTGTTGAGCCATCATTACGACCCTGCCTATCACCGCTCCACCAATGCGAATTTTTCGCAACTGAAACAGGCCCGGGTATTGCATGCAGAATCGCTGGACTACGCACAATTGCGACTGATAACAGCGCCGCTGCTGCAATTGCCGGAGAAATAAACAGTGCCAACAGCAGGATTGCTGGAATCCAGTTGCCTGGCGCAGCGTTCCGAACTGCTGGATCGCTTCAATAAGATGGCGTCCCCTACGGGAGTCGAACCCGTGTTATCGCCGTGAAAGGGCGGTGTCCTAGGCCTCTAGACGAAGGGGACGTATGTGAAGTTCTTTTTGGTGGAGGTAAGCGGGATCGAACCGCTGACCTCTTGCATGCCATGCAAGCGCTCTCCCAGCTGAGCTATACCCCCAAAAAGAGGGCGCATTATAATGATCGACCCCACCCTTGTAAAGCTAAAGCAATCAACTTTAGCCAAACCTGTTCAAATTCCGTTCCATGCGCGCCAACACCGTTTCGCGCGGGAACAGAGTCACCACGGCATCCACCGAAGGCGTCTGAGTCTGGCCGGTCAGCATCACGCGCAACGGCATCGCAATCTTGGGCATTTTCAGACCATGCTTGCCGATAATTTCCTTGATCAGCACGCCCACCGCAGGTGCTTCCCACGCCACATCGGCTAAGCCTTGCATCAGTTCACGCAGCGCAGGCACAGCTTCAGGAATCAGTTGCGCATCGAGCAGTTCCGCATGCGGGTGCAGGTCGATGTAGAACACCTCGGCCGCATCGGCCAGTTCGTTCAGCGTGGCGACACGCTCCTTGTACAGCGCGATCACCGCCTCCAGTGACGGCGCCTCGGCCACCGTCACCCCGCGCGCTTCCAGCCGCGGCTGCACCAGCCCGGCCAGCCGGCCGTTGTCGGCCTGCTTCAGGTAGTGGTTGTTGAGCCAGTTCAGCTTCTCGGTATTGAATTGCGCGGCCGAAGGCGTGATGTGGTCGAGATCGAACCACTGGCAGAACTGCGCCACCGAAAACACCTCCTCGTCGCCATGCGACCAGCCCAGCCGCGCTAGGTAGTTGATCACCGCCTCCGGCAGGTAGCCGTCCTCGTCGTACTGCATCACGCTGACCGCGCCGTGGCGCTTGGATAGCTTGGTGCCGTCGTCGCCAAGGATCATCGACAGATGCGCATACTGCGGCAGCGCAGCACCCAGCGCCTTGAGGATGTTGATCTGGCGCGGCGTATTATTGACGTGGTCGTCGCCGCGGATCACATGGGTGATGTTCATATCCCAGTCATCCACCACCACACAGAAATTGTAGGTTGGTGTGCCATCGGCACGTGCGATGATCAGGTCGTCCAGTTCTGCGTTGTCGAACGCAATACTTCCCTTGACCAGATCGTTCCAGCCTACCGAACCGAACAGCGGGTTCTTGAAGCGCACCACCGGCTGCACCCCGGAAGGCGGCGTGGGCAAAGTCTTGCCCGGCTCCGAGCGCCAGCGTCCGTCGTAACGCGGCTTCTCGCCGCGCGCGCGCATTTCCTCACGCATCGCCTCCAGTTCTTCCGGCGAGGTATAGCAATGATAGGCATGACCCGCATCAAGCAACTGCTGGATCACTTCCTTGTAGCGCATCATGCGCTGCGTCTGGTAGAACGGCCCCTCGTCACTATTCAGACCGAGCCACGCCATGCCGTCCAGGATCGCCTGCACCGCCTCCGGCGTAGAGCGCTCGATGTCGGTGTCTTCGATGCGCAGGATGAACGAACCGCCATGATGACGGGCATAGGCCCAGGAAAACAGCGCGGTGCGCGCGCCACCGATGTGCAGGTAACCGGTGGGACTGGGGGCAAAACGGGTACGAACAGTCATCAGGTATGCTTCAAAATAAAGGCGACATTCTACGCCACCTTGCCTTGTATGTTGAGACAAACAATTGACCGGCAAGCACGGCGTGTGATTTAATGCGCGCCCTCGATTGGGCGGTTAGCTCAGCGGTAGAGCACTGCCTTCACACGGCAGGGGTCACTGGTTCGAACCCAGTACCGCCCACCATAATCAAGCACCGCCGAACTTCAAGAGCCCCCTTATACTAAATATTAAGCCGGTCGCATAAAACGGCTAGTCATTTAGCATAGCTACCGAACATAGTACATCCATAATGAAACAACATAAATGAAACAACATAAACTTGATGCTCGCCCATGTCTCATATAATCTAGCCTCTGTAATGAACAATAAATTAGAAGGGACGGCTTGAAATCTAAACTGCCGATCCAGACCAGACAGCCTTCTACAGGATGACAATGCCGACACGAGTACTTTTTGGACGCTTTCTTCTGGTTGTCGCAGAAGTCCTGCTTATTGCCTATCTGGAATATAAGGAGGCAACAAGTTTTATCTCTCTGGATGTGCTTTATTGCCTGCCAGTCATTCAGGCTGCACGTCTTGGCGCAATACATGCCATGCGCCGGTCGGACTCACAGGCTCCCACGATTGCAGCCATTCTGATTGCCGTTGTCTGGAGCACGGCTGAAGCAGCCATCGTCTGGCCGCTGTTCCCATTGAAAGCGCTTGCGCTGAATGTCTTTACGCGCAGCGTCACCTTTACCGTTATCGCCCGCGTGGTGGCCAAGCTGTGGAAGGAACGGGAATTCGGACGCCGCGACATGCTGACCAAGCTGTCCAATCGCGTGGAATTTTTCGAGAGATTCGAAACCGAGCAGTCGCGTAGCGAACGTTCCGGGCACCCTTATTCCGTGCTCTTTCTCGACATCGACCAATTCAAGATATTGAATGACGACCAGGGCCATCATGTCGGTGACCAGGCCCTCAAGAAACTGGCCGATATTTTACGGGACAACTCCAGACGAATTGATACCGTCTCCCGGTTTGGTGGAGACGAATTTATCCTGTTGTTCCCGGAAACAGACGAGCAGTCCTGCGAAGTGCTGGCCAACAGAATCAAATTTGCCGCCGAGAAGGCGTTCCAGCAAGAGGGATGGCAAATATCCCTGTCGATGGGCCACACAACGGCAACCGGCAAGCAGCTTAGTGTCGATGAAATGCTGCACCAAGCCGATGCAAGAATGTATTCCGCCAAAAGAAGCAGGAATTAATCCATGTAACAGCGGATTGATTTTACTGTTTATTAAGGCTATAAGGACGCCATGAACCGATTGCAGAAAATCGCGTTGATGGTAGCGGCGGGCAACCTTGCCGTGATCTTCCTGCTTCCGCCATTCGACATGCATTCGTCCACCAATTCGCTGATTCCCATCTTTGCCGGCTTCCACCCGATTTTCAGCAAGGCTGCAAACGAAACCATCAACTCCAGCCTGTTGTTTCTCGAAACGGCAGTAATCCTGATCAACACCGGTATTGCCTGGTTATTGCTGCAGCCCAGCCCGCCATCTGCAACACGGCGCAGGATTAACTACCAGCATGCAACCCTGCTGGTGGTGGCCATTAATCTGGTGGTTCTTCTGTTGTTTCCGCCATTCGAAAATTACCAGGAAGTGACGCTTGCCATTCTGCCGAGCTTTCAGGGTTTTTATTTCATATTTACCCCTCATTCGGACATGACTATAGTCAGCACCATGCTCTATCTGGAAGTAATCTTCGTACTGATCAACGGCGGAATCCTCTGGTTGCTGTTCAGGGAAAAAAAGGAACAGGATCTCTCTCCCGAAGATGTTGCAAGGCTTATGAAGGAATTACAAAGACATTAGCGAAAGTCCCTCCCCGCGCCCCGTCTGACTGTCCTCGCCAATCCCTCACTAAAGCCCTCGCTCTCCTTTATTATTCTTTGTGCAATAATTCTGCAACAATGAAGAAATATTCTGAATTCCCTGTCTGGTATGACAAAAACACTAAAGGCACCACACCAACAATGATGACAACCGACAAGTTACACCATACCCGTCTGATGACGGCCATCATGCTGTTGTCGTTGCTGAGCGCCTGCACCCTGATGCCCAAAAATTGGGGGCACGGAACAAGCGCAGATTCCCCTGCGCAGGCTGCAAAGGGGGAAGCGACGACAGTCGCCAAAATAATCCCGGCACGCCAGGAAATAACTCCGGCAAGCAGTATCGAGAAAAACGGACTCTCCATCAGCTACAGCCTGAAAACCATACACGGCAAACATGAAAAACTGCTGCGCCTTACGCTGATCTTCAAGAATCAGGCCAACCGGAACAGGCATATATGGCCTCATATCGCCATTATGGATGCGCAAGGCAAGCGCGTCAGCTCATACTCCCTGAAAACACTGCGCCGCATAATGTCACGCCAGGCCGGACAAGTGTCCGAGCAGTGGGCCGACATGTACTGGATCAAGCCCAGCTATCGCATTCCTCCCAATGGCATAGCCATAGGCGAACTGGTGTATCACAGCAAGCAGCTCCATTTCCCGATGAAGCTGACCGTGAGAATTTACAAGGACTACTACCGGTTCACCGCCGAGCAATAATTCCGGCATCGCAGGCGCCTGACATGCAGCCGGTCGATTCAAACATATCATTGACGCCAATCCACCTGCCTCACACATGTCGTTGACCGGACCGACTAATGGATTATCATGGCAGCCATGCCCCGCTTGCCGCTACGCATATTGCTCTTCATCGCTGCGTTCGTGTTCATCGCGACGATCATCCAGCTGGGCATATTGACCCTTGCGCTCGACAAACTCGGCCTGTCTGCCGATTCCGCCACACTATTGTTCATCACCATCCTGGCCGGCAGCATGCTCAATCTGCCATTGTTCAGCATGAGCGGCGAGTCATCCGGGAATGAAGAAGAAACAGAAGAACCCGCCCTACCGCCGCCTCCACTTCCCGGCTTCATCCGCAATACGCCACCATACACCGGGAAAACGCAAATCATGGCCAATGTCGGCGGCTGTGTGGTGCCGGTAGCGT
>Ga0315540_10001199_pt1 | contig 14861 bp, 9 predicted proteins | sample SalMarSW160110MG_FD_203677 | JGI IMG/M metagenome (GOLD analysis project Ga0315540, IMG submission 203677) | Salt marsh sediment microbial communities from the Plum Island Ecosystem LTER, Massachusetts, United States - Salt Marsh Sediment SW1601-10 ... | reverse complement strand
GTTCCTCCTTATTGTGTCACGGACGAAGTTGCATATAACTTGGCTGAGAGTTCCTGGGCAAATTCCGGTAAATTATCAGCTTGAATTGATAAAAGCAAAGATTGTGCCCATTGAGAAAGTGGGAATGATTCTCCAGCAAACCCTTTCCGAACTGCATCAAGAGGATTTTGTAATAACAGACTGCAAAATCCTTTGTTGATCATGGCTGCTGCCATTAAACGATTGATGTTGCTATGGTCGGAGGCTGGATCCAAAACGGTATAACGCTGGCTGACAACTGAATTGGTAAGCATAGGTGACTCCTAAATAGTGGGCTTGGGTTTATGCAAAGGTTTTGCGAGCAGCCAAAAAGCCCCTGCTGCGATAAGCACATCCCCAAGACTAAAAACGAATAAATATGGGAACCCCGGCGGCGAGGTAAATCGATCTGCCAGCCAGGGGAGGACGATCTGTTTTGCCGGAAGCAGAATATCTTTGCTTTGAGTGCTAAGTCGTTGGCCGATTTTTAATGTATCCATAACGGACTGTGGTAACAGTTTGTTCGCTGTTTCGATGGGTAGCGGCATCAAGCCACCATTGGCCAGTATAACGAGTAAATTTAGGGTTAATCCTCCTGCAAGGATGGCAATTCCTGATGACTTCAGGTTGCCTAAACAAAAGCCCAGCAACAAAAGCTGTGATAACACCAGACACACCGCGGCCTGAGATTTATTTAACAGGTTTCGCGTAGCAGGAAGATAAAAGGCTAATAACTGAGGTAGAAATCCTACGATTGCGAGCCAGGTATGACGTAAGATCGGAAGTTGCCAGGATACCCCGGCATGCCAAGCGCCTAACACCCCAACCAGGATGCCGGCCACAATGGCGGTCAGCAAAATCACTACCTACCGACTCCACCAAAATCAGCGACGGCACCAGCACCCAGAACAAGCATGGCTAAAACGACGACCATCAGTAGCATTTGAATGTGGGTTTTGTTGATTTTGGAGATGGAAAGGGATAAACGAGCAAATGTTGTTTTCATGAGTCACCTTTTCTATGTAGGAATTGTTTCTATGTCTAATCCTACCAGTAGCCAGGCTACAAAGGTGGCCTCAAATTTTAATCAATTAGATTTTGAAATAGCTGCTCTGTTTCGTTAGATGGTTGAATTCCCAATTCCTGCTCGAGGACTTCACGACAAAGTTGATACTGCTTTGCGATCGAAACCCGGTCTTTGAGCATTGAAAATGCGCGCATGCGTAGACGATAGGTTTGCTCCAAAAGAGGGTTGACTTTTAGTATGCGTTCACTAATTTCAAGGCTTTTTAGAGCTTGATTGGTAGAAAGATAGTCATTCGCCAGTTCTGAAAGTGCATTTAAGTAAAATTCTTCCAGGCGAGCGCGTTCCAAAGCTGCCCAATCAGTATCGATATCGGCCAGGTACGGGCCAGCTACCAGGTCTACTGCTTTCTGCAAGCGAGGTATTCGCTCTTTAACCTGTTTGATCAGACTGGCCTCTGTTAATAGCCCTTCGAAAGATTCGCGGTCACAGACATAGTCGATATTTTTATTGAACCGGTAATTATCGCCTTGAAAAATAATTACATCTTGACCCACAGCTCGACGCAATCGATACATATTGGTCTTAAAACGCATTTTTAGGCGCGCTGGAGAAATATCTGGCCAAAAAATTGCTGCTACTTGTTCCTTGGTAACCGGCGGAGAATCTAAAAAGTAAAAGAATAAATCGCGAGTCTCCCGCGTCTGCCAATCAGACAAATTGAGCGGATGCTCGTTGCGGAGGACTTGTGCTGGCCCAAATGTGTGGATATCCAGATGTGGGGAGGAAATCGATACGCGTTGAGAAGTTTGTCTCAGCCGTCGCCGCAATGATGGTAAATTTTGAGAGAATTGTTCTGCCTTATCGAAAAATATTTTTAGATGGGAACTGATCTCTTTTGACTGCAATGTTTCTTTGAGCCAATTGATTGCCTGACTCGCGTTGATGAGGAGAGTACTCGACAGGTCTAGGTCGCAGTTCGCCTGGTCCATGGCTGCAAGCTCGGTCAGGCACTTTTGGCGATCAAATTGTGAGAGGGCGGTCCCGTACCATAATCGGGCAATGCATTCCTCAACAGCATGATTGCCCTGGATGAATAAGTTCAATGCGTTTGAAAAATAACTGGCTGCTTGTTCCGCGCGATTGGTCTCCAACATACAACAACCGATCTCCAAGTCCAGCAAGGCTTTTTGGAATGGTGGAACATTATCAATTTTATTTAATAGTGGCTGCAATAAACTTTCAGCAAGGGTGGGTTGACCTGCCAGGCGAGTTAGTCGCGCTTTTGAGAGGGTTCCAAAAAAGACAAGATAAGTGTAACCAATCTGTGTCGCGATATCGGTCGCCTGTTCGTGATACATACGAGCTTGTTCGAAATCTCGCAAATCGATAAGCAGATCTCCCAAACTGTTAAGAGTTAAGGCTTGGGTGGGTAAATTGCCCGATCGTTCGGCCGCATGCAAAGCATTTTCCAGGGTTTGCAGGGCTTGCTCAAAATTCCCACTCGTATGGTGCAGGACTCCTAAATTGTTGAGTAGCACCGCTTTCCAGTCCAGATTGCCGGTTTCCTCCCAGGCTTTTAAAGCAAGATCAAAATAACGGAGAGCGGCTTGACTATCTCCGCGTGCCAGGTAAACCACGCCGATCTCCATTTCCAGGATGGGAATACTATTAGTTTCCCCAAGAGATTCATTTAGATGGATGGCGCGCTCTAGGCAGGCAAGAGCCTTATCAGTCTTTCCGAGACGAAATAAAGCCTGTCCTTTAACACGGTGTGCTTCTGCAAAGGCATACTGTGCATTATTTTCAGGGTTTCCCGTTGTGAGAAAAATTGCCTCTTCGGCGTCGGATAGGGCTTGTTCAAATCGACCCTGTTGGCGGTATGCGACCGCTCGACGCACCAAGGCAATCGCCAGCTGGTCGGTTAACCCAGAAGCACGGAATTTGGATTCGGCTTGGCTGAGCAGGGAAATTGCCAATGGGGCATCACCCTTGGAAGCATAGACAGCTCCCTGTAAGGAGATAAGTTCTGGGTGTGACTCAATCGTTGAAGCCGGGACACGCTCGAGCCAATTTGAAAGAGAGACAATCCTCCCGCTCAAGATAAAGATCGGTCCGGCACGATCCAGCACACGCGCCAGGCTGTCTTGATCTGCTAAGGTTTCATAAAGGTGTAAGGCTTCCTCCCAGACTCCATTTTGTTCGAAGTAATGTGCGAGCTGGTGTTGGATATGCCAGGCCAGAGTTGGGTTTTCATAATGCAATTGGGCTTGTAAAAAGTGCTGGAAGAGGTGGTGATAACGCATCCAGCGGCCATCGGCACCTAAGGAAACAGTAAACAGGTTGTGGCTTTGTACCTCCGTGAACAGCGTTTGCCAATCGCGCCTTTCTCCTTCTAAGAGCTGATCAAGAACGTCCTGGCAGAGGCTGACATCGAATGTGTCAAAGAGTGAGGTAACGAGAAGGAATTCGCGTATGGATGGATCCTGCTTGTTGAACACCTCGCGTGCAAAAAAATCGGACAGATCGCTGCTAGCTTCGAAAGGACGTACCGGAGGGCGTAATCCGGTTTGAGTGCTGGTCAGATAGATGGCGGATATCCATCCCTCGGTTTCGTTAACCAAAAGCTCTGCATCTTGTCGAGATAATTCTTGATTTGAATTCTGTAAAAAGAATTGTTGGATTTCTTCAGGCGTAAAGGCGACCTCTTCAAAGCTCAATCCCGTTGCTTGATTGCGGGATATGAACAACGGTAGGTCTGGCAGGTCAGGGAGGCTGCGTGATGAAAGGATCAGGTGAACATTTTCACCAGAAAGCTGCATAAAGCGGCTTACTAACTGTCGGATAACAGGAACTGGGTCAATCAAATGATAATCGTCGAGGACGATTGCAAAATGTTCAGAAATTTTGTCCTCGATTTCGTTAGTAATCGCAACCAGCAGTCGTTCCCCATCCTTCTCGAATGAGGTCAGGTTTTCTAATGCTACAAATGATTCCTTCCCAAAGTCTGGAAAGGTATTAGCTATACTGGAGATCAGGTAAGTAAGAAAGCGTTGCGGCTCCTGATCTAAGACATCCAAGGATATCCAACAGATCGGTAACTCGCTATTGGTTGCCAGGTCGATTAGTAAAGTTGTTTTCCCATACCCGGCAGGCGCTGCAACCAGGACCAACTTCTTGTCAAGTTGCTCATAGAGCGAATCGAGCAGGCGTGGGCGCGAAACGACCTCGGAGCGTCGGGTTGGCAGCGTTATTTTTATCTTGCTGACCGGTAAACGTGCCTTGTTGTCCATGCTTTTAATTTTAACCTATGCAAGCTAACTGCATTTGAACCATAATTTTATTGCATCAAATCAGCCGTGGGTAATAGTTGCGGTGGTCTCCTGATAGCGGTCGCCTGCTCAAATGCATAAGCTAAGCGGATGAGCGTGGGTTCCTGCCAAGCACTGGCCATAAAAGTGATCCCAATTGGCAATCCAAAGATATAGCCCGCTGGAACGGTGATACACGGATACCCTGCCACAGCGGGAGAAGACGTGCCGCATCCCTGGTAATGGTCGCCGTTGATCAGGTCAATCAGCCAGGCCGGTCCACCGGAGGGACAAACAATTGCATCCAGCTTGTATTTCTCAAGGACGGCGTCTATTCCTTCCTCCCGTGTCAGACGATGGTTTTTTGCCAGTGCATTCAAATATCCCTTGCTGGTTAAAGGGCCTTTCTTCTGAGCCGCCAGCATCCGCTCCTGACCGAAATAGGGCATGACGTGCTCTTTGTGCGCTTCGTTGAATGCGATTATTTCTTGTAGAGAGTGTACCTGCCCTTCGGAGTTGGCGGTTTTAAGATAGGTATTCAGGTCCGCTTTGAACTCGTAATGCAACACCGCCAGTTCGCTTTTGGTGAATTTCTCTTCGTTGTCGAGATTGGCGGGATCAATGAGTTCAGCTCCGGCTTGTTTCATGAGGCTGAGACAATTCTCTATGATTTTAGTTACCCGCAGATCATCGCCAAAGCAATTGCGGGCAACGCCGATGCGAGCTCCCTTCAGGCCGCCAATCTCCAGGAAGGGGGTGTAATCCGAAAGAGCTTTCCCCCGGCTGAACCGTGTTTCTGGATCGCGTGGGTCGATGCCGGTTAGCGCTCCGAGCAGAATGGCAGCCCCGGTTACTGTACGTGCCATCGGACCGGCCGTGTCCTGGCTGTGGGCAATTGGAATTATCCCGGAGCGGCTGATCAAACCAAGAGTAGGTTTGATTCCGACAATTCCGTTCGTTTGTGCCGGACAGATGATAGAGCCGTCAGTCTCGGTGCCAATTGCTGCCGCGCACAGGTTGGCAGCCGTGGCTGCGCCTGAACCCGAGCTTGACCCGCAGGGACTCCGGTCTATCGCGTAAGGATTCTTGGTCTGTCCCCCACGGCTGGACCACCCGCTGGATGAGTGGGTCGAACGGAAGTTAGCCCATTCCGAAAGGTTGGTTTTGCCCAAGATGATCGCACCAACCTGTCGCAGGCGTTCTACCAAAAAAGCATCCCGAGGGGCGATCGAACCTTCTAAGGCCAGTGATCCGGCGGTTGTGGTCATACGGTCGTGTGTATCGATGTTGTCTTTGATCAGGATTGGGATACCATGTAGCGGCCCGCGCACCTGGCCCTTTTTGCGTTCAACATCCATTGCCCTGGCAATTGAGATCGCGTCCGGATTAAGTTCGATAATTGCGTTCAAGGATGGACCATGTTGGTCTATCCGTTCGATGCGCTCCAGATACATTTGTGTAATATCAACGGCAGTCATCTCACCAGAAGATATTTTATCTTGAAGTTGGGGGATGGTCCTTTCGTCCATAAAGCGCTCCTCGTCTTGATAAGTATAGCGCGTTCTTGCAGAATGCTTTATCGCTAAAGAGTTTCAATCCCAAAAAGCACACAAATTTCTTGCTTCAGATATTTCCGGGATCCTCCCCTCGGAGGATGGGAAGCCAATCCTCCGGTAGGATGCGGGATAACCTTCTGGAGGATGAATAGAAACGGAACCATAGACTCGTGTCGATCAGCCCTGCTTTTGCTAGGATAAAGACAAATAATCGCAGTCACCAATGAATATTTCTATTGATGTGAATTTATTCACTCGGGTGCCCTGGACTCAACTTTCCTTTTTCTCCTCCTTGAGAAAGTACCCGTTCAAGGTACCGTTCATGGATAGATTGCGATTCGCTCCGGACACAATCCGGATGGGGCAGGGAGCTGGCGCTGTGATGAATGCCTCCGTTCCCTGGCATGATCCGGGGGAGAGGTGGCCTCCCCCGGATCATGTTTTGAAGAGCTTATTTGGACGCCAGTTGACTTGGGCAAATATTTGGGTTCATCTCTGAAAAAGGAGGTGGTCGAAAAATAATAGTTACTCGGGTAGTTCTATAAAATCATCGTTAATCCAAGAGGAGTAAAAGAGAAATGACACAGAAACGAGTATTACTTTATATTGGACTGCTGATTATCGCCAGCATGGTGCTGAGTGCCTGCGGTCCACAGGTGACGTCTGCCCCGTCGGCCGAACCGGCTTCCCCAAACGCCCCCGGCGGTGAGGCGCAACCAAGTGCCGAGGCACCGTCCACGGGTCGCGCGCCGGTCATTCGTTTTGCTGTACTTTCAGACATGACTTCGACCAACGTTTGGGCTGAATTCGACGATACTGATGCCAGCTACTGGAACTATGCGGTCCAGGGCAGCTATTGGCCGACCCTGTACAAACTGTCCGATCAGCGTTTTGACTTCATCCCCTATACAGCAGACGGCATGCCCTCAGAGATCACCCAAGAGGGCGATTTCTATGTCGGAACGATAAAGATTTTACCCGGGCTGAAATGGACGGATGGATCCCCGTTAACGGCTGATGATGTTGCTTTTTCAGCCAATACAGCTCTGCAATTCAAACTGGGTTTGAACTGGCAGTCGGCATACAACCCTGATTTCCTGGATCGTGTGGAAGCTGTCGATGCTCAGACAGTCAAGTTCTACTTCACGCAGATGCCCGGTCTGGCTGTCTGGCAATATGGCGCCCTGCAGGGCCCAATCGTCAACAAAGCCTACTGGGAGTCCAAGGTCGCCGATGCTGTGGCGATGCTGCCCGGCGCCGATGTCGATCCCGCCAGCGAAGATTACACCACCAAGCTGGCCGATGCCGTGGATGCTCTGCACAAACTCAGTAATGACGGCGAGCCGGTCTTCGGTCCTTGGAAACTTAACCGCTGGGAAGTGGGTGCATTTGCTGATAATGCTGTTAACCCGGATGATTTCTTGATCGGCACGGTAGTGGAAGAGTTCGCCAACGGCGCCTACAAGGAAACCTACCCCGACGGCACTGATTTCACCGCTTATGGTGATGCCACGGGCGATAAGGTGCTTGAATACAAGACGGGTCCATATTTCGACAGCGCGCTCTACACCCTGTACGATCAGGACGCCGCTGTCTTGGCGCTGCGCAACAATGATGTTGACTTCATCCTGAACCCCAGCGGTCTGTCGCAGGGATTCGTGGCGCAGCTCTCCGGTGATTCCAACATTAAGGTTGTCACCAACAAGCAGAATGGTTTCCGCTACCTGGCTTTCAATCAAAATCGACCGTACTTGGCTAACGTTGCCCTGCACCAGGCGCTGGCCTGCGTGATCGATTCGGACTTCATTACCCAGAAACTGCTCCAGGGTCAGGCTGAGCCTGCTTATACCTTGGTTCCTCCCGGAAATGGCTTCTGGTTCAACAAGGATGTGACAAAATTCTGTGTAGGCGCTGACTCCAAGACTCGCATGGAAAATTCTGTCAAGATTTTGAAGGATGCCGGCTACACCTGGACCAAGGAACCCGCCTGGAACGAAGACCGCGGTGGTTCGGTCGACTACGGCGAAGGCCTGACGATGCCCAATGGTCAACCTTTCCCCGAGATCACGCTGATGGCCCCGTCGGCTGGTTACGACCCGCTGCGCGCGACAACGGCTGTCTACGTCGAGCAGTATGCTCGCTCGCTGGGCATCCCGGTCACGGCTGAGTTGACCAACTTCAACAACATCCTGACAGCGGTCTACGATACGGGTGATTACGACATGTTCATCCTCGGTTGGGGCTTGAGCATCTACCCGGATTACATCTGCACCTTCTTTGACAGTGGTGCTGGAACCGATCCATATGGTTACAAGAGTGACACGCTCAAGTCGCAGTGCGATCAGTTCCTGGGCGAACCCGATCTCAACAAGGCCCAGGCGTTGGCGTTCCAGATCCAGGATACGCTGGCGACTGAGTTGCCGTACATCATTCTGTTCACCAATCCGATCTACGACGCCTACCGCAACGTGGACTACCCCTACACCGACGTACTAGACGGACTTGGCTCCGGCCTGTATGGTTTCCCGACGAATGCTATACCCACCAACCAGTAAATAGCGTTCCGTCCCTTTTCTTCTCCCGAGGGCCTGACCCCTCGGGAGATTTTTTATTAGCGTCCCCTCTTTGGAATGGACATAAACCCTCCTGCGGGTGCATGTTGGTTATTCAAAAATCTGGTACGATTCAATTGATATGAAGGCATTAGCCCGAATTATTGGATTTCTGTTTGCAATTTTTCTGCTGACCGCTTGTGTCGGTCAGACGATTCCATCTACGCCTGTACCAAATCCACTTACACGGCCAAATGACAATGTAGATGTATATACTTCACAAAGTCCCTATAGTCAGATTTTGCGTTTCGACCATTTGAACATCGAATCTGGTCTTTCTCAGAGTGTCGTGCACGTGATCCTGCAAGATCGTCAAGGGTTTATGTGGTTCGGCACTGAAGATGGTTTGAATCGCTATGATGGTTACCACTTCAAAGTTTTCAAGCCCGATCCCGAGGACCCCAATAGCCTGAGCGACCGCTGGATTACGGCCTTGTTCGAAGACAGCCAAGGTTATCTCTGGGTGGGTACCCGTTTGGGAGGGCTCAACCGCTATGATCCTTTAACTGGAAAATTTGCGCATTACCGCCATACCGACAGTGAACCAGCGAGTTTGAGCAATGACCTGGTAGGAGCAATATACGAAGATCATGACGGCAATCTTTGGGTTGGCACTGCCAGTGGTTTGGACCGCTTCGACCGGGATACGGAGCGTTTCTTTCATTTTAACTATGAACCCAAGAATCCCAACAGTCTGGAAGGCAATAACGTTATCTCGATTTTGCAGGATACGTCCGGACGGTTGTGGATTGGTACTTATGATGGAGGTTTGAACCAATTCACCCCCCAAACCGGTCAGTTCAAGCATCTGCCTACAGCGACAGCTGACCCCGTTTATCCTGGATTAAACCGGATTGAGATGATTCGTGAGGATATCGATGGACAGTTATGGCTGGCTACACCCAGTGGACTCTATCGATACAATCCGCAAAGTGGATATTTGCGTCGTTTCCAATATGTGGCCGATGATCCCTTCAGCTTGAACGACAACCGCATCAATTCTGTTTATTTAGACCATTCGGATAACCTGTGGGTCGGGACCAGCCGCGGTTTAAACCTCTACGACCGCAGCAAAAGTCGATTTTTATCATATCGTCACGACCCGGGCATGCGTGATAGCTTAAGTAACGATGCCGTACTCTCAATTTATGAAGATCGCAGCGGCGTCTTATGGGTAGGCACCTACGGCGGTGGCCTGAATCGTCACAACCGTGGGCAGGATAAATTCGAGTATTATCGTAATAATCCCAACAATCTCAACAGCCTGCCGGATAACTCTGTCTACCCGATCATGGTCGACCGGGTTGGCAACATCTGGGTTGGAACTTTTGGCGGCGGTCTGACCAATTTCGATCCGAGCACAGGGCAGTATACGCATTTCGTCAACAGCCCGAGCGATCCTACCAGTCTGAGTGCAAATGAAGTATGGGCTATCTTGCAGGATCGCGGCGGGACTATTTGGGTGGGTACCAGCCAGGGACTTGACCGTCTCGATTCCCTGAATGGCAAATTCATCCACTACCGACATGACCCGGAAGAACCTGGTAGTCTGGCCGATAATGCGGTCTATGTGCTCTTCGAAGACCTGCAGGGCACCATTTGGGTGGGCACCAACGCCGGTCTGGATCGCTTCAACACGAATACCGGTCGGTTTACGCATTTCCGTCATGACCCCTCCAGACCGGAAACGATCAGTGGAAATTCCATATCTGCTATTTACGAAGATCGTCAGGGGCGCTTGTGGGTTGGTACCGTCAGCAGTGGATTGAACCGGCTCGACCCGGACCTTGGAATTTTTACCCACTATCGCAACGATCCAAATGACCCGGGCACTATCAGTCATGACTCGATTATGTCTATCTACCAGGATATGAATGGCATCCTGTGGGTAGCAACCGCTGGAGGCGGACTTAATCGCTACAATCCCGGCTCGGATTCCTTCACTCATTACAATGAGAAGAATGGACTGCCAAACGATGTCGTCTACGGAATTCTGGAAGATGGGAAAGGTTATCTCTGGTTGAGCACTAATTTTGGGCTTTCTCGATTTGATCCGCAAACCAATAGTTTCCGTAATTATGATGATAGTGATGGTTTGCAGAGCAACGAATTCAACCAGTACGCATATGCTAAAGGCCGGGATGGGACATTGTACTTCGGGGGAATTAATGGTCTGACAGCCTTCGATCCTGCCCAAATCGTTGATAGTACGTATGAACCTCCCCTGGTGTTGACTTCCCTGACCCAAAACGGGACCCCCATCGAGCCGGACCGTCCGGTAGGGACAATCAAGGACTTTACCCTGCGTTGGCCGCAAAATAACTTTGAGTTCGAATTTGCGGCGCTGAGTTACGCTGAACCAAATAAGAATCAGTACGCCTACATGCTGGAAGGTTTTGATCAGGACTGGTATTACAGCGGCACTCGGCGTGATGGACGTTACACGCGCCTGCCGGGTGGCACCTATACCCTGCAGCTACGCGGCTCCAATAATGATGGCGTCTGGAGTCAAGCCCCATTGGCAATCAAAGTGACCGTCATTCCGCCGTTCTGGCAGACCTGGTGGTTCCGTGGGAGCATGTTTGTCCTCCTGGTTGGGGTTGTTTTCGGCGGTTACCGGTTGCGTGTACGCAGTATTGAGACCCAAAATCTGGAACTTGAGCGCCAGGTCCGCGAACGCACCGGAGCTTTGGAACGCCGCACGGGCGAAATGGAAGCCCTTTATCACGCCGATGAGATGATGTTACGCTCGGTAACGGTCGAGCGAGTTCTGCAAACCATTGTCAACGTGGCTGTGGATATGCTCGACGCCAACAAGAGTGCTGTTCTGGTCTGGAGTGATAAGTATCATCGCTGGATCGTAAGTTTCAGTCGCAGATTCCGTGAGCAGACGGTTGCCGCTCTGCATTTTGGGGAAGACGAAGGATTGTTCGGTCAGGTTGCTAACAGTAGCCAGGCAATCACCATCCATGATACTTTCAGCGACAATCGTTGGCAGAAACAACGTCCAGACGTGATCGAAGCCTTTCGTTGGGATGGCATCCGGGCTTTTATGCTCTTACCGATCCGCGCAGAGGAAAAGATCGTGGCGCTATTCTTTGTCGGTTTTGTACACCCATCAGTGATTGTAGATGATGTCCAGCGGTTGTTCTACGCACTGGCACAACGAGCTGCGCTCTCAATTGAAAACGCCCAACTCTTCGAGCAGACCAAAGAACTGGCAGTCATGGAAGAGCGTAACCGTCTGGCTCGCGATCTACACGACAGTGCCAAGCAAAAAGCCTTTGCAGCCCTGGCACAATTGGGGACAGCAAACGGTGTGATCGCGAATAATCCTGGCAACGCTAAAAGCCATCTGGATGAGGCCGAGAATCTAGTCTATGAGGTGATCCAGGAGTTGACTTTCCTAATTCAAGAGATGTACCCGTTGGCTCTCATGGAAAAGGGGCTGGCGACCACCTTGCGCGAATACATTTTTGAATGGGAGAATCGCAATGATATCCAGGTCAACCTGTCGATCAGGCATGAACGTCATTTACAATTAGAAAAGGCGCAAGCTCTTTACCGTGTGGTGCAGGAGGCACTGGCGAATGTATCCCGGCACAGCAAAGCCTCAAGCGTGGAAGTAAGCTTGAATTATGAAAATGAGCAGGTCGAACTTTCGATTCTGGATAATGGGTGCGGCTTCGATCTGAATAATAAACCGTCGGGGATGGGATTGAGTTCGATTCGTGAGCGCATCCAGTCTATTGGCGGACAGGCGCGTATCGAAAGTACGCTGGGAGAAGGGACCTGCGTGACGGTCAGCCTCCCGGCTGAAACAGAGTCCTAATCGCGTTGAAAATTTTGGGAGTACGAAAATGATCAATTCAATTACGATAATCATTGTGGACGATCATGAAGTCGTCCGAAATGGGATCCGCTCCTACCTGGAAACCCTGCCTGATTTTAAAGTGGTTGCAGAGGCTGCTTCTGGAGAAGAAGCCCTGGACTTGGTAGCTGAGCTAATCCCCGACGTAGTGTTGATGGACTTGATTATGCCCGGTATGGACGGCGTGGAAACAACCCGTCAGATCAAGAAAATTAGCCCGCGTACCCAAGTAGTAGTCCTGACCTCGTATCATGACGATGTGCATATCTTTCCGGCGCTCAAAGCCGGGGCGATATCTTATATTCTGAAGGATATGAAAATGGAGCGGCTGGTTGATGCCCTCCACAAAGCTGTGCAGGGAGAGGTGACTTTGCACCCTCGCGTGGCGGCGCGCGTGTTGCAGAACATCCGCGGCGAAAACGCCGAAGAGCAACCGTTGTTCACCGAACTGACCGAGCGGGAGTTGGATGTGCTCAAATTGATTGCCAGTGGCATGACCAATAGCCAGATAGCGGAAGAGTTGGTGATCAGCGAGAATACTGTCAAGGGCCACGTTAGCAACATCCTCAGCAAACTCCATCTGGCAGATCGCACCCAGGCAGCGGTTTATGCTTGGGAACGAGGGATTGTGCAGCGTACAAATCCAGGAGAATCGTAATTGCTAAAGACCTGCCACACGGCAGGTCTTCATTCAAATTCATTCAGTTACGATTGGTCCGATTTTCTTCGAGAAGATAAAGCTAAAGCCGGACTTTCTATACCGAAGGTAATCGAACCGGAGACCTGCGCCTCCAAAGGAGAGCAGATGTTAAGCGTCAAACGCCCATTCACCCTGCCGCATAATCGCTTCGGTACTGCCATCTGCTTGGATGCCGTCGATGTCCATTTCGCCGGAGCCGATCATAAAATCGACATGAGCCAGGCTGAGGTTGCCACCTCGGGCCTGGAATTCCTCGTCACTCAGACCTTCACCATCGCTGAGCGTGAAACGGTAGGCGCGTCCCAGCGCCAGGTGGCAGGAAGCGTTTTCATCGATTAAAGGATCGTAGAACAGGTGTCCGCGTCGGGCGATCGGCGAACTGTTAGAGACCAGGGCCACTTCACCCAGGCTGGCTGAGCCCTCGTCAGTTTCGATCAGTTTACGCAGGACTTCCTCGCCCTTGCGGGCGCTGATGTTTACCACGCGTCCCTTTTCGAAAGTCAGGCTGAAATCTTCGATCATTGCTCCGCTGTATGGTAACGGCAGGCTGGCCCGCACAGAACCATCGATTTGTTCCCGATGTGGCAGGCTGAAGACTTCCTCAGTAGGCAGGTTGGCGGTGAAGTCCACACCGTTGCCAGCGGTCATGCGGGCGCTGATCCAGCGGTGGCCTTTTGGCAGACCGACGGTTAGGTCGGTGCCGGGGGCTCTGTAGTGGAGCGCGCTGTACTGCTTGGCTTGCAGGTAGCGGCTGCGGGTCAATAAGTTGCTGATATGTTCTTTCCAGGCCGCGATGGGATCAGGTTGGTCAACGCGCGTGATCTCGAAGATGGCCTGCCAGAGTTTATCCTGGGCTTTGTCGCTGGTCAGGTTGGGGAAGATTTTTACGGCCCAGGCAGGGCTTGGCGCAGCGACGACACACCAATTCATGCTGTTCAGTGAAATTGCCTGGCTGAGAGAATGCATCTGCTGCAGATGGACTTTTTGAGCAACCCCGATCAATTCCGGGTCCTGGTCGCTGAGTAGGTCGGGATTGTTCGAGCGCAGGGTCAGGATAGCATCGCCTTTCCCGGAAAAATCCTCGTAAGCATTTGCCTGCCAGGTGGAATATTCAGTGAAGGAATCGCGCGGGGCATATAAGAAACGATCCCGAAACATGGTTTCATCGCCCCAAAGCACATCTACATAACTGGCGCCGGATTTGTAAGCGGCAGCGGCGATCTGCCGTACCAGCGGAGCGGTATGGAGCTGTGCGCCGCGGGTTGACGGGTTGCCAATCAACAGGCGCTGGCCAGGGCGCAGATTCAAGCCGACTTTAACGATCAATTCAGCATATTTTTCGAGCGATTCGGAAATGTCCATAGGGCGGTTTGCCTCCTGAAGATGATGACCGACGTGCAAGTATAGCACGTTGATAAGCAGTTGGAGATGATCTAATCTGGTTGTCGTGATAAGCGCTTCGGCCCATAGGAGATCAACAGGATGACCGCGATTACACAATTGACGACCGTTAATCCAATCACCGAGCCATGGAAAATTGGTCCGAATGTGTTCAGGAAGATGTGGAATAGTGATACGATCAGCAGGCTGCCCTTGGTGTTGTTATACATCCAGGTGTAGATGAACGATTCGGAAACCAGACCCAGCAGCCAAGGGAGGAAGGGATAGCTGCTCATCGGGTTGCCATTCCAAAAGAACAGGGGCACATGCCATAATCCCCACAGCAGGCCGACGATCAGTGTGGCGACCAGTGCGCTGTAGCGTTCTTG
>Ga0315540_10001198_pt1 | contig 14865 bp, 12 predicted proteins | sample SalMarSW160110MG_FD_203677 | JGI IMG/M metagenome (GOLD analysis project Ga0315540, IMG submission 203677) | Salt marsh sediment microbial communities from the Plum Island Ecosystem LTER, Massachusetts, United States - Salt Marsh Sediment SW1601-10 ... | reverse complement strand
CACCGAACCCCTTGAGGAACTGCTCGAAGGCGGCGCGAACGCGGTCTACGCCTGCGGTCCGGAAGGCATGCTCAAGGCCGTCGCGGATCTCTGTCGCGGCAAGGTGGCCTGCCACATGAGCCTGGAGGCGAGGATGGGGTGCGGGTACGGCGTGTGCCTGGGGTGCGTGGTTCCCGTTCAACGGGACGGGCATCGCGTCTACGAACGGGTCTGCAAGGAAGGTCCCGTCTTCGATGGGGAGGCCGTGCTGTGGACGTAGACCTCTCGGTCGCCATCGGACAGGTCAGGCTCAAGAACCCCGTCATGCTGGCCTCGGGCTGCTGCGGATACGGCATCGACATGGAGCCCTACCTGGACCTCGACCGCGTGGGCGGCGTCTGCCTGAAGGGGTTGTCGGTCGCGGGCAGCGAGGGCAACGCTCCGCCCCGCATCTGGGAAACGCGGGGCGGGATGATCAACGCCATCGGGCTTCAAAATGTGGGCACCAGGGCTTTTCGCGAGGAAAAGGCCCCCGCCCTGAGGCGTTATAACACCGCTTTCGTGGCCAACTTTTACGGGCACAGTGTAGAGGAGTACGTCGAAGCGGCCCGTGCGCTCGACGAGGAACCGGTGCTCGCCGCCCTGGAAATGAACATTTCCTGTCCGAACATACAGGCGGGCGGGATTCAGTTCGGCACAGACCCCGAATCCGTTTTCAGGGTCACCGACGCATGCCGAAAGGTCACGAACAAGCCGCTGTGGGTCAAGCTCAGCCCGAACGCCTCGGACGTGACGGCCACCGCAAAAGCCGCTCAGGACGCCGGAGCCGACGCACTCACCTGCATCAACACCATGCCGGCCATGGCGATCGACGTGGAGAGCCGGACCTTCCGGATCAGCAACAAGGTGGGCGGACTCTCCGGTCCCGCCCTCAAACCCATCGCCGTGCGCATTGTCCACCAGGTCAGCAGGGCCGTCCGGATTCCCGTCGTCGGGATCGGCGGCGTGGCCACGGCGGCCGACGCGCTGGAGTTCATACTGGCCGGCGCGAAGGCGGTGCAGGTGGGCACGGCGCTCTTCAACGACCCGCAGTGCCCTTACGCCATCGTCGAAGGGATCGAAGACTACTGCCGACGGCACGGGTTCGGCGGCGTCGAGTCCGTGGTCGGCCAGGTGAAGGACGCGGGGCCGCTCCCGGGTTGCCACGAATAGAGGACGAACATGACCGAACTGATCATCGCCGCCGACGTCAGCGAGGAAGCGAAACTGGGCCGCCTCATGGTGGCTCTGCAGGACCAGCCCGTGTGGCTCAAGGTGGGCCTGGAGGCGCTGTCGGCCTTCGGCCTGGACCTCGTGCGCCGCATACGCGCCGAAGGGTTCAAGGTCTTCGCGGACGTGAAGTTCCACGACATCCCCAACACCGTCGGCGCCGCCTCGAAGGTGCTGGCGGCCACGGGCGCGAACCTGTTCAACGTGCACTGCTCCGGCGGGAGAGCCATGTGCGAGGCCGCGAGACGGCAGTCAGAGGCATCCGCCGCCGCGCTCGGGCTGCCTCGTCCGAAGGTCATAGGCGTCACCGTTCTCACAAGCCTTGGCCCCGAAGACCTCGCGGCCATTGGGATGACGGGAACACCGGCGGACATGGCGGTTCGCCTGGCGAGGGTGGGACGGGAAGGGGGGCTGGACGGCGTCGTGTGCTCCGTCCATGAGGCGGCGGCGATCAAGGCGGCGTGCGGAGCGGACTTCCTTACGGTCTGCCCGGGCATAAGGCCTGCGGGCTCAGGCGCCCAGGACCAGAAGCGAGTCGCAACGCCGGCCGACGCGGTCCAGGCGGGCGCCGACTACATCGTCGTGGGCCGTCCCGTAACCGGTGCGGACGACCCCGCCGCCGCCTGCCGGACCATCCTCGAGGAACTGGGCCGCTGAAAGCCGCCACCCTCCGCTGCCGGGCAGGAATAAACGGGGGTGCTCTCCGGTTGGATTCGATCTTCAGTGCGCAATGCGATCCAGGCCGGAAAGGACGGGGTAAGAGGATCCGGCCCCGAGGGCTACGGGCGCCGACGGAAAACTTGTCATACGGGAGTATATCGACGTGACCTTGCTGAAAGAACTCAAGACCCGATATTACGTGCCCTCTCCGGAGGACTCCCTGGGCGCCCGCGCCTGGAAGTCCGCCACGCGGCGCAGGGCCCCGGATTTCCCCCGCACGGTTCAGATTCAAACCCAGACCGGATGCAATGCCGCCTGCATCTTCTGCCCGTACCCGGTCACCGTGAACAGCCAGCCCAAGGGGTTCATGAAGAAGGAACTGTTCGAGCGGGTGATCGACGAGATCGCCGACCACGGCGTCCGCCGCATTTCGCCCTACCTCATGAACGAGCCCTTCCTCGATCCCGGAATCATCGAAAAGCTCGGCTACATCAAGAAAAAGATCCCCGATGCCCGGCTCGTGCTCACGTCCAACGGTTCCAGGCTATCGCCGAAGATCGTGGACGACCTCATCGAGGCCGACGTGCTCCACGCCCTCTACATCTCCTTCCAGGGCGTGGAAAAGGAGGGATACGAGGCCACCATGCGGGGAAGCATGGTCTTTGAAAAGACCATGGAGAACGTCCTCCATCTCATAGACAGGTGGAAAGCGGCCGGTGGACGCGACCGGTTCAAGATCGTGGTGACGATGGTCGCGACGAACAAGATCGATCCGGAGAAGGCCGTGGCCTTCTGGAAAGAGCGCGGCGTCGAGAGCAAGTGGACGCCGCTTGAAAACCGCGGAGGGAACATAGCCATAGCCGGGGACCTGGCGCCCCAGGCCAAGCCCATGAAGCGCTTTGCGACCTGTACGCGGCTCTTCAAACAGGCCTACATCATGTTCAACGGCGACATGGTCCTGTGCTGCACCGACTACACCCGCGAGGTCGTCCTGGGCAACATCACCGATTCCTCCATTTCAGCGGTCTGGAACTCCAAAAAGGCCCTCAACATCCGCAGGCTCTATTCCGAAGGCTACATGGACAAGATCCCCCTCTGCCGGACCTGCGAAATCAGCGACACAACGGGTGAAGAAGAGTTCGAGTAAACCGGGTCCCCCGGCATCGCCCCCTGCCTTTCTTGCGGTGCTCTCTCCCAGAAAGCGGTACTGCTGTCCCGCCTTGCCTCGTTCCGGGTATCTCCAGATCCGCCTCGTAACCTTACGGTAACATCCGGAATCACCGTTTCGAGTCACGCGGCTCAAGGACAAGCGCCGGACAGACCTCATCCCCCGGTCCGAGTCATCTGGATTTTCTCTATATTCTTGCACGCCTTTTTCATACGCCCTGCGGCATCTCCCCGCTGGCGCTGATCATTGGCCTGCATCTTGCTCTTCAAGGTCACGTGAATGAGGGCCGGTGAGCACGATGAGCCGAACACACGACGGAGAAGGCTTTCGGAGAGACCCGGTCCGGGAGAGTCGGATATGATTGTTTATGGTCCAGTCCAGTCCAGGCGCCTGGGCATCTCGCTGGGCATCGATAACCTCCGTGAAGCCCGTTGCCCTTACGCATGTTCCCACTGCCGATCGGGCAGAATTCTTGACCTGGACATCGAGCGACAGCACTTCTTCGATCCCGGAGAGATCGTAGGCGCCGTGGGGCGCGCCCTCGAAAATCTCCAGGATGGCGCCGATTCCGTCGACTACCTCACCTTCTACCCCAAGGGGGAGGCCACGCTGGACGTCAATCTTGGAAAGATGATCAGGGCGCTCAAGCGCATGGGCAAGAAAGTCGCGGTTTTTACAAACTGCGCGATCCTATGGAAACCAGGTGTCAGAGAAGACCTGTTCGACGCAGACTGGGTCAGCCTCCAGACGGATACGACCCGCCTGGATACGTGGCTCAAAATCAACAGGCCGCACCCCAGCCTCCACCTGGCACGCATTCTCGAAGGCATGCTCGAATTCTCGAAATCATACGGCGGAGGACTCGTCACGGAGACGTTCCTCTTTAAAGACGTCAACGACGGCCCCGGGCAATCGGAGGAACTGGGGAGGTTCCTCTCGAGGTTGAACCCGGCGAAGGCCTATTTTAATTTTCCAAACCGACCGCCCAGCGAGATCTGGATACGACCTCCGAGCGAACCCGATCTGACGCGAATTTACCAGACGTGGAGCCGGATGCTGGACCAGGTCGAAATTCTCCTGCCGAGCCACGATGGCCCCGACGCGGACGTTGGACGTGCGGAGAAGGCAATCCTCGAGGCGGCCTCTCACCGTCCGCTTTCTGAGGCGGAGCTCAGGAGCATCCTGTCGCGGTCGGGCGGCGACGTCCACATCGTCGATGAGTTGCTGAAAAACGACAGGCTCATCAGGACGGAAGTCGACGGTTCGCCGTTCTATCTCCGCAAGCTCTGGTCCTGAGAGGTCCTCAGGCCATTTCGTGCAAAGCCTGCCTGCTCCCTCCGTCGCTCCGCCGCGTCATAAAAACGGCCGGCGCCAGAAGAAAAACCGCCGACGTCAGTTCGCTTTGCGCCGCGAGCTCTTTCCTGCCGCTCGAGCCTTCCTGGCGGGCTTCTTGGGTGGCTTAAGCGGTGCCTTGAGGGCAATGGCCAGGACCTGAGGAATCTCCCTCGCAAAGTGGAAGGTGAGCCCGTCCTTTGCCTGTTCGGTCAAGTCTTCGAGGTCGTTCTCGTTGCGCTCCGGCAGGATGATCTCGGTGATGCCGGCCCTCTTCGCCGCCAGGACCTTCTCCTTGACGCCTCCCACCGGGAGAACCTTTCCGGTCAGGGTGATCTCGCCCGTCATGGCCACGTCGTCCCTGACGACTTGGTTCGTCAGGAGCGACGTCAAGGATGTCGTCAGGGCAACACCGGCCGAGGGCCCGTCCTTTGGAATCGCGCCCTGCGGTACGTGGACGTGGAGATCCCTCTTGGCGAAATTCGCCTCCTGGATGTGCAGGTCTTTCGCATGAGACCGGATCCAGGACAGGGCCGCCATGGCCGATTCCTTCATGACATCCCCGAGCTGGCCCGTGAGGGTGAGCACGCCGCGCCCCTTCATGGACGTGGATTCGATGAACAGGATGTCGCCACCGACGGGCGTCCAGGCAAGCCCGGTGGCCACGCCCGGCCGGTCGATGCGTTCCCTCGTCTCCAGGAACACCTGCTGGGGGCCGAGGAAGGTGTTGATGTTCCTGGCCGTCACGCCGACCCTCTTCTTGCGCCCTCCGACGCGCTCCTTGGCCACCTTTCGGCAGACGGCGGCCATCTGCCGTTCCAGGTTGCGGACACCGGCCTCGCGCGTGTATTCGGTGATGATGGTCCTGATCGCATCGTCCTTGAACTGCACCTGGGAGCGCTTGAGGCCGTGGTTGCTGAGCACTCTCGGCAGGAGGTGGTCCTTGGCGATGTGGAGCTTCTCCTCTTCCGTGTATCCCGGGAGGCGCAGCACCTCCGTCCGGTCGAGGAGAGGCTGCGAAATGGTGTCTAGAATGTTGGCCGTGGCTATGAACATCACCTTGCTGAGGTCGAAGGGCACTTCGAGATAGTGATCCGAAAAAGAGAAGTTCTGTTCGGGATCAAGGACCTCCAGCAGCGCGGAGGTCGGATCGCCCCGAAAATCCATGCCTACCTTGTCCAGTTCGTCGAGCATGAAGACCGGATTGTGACTGCCGGCCTTGCGAATACCCTGGATGATCCTTCCGGGCAGGGCGCCCACGTAGGTCCGCCGGTGTCCGCGTATTTCCGCTTCGTCGCGGATGCCGCCCAGGCTCATGCGGATGAACTTGCGGCCCAGCGAGCGCGCCACGGACCGTCCCAGGCTGGTCTTGCCCACGCCGGGCGGACCGACCAGCAACAGGATGGGACTTTTAAGGTCTTTCTTGAGCTGTTGAACGGCGAGGTACTCGATGATACGGTCCTTGACCTTGTCCAGACCGTAGTGATCTTCGTCCAGGAATCGTCTTGCCCGCTCGATGTCTAGCCTGTCCTTGGTGGTCTTGCTCCAGGGCAGTTCGATGAGCCAGTCGATATAGGTGCGCGACACGGTGTACTCGGCGGCGGACGGGTGCATCATGGCCAGTCGATCCACCTCTTTGAGGGCTACCTGCTCGACGTCCTTCGGCATCTTCGCCTTCGCGACGCGTTCTTGGAGTTCCTCGATCTCGCGCGTGCGGTCGTCGCCCTCTCCGAGCTCCTTCTGTATGGCCTTCATCTGCTCCTTCAGGAAGTAGTCGCGCTGGGCCTTGTTCATCTTGTCCATGACTTCGGACTGGATCTTCGATCCCAGTTCCACGACTTGGAGCTCCCGGGCAAGGATGCTCATGACCGTTTTGAGGCGCTGGATCACGGCGGTTTCTTCCAGAAGCGCCTGTTTTTCGGCGAGAGGAATATTGAGATTGAACGCGATCGTGTCCACCACGCGGTTGGGATCGTCGTAGCGCTGAAGCGTGGAAATCATCTCCTGGGGGATGGAAGGCACCAGGCTGGCAAGCTTCTCGTACTGGCCGAGGATGTTCTTGAGCAGGGCCTCCACTTCCAGGGCGCTGCCCGGCTGGTCTTCAAGAAAGGACACGCGCGCCTCGAAGAAGGGGTCCGAACTGGTGAACGCCTCGATCTTGACCTTGCCCTGGCCGTGGACGATGACCGACAGGTTGTTCGGCGCGACGCGCATGAGCCGGAGTATTTTAGCGAGGACGCCCACGCGGAAGAGATCGTCTTCCTCCGGTTCCTCCTTGTCGCCGTCTTTCTGTCCCACGATGAGAAGAAAGCCTTCGCCCCGCGTAGCCTGCTCCACCGCTCTGAGCGAGCGATCCCGACCCACGGCAAGCGGTATGACCATTTCGGGAAAAAGAAGCGTGTTTCTCAGCGGCAGAACGGGTAATATGGGATTTTCTTTCAATTTTTTCTCCAGGTCCTGTTCACCTGAGGTCGTCATTTCGGTTCTCCCTTGTTCGATTCCGGCTGCAATCCGGGCTGCCGGCCGTTACGGGCCTGAAAGCGGGATGATCGCATGCGCCGTAGCGCCTCTCGGTTCCATTCTACCTTGCCCGTTTCCAATTCTCATCCACCAACGCTCCGGTGTCGTTTCCTCCCCCGATGATTCCCGGTCGGACTCACGCCGACCGCCGGGGGGAAGACGCACGGAAAAGCCGGAGGGGGCGAGCCGCTCATCCTCATCGGAGGCGGGATTTAGGCCACCCGCGACCGGCTGTCGGAGGATCGGCCCGCATTCCGGGACTCTGCCAGCGAAAATGGGCATGTTTTCAATGCGCCCTGCACCATAGCTTACCCATAACGCCCGAGACATGGCAAGCCTTTCATTGTCGTCACGGACTTCGCGGGAGAACCCGAAAAGGCGCGCTTCACGCGCCTCGCACGACCGCTGTGTCGCGCCATGAGCTCTTTACATAATAAGGTGCGTATGATATGCTCTTTCCTTTGAGATAGATAGGAGAAACGTTAAGATGGAAAAACAGAAGAAGAAGACCCTCATCGAGCAGTACAAAAAGCATCCTGCCGATACGGGTTCTCCGGAAGTGCAGATCGCCCTTCTTTCCGACAGGATCAACTCCCTTACGGAGCACCTGAAACTCCACAGGAAGGACTTCAGCACGCGCAGGGGACTTCTGATGCTGGTTGGTCAACGCCGCCGCCTGCTTAATTACCTCAAGGACCGCGACATCGAGCGGTACCGCGAGTTGATTGGTCGTCTGGGTCTGCGGAAGTAAAATCCTGCACATCCCGTCCCCCCCGATCCAATGAAGGACGAAGTGTGTGTTGCGTAGGGGTGCATTGATGTACCGCGAAGAAGTCGTAGAAGTAGAAATCGGGGGCAGGCCCCTGAGGTTCTCCACTGGCAAGGTGGCCAAACAGGCCCACGGTGCCATGTGGGTCCGTTACGGGGACTCGGTCGTCCTGGTGACGGCAGGCATGGATAAACACGGACGGGAAGGGCTGGATTTCCTCCCCTTCACGGTGGACTACCGCGAATATACTTACGCCGTAGGGCGGATGCCCGGCGGCTTTTTCAAGCGCGAGGGCAAGCCCACCGACCCGGAGGTGCTGGTTTCCAGGATGATTGACCGTCCGCTGAGGCCGCTCTTCCCGGAAGGCTACCACCACGAGACACAGGTCATCGCCATGGTGCTTTCTGCGGATTACGAGAACACCACCGACATCATGGCCATCAACGGGGCGTCTTTCGCCCTGTATTGTTCTGAGATTCCGTTTACCCGCCCCGTGGGAGCGGTCCGCGTGGGCCTGATCAACGGGGAGTACGTCGTCAACCCGTCCATGAAGGCGCTGGACGAGAGCGACCTCAACCTCATCGTCGCCGGCACCAGAGAAGCCATCACCATGGTAGAGGCCGGCGCCAGTGAGCTTTCCGAAGAGCAGATGATCGAGGCGCTCAAGATCGCCCACGAGCAGATTCGGCTTATCGTAGCGGCCCAGGAGGAGTTGGCGCAGCGTCTGAATAAACAGAAGATGCAGGTCCCGACTGAGCCCTACGACCCGGCTCATTATGCCGAGGTGGAGGCTAAGGTCGCCCAGCCCCTGCGCGAAGCCATGGCGGTGAAGGGCAAACTCGAGATGTACGCCGCCCTCGACAAGGTACCGGAGGATCTCCTGGCGACCTATGCCGATGACGACGAGGCGAGGAAAGCCGAGGCGAGTCGGATATGCCACGACATACTCGTGAAGACCTTCCGCACCATTCTCATCCAGGAAGGCCGCCGCGTAGACGGCAGGCTGCTCGATGAAATAAGGCCCGTCTGGGCCGAGGTCGGCGTCCTTCCGAGGACCCACGGATCCGCCCTCTTCACCAGGGGCGAAACCATGGCCCTGGCAAACTGCACACTGGGAACCGCCTCGGATACCCAACGCCTCTCCGGCCTTCTCGAAGGGCAGACGAAGCACTTCATCCTTCACTATAATTTCCCGCCCTTCAGCGTTGGCGAGGTAAAATTCTTGAGGGGCCCCGGCCGAAGGGAAATCGGCCACGGGGCGCTTGCGGAGCGCGCGCTGCTTCCCGTCGTGCCGGACGCGGCGGGCTTCCCTTACACCATCCGCGTCGTTTCGGATATCCTCGAGTCCAACGGGTCCTCCTCCCAGGCCACCATATGCGGTGCGACCCTAGCCCTGATGGACGCGGGCGTGCCCATCAAGGCGCCGGTTGCCGGCGTGGCCATGGGCCTGATCATGGACGGAGACCGTTACGTCATCCTCAGCGACATCGCGGGCCTCGAGGACCACTACGGCGACATGGATTTCAAAGTGGCCGGGACGACCAAGGGGATCACGGCCCTTCAGATGGACATCAAAATCGACGGCGTGTCGTTCGAGATCATGACCGAAGCGCTGGCGCAGGCTCACAAGGGACGGATGTACCTTCTCGACGTCATGTCGAAGGTCCTTTCCGAGCCCAGAGCCGAAATCTCGCCCCTGGCGCCGAGGATCTACAGCCTCACCATCCCGAAGTCCAAAATCGGCGAACTCATCGGTCCCGGCGGAAAGAACGTGAGGGCCATCCAGGAGAACACGGGCGTCGAGATCAACATCGAGGAGGACGGCACGGTCACGGTAGCTTCGTCAAACGGCGACGCTGCCCAGAAAGCCATCGAGATGATCCGGGCGCAGATGGAAGAGCCCGAGCCGGGCAAGATTTACAAGGGCGTCGTCAAGCGGGTTGAGCCCTACGGCGCCTTCATCGAGATCCTCCCAGGAACCGACGGCCTCCTGCACGTTTCCGAGATCGACTGGAAGCGCGTCGAACGGGTCGAGGACTACATGAACATCGGCGACGAGGTTGACGTCAAACTCATCGATTTCGAGCGTGGTGGCAAACTACGTCTCAGCCGCAAGATTCTCCTGCCCAAGCCCGAAGGTTACGTGGAGAATACGCGTCCGCCACGCGATCGCGATCGCGATCGCGGCCGGGACTCCCGCACCGGTCGCGGCGACAGGGACCGAAGGCCCCCGCGCAGGGACTGAGCTTCGCCTGCAGCGCCACGAAACTAATTCAAAGGGCGAGGGAATCCTCGCCCTTTTCATATTTCCGCAAGTCGGTCCACAAGGCCTTCCATTGATCGTACGGAGAACCTCCAACAGCCGTCATTAAGGGAGGCGTCTCATCACGCGACATGTCCCGGCTTGAAGTGCCAGGATATCTGAGAGCTATCCACGCGACTTCGCGATTTATGCGACTCGATGTCCGTGTCGTTCCCGGCCCCATGTACCGCCCTTGAAGCTTACTGCTGTTCGCCAGCGGTCTTTTCCTCGCCGAAGGGCACCAGAACATACGCCTGCCCCGACAAGCCGGGAATCCACTGCCACTGCCTTACGCATCGGACGGCCGCTCCCGCTAATCCTTGGCCCCGTGGCATTTCGCGGACAACGCGGATCGATCCCGCCGTGCCATCTTCCGTGACGTCGACCTGCAGAAGGACCATACCGGTCGGGTAGGGCCCCGCACCCTCCCCCGGTTTCACCACCTCCGTCCTACGCACCAGGACGGGCGTGATCGGGGCCTTGGGCGTCTTGTCGGGGTCGAACTTGAGCGTCACCCTCCAACCGCTGGCCGCGTCGCCGCCGTTTTGCCGGGCCGGAGTCCACACCCACTGACGCACGGCTTCCACGGCCGACGAGGCAAACCCGAGGCCCGGCGGGTCCTCCTTCAGGACGTCCACCTCCGTGACCGCACCGTACTTATCGATGGCCACGCCCAGTTGAACCAGGCCCTTGGCCCTCTGTGCGTAGGCTTCTTCGGGATATACCGGCTGGGGTGTGAAGAGTGGACTCGGATTGACGTACCGCCGGGCAATCAGGCCTGTGCAGCCTGCCGATAAGAGAATGAGTAATGCTGGTATCGCAAGACTGCCTCTGGCTATGCTGGCCATTTTGCATGCCTCCTCTCCTTTCCAATGCGCATCCGCCTTCTGAAAGTCAATTTATGTCATCGGATGTGCGATTCAAGGACGGGGAGCGCGCCCGTCTCACGCATGCAACCATGGACCTGCAGGCGGCCTTTCCGGGCCCGCCACCGCGGCTCGCTCCTGGGGCGAAGCCGACATGGCCGTGCTTACGTGGTAAGCTGTCTCTCAGGAGATGGAAATGGAGACGGAGACGGAGCAGGTTCTGCCGCACGTCGGAGTCCGTGTCGATGCCGATAACGTTCGAATCGGATGGGTCTCTGCGCTGGTGCACAGCGTCGGCCCGTCGCCCGACGAACTCGTGGACGCCGTCCGCGAGGCGGCGGCAAGAGCCTCTTCATCCATGGAGGACCCCGCCGTGGACGCCCGGAAAGGAGCCGTCAGGCGCATGCTGCGTTTCGGCGGCTACAAGCCTTCGGGACGCGCAAAACCGGCGAGCGAGTACCTCCTCAACGCGGCCCTGAAAGACGCCTTTCCCCTGATCAACAACCTCGTGGACATCAACAACCTGGTCTCCCTGGAATTCATGCTCCCCATGTCCCTCATCGATCTGGATCTCGCGGGCACATCCAGCTTCGTAGTCAGGAAGGGCCGGGAGGACGAAGCCTACGTTTTCAACCCCTCCGGCCAGATCCTTGCCCTGGCCGATCTTCTTCTCACGGCCTCGCTACCGGGGGACTCGCCCTGCGCGAGTCCCGTGAAGGACTCGCAGGCCACGAAGGTGCATGCGGGCAGCAGGCGCCTGGCCGGCATCGTATACGCACCGGCCGAACTCGCCGACGAGGCGGCCGCGGCCGCCGGGCGCATGGCCGACCTCCTCTCCCGTTTCGGCGCGGTTCAGACCGCGCACGGAGTCCGGTGAAAATTGCCGTTGCCCGATTTGGCGGGGATTTTGCTTGACTCCCCCCCGTCCTGACTTTAAACTTTTTCCATAGAGGGAGTTAGGGCATGAAGCACACGGTGCTGGTTATAGACGACAACCCGGACCTCCTGGATATCGTGGACGCGATTCTGTCGGACGCGGGTTTTGTCGTGGCCAAGGCCTTATCCGGAGAAGACGGGCTGACCGTTGCGAGGACCCTGCGCCCCCACCTCATTCTCCTGGACCTGAACATGCCCAGGATGGACGGGTGGGAAGTGCTGAAACTTCTCAAGGCCGACCAGGGCACAAGGGATATTCCCGTCGCCATCTTCTCGGTCCGCACGGACCTCAAGGACAAGATTTTCGGCCTCCAGCGAGGCGCCGTGGACTACATACCCAAACCCTTCCAGTACGATCGGCTCGCCGAGCGCGTCGAACGTATCCTGGCGAACGCCTGACCGAAGGCCTCCACCCCATTTGTATGCCGGATCGGAAAGCAGCGCGAAGATGCGCCTTACCCGTTCTCTCAGCGTCCCTCGCCTGCGCTGACCTTGAGGTGCACCATCAACACCACCAGCCCCATGAGGCCGTCGGTAACGCCCGAGAAAGGCACGATCCAGGGCACCCCGCCCAGCACCGTCGCGGTGAGCAGAAAAATCACGGCCATGGCCTTGGCGGTCACCAGGAATGCGATGCCCTTGTACAGGTAGAATTCGATCAGATAGCCGGCCGCCAGGACAAGGTGGAAGATGCCGGCCTGGCATGCAAAGAACAGGGGAGATGCGCCGCCCCAGCCCCCGAAATGAATGGCGAACTCGGGTACGACCATAAGGAGGCCCCCCACGACGGCGCTGTGAAGGGCCACCAGCACCACGAGCAACCGTTCCAGCTTGAGCATGATCCCCCCACGTAGAAACGGTCGGGCATGGGAGTACTGCGGCCTCCCAGACGGGAATCCCCGCCGTTCAGCCGCCCGGCCCCGTCAGATCGTTTCGCTTCCACCACAGGTCGGGAACGTCGGGCGACGGCTTGGGAATCGGGGGTGCACCCAGTCGCTCCAGTTCCTGGACGACGGCGGAAAGGACATCCGGTACGGCGGCTTCCACCGCCGGTGACAGACCTGCCCCCGGCTCCACCTGGGACGGAATAACGCCGACAAGCAGGACTTCTTCGGGACCGCCGCCGGAAAACTCCAACGTCAGCAGCGCCTCCTTCAGACCGGGCTCGTGAGGATTGAGGCGGGGCAGGGGTGCGTATTTGAGCACTGCTTCGCGCCTGTACTGGCGCAGTTCTCCCGCCTGTCCCTCGGCATCCACCGTATCCACGACGATGAGGGCATCCTTGTCCGCGATGTAGGGCGTCAGATCGAGACCGGGGGTGCCGGCATCGAACACCGACACCCCCTTCGGAAATTCATAGGCCGCTTCAAGGTGCTTGATGATTGCAGGACCGAGGGCGTCGTCCCCCATGAGCACATTGCCCACGCCGAGGACGACGACCCTCCGGTCCCTCTCCCCGCCTCCATCCACCGCGGGCACTACAGAACCCGTACCTTGGACAGTTCCTTGCCCTCCACGTCGACGGTGTGGATGGCGCACGCAAGGCACGGATCGAAGGAATGCACTGTACGGAGGACCTCCAGCGGACGTTTCGCGTCCGCAATCGGGTTGCCCACGAGCGACGCTTCGTAGGGCCCCTTCTGTCCCTTGTCGTCGCGTGGCCCGGCATTCCAGGTCGAAGGCACGACGGCCTGGTAGTTCTCGATCTTGCCGTCCTTGATGATCACCCAGTGCGAGAGCGTTCCCCGGGGCGCTTCGTGGAAACCGAATCCGCGCTGCTCACCCTTGGGGAAGGTAGGCGGATTGAAGATGGCCGTGTCGCCCTTCCCGATGTTTTCGGCGAGGAGTTGCCAGTGCTGCAGGGCCAGCTCCGATATGACCGAGGCGCGCACCGCCCTGGCGAGATGACGGCCCAGAGTTCCGTGGAGGATGGCGGGACTGAGCTTGGCTCCGGCCACCGATCCCGCGGTCTTGAGGGCGTAGTCGGCCCAGCGCTTGGTGGGCTCGTCTCCCGTTGCGTAAGCGACGAGAACCTGTGCGAGCGGTCCCACCTGCATGGGGTGCCCCTGGAACCTGGGAGCCTTGACCCACGAGTACTTCTTGGAGGGGTCGAACGGGGTATAGCCGGGATCGGTGCTCTCCTCCCAGGGATGCTTCGTCCAGTCGCCGTCGTACCAGGACCTGGTGATGCACTCGGCCACGTTGTCCCGGAAGTAGGGATCCTGGAAGCTGTTGATGGGTTTGGCCGTCGCAAGGTTCTTGTTGAAGATCGTTCCGCCGGGCATGTCGAATTTGGTGCCCTTGGTGTCGAGCGGCATGTCGGGCACCGCAAGGTAGTTCGTGACCCCCGCGCCGTACTTGAGCCAGTCGGCGTACATGGCCCCGATGGCACACACGTCCACGAGGTAGACCTGCTGCACGAAGCCGGCGACCTGGTCCAGGAGGTCCTTCGCCATGAAGAGCTTGCTCATATTGAGTGTGGACTCGTTGTCCAGGTTGATGGCGTTGGCGACGCCGCCCACCGCGAGATTCTGGATGTTGGGCGTTTTTCCGCCCAGGATCGCCACCACCTGGAGGGCCTTCCGCTGGTATTCCAGCGCCTGCAGATAGTGTGACACGGCAAGGAGGTTGACCTCGGGTGAGAGCTTCATGGCCGGATGGCCCCAGTAGCCGTTCGTGAAAATGCCGAGCTGGCCGCGGCTCACGAAGTCGTTCAGCTTTTCCTTGACGGCCTGCATCTGCCTCCTGCCGTTGTCCGGCCAGGGGGAAATGCTCTCTGCTATGCCGGCCGCCTTGGCCGGGTCCGCCTTCAGCGCCGAGGTCACGTCCACCCAGTCCAGGGCGGACAGCTGGTAGAAGTGCACGATGTGGTCATGGAGGGCGTGGGCGGCGAGGATCATGTTTCGGATGTACTGGGCGTTGATGGGAATTTCGAGGTCGAGTGCGTTTTCCACGGCCCGGACCGACGCGATGGCGTGGACGGTCGTGCAGACGCCACAGAACCTCTGCGTGAAAAACCATGCGTCCCGGGGATCGCGTCCCTTGAGGATGATCTCAATGCCCC
>Ga0315540_10001196_pt1 | contig 14870 bp, 12 predicted proteins | sample SalMarSW160110MG_FD_203677 | JGI IMG/M metagenome (GOLD analysis project Ga0315540, IMG submission 203677) | Salt marsh sediment microbial communities from the Plum Island Ecosystem LTER, Massachusetts, United States - Salt Marsh Sediment SW1601-10 ... | reverse complement strand
CTGGGGCAGCGCCTTCTCCTTCGCCAGCGCCAAGCTCAAGGAGAACCGGGGCGCCTCCCGGGTGCAGAATGTAGTAGTGGCCTTCGGAGCCGAGATGCCCATCACCGCGACCGCCGAGCGGATCAAGCAGTGCGTGTTCGAGCTTTCGGTCAGCTCATGGCAGACCCACGTCCGGACCCTTCCCAGCCTGCCGGAGGCCTGGCTCGCAGCGGCCCGCCGACGGCTCGGCCAGCTGTGCGTGGTGGACTCCTCGGGCACCGCCCTGAGCAACCGCCGTTTCATGGCCGCAGTCTTCCTGTTCGCCCGCCGGGTCCACCGGTTGGGGGTGGAGAGCAACGTCGGGGTTCTGATGCCTGCCAGCAGCGCCGGGGCCATCGCCAACATGGCGGTGCTCCTGGCCGGCAAGACGGCGGTCAACCTCAACTACACCGCCAGCCCCAAGGCCTTGCGCGCGGGCATCCAACGAGCAGGCATCCGCAATGTCATCACCGCCCGGCGGTTCTTGAAGAAGCTGGAAGGCAGGGGGCTGGATCTGAGCGAGGTGCTGGAGGGCACGGACATCCATCAGATGGAAGACATCAGGGCGGGCATCGGCAAGGCCGAGGGTCTGCTGGCGTTGGCGGCGGCAAGCATCCTGCCCGCAGGCTGGGCCATGTCCCTCTTCGGACGTCGAGCCGAGCCCGGGGATACCGCCGCTATTCTGTTTTCGAGCGGCAGCGAGGGTACACCCAAGGGCATCGAGCTGACCCATCGCAACATCATGGCCAACGTCCGCCAGACCTCCGACGTGCTCAACACGGCGGCCGACGACGTGGTCCTGTCCAACCTGCCCCTTTTCCACGCCTTCGGGCTGACGGCAACCACCTTCCTGCCCCTTTTGGAAGGCATCCCCATGGTGTGCCATCCCGACCCGACCGATACTCTGGGCTGCGCCAAGGCCATCGCGCAGCACCGCGCCACCTTCCTGTGCAGCACATCCACTTTTCTACGGCTCTACTGCCGCAACAAGCGCATCCATCGCCTGATGCTGGATTCCCTTCGGATCGTGGTGGCGGGCGCCGAGCGGCTGAGTCCGGACGTGCGCGAGGCCTTCGCCCTCGAGTTCCAGAAGCCCATCTACGAGGGCTACGGCGCCACGGAGACGACGCCGGTGGCGAGCTGCAATCTGCCCGACAGCCTGAGCACCGACGATTGGCGGGTCCAAATCGGCAACAAGCCGGGCACGGTCGGCATGCCTTTGCCGGGAACCAGCTTCCGCATCGTCGACCCCGTGAGCCTGCAGCCCCTGCCGACCGGTGAGGAGGGTCTGATCCTGATCGGCGGCGTGCAGGTGATGAAAGGCTATCTCGCGGATCCGGAAAAGACCGCCGAGGTCATCGTCGAGCTCGACGGACAGCGCTGGTACAAAACCGGCGACAAGGGTCGGCAGGACGAGGACGGCTTCCTGACCATCGTCGACCGCTACAGCCGCTTCGCCAAGCTCGGCGGCGAGATGATCAGCCTGACACAGGTGGAGGAGCAGGTCCGGCAGGTGCTCGCCGAGCCTGAGCTGGAGCTGGTGGCCGTCAATCTTCCCGATCCCAAGAAGGGCGAGCGCATCGTCCTGCTCGTCGCATCCGACCTGGACCCTCTCGGTCTGCGCAAGGCGTTGATCGATGCCGGTCTGAATCCACTCACTATCCCCGCGGAGATTCGCCCTGTGGAGCAGGTGCCCAAGCTGGGTAGCGGCAAGACGGATTTCTCCGGAGCGAAGAAGCTGGCACTTGCTGCCTAACGATCATGGGGCGAGTCGAGCCACCCCGGAGATATGAAAGGTCGCCTCGCCCCTGATCGTTCCCTCACCCCGGCCCTCTCCCATAAAGGGAGAGGGGGCGAACGTGCTTCGCGAATTTCACCGTAAGGAGTCCCTATGGTTACCCCGAGTCGTGTCTTTGCCGTCCTGTTACTGGTGCTGATCGTGGCGGTCGCCGCCTGGTCAAAGCTTCGCTTTCTCGACGAGGACAGCTTCAAGCCACAGCGTATCCGGATCGAGGACTTTCCCGCCTTTCAGAAGCAAGAACCGGTCGCACGTTATCCAGCTAGCGAGTCGTGACGGCCGAGCTGCCGTGCGTTATGCGGCTCGTCGTCGTCACGGCCACAGCTAGAAGCCGTAGCCGCCCCCGGAAGAGCCGGGAATGTACACATAAGTAGGCGGGAAACGGGTGCCCGGGAGCTTGATTGCATTGCTCTCGAAGAAGCTCCCGAGCGAGACCTTCTTGCCGGCGGGGAAATCCCCCACCTTGATCTCGTTGGCGGTGACCAGGTAAGTGCCCTTGCCCGGGGGCATCTGAAAATAGACCCGGCAAGGATTGGATTGACAGGTGCCTGTGTCGCCGGGAGCCAGGTCGATCTCGCCCCAGTCGGTGACATGCCTGCCGGTGCTCGCGCAAGCCGCCAGGAAGGAAGCCGCACCTGCCAGCGCCCAACGGGCGCTCGACCCTCGCTTCAACATCGCCCGACTCCAAAGATCACAAAGAGAAAGGGGCCGCAAGTGCGACCCCGATGAGCCGCTCGTAGCGACCCGGAAATCATCGCCCCCGGCTTCACCGGGGGCTCGTCATCGAAATGCGCTTCTCCAGGAAGCAACCCTTAAGAAGTCCGTACCGCCCCGAGGTTCCAGACCTCTGGGGAGTAGTAGAGGCGCTGGAGCAACAGCTCGCGCTGCAGCTCCATTTCCCTCGGCAGGTGATCGCCGAACCGGGTGAAGAGCTCCTCCTGATCGTTGGCCTCCTTGCGTGCGATCTCGCGGTTGATATTCATGATCTCGTAGTAGGCATCCTTACTGAAGTCCAGGCCTTCCCAGTCCAGGGCCTCGTAAGGCGGCACCCAGCCGAGCGGGCTCTCGATGGCTCCGGCACCGCCATGGCAACGCTCCACGATCCACTCGAGCGCCCGCATGTTCTCGCCGAAGCCAGGCCAGATGAACTTGCCGTTCTCGTCCTTGCGGAACCAGTTGACGCGGAAGATACGCGGCGGCGTTGCCACCCGCGAGCGCCCGATGCGCAGCCAGTGCTTCCAGTACTCGGCCATGTTGTAACCGCAGAAGGGCAGCATGGCCATGGGGTCGCGGCGCATGGCTTCCTGGCCGATAGCGGCAGCCGTGGCCTCCGAGCCCATGGTGGCAGCCATGTACACCCCGTGCTCCCAGTTGTAGGCCTGATAGACTAGGGGGAAGTTGTGGCTCACCCGTCCGCCGAAGATGAAGGCGCTGATGGGCACGCCAGCGGGATCCTCCCAGGCCGGATCGATGGAGGGACACTGGCCAGCTGGCGCGGTGAACCGTGAGTTGGGATGGGCGGCCGCCCTGCCGCAGCCCGGATCCCAGTCGTTGCCCTGCCAGTCGATGGCGTGGGCCGGCGGCTCGCCGTCCATCCCCTCCCACCAGATGTCCCCGTCGTCCGTAAGGGCGGTGTTGGTGAAGATGCAGTTCTCCTTCATGGAGTCCATGGCGTTGGGATTGGACTTGTAGTTGGTTCCCGGTGCCACCCCGAAGAAGCCGTACTCGGGGTTGATGGCGTAGAACCTGCCGTCTTCCTTGGGCTTGATCCAGGCGATGTCGTCGCCGATGGTGGTCACCTTCCAGCCAGACATGGTCTTGGGCGGGATCAGCATGGCGAGGTTGGTCTTGCCGCAGGCACTTGGAAAGGCCGCCGACACGTAGCTCTTTCGACCCTCGGGGGACTCGATCCCCAGAATGAGCATGTGCTCGGCGAGCCAGCCGTCGTCGCGGGCCATGACCGAAGCGATGCGCAGGGCCAGACACTTCTTGCCCAGCAGGGCATTGCCGCCATAGCCGCTGCCGTAGGACCAGATCTCGCGGGTCTCGGGGAAATGGGTGATGTACTTGTCGTCGATGCTCGGGGCGCAGGGCCAAACGCTGTCCTGCTCGCCCGGCTCCAGCGGCGCGCCCACGGAGTGCATGCAGGGCACGAATTCGCCGTCGGGACCCAGCACGTCCAGGGCGGCCTGTCCCATGCGGGTCATGATGCGCTGATTGGTCACCACGTAAGCCGAGTCCGTGATCTCGATGCCGATGTGGGCGATATCGGAGCCGAGCGGACCCATGCTGAAGGGGATGATGTACATGGTCCGCCCATGCATGCATCCTTTGAACTTTTCGTTCAGCGCGGCGCGCATCTCCGCCGGATCCATCCAGTTGTTCGTGGGACCTGCGTCTTCCTCTTTTTCGGAGCAGATGAAGGTGCGGTTCTCTACGCGCGCCACGTCGCTGGGGTGGGAGCGGGCCAGGAAGCAGTTCGGTCGCTTCTCCGGGCTCAGGCGGGTGTAGACGCCGGCCTCGACCAGCTCGTTGCACAGCCTGTCGTACTCTTCCTGGGAGCCCTCGCACCAGTAGATGCGTTCCGGCTCGCAGAGCGTGGCCATCTCGTCGACCCAGGCAAGCAGTTTCTGGTTCTTGGTGCGGGAGGCACCGTCGTGAGTTACTGTCATTTTCAGCTTCTCCTCCAAGTTTCGGAAGGGCCTAGTCAGTTTCGTCCGCGGGAATCCAGGAGTCTTGGAACAGCGGATCGGGGGGCGGGCATTCGGCGATCCCCCAAATGCCCATATGGTTTGCGCTCGACTTCCGCACAAGGACGATATGGTGCACGAAGTCGACCTCCGCGAGAAAGTTTTTCTAGACTGTGGGCCGGCCTTGGAGTTGCTCGATCCAAAGTCAGCGCAGAGCGTAACGGCCATCCGGTCACCGTTCTCACATGTTGCGCTCGTCGTTGAAAATTCCGCGTTCGCCGTTGTAATCTAGCAGCTCCTCCTTGGCTGAGGCGGTCTGTCCCTGGGCGGCGTCCGCAGAAAGTGCGTCTTACCCTCCAGTCCCCCTTAAATCTTTCAACAATAAACTCAATAGGTTAGCGTTGGAGAACCACCAATGGCGTTAGATCTGAGCAAATATGGCATCCAAGATGTCAAGGAAATTATCCACAACCCTTCGTACGAATTCCTGCACGAGGAAGAGCTGAGGCCAGAGCTGGAGGGATATGAGCGCGGCCAGCTCACCGAGTCCGGCGCCGTCAACGTGATGACGGGCGTATTCACCGGTCGCTCCCCGAAAGACAAGTTCATCGTGATGGACGACGTGTCCCGAGATACCATATGGTGGACATCGGAGGGTGCCCCGAACGACAACAAGCCCCTTTCTCCGGAGGCATGGGCCGACCTGAAGGCGCTCACGGCCAAGCAGTTGTCGGGGAAGCGCCTGTTCGTGATGGACACTTTCTGTGGCGCCAACGTTGATACACGCCTGAAGGTGCGGTTCATCGTCGAGGTGGCCTGGCAGGCACATTTCGTCAAAAACATGTTCATTCGGCCCACCGACGAGGAGCTGGCCAACTATGGCGAGCCCGACTTCGTGGTGTTGAACGGTTCCAAGACTTCGGATATGGATTGGAAGGCGCACGGCCTCAACTCGGACGTCTACACCGTTTTCAACCTCACCGAGAAGATGCAGGTCATCGGCGGAAGCTGGTATGGCGGCGAGATGAAGAAAGGGATCTTCGCCATGATGAACTATTTCCTGCCGCTGAGTGGCGTCGCCGCCATGCACTGCTCGGCCAACGTGGGCAAGGCCGGCGACACTGCCATCTTCTTCGGGCTATCTGGAACCGGTAAGACGACCCTGTCGACCGATCCCAAGCGGGCACTCATCGGCGACGATGAGCACGGCTGGGACGATGAGGGGGTGTTCAACTTCGAGGGTGGCTGCTACGCCAAGACCATCCGCCTGAGCAAGGAGGCCGAGCCGGACATCTATAAGGCCATCAAGCAATTCGCGCTGCTGGAGAACGTCACTGTCGATCCGAGCGGCAAGATCGACTACGATGACGCGTCGACGACCGAAAACACCCGGGTATCCTATCCGATCCACCACATCGAAAATATCGTCCAGGGGGTATCCAAGGCGGGTCCAGCGAAGACCGTGATCTTCCTCGCCGCCGATGCCTTCGGGGTGCTGCCGCCGGTGTCGAAGCTGACGCCCGATCAGACTGAGTACCACTTCCTGTCCGGTTTTACGGCAAAGCTCGCGGGCACCGAGCGTGGCGTCACCGAGCCGCAGCCGACTTTCTCGGCCTGCTTCGGCAAGGCGTTCCTCAGCCTGCACCCGACCAAGTATGCAGAAGAGCTGATCAAGCGCATGAAGCCCGCCGGTGCCAAGGCCTATCTGGTCAATACCGGATGGAACGGGACCGGAAAACGGATCAGCATCCAGGACACCCGCGGCATCATCGATGCCATTCTGGACGGGTCGATCGAGAAGGCCGAGACCAAGACGATCCCCATCTTCAATCTGGAAGTCCCCACGGCCCTGCCTGGTGTCGACAGCGGTATCCTGGATCCTCGTGACACCTATGCCAATCCCGGCGAGTGGGAAGAGAAGGCACAGGACCTCGCCGGACGCTTTGTCAAGAACTTCGTGCAGTACACAGACAACGAGGAAGGGAAGCGGTTGGTCGCCGCAGGTCCGCAGCTGTGAGCTGACAACCTGAGCCGGCTATAGCCGAAGAAAAGCCGGACCTTGTGTCCGGCTTTTCTTTTGGCAAGTGTGAGCAGTTGACCCCGCAGCAACGATGTAGGGGAACTGCCGGGCTCGCGCCCCATGGGCTGCAGAGATCAACGTGAGCGACGCGGCCGCTGACGCCCCTTATAGGCGGCAATCTGCTGAATGATGAGCCGAAAGGGCAGATTGGCGAGATTACCGAAGCGTTGCAGCGCCGCGTCGATGATGCCGTAGATATCGGCGATCTTCTCCGGGACAGGCTCCTCGGGCGTCATGGCGGCGTGAAGCCCGCGGAGGCCGCCGACCTGCACACGCATGGCCTTGGCATGTGGAAGGCCGGCCTGCTCAGCGGTGCTCTTCAGTGCGAAGCGGGCATTCCGGCGCAGCAGCTCGAGGAACGCCAAGCACTGTGCCTGGGCCGCCTCAGAGCCGCAGTTGACCCCTTCGCGCTCGGCGATACAGAAGCGACGCGCCCGACTGCATTCGCAATTGTTCGTCAGGATACTCTTCTCGAAGGGGCAGAAGCGCTCGTTGATGGTCCGGTAGGTCTTGCGCAATACCTCATTGTCCATAGCCGATCTCGCTCGCTCCGATTCAGTTGTCCGATCCGCGCGTGAAACGCTCGATCATCCGGCGGTCACGCTTGCTCGGCCTACCCTTCACCTCCTGACCAGGGGCACCGCCCTCGCGCCGCACGCGCACCAGATCCTGGCGGCGGAGGCGACTCTCCTCGGTCTCCTCGTAGAGCAGGACCGCCTCGGACGCCGGGCGGCGCTGGCGGGAGATCCCCTTGACCACCAGCTCCCACTCCAGGGAGCCCTTGTGGATGATGAGACGCGACCCGGGCTGGACGGTCTTGCCCGGCTTGGTGCGCTGACCATTGACCTGGACCTTGCCCCCGTTGATCGCATCGACGGCGAGCTGGCGTGTCTTGAAGAACCGCGCGGCCCAGAGCCACTTGTCCAGGCGGATGCCCGTCCCTGCTCCAGCGCCGTCCGTGCTCATGGCTCCAGCAGGGGATCGAGCTCGCCTCGCGCCTCGAGGGCGGCGAGGTCGTCGTAGCCCCCCACATGGTGGTCGCCGATGAAGATCTGGGGCACGGTCCTGCGGTGGCTGCGCTCCCACATGATCCGCATCTGCTCCGGATCGCCGTCGACGTGGATTTCTTCGGGCTCCACCCCCTTTCGCAGGAGGAGATGCTTGGCTCGGACGCAGTAGGGACACTGCATGGTCGTGTACATGACAACTCTAGGCATTCGCGCTAATCCTTCCTACCAGGCCGGGCGGGGACATTACCGCAGAGAGCGATCGTTACCTCCGGCCATTGAAATTTATGGCTAAGGACCGAAAAAAAACCGAAGCCGAGGTCCAACGCGCCATCTCGGTCCGATTTCATCCGGGATGGGTGCGAATCCGATTACCATTGCACACCCGTGGGCCGTACTTCGAGACTCAGTGAATCTCGGCCTACCTCTCCGTATTGAAGGAGTCATTCCGTGTATCGCGACAGCCCCCACCCCGTCTATCTCGAAGATTACCGCCCTCCCGAGTTCCTCGTCGACCGGGTGGACCTGCACTTCGACCTCGACCCGGAGGTCACGCACGTGGAGGCACGGCTCGATGTCTACCGCAATCCCGCGGCGGTCCGGGGTGACGGATGCCTGCAGTTGCACGGGGAAAAGCTCGAGCTCGAGCGAATCGCCATCGACGGGCGGGATCTGCCGCCGGCGGAGTACCGGATCGAGGCCGAGCTCCTGACCCTACATCGGGTTCCGGACCGCTTTCGACTGGAAACCCGGGTGTGCATCCATCCGGCACAGAACACCGCACTGGAGGGACTCTATCTCTCCGGAGACATGCTCTGTACCCAGTGCGAGCCGGAGGGGTTCCGACGCATCACCTACTTCCTCGACCGCCCCGACGTCATGGCCCGCTACCGCACCAGCCTGGTAGCGGACAAGTCGCGCTACCCGGTCCTGCTGGCCAACGGCAACCCGGTGGAGGCCCGCGACCTGCCCGACGGCCGCCACCTGGCCTGCTGGGAGGACCCCTTTCCCAAGCCGACCTACCTCTTCGCCCTGGTGGCCGGAGACCTGCGGTCGGTGGAGGACGAATATCACACCGCCTCGGGCCGCGAGGTCGAGCTGCACATCTACGTGGAGCCGGAGAATCTCGACAAGTGCAACCACGCCATGCACTCCCTGAAGAAGGCCATGCGCTGGGACGAGGAGACATATGGCCGGGAGTACGATCTGGATGTCTACAATATCGTCGCCGTGAGCCACTTCAACATGGGTGCCATGGAGAACAAGGGCCTCAACGTTTTCAATGCCAAGTACGTGCTGGCACGTCCCGACACGGCAACGGATGCCGACTTTCAGGGTATCGGGGGCGTCATCGCCCACGAGTACTTCCACAACTGGACGGGCAACCGCATCACCTGCCGGGACTGGTTCCAGCTCAGTCTCAAGGAGGGCTTCACCGTCTTCCGCGAACAGGAATTCTCCGCCGACATGGGCTCGCGCGGCGTCAAGCGCATCCAGGACGTGCGCGTCCTGCGCGCCCGCCAGTTCGCCGAGGACTCGGGCCCTCTGGCCCACCCGGTCCGGCCCGAGTCCTACATCGAGATCAACAACTTCTACACTGCCACCGTCTACGAGAAGGGAGCCGAGCTGGTCCGCATGCTGGCGCACCTGCTGGGTCCCGGGCTGTTCCGCAAGGCGACGGATCTCTATTTCGAGCGCCACGACGGCCAGGCCGTGACCACGGAGGACTTCGTGCGCTGCATGGAGGAGGCGAGCGGACGGGATCTCGGGCAGTTTCGGCGCTGGTACTCCCAGGCCGGCACGCCGGAGCTCGAGGTGAGCGATGAGCACGACGCCGCCACCGGGACTTACAGCCTCCGGGTGCGCCAGCACACGCCGCCGACGCCGGGCCAGCCGCACAAGGAGCCCCTGCACATCCCGCTGGCGGTGGGCCTGCTGGACGCGGCCGGCCATGACCAGCCTTTGCGGCTGGAGGGGGAGGACGAGGGCGAGACGGAGGCCCCTATCCGGATGCTGGAGCTGCGCGAGGACGAGCAGAGCTTCCGTTTTCTGGGGATCCGGGAGCGGCCCGTTCCCTCCCTGTTGCGGGGCTTCTCGGCGCCGGTGAAGGTCCGCTACGACTATTCCGACGAGGAGCTCATGTTCCTCATGGCCCACGACAGCGACGGCTTCAACCGCTGGGACTCCGGGCAGTCCCTGTCCACGCGCATCCTGCTGCAGATGGTGGCAGAGCCCGGATTTCGGGTACCGGACGGCTTTCTCATGGCGTTTCGCAAGGCGCTGAGGGATACCGGTGCCGACCGCGCCCTGCTGGCGGAGATCCTCACCCTGCCCACCGAGTCCCATCTCGGCGACCAGATGGAGACGGTCGATGTCGATGGCATCCATCGTGCGCGGGAGGCCCTGAAGTCGCACATCGCGGCAGAGCTGCATGCGGATCTGCTGGCGGTCGTCGAGCAGAACCGGGAGGCGGGTCCCTTCGTGCTGACGCCCGAGGCCATCGGGCGCCGGTCCTTGAAGAACCTGTGCCTCGATTACCTGATGAGCGGTAACGATGGGCAGGCACCTGTCCTGTGCCGGGAGCAATTCTCGGCCCACAACAACATGACCGATGATATGGCAGCCCTGCACCTATTGGTCGATGATGGCGGACCCGCGGCGGAGACGGCCATCGCGGAATTCTACGGGCAATGGAGAGACGATGGGCTCGTGCTCGACAAGTGGTTTGCGGTTCAGGCCACCTGCAAGCGGGACGACACCCTGCGGCGCGTTTACGGCCTGTTGAGCCATCCCGATTACTCCATGACCAATCCAAACCGGGTGCGGAGCCTGGTCGGCGCCTTCTGCATGGGCAACCAGCATCGCTTCCACTCCGCGGACGGGGCGGGCTACGGCTTTCTGGCCGATCGGGTATTGGAGCTCGACCCCCTCAACCCTCAGATCGCGGCCCGGCTGCTTCATGCCATGGCCCGTTGGAGGCGCTTCGACAGCGCCCGCCAAGGGCTGATGCGCGCGGCACTCGAGCGCGTCCTGGGGGGCGAGAATCTGTCGAAGGATGTCTACGAAGTCGCCTCCAAGAGCTTGGCGGATTAGCGGTCCGCTGTTTTCCCGTCTTTTCTTGGGTTACCGTGCACCACCCGAATGTCAACATCGCCGGACGAGCTTAGATTGAGAGAGGTCGGTTACAGAAGATGCGTGGCCTGGTACTAGTCGCCCACGGCAGCCGCCGCGAGGCATCGAACGATGAAGTGCGCGCGATTGCCGCCGCCCTCGCCGAGCAGGCCGACCGCCGATTCGAGCATGTCGGCTTTGCCTTTCTGGAGATCCTGGCGCCGACCATCGGCGACGGCATCGAGGCGGCGTTGCGGGCCGGGGCCAGCGAGGTGGTGGTGCTGCCCTACTTCCTTTCGGCGGGCAGACACGTCGCCGAGGATATTCCCGCTGCGGTCGTGCGCACGCGCCGCAGCCATCCGGATGCTCGTATCCGGATCGCCCCCCATCTGGGCAGGGCCCCGGGACTGACCGAGACCCTCCTGGACCTCGCGGATTCTTCGTCCGACCCTCTATGAGCAAGATCGGGGGGATCGAGTATTCGGGAGTGAAACGACCTCCGACCTGCCGGGCCGGCCACCCATAGGCGCTCGCGAGCTGATAGTATGACGACCAAGCCTTTGCACGGGTCCGCAACCGGATTCTTCCCAAAGCAGATTGAATGAGCCAGGGTATCCTCTTCATCATTTCCGCTGCCTCTGGCGCCGGCAAGACAAGCCTCGTCAAGGGACTGCTGGGGCGCGATTTGGGGCTTCGCCCCTCGGTATCCTTCACGACCAGGGCCCCGAGATCCGGCGAGCAAGACAGGGTGCACTATCACTTCGTGAGCACCGACCGCTTTCTGCGCATGGTCGAGGCAGGCGAGTTTCTGGAGCACGCCCAGGTCTTCGGAAACCTGTACGGAACCGCGGCGAGCAGTGTGCGCTCGGAGCTGGACCAGGGGCGGGACCTGCTGCTGGAGATCGATTGGCAGGGGGCAAGACAGGTACGCAAACGTTTTCCGGAGGCGGTGTCCGTATTCGTCCTGCCGCCTTCGGCCCAGGCGTTGGAGCAGCGCCTGCGTGACCGTGGACTCGACAGTGATCGCGTCATCGAGGACCGTATGGCCGAGGCCCGATCGGAGATGTCGCACTACGGAGAATACGATTACCTGGTGGTGAACGACGTCTTCGAGGATGCGTTGGAAGACCTGGCCTGCCTGGTGAAGGCGGAGCGTCTCCGGCGTCCAAACGGCGAAGCGCGGCTCCGGACCCTGCTCGCCGGGCTGGCCGGTCGGGCTTGAGCCGGCGCGATTGGATCATCGGAATAGCACCGTTCGGAATAGAACCGTCCGGCCCGAATCGCCGGGTTTGACGAGCCGTGTGCCGGCGAGTCGCCGCCGCCGTGTTCTTTTGTTAAGCTACAAGAGGTTGCGGCGATGCTCGCAGCCCTGCGCACCCCGCGCATGGCTCGAATCCCCGATCTTTCTGCGCCGGCCCCGAGCAGGGGCGGGGCGGATTTCCGTCGTCGTTGTGCAACCCAAACCACTGGCCGGAGAAGCATCTAAATGGCACGCATTACCGTCGAGGACTGCCTCGATCACGTGGACAACCGATTCGATCTCGTCCTGCTGGCTACCAAGCGGGCGCGGCAGCTGGCCGGCGGCGTGGAGCCACTGTTGCCCTGGCAGAACGACAAGGTCACCGTCATGGCCCTGCGCGAGATCGCCGCAGGTGTGCTGAGCGCCGACTCCATTGCCGCTGCGGAGCAGAAGGAGGAGGACACCACCAAATCCTTGGAACAGGCCCTGGCAGAGGAGCTGGCGGCGGACATGCAGAGGGAGATGCCGGAGTAGGGAGCCCGCATGCCGTCGTTGCCCGGAAATCCTCGCACACCGACCATCACCGGGTACTGCCTGGCGGGGGCGCCCTGAGTCGGTCCCTGCGCAACAGAGCTCGCTGACATTCCCAGGCGGAGTTTCCCCGTGACGGTGGACAAGCCACGTTTTCTAATCAGCGATCTCTGCGCTCATCTCGAATCCTATCTCTCGGAAGGGCAGATCCGCGAGGTCTACCGCGCCTACCTGTACGGCGCCGAGGCCCACGAGGGCCAATGGCGCATCTCCGGCGAGCCCTACATCTACCATCCCATCGCGGTGGCGCGCATCTTGGCGGACCTGCGCATGGATCACAAATGCCTGATGGCCGCCCTGCTCCACGACGTGATCGAGGACACGGCTACCGCCAAGGGAGAAATCGCGGCGACCTTCGACGAAGAAATCGCGGAGCTGGTCGACGGTGTCAGCAAGCTCACCCAGATCAACTTCAAGTCTCGCGCAGAGGCTCAGGCCGCCAGCTTTCGCAAGATGATGCTGGCCATGACCAAGGACATCCGCGTCATCCTGATCAAGCTCGCCGACCGTCTGCACAACATGCGCACCCTGGGGGTGATGACGCCCCCGAAGTGTCGCCGCGTTTCGCGGGAGACCCTGGAAATCTACGCCCCGATCGCCAACCGCCTGGGGCTCTACGGCATGCGCATCGAGCTCGAGGATCTGGGTTTCGCTCACTACTGGCCCTGGCGCCATCGGGTCCTGGAACGGGCCATGAACCGAGCGCGCCGAGCACGCGCCGAGCTGATGCAGAACGTGGAGACTGCACTGCGCAGCCGTCTGGAGCAGGAAGAAATTTCAGGGCTGGTGATCAGCCGTCGCAAGCATCTGTACAGCATCTATCGCAAGATGCGCGAGAAGAAGCGCTCCTTCGCGGATGTGGTGGACGTCTTCGCCTTTCGCGTGATCGTCGACCGAGTGGATACCTGTTACCGCGTCATGGGCTTGGTGCATAACCTGTACAAGCCGATTCCCGGCCGATTCAAGGACTATATCGCGATCGCCAAGTCCAATGGCTACCAGTCGCTGCACACGGTGCTGGTCGGCCCTCAGGGGCTGCCGATCGAAGTGCAGATCCGCACCGAGGACATGCAGAGGAGCTCCGAGAGCGGCATCGCCGCCCATTGGATGTACAAGTCCGGAGATGGCGGCGACTTCCAAGCCCTGGCGGCGGATTGGCTGCAAAACCTGCTGGACATACAGCGTGGCTACGGGGATTCGATGGAATTCCTCGAGCACGTCAAGGTCGACCTGTTTCCGGATGAGGTGTATGTCTTCACGCCCCGCGGACGCATCCTGGTCCTGCCGAAGGGGGCCACCGTGGTGGATTTTGCCTACGCCATCCACTCGGATGTGGGCAACAGCTGCGTAGCGGCACGTATCGACCGACGCCTCGCGCCCTTACGCACGGTACTGCACAGCGGTCAGACGGTGGAGATCATCAATGCCCCGGGCGCCGTGCCGAACCCGGCTTGGCTCAAATTCGTGGTGTCGGGAAAGGCGCGCGCCAACGTGCGCTCCTACCTCAAGAACCTGCAGTGGAAGGAGGCCGAGGAGCTGGGCCGGCGCCTGCTCGACGTAGAGCTGGGCGGGTTCGGCGTCCGCTGGGAAGGCTTGTCGGCGGACCGCCTTCGAGGATACCTGGACGCTTCCGGCCTGGACTCACCCGAGCAGGTGCTCGCCGACATCGGACTCGGCAACCGGATGCCGGCACTGGTGGCACGGCGTCTCGCGGGAGTGGATGGCGAGATCGCGAAGAGGGAGCCGGTGGGAGAGGAAGCCATGAATACCCATCCCTTCCCCATCAAGGGAACCGAAGGAATGGTGGTCAACTTCCCACGTTGCTGCAGACCCATCCCAGGAGACGATATCGTAGGGCTGTTCAGCCCCGGAAAGGGGATCGTGGTTCACCGCCAAGGGTGCCGCAATCTCGGCGATTTCGTGCGCCAGAAAGACAAGTGGTTGGACGTAGAGTGGGCGAGCGCACCGGGCACGGATTTTTCCACCGAGATCCGGGTCGAGCTGAGCAACCGCCGCGGTGCACTGGCTACAGTCGCTTCCGCCATCGCGGAGATGGGCTCCAATATCGAGAACGTCCAATCCCGCGAAAAAGACGGATTGTGCAGCTCTCTGGACTTCCTTCTCATGGTCAGCGGGCGCCGGCACTTGGCACAGATCATCCGCAGGCTCCGGGCAAGCCGCCTGGTCATGCGAATTCACAGGATGCCGCCTTAGACATCATGTTTTGACCTGCCCGTCCTCAACGCTCGTGGGTTATGTTGGGGACGGAATCATCGATCAACACAGAGCCACCTTGAGGAGGGCAGGTCATGAACGAGTTTACCCCAGAGCAGCA
>Ga0315540_10001194_pt1 | contig 14889 bp, 17 predicted proteins | sample SalMarSW160110MG_FD_203677 | JGI IMG/M metagenome (GOLD analysis project Ga0315540, IMG submission 203677) | Salt marsh sediment microbial communities from the Plum Island Ecosystem LTER, Massachusetts, United States - Salt Marsh Sediment SW1601-10 ... | reverse complement strand
CAGATGCCCCAGGATCCGCCCGCCGCTCCGCCGAGCAGCACGTTGATGCGGCTCTATCTCTTGTTGTTCGTTTTCTTGATCGTGCCGATTGCCCTCAGCTACGGGCTGGCACCGGCGACGACGCTTCCGCGAGCTTTGGACATTACCGTCTCCGGGACCGACCAGACCCACATCTTCCGCGCTTTGATGTGCCTTTATCTCGGCGCCGCTGCGTTCTGGGCCATTGCCGCGTTTCGGCCGGCCTGGCAACGCATGGCGGTGATCTGGGCCGTCTTCTTCGCCTTCTCGTTGGCGGCCGGCCGGGTGATCAGCCTTGTGGTGGACGGACGCCCGAGTCTGCTCCTCATCGTTTATCTCTGCTTGGAGATCTTCGGGGGGCTCTTGGGTCTTGCCGTGCTCGCCGCTGCCGATCGACGGCTCAAGCAATAATGTCGGGGAGAAGCTGATCCTCGATTCGGGAAATCTCGTCCCTTAGGAAAAGCTTCTTCTTTTTGAGGCGCTTAAGCTGGAGCGCGTCGGCACGACCGGATTCCTCCAGCGCGTTGATGGCGCCGTCCAGGTCGCGATGTTCCTGCTTGAGCCTCGCCAACATCGCCCGAAGCTCGCGAATCTCCTCGCTTTCCATCGGGCGCTCCCGCTCCTTTGCCTCTCGGGACGGTGAATTATCATGGTGAACCGAAGGCGGCGCAAGGGTTTGCCCTCTCGGTCGCCTGGGCGGTGGAAACATGCGCGAGATGCCGCAGTCAAGCGGCGAACATTAGACAAGTCGTCGCCGGTTTGACAGAATGAATCCCGGAGACAATAGACATTGGAGGTTCGATATGGCGCTAGACGCACACCTCGTGGAATTGTCTGAGAGGCACCGCGCATTGGATCGCAAGATCGACGAAGAGCAAGGAAGGCCAACGGCCGATATGCTCAGAATCGCGGAATTGAAGCGTCAAAAACTGCGTCTGAAGGATGAACTGGAACGGCTCAAACACGAGCCGCATCACTAGAACCGCCGCGGCCTCGTAGAGGCCAGGACTCTTAGGGGAATTGTTGGGCGCCTGGTTGCGCTGGGCGCAAGAGAAGCCGTTTATGGCCGCGAATGAGAGGATCGGAAGCCTCTCCGCGGCCATTATTTCATGGCTCTTTCGATTCGCATGAGGGGGTGCTGCGCCATGCATCGTTGGGCACGAGCAAAGATAAAGATATTGGCGATGGTGCTGTTGGCGGCGGTGCTCTCGTCCCCTGCCATGGCGGTCGAGAAGGACCTGACCGACAAGGGCAGGGTGCTCGTCAAAGAGAACTGCTCCCGCTGTCATGCCGTCGGGCTGGAAGGTGTCAGTCCCAATCCGGAAGCGCCGCCTTTCCGCACGCTCTCCAGCAAGTATCCGGTCGAGGATCTTGCCGAATCGCTCGCCGAGGGCATCGTCTCGGGCCATCCGGAGATGCCGATCTTCGTCTTCAGTCCGCATGACGTCGACGCCATCATCGACTATCTGCAGTCGATCCAAGCAAAACCGGACGGAACGGACGAAATGCTGGAGGCTGCCCCCGGAGAGACGCCTGACGAGTAGGCGTTGCTCGCCCTCAAGCGTCCGCGGCGCCTTCCGGCCACATCAGCCAGTCACGGGCCTCGGCAATCTCGTCGGGGGCGAAATGCTCAACCTCGCAATCGATGAAGGGCGAGACCAGGCTCGACCAGAGATTGTGGGTCTCCGGATTGGCCACCACGGCGACGCGGCTGAAATCCTTGAGATGCCGCAGGCTGAACTTGACGTCGTGCCACAGCGCAGCGGCGTCCATGCCCTCGAAGTCCTTGATGACTTCGAGCACGCGCACTTGGCCGTGCCGCTTGATGAAGGCTTCGAGGTTGTTCGCGACCTTGTCGAACTCCTCGGTCGAGACGCGGCCGCTCAGGCTGATCTCCACAGCTTGCGCGTTGTCGTGTTCCTTGTAGGACAGCATGGAGGACTACGGGGCCGGTTGCGATTCGCTTGATGGGTGGTTTGCGCGCATCTTAGCCTTCGACGCGAAGGCCTGCCTAGCGCTCGCGCGCGGCCATGCCGCAGGTCTTCGCGACGTCGCGCTTAGTCTTTGTGGGATTTTCGTTTTTCGCGATCGGCCAGCGGCAGGCGCTGGTTCACTGGAAATTAAGCTTAACGGGGCCATAATGCGGGCGTAAGACATGCTGTTGCCGCCTTTTCCCCGCCTAATGACGAGGGAAAATCGGGAGAGTTGCGATCAAAAAGCTGATCTTTTCTCTTGTGGTCGTCTGCATCATCGCCTTGGGCGCCGTGTGGATGGTCTTAAGCCCGGGCCCCATCGCGAGGCCGACAGGGGACCAGCCGGCAAAGCGCGCGCTCGCCTATGAGCAGGCGATCGCCGAGGGGCACCAGGCCAAGACCGGCACAGACGGCGATGCTGAAAAGAAGCCGGACATTCCGCCCTTCGAGACGGTGACGAGCGAGCCGCAAGCAGACACCGCGACGTCCGATAGTGGCAACGATCCCGACGCCATTCAGGATCTCCCTTCCGACGCGGAGGACACGGCGTCTCAGGACGTGGTCTCGCTGCCCGATGAGAGCGCGGATGCGCAAGTTCCGGCGGACAGCCGCCAGTCTTCGCAAGACATGGCGGCCCTGCCAGACGGCCAGGCCGCACCCTATGACGGCGTGCCGCCGTTGCCGGGCGAGGAAGGAGCCGGTTCCGACCAATATGGTACGGACGGGGCCGAGCAGTGGGGTGATGAGCGCGGCCCGCCATGGGCCGACCGTCAGCGGCCGCAAGTCGACGCTTACGGGCGTCCACGCCACGGGGGCTTCCGGCGTCCACCCACAGCCACAGCCGATCCTTATGGCCCGCCCGGTCAAGGCGATCCTTATGGCCCACCCGGGCAAGGTGACCCGTATGGGCCGCCGCAAGCCGATCAGGGGAACGGTCAAGACGCGGCCGAATGGGCCGACCAGAACGGCGAGGAATGGGTCGAGGTGCTGATATCCGGCGCGGCCATGCGCTCGACCGCGTCCGAGGACGCGCCGATGCTGTTCGCCTTCCCCTATGGCCGCAATCTCAAAGTGGTGTCGCGCTATGAGGGCTGGGTCGAGGTCACCGACCCGAAAAGCGGCGCGACGGGATGGATGCAGGCTGGCGCGGTGGCGCCGTCACGCGCGAACCGCAACCCGTATGGGCAGAACGAAGCCTATTATGACGACGCGCCGCGCCGCGGCCGGGGCGGGGGCTGGTTCGAGCGCAACGCCGACGAGTTCTCCAATATGCTGAACCGGGCGTTCGGCGGCGGCGGTCACTAACCGGCGCTCGCGGCTTAGCTTTTTCGTTTCACGCCAATCGACACGGTGAGCAGGCCGCAGGGCTCGGCATGCGGGTTGCGCCACGCATGGCGCGGGCCGTTTTGGATAAGCACGTCGCCCGGTTTCAGCGCGATCTCGGCGCCACTGTCGAGCGCGAGCACGCAGGCCCCTTGCGCTACATAGATGAGATCGACGGTATCGGTCCGGTGCATGCCGGGATGGTGCGGGTCCATCGCGCCGATCAGTCCCGGCAGCTTCTTCTCCGTCTCGGCCAAGGCTTGCGCCTTGTCGATGTCCGCCGGGGGCGGGGTGCCGTCGGGCGGCAGCGTAATCAGCTCGAAGCGAAAGCCGCCAGCAGGCGGGAACCAGGTGCGGAAGGGTGGCTCGGGGCCGTCATTGGGGAGGCTCACGGGAGCGTCGGCACCCCAAAAGCTGTAGAACAATGCGCCCGGCATGAGGGGACTTTCAACCGGCGCCACCTTCACATCGCTCACGATGACGGACTTGCCGTCCGCAGCCTGACCCGTCGCCACACGGCGGACGGGCGATCCCTTGCCGGTATTGCTCGCCATATCCTCGGGTTCTCCCTGCTCTCTCATGCGCACAATCGCGTTCTTTTGCGCGCACAATTGCGTACTTGCGCACACAGAATAGCGCGCCAATCAGCGCAAGGAACGGGAGGGGAGGATTCGTCTTCCGTGTCCGGCGCCCTCAGCCCCCCGGCTTCGCCGGCACAGGCTTGATGTGCCACAGGCTCGGCCAGTTCTTGCCGGTGACGACGAGGGTGCCCTCGTCCTTGTTATGGGCGATTCCGTTCAGCACGTAAGGATAGACGAGCTTCTTAGGGTCCGGGTCCAGGCCGTTGAGGTCGAGCCAGCCGGTGACGTCGCCGGTCTCGGCGGCGAAGCGCACGATGTAGTTCGTCTTCCACACATTGGCGTAGATCTCGCCGTCCACATATTCGAGCTCGTTGAGGAAGCCGACCTCGCTGAAGGAATCGGTGACGACAATGTAGCGCTCGACCGCGAAGGTCTTGGGATCGAGAAAGAGGATCGCGGCCGAGCCGTTCGACATGATGAGGCTCTTGCCGTCAGTGGTGAGCCCCCAACCCTGGCCCGGATAGTGGAACGTGCCCGTCAGCTCCAGCGTGTCGTCGCGATAGACGAAGCCCAGGGTGGAGAGATAGGTGAGCCGGTAGACCTTATCGCCGAGGGCTGTCGCGCCTTCGCCGAAATAGCGGATGTCGAGATCGCTTTCGCACAGCACCTTGCCGGTGGCGATGTCCGATTTCTTGAGCCTCGAGCTCCCGAACTCGCCGGTCGCCTCGTAGAGATAGCCCTTGTGACGGAAGAGGCCTTCGGTGTAGTCGCGCGTGTCGTGGGGCAACGTCCTGACGATCTCGTAGGTGTGGACGGGCACGCTGAGCTGATCGTAGACCCGTGCGTGGTCGACGTCAGGCGCTTGCCCGCTGGGGAGGCTTGCGAAGGCCGACTCGGTAACAGTGTGGGGTATTGCCATTGCTGGGATCGGTAACAGGCGGGGCTTTTCGGGAGTAAAGCCCGCTCGGCGGAGCGATGACAAGAGAGAGGCATCGCTTGATGGACTTGTGGAACCTATTGCCCCGGGTGTAAGTTAACCAACCCTGGACGGAGGGCCGCCGATGAGGACATCGGCATGGCTAGATATTTGCCGCCCCTCTGGCTTTTGGGCGCCGTCCTCTATACCGCCGGGATGCTCCTGTTCGTCCAGCCTTTCCAGGCAGGGACCGAGCCGGGCTCGCTCATCATCCCCATCAACGAATCCTTCAAGGCGAAGCAACCGCCGGCCAAAGATGCGCGGGCAGCGCTTCCGCCCTTGCCGCGGCCGGAGATCGGTCACTTCCGGCTTGGTCAATGGGTGCAAGTGGCGCGCTATACCGCCGTCCTTCGGGACATACCGGGCTCAGGCCACGTGTTGGCTGGCTCTCCTGTCGGCGAGCCGTTCAGGGTGATCGCCCTCAACGGCGATTTCGCGCGCGTCCAGGATCTCGGCAGCGGGCAGTTCGGTTGGATCCGGAAAGCCGACCTCAGCTCCTATACGGACGGCTACCGGCCGCGCCGCGTGACGTTCGCCCCCCAAGTGGCGGCCGCGACCCCGGTCACGGCACCCCAACCGGCCGAGCGGCAAATCGCGGCGGTGCCGGCGCAATCCGCCCCATCGGCGGGCCGCCGCCCGGAGCCCTTCACGCTTGGACCGGCGCCAACAGAAGAGCCCCCGGAGCCTGACACGCCCGACTCTCGCAAGCCCCTGCATGTGGCGCTCGATGACAGCCTGGGATCCATTATGCAGCGCGCATTTGGCGGCGCTCATTAGCGCTGGCGCGTTTTTCGCGATGGTTTGACCTTGGCCGCGCAGGCGACGCGGTACGCCTCCCGCGCCCACTCCGAAAGCTCGTCCGGCTCCTCCAGGAGCCGCGGCGGCGCCTCCCAATAGGACATGGCGACCGGCGCCTTGCCGGCCCGGCGATAGGTGAAGGGGCTCATGCCTTCGGCCGCGAATGCGCGAGCCGAACTCTCGTCGGCTTTCAGATAGAGCACGTCGTCGGCTACGATCGCGAACATCACGCCGTCGGCATAGATGCCGGCGCCGCTGAACATGTTGCGGATGGTGACCGACCCGAAGCCGGCCAGCTGGTCTCTGATGAAGTCCTTGAAGCCTTCGCTCGCGGCCATGGCGCCAAGCGATTACCCGGCCGGTGGGGCACTCTCCGGGAGGCGCTCTTCGATCTCCGCGTGACCGGCCGCATTGTCGCGGCTGTTGCCGCCGTGCCCGTTGCTCGCGTGGCCGTTCTTGCCATTGCCGTTCGATGTCACTGTGACGGGTTGGCCGCTGCCTTTCGGCTTCACCCCGGCGACGCGCAGCTCACGCTCCACGGCGACGCGGGCCGCCTCGTTCTGGGTGTAGAGCTCCATATGCTCGGCGTCCTCATCGACCACGGCTGTCAGCGCCTCGTCCGTGTAGCTCTTGGCGTCGGGATCCGCCTCGATCTTCTTGACGATGCGCTTGAGCGCGCGCCAGCTCATGGCGAGCTTAGTGGCCTTGCGTGCGACTTCGGCAGCATAGCGCGCGTAAAACACGATCGGGTTTTCGATCGGCAGGCCGGAGCGGCGGTCACGCCGGTGCTTGATGCGGAAGATGCCCCATTGCAGGGGATGGAGGTTTTCCACCGGCACGGCGTTGGAAAACCAGAACAGCACCGGCATCAGCGAGCGGATGTTGACGCCGCAGACATAGGCCCGGCGCAGCACCGTTTCCAGGTGCTCGTCGGTATAGAAGATGCTCCAGGCCGTGAGATATGCTTCCCGCCACTCCTCGTCCGTCATCTTGGCGTGGCCGGTGACGACGTGCTCGAGGTCGTAATTGTTCATGTCGGGGTCCATCCAGACCCCCTTCTCGGCGAGCACTTTGTGGTCCTCGGACCCCGGCAGCGGCGTCAGCATGAAGAACTCGAGCATATCGAGCGGCAGTTCGTGCTTGATGATCTCGAGGTCGTGGCGGATCGACTCCGGGGTGTCGTTGGGGAAGCCGAGGATGTAGCCGGCGAAGGTCATGATGCCGTAGCGCTTCCACTCGAGCAGCATTTTGCGGTACTCGGTGATCTTGTTCTGGCGCTTCTTGGCGGCGATCAGGTTGGCGGGGTTGATGTTCTCAAGCCCGATGAACACGCGGGTGACGCCCGCGCGCTTCGATTTCTCGATGAAGTTCGGGATCTTGTGGCAAAGCGTGTCGACCTGGATCATGAAGCGGACGTCCAAGCCGTCCTCCTCGCGCAGTTTGATGATGCGGTCGTAGATCGCTTCCCAATCCTTGTTGCGGGCGAAATTGTCGTCGGTGATGAAGAAGCGGTTCACGCCCTGCTCGTAGTTCTTGCGCAGGATGTACTCGACGCTGTCGGGCGTGCGGTAGCGCGACTTGCGCCCTTGCACATTGATGATGGTGCAGAACGAGCATTGGAACGGGCAGCCGCGGCCGGCGTCGAAGCTCGTGACGTTGCCGACGGTGCGCTCGACGAAATCATGCGGCAGGAAGGGTGGCGATGGCACGTTGGCGAGGCACGGCAGATGCTTCATGTGGTTATAGAGCGGCTGCAGCTCGCCGCGCGCGGCGTCGCGCACCACATCGTCCATGTGCTCCTCGGCTTCGCCGGCGAAGATGGAGATGCCGAGCGCTTGTGCCTCCTTGATGTCCTCAGGGATCTCGGGAAGCATCGAGAGGCAGCCGGAGACATGGAAGCCGCCGATCATCACCTGGATGTCCGCGGCGCGGAACTGCCGCGCGATATCGACCGAGCGCGGGAATTCGTTCGACTGCGCGCCGACGATGCCGACCATCCCCAGACCGCCATTGTCCTCGATGCGGCGGATGAGCTCTTTCGTCTTCACACGCGCGTTCGTCTCGTCAATGGCGAGGACGTCGATGGGGAGATCGGGGCCGAGGACCTGCCGCTCTGCGGCGCCTTGCGCCAGGCCGTAGACGGCGGCCAGCGAGTTCGACGGCATGGTCGAGCGCAACCACTGCACGACATAGCCGTCCCAATCGTAGTGAGACGGTTTGATCAGGATGAGTTGGAATCGCGGCTCGGTCGTCCGTGTTCGCTTCGTCATCCCTCAATCCCGTGAAGAGGCATTTCCCACGCGGGAAGCGAGACGACTTGGCCGCGCTCGGTGCCTCTGAAGCGGACGCTCCGGCTTGTTCGCGTCCTAAACCCCCTGAAGGTGCCGGATGACGCTTTGCGCGGACCCAATGCTGCGCTGCGCCATTAGACCTTGGCCACTCAAACACATAATAAGGCAGGGGTCCAACTGATTAGGGGTCAGGCGGCCTCGGAGGGCTGATTTTGGGCCGAATCCTGGGCCTCGAAGGAGGCAATGTCCTTGGCCAGGAAGTAGTTGAGCATGGTGCGGATGGTGGCGATCACGGCCAGCTTCCAGATGTCCTGCCAGGTGGGGGCGACGGCCGTGCGCAGGATATCGGCGGCGAGGGCGAACTCGAGAGCCAGCAGGATCCAGGTGGCGAATTTCAGCCAAATCTCGCGGCCGCGGAGCTCGGTGGCGGTGCCGGTAAAGACAGCAGCGATGACACCCCAAAGCGCCTGAACGCCGCCGATGATCACGACAATGACGGCGCCTACCTCGATGACGAGGGCGACATAGCTGGCGACGACGTTGAAAAGCTCCTCGAGCGGAATGGCGGTTCTCCCCCTTCAGCCGCGCCTCAGCCTAAGCCGATTCGGGGCTGGCCGGAATGCAAGGGCAGGGGGTCGTTTGCAGAGTCGCGGAAACCTATATCCGATCCACTGTTGTGCGTTGAGCGCATGGGAGGAGGCATGATGCGACCGATCGTTCTTGCCGTCATTGCCGGGCTTGGGCTCGCCGCGGGCTTGACCTTCGCCCCCAGCGTCGATGCGGCCACGCTCGTCAAGAAGCAGAAGGCTGCGCCGGAGCCGGTCGGAAAGAGCTGCCCCAACGCCTGGTATTACTACAAAGGCAAGTGCATCCCCTACGGACGCAGCTGGTACGGCGCGCCGAGCTATCTCTACTATTACGGCCCGGGAATCCGGTTTCGCCGTCACCATGGTGGCGGGAGGCACTAGTGCGGCTATAGCTCGCCGGTGAGGAACTGGCCGCGGCCGAGGCCGAAGGACCAATCCTCGTCCGAATTCTCGACGATGGACACCACCACGTCCGACGGTGCGATGCCGCAAGACCGCTCGAGCTCCTCGCAGAGGAGCTTGTAGAAGGCTTCCTTCTGCTTCTTTTTGCGCGGGCGGGAGGTCACTTGCAGGAACACCACCTTGTCGGTGCGCGGGATGCCGAGGCCGGTGTCCTCGACGATCATGCGCGAAGCGGGGTGCTCGTGGACGATCTGGTAGCGGTCGCGCTCGGGCACTTTGAAGGCGGCGAGCATGGCGCGATGGGCGGCGTCGAGGAGCGTCTTCATCTCCGCGTCGCTGCGGCCTTCGATGAGATCAAAGCGAAGCAGGGGCATGAGACGTGCTTACACCGCCTTGGCCAATTCGCGGAGCTTGAATTTCTGGATCTTGCCGGTCGAGGTCTTGGGCAGATCGACGAACACCACGTGGCGCGGGCATTTGAAGTGGGCGAGCTTGTCGCGGCACCAGCCGATGATGTCTCCTTCAGAAACCGCCGCACCGTTGCGCAGCTCGATGAAGGCGCACGGGGTCTCGCCCCATTTCGGGTCCGGCTTGGCAACCACCGCGGCGCTCACCACGTCCGGGTGCTTGTACAGCACGTCCTCCACTTCGATCGACGAGATGTTCTCGCCGCCCGAGATGATGATGTCCTTGGAGCGGTCCTTGAGCTGGATATAGCCGTCAGGGTGCATCACGCCGAGATCACCGGAGTGGAACCAGCCGCCGGTAAAGGCCTCGTCCGTGGCTTTGGCGTTCTTGAGATAGCCCATCATGACGATATTGCCGCGGAACATCACCTCGCCGATGGTCTCGCCGTCGGCCGGCGTCTTCTCCATGGTGACCGGGTCCATGACGGTGAGGTCTTCGAGCGCGTGATAGCGCACGCCTTGGCGGATGCGCTTGGCGAGGCGCGCCTCGGCAGGGAGCTCATCCCAGGCGGCATGCCACTCGTTCAGCGTCGCCGGGCCGTAGGTCTCGGTCAGCCCGTAGAGATGGGTCAGCTCGAAGCCCGCCTCGTCCATCTTGGCGAGCACGGCGGCAGGCGGGGGTGCTGCGGCATGGTTGAAGGCGACTCGCTGCTCAAACTCGCGCTTCTCCTCAGGCGCCGCGCTGAGGAGGGCGGCCATGACGAACGGGGCGCCGGAGAGATGGGTGACGCGATGGTCGGCGATGGCGTCGTACATGAGCTTCGCGCGGACCGCGCGCAGGCACACATGGGTGCCGGCGACGAGCGACAGCGACCAGGGAAAGCACCAGCCGTTGCAATGGAACATCGGCAGCGTCCACAGATAGACCGGATGCTGGCCCATGCCGGTGGCGATGGTGTTGGCGTAGCACATCATCGCCGCGCCACGGTGGTGGTAGACCACGCCTTTCGGATTGCCGGTGGTGCCGCTCGTATAGTTGAGCGACAGCGCGTTCCATTCGTCGGAGGGCATTTCCCAAGCGAAGTCGGGATCGCCCTCAGCGATGAACGCCTCGTAATCGAGATCGCCTAAGCGCTCGCCTTCGACCCCATGTTGCGTGTCGCGATAGTCGACAAGGATCGGCTCGACCTCAGTGTCGGCCAGCGCCCGTTTGAGCACCGGCGCAAACTCGGTGTCGCAGATCACGAGCTTGGTCTCGGCGTGGTCGAGCATGAAGGCGATTGCCGGGGCGTCGAGGCGCGTGTTGATGGAATGGAGCACGGCGCCGGTCATGGGCACGCCGTAATGGGCCTCGAGCATGGCCGGGGAGTTGGCGAGCATCACCGACACGGTATCGCCTTTGCCGATGCCGCGGGCGGCAAGCGCCGAGGCGAGCTGGCGCGCCCGCGCGTAGAACGAGCGATAGGGGATCTGCGCGCTGCCGTGGACGATGGCGACGTGGTCGGGGTGAACGCTTGCTGCGCGCTCAAGAAAGATGAGCGGCGTCAGCGGCTGATAGTTCGCTGCGTTCTTGTCGAGGCCAGTCTCATAAGGGTCGGCCATAAACCCCGCCTTGAGCCCTTTGGGCGCGTTTCCTCAAACGCACCCTAGCCAAGGCGCTAGCCCATAATCAATTGCTCATCCGCGTGGCTTGCCGATTTGCCCGCGTCGCGCGCAAGAGCCCGGTCAGCGGTGGGCGTAGTAGGCGAGCACGATCGCGAACCCGCTAAAGGCGATCACCACCAATACGAGATAGGCAATTTCGATCTGGCCCATGACAACACCCCCTGGTTTTGAGCAATTTCAGGGGGAAGCTCGCGCGCGAAGGCTTGCACAACCTTGATCGAGGTCAAGGCTCAGCGTATGCCGCCTGCGCTCAGCGGGCGGGCGGGCCTACGCGGGATGCATCCCACAAGCCTTTGTCGAATTTACGGGATTGGCCCTCGCGCTACTCCGAGGGCGTGTCCTCCTGGGAGGTCTCCGCCTCGGACGCATCGTCGTGCTTGAGGTCCTTCAGCTTGGCGAAGACGGAATCGGCGTCGGGCGCCTCCTCCACGTGTTCGGGCGCGGCCATGGCATCGCGGGCCTCTTGGGCGAGCGATGCCGCCATGGGCGCTTCGGCCTCGACGGGTGCTTCGGCCTCAGGCGCCTGTTCGCCCGCGCCAATGGTCTCCTCGGTGGGCAGCAGCGTGCCGGCCTTGGCGTCGTCGCCGCCGGCCTTCTTGCGCTCACGCTCGAGCCGCGCCGCCGCCCGCTTCACGGCAGTGTCGAGGTCGATCTGCGAGCAAAGCCCGAGCGTTACCGGGTCCTGCGCCTGAAGGTTCGGCGAGTTCCAATGGGTGCGCTCGCGGATGGCGATGATCGTAGGCTTGGTGGTGCCGACGAGCCGCATGACCTGGCTATCCTTGAGCTCCGGGTGATTGCGCAACAGCCAAAGGATGGCGTTCGGCCGGTCCTGGCGGCGCGACACCGGCGTGTAGCGGGGCCCGCGCTTGGTCTTCACCTCGGGCACCTCGACCTTGGGCTCCAAGAGCTTCAACCGGTGCTTGGGGTCTTCCTCGGCCGCCGCGATCTCCTCGCGGGAGAGCTGGCCGGACGAAATGGGGTCCATGCCCTTGATGCCGTGGGCCACGTCGCCGTCGGCGATGCCCTTTACCTCGAGCACGTGCAGGCCGCAGAATTCGGCGATCTGGTCGAAGGTGAGGGAGGTGTTGTCGACCAGCCAGACGGCGGTCGCTTTCGGCATCAACGGGGTACGGGTCATGATCGTCTCGAACCTTGCTTAAAGTGGTGGCGCGGTCTCTCTCGCCCCCTCAGGCGAAAGAGCCAAACGAACCAATTGAGGGGATTACGCCCTATATAGGGGCTGATGATCCCTTAAGCAATTGCTTCCGGGGGGGATGACGCCGCGCTTGACCTCCTCGGCGCGTGTGATGAGCTCTAGTGATAGTTAATTGCCGACGAACCCTTGCAGGGAGCGCGTAACGGCGCCGTCGGGTGGCTTCCACCGCACGGCCTTGGACACCGCGCGCCGCTTGACTTCGGGCGCCGGCATGGGGAAGCCGTCGGCACTGCCGAACAGGGCGACCGCGAGCTTGTGGTCGAGCCCGTAGAGGTCCGGATAGGTGGTGACCTTGCCCTCCTCGTCGGCGACCGCCGTGAAATAGGTCGAGTAGACCGGGATCTCGGTGTTGAGCGCCACGCGGTTGTTGACGCTGTGGTCCCAAAGGTCCTTGACCTTATCGGCCGGCCATCCATTGCCTTCGGCGAGGATCACCTTGGCGAAGGAATCCGGCTTCTCCATGCGGACGCAGTCATGCCCGATGGCGCGCATGGACTGCTGATAATATTTGTACCGGGCCGGCCAGGTGTCGTGCAGGACGAAGGAGTGCTTGTTGGGCAGCAGGAACTTCACTTTGCCGACATTGCTGTGCGGGCCCGAACGCTGGGTGAAGGTGTAATCCATAATGTTCACCCGCCGCCAATCGACCTTCGTCGGGTCGACCGGCGCGCCGTCGCGGCTCACCGAGAATCCCGACTTCTTGAGGATGGTGTAGTTCTTCTTGCGCAGGGCGGGCGCCAGGTTCTCCCGCAGCACCGTCGGCGGTGCGATCCATTCGGGGTTGAACACGACCGTCGTCATGTCCGCCGACAGAACCGGCGTCGCATAGCCGATCGTGCCCACCTGCGTCTTGTCCGCATAGATGGTCTCGCCGTCCTTGACGACATAGAGCATGAAAGCGGGCGTGTTGCTCCATACATAGACGCGGCCCAGCGCATCCGGCATCCAGCGCCAGCGCTCCATATTGATGATGATGCGCTTGGCGTCGGTCGTGAGCTTGCCGGCGTCGTCGCCGTCTCGTGTCGCAAGCAAGGCCCGGCGCAGGCGGGTGAACTGCTCGTGTTGGGGTTGGAGAGACCGGAGGTAGGCGTCCGGCGCCTCGGCCGCCGAGATCTCGGCGAGCACGGTCTTGGGATCGCGCAACGGCGGCGTCTGAAAGACTTTCCCGCCGAGTTCAGATGGGTCGGACCGGCCTCCCCGGGCAAAGCGCGCATATTTCAGGATCGCGAGATCGAGCTTGATCTCGGCAATGGCTTGCGCGTCCGGCCCTGAGGGCAGATCGCCGGCCGCAGGCAGATCGAAGGCGGCTCTGTCGAGGCCCCAATCGCCGGCCCTCTCGATCTCGAACAGAGCCTGTTGTCCCTTTGCCGAAAAGCCCATGTCCGTCGTCCAAACGGGGCCGCTCGTCCGGTCTTTGTAGAAGGCTTCGAGCGCGGCGAGATCCTCCGCATGCGTCTCCTTTCGCAAGTCAGGGTCGGCAAGCTTCGCCCGAATGACTGCCAGCACGGGCTGGGGTGCAGGCGCCGAAAGGTCCGGTGCTTCCGGCGTCGCAGGCGTGGATTGGACGGTTGGCTGTGCGGCTGGGTCTTGGGCGCACGCCGGGCGTATGGCGGCGAAGCTCAGGGCCTGGGCCGCGCACAAGAGAACGGGAAGGAGGCAAGACCCACGCATCCCCTTGGTTCCTCGAGACTGCTGCGAGGTTACCGCAGGGCGATACGCGCGGCCACACCTTTGGCCCGTCCTAGGACTAGGATTTGAACCCGCTACCCATTTCGTGAAGGTCAGCGCGCACGACCGCCCGGCCCTAAGTCCGCTGACACGGGCCCAGAGGTGGCGCCTCGCCCTAGGCCACTACGTTGCCTTAAGCACGATCTTGCCGATATGGGCGGGGTCGTCGATGCGCCTATGGGCGTCGGCCGCCTGGGCGAGCGGGTAGGTGGAGTCGATGACGGGCTTGAACTTGCCTTCGGCGATGAGCGGCCAGACCTTCTCCTCGATGGCTTCGGCCATGCGCGCTTTGGCTTCCGGCGGTTGCGCCCGCAGCGTCGAGCCGGTGAGCGTCAAGCGCCGCATCATCAGCCGCATCAGGTCGATCTCGACCTTGGAGCCTTTGAGGAAGGCGATCTGCACGATGCGCCCTTCGAGCGCCGCAGCCTTCAGATTGCGCTCGATATAGTCGCCGCCCACCATGTCGAGGATGACGTCGGCGCCGTGGCCGCCGGTCACCTCGCGCACGACCTCGACGAAATCTTCCTCCAGGTAATTGATGGCGCGGACGGCGCCCAGCGCCTCGCAGGCTTTCGCCTTGTCGGCGCTGCCGACCGTGACGATGACCTTCGCGCCGAAAGCGGTGGCGAGCTGGATGGCGGTGGTGCCGATACCGCTCGCGCCGCCATGAACGAGCAGCCAGTCGCCCGGCTGAAGCCCGCCGCGCTCGAATATGTTGTGCCACACGGTGAACACCGTCTCCGGCAGGCCGGCGGCCTCGACCGCGCTCAAGCCGTCGGGCGCGAATAGCGTGGTGGCCTCGGGCGCCACGGCGAACTCCGCGTAGCCGCCGCCATTGACCAGCGCGCAGACGAAGTCGCCTTCCTTGAACCGCGTGACGTTCTCGCCGACGGCGACGACGGGGCCTGCCACTTCGAGGCCGAG
>Ga0315540_10001193_pt1 | contig 14898 bp, 15 predicted proteins | sample SalMarSW160110MG_FD_203677 | JGI IMG/M metagenome (GOLD analysis project Ga0315540, IMG submission 203677) | Salt marsh sediment microbial communities from the Plum Island Ecosystem LTER, Massachusetts, United States - Salt Marsh Sediment SW1601-10 ... | reverse complement strand
GCCAGGGTCTGACCATCGGGCGAGAAGGTGACACTGCTGGCCTCGCCAGGAAAGTTGAGCGTCTCCAGCACCGACCCGCTGCGCCAGTCCCAGATCCTGGCCGTCCCATCCTTGGAGACCGAGGCCAGCATCTGTCCATCGGGCGAGAAGGCCAGCGCCCAGACGATGGAAGTGTGTCCCTGCAAGGTACGCAGGAGGTTCCCGCTGGCCACATCCCATAAGCGGATGTTAAAGTCTTCGGTGTTGCCGCCAGCCGAGGCCAGGACGGTACTATCCGGCGAAAAGGCCAGGCTTCGCAGAGCTTCACCCTGGCCAAAGGTCAAGGAAATCGAGAGCCTGGCGACCGTATCGACCCCGATCTGGGCCGGGACCGGGGTGGGCGAGGCCGGGATGGGCGTGTTGGTCAGGGTCGCGGCAGGAGACGGGGTGATCACCAAAGGAGTGGCGGTGGCTGCCGGCGAAACCGTAGGAGTGATCGCGCCTTGCAACGAGCAAGCCAGCATCAAAATCAGAACTGCAACCATTAGAATAGGTTTTTTCAACATTCGGTACCTCAAGATAGGATTTGGTTGGTTTCGGTCGAGAGTGCCAGCATTGCGAGAAGATCTGCCCGCTGAACGGTGCTCTTCGAAACAGGACATGAGTCTATCATATCCAGCATGGTCAGGTTTGGATTCGTGAATACGGTTCTTTTTTCAGGTGGAAGGTCAGGCCAGTGCGATAGCCTAAGGATTTGGGACTTCGTTCCCGTCTGTACCCGTAGGGTGGAGGGGATCGTGGAGGAGATGGCGGCGCGCGCCTCGCTGCGCGCTGTGTGCGTGCTCGGAGAGTGAAGCGTATATTGAGTACAAGCAGTGCTGGAGTGTCTGGTCAGCCTGGTCTGACTTCACTGTCAGTTCTTATCGTTGACCAACACGATTCGGTAATGTGCCTTATTTTCTTTCACTCTTTGTAGCGCCTCGTTTACTTGCGACATGGACATGAGTTCAATCACTGGCGCGATTCCATGCTCCTGCGTGAATGAGAGCATCGCACGCATCATTGTAGGATTGCCGATCATAGAACCGGTGAGTAAAAGCTCGTGCGCCACCAGGTCGGTCGAATTAAGGTTAATGTCTGGAAAGCCAACCAGGACAAGCCGGCCCCTCTTCTTAAGGGTCATGAGCAGCGCCTCCCAATCGATTCCAGCGTTAGCCGTGCAGATCAGTAGGTCGTGACCATAATCGAACTTGCGCATACTGTCCATATCGTTGGAGTCAATGAAGTGGTCTGCGCCGAAGCCAAGCGACTGCTCCTTCTTCCAGGGCGAGGATGAGATTGCCGTGACTTCGCAACCAAAGGCGTGGGCAAACTGGATAGCCAGGTGTCCCAGCCCTCCCACTCCGGCGATGGCGACTTTCATTGCCGGGCTTGTCGCGTACGTCCGGAGTGGTACATAGACGCTGACACCGGCGCACATAAGCACCGCCGCAGCCTGGGATGGTAGAGTTGGGGGCAGTGGGTACACGAATCGATGATCCGCAACGACAGAGGACGAGAAACCCCCATAAGGAACCATCACTGTCGTATTTTCGATTTCCATACAGAGCTGGGTCTCTCCCTTCAAACACCACTCGCATTTACCACATGAACGGCCCTGCCATCCAATGCCGACCCGGTCACCCTCCTTCAAGCCGGTGACCGCTGGACCCGCTTCCATCACGCTCCCAACGATTTCATGACCTGGCACGAAGGGGAAGGTGGTGATCCCGTAGTAATCGTCTATGGCCTGGATATCGGTGTGACAGACACCACAGTGCGTGACCGAAACTCGGACGTCATGCTCGCCCAATTTAGGCGGCTCGTACACAATCGCTTCGAGTGGTTGTCCCAACGATCTGGCAACATACCCCAAGACCTTCGAAGCAGACATGGTACCTCCTTTGTCAATTCGAGTTCATTCGCAAAAATACCGGGGAAGCTGCCTAATAGTTTACGGCATCGTCCTGCCACAGGTCCCCGTCAGGGAATGAGAGCATCCCCCGGCAGGCGGGAAGTGGACTGATTTAATTATACGGAGAATTGCTTTGGAGTAGAACCACCACTTTCGGTAGCGAGAATCCCATCTGCCTGAACTGAGCGCATTGAATGTGTCGGATGCATGCTGCGTTAGGCAACTTTCCTTGCAGATATCGCTCCTTGAATTCGCTGTATAAGCTCAATCGGTTGGCAGGTTGTAAAAGAAATATCTCTCACCGGTCCTACCTTTCTCTTCAATCCGATGACAACCCTGGAATGCTCCAGGAAATTGAACGAGGCGCGGTATCTCTTACGAATTAACATGAAATGTATTCCTGCCCCTCCATATTCCATCAGCGCGGGTAAATTATCATCGAGCTGGCATGTTTCAATGTTATCCAGGGGGACTGTCCAGGTGAAGATACCAAAGGTGAGCCTGAGAGACTCATCTGTGAGACGGATAATGAGCGTTCTGAAGTTCACCGAGTAGAAGATGAACAAGACGGAAAGACCGAAGAAAACAACCGCAAGGATATCCATACTGACAGCGATCACGCGCCATATGCAAAACAGGGAGAAGATGACCACCAGCGCCAGGAACAGCGTTTCTGTCCGTTTCGAAGTAACTTTTTCGTAGTATATGAGCTTGTCACTTGATTTCATCACATTACCTCACAAGCACGCTGTGTTGGGTGTTTTATGTTGCGCCAGACTCATTGCCCCCCAAAATATATCATTGCCAATACGTCAAATTACTAAACACAATTCACTCTTTGCCACTGCCCTGCAAAAGAATGACTGACCGGCAGAACGTATCTAAGTTTTCAAGGTTCTGATTGATCTTTTGAGGCTACACTTGATCGAAATTACAAAAACACCCCTGCACTATCTTTTTTATTTGCAGAATTTTTGCATATATTTATATGACTTACTCCAACAAACTTGACTGAATTTGTGATTTATCAGCATTGTGCCAACTGCAAATAGTTAACCCAATCAATCCTATAACTATCCAGTAACCATCCGAAATGGGCTGTTCCCAAAACGGAACACTGACAATAAAGAGAGTGATTGCTACTTCTGCCATCTTAATCCATTGTTGCCGTCCGAATTGGGAAAGAGCAATATCCCAGAACAAAACCAGAGTTAATAACGGGTAATCATACTGAAGCGCATAAGGAGTAATTGCAAAATTTACAAGAAGTGAAAAGACAACAATTAATATAATCGAGTCAGATCTCCAGGTCACAATTCCCAAAATTGCCAAGCCAATTAAAAATACGGGAGCAGATAATGCGCGAGTTACTTCAAGGGATACCCGAAGCATTCTTAGCCAGTCGTACAAAGTAGTATTGACTCTAATGGCTACTATTTTATCTGGACCATCAAGAGTACTAAAAAGGCCTTGACCAAAACCCGACTCAAAAAAAGGATGATATAGATTAGGCGTCATTATTGACGCTACAACAAGCAGTCCGATAGTCAATATGCCCAGACTAACCACCGGCCGCCAACGACGATGGCGAATAAGCCAAAAAATAATTGCTGCCACAGGTATAAGCGTGATGTTGGGCTTTATAAGCAATAAAGTCAGCCAGATACCAGCCAAAATATCATTCTTGCTTTGTAATGCAAGCAATGTTCCTATTAGCAAAGCAAATAAAATAATACCAGTTTGTTCATAGCGCCAAGTGATCCAGGCGAAAACAAATGTTACTAATACATATAGAAGCCATCGATGCCAACCTATTTTCGGCCATTGGAACAATTTACTGAGTTGCCACAAACTAAAATTCCACAATACTAAATTAAAAAACATCCAAAGACTACGAGCGATATTGAATGGCAACCACGCAAATGGGATTATGAACCAAGCAAAAAATGGAGCATAATAGTATGGGTTATTTCCAATTACTCCTGTTGTTGTGAGAAGTACGGGGGCTAATGTATGATAGTCGTAAGGATTACCACCTGCCATAATTACGCGGGCGGCGGCATAGTAACCGCGGAAATCTTGCCCGAACCACAGGAGAGCAGTAGCGGCCATGACTATACTAGCAATCAGCCATGCAGAAAGGGTAGCGAAGTTTAGCCGTTTGATGAAAATTGTTTTCTTATCCATGATATTCTATACAAACGGAGTTGGTGAATCGAATTTTGCGATCGATGAAGAGCCATCGCGGTAGGGAGGGCATTTACCCGCCTTCCCCCCGCACAGATCCTGGCGTGCGGAATTATCACACCGGGCTCTTCGAAGGTACTCGCTTCTGTATGATAACTCATTTGGCTGCCAGTTGCTTGTTTCCCGCAGTGAGGTTGGCACAGTTAATTCGGCCCTGCATGTCCGAGTTGTGTTTTCTTTGCGAGTTGCGTATCTCTGTCAGCTCCTTCTCCACACCTGCACAGAACCGCAGGTGTTGTGTGTGAACGGCGTCACCGTCTCGGAGTACCACGAACCGATCCGACTCATGCAGGTCTTCGGCTTTCCTACTTGATATTTTAGTCTGCCTACCCACCTTGCGCCAGACTTGTTCAGGGATCTGCTCAAAGAGGGCAATCTTTTGCAGTCCATGCCGGAAGGCAGCGCTAGTCCGGATGCACGTATCGAATTCTCCAGAGTCTGAATGGTTTCCTTGTTGGCTTCGGCAGTTTTACATCGCCAAATGGAGTCCGCATCGGCCGGCTTAAGTCCAAGAAGTGAAAGAAGAAGGCTATGCGGAGATCACCTATCCAGTCTTTGGCTGGTACTCGTTGCAAGAAGGGTCAGCCTCGATTCTCCACCCCCAATGGTCGAGTATTCTTTCGTCCCATGGAACCTGCCAATTGGCGCGTGGTTGACCTGGTATCTCTTGAGTGAAACCTCCAAAATCGAACTCGCCGGTGGACCCTCTAATTCTCATCTCGACGAGATAGACCGGGTCCTGTGCCCTGATAGGGTACACGCCGGTGACATCTGACTGTGCACTTATCTGCCCACGCCCTGCCTGGCATCCATATTCGGAGCACTGGGATAGCGCTGCCCAACGGTTTGCGTTCTCATAGCACCTTGTAAGGGTAATGACACTGCGAAGCGGCGTCCGGTGCAACCCGGGTTAAAGCGCTAAAACCAAAAATGCTCATTTTGATTAAACCTTACCGCATAATCCCTGGTTATTTGGGGAACTTTCCTCACCAGGATTTCTTGCGCATTATGATTAGCTACCCAAAATGAAAATGTTCCAACAATGCTGCCAAGAAAGAAGCCCTCAATCAATCGTTGATAATTTTCCGGCAGTCCCCGCAAGCTCCGATATCCTTGAAGACAAAACTTATGTAATTCTTCCTTCATATCACTTAGACATATGCCTAGATCGAACATGTAATTTCCAAATGCACAAAAGGAAAAATCGATCAATCGAATGTTTCCTTCGTGGTAAAGCATATTTCCTTTGTGCATATCTGCGTGCATAATGCCGTGCAATTCCGGGATTTCATCCAAACTGCCAATCATACCGATCAGTAATGAAATTGATTCCGATAATTCAGAATAGTCTGACGCATTTATTCGCCCGTCGTTTACTGCAGGCTTCAAGCCAATTAGCTTTTTCTCAAAATATTGGACGTCACGTCTTGGGCGTGTGAAACCATCAGGAATTTTCCATCGGCTTGCTTGATTGTGTAATGTCGCCAGGATTGTTCCAATTTGATAGGCTGTTTCTTCATTTTCTAATTCTCGATGATAAGGCTCACCTTCAATCCAGCTCAGTAATGTGCTGTTAGCTGTTGTCCCATCATCAATGGGAATGCTTGTCACCAGTGCGCCTGATTTATTCCGAATTGGCTTTTGAATGACCAGATTAGTTTCTTGCTCTAACGCCAACATCCAAGTAACTTCAGAATTCACCATATCAAAGTCTGCACCATGAGTTCCCATTGCCAAAGTCATTGGAATGTGAATACGGAGAAGCAACGACTCTGAATTTGAAGTTGTGACCTTATAGGTAATATTATCGCTGTGCCGAATAAAAAATTGACGAGGTCCCAACAACTCGTAATTTTCCAAAACATGCTTTGCTATCTCGTCGTACTTGGTTATTTTTTGTGCCATGTTTTCGAATTATCCAAAGCACTCTAACGGTTCGCGTTCGTGGAACGTAGTGGATCACCCTGCCGAAGGTCCCCATCAAGCGGGAATGGGGACCCCTGCGGGGCACAGTCTGGTGGCGAGAGAGGATGACCCCGATTAGAAAGCTAAATACCTTAAGTGACCGGGCCTGCCCATAGAAAATCAGAGATACATGAACGGCGTCGTTTTTGAAAATTGGTGCGATGCCTTTTTGTGGTTAACTTGCCAGTCAAATTTTCCTTGCAAATAGCCTTGGTTAGTTTCTTAGAAGGCTGTGTCAGCCTGCTATCTCATCATTATGTCTGTTTTTATCCTTAATAAGAGCGTAAGAGAATATAATCCCCAAAAGTACATTTACAGCAGCGTAAATCCAGTACGCACTCTCTGGTTTTCCTTCTATTCCATGTAAAAATGGTAGTAATGGTGCAGCCGTATTGTTCATTGCATGAAAAAATATCACAACGATAAGTTTCTTGCCGCTCGAATTATATAACCAGGCATACATGATCGATATACTTGTGGTCATCATTACGAAAGCCAAAAACGAGTATGCGCTATGCAAATCTCCCGCCATAAACCATAAGGGTAAATGCCAGAAACCCCAGATTACACCGATGACTAAACTTGCTGGTATGACCCCGATTTTTTCTTGTAAAGGCTCCTGAGCATAACCTCGCCAACCAAATTCTTCTTGTCCACCGCCAATTATCATCATGAGAAGAAAGTATGGAATCGCCAAAACTATCGGTGCGACAGATATTTCGGTCGGAAATAGAGTTTTGGCAACATCCAAGCCAATAGCGGGTGCCAGATAATGAGCTATCGCATGAATAAAAACTGGCAACGCCAACGCAATAACCAAATATATTGGCTTTACGTGAAAATCAAACGCCTGCCCTAAAAATTCTTTTGTTCCCTTCCAACCTGCCTCCCGGGCAACAAGTGTGATTGCAGCCATCAGAGGTGCGAAAGCTCCGATAATAACAACCACAATTGAATACCCGGTTACATTAAAGGGTAAATCAATTCCTATTCCATCCAACACAGAAGGTATCCAAATGACCCATGAATAGGCAAACGTCAGTAAGAAAAAATACCAGGGATTTCTGTTTATGTGGCGCTTTGTCATCATTATTTCCCTTTGTCTACTTATCAATGCAGGCTAACTGCTTATAGACTTCAAATACTATTTTTTGCATCAATTGCTGCATGCGTCCACCTGATCCATAAAAGTATGGCCACCACTTGAGACCAGTATAGAACGAATTCAACCCGAAATCAACAGCCTGACATAAATGTTATAATCTCCGCCATGCGTAACAAGCGTTTTACCCGTATCATTCTTTACCTACTGGTCGCCGTTGCCGCGGCGGTCGGGTTTTATTACCTCCCGCCGGTGCACGCGCGACTCTCCTGGCGGCTCGACAACCTGCGCACCCAGATCATTTACTTCTTCCGCCCGCCGGACCAGGCCGTCTTCCAGCCAGCCCAGCAGGACCAGCTGGCGGCCATGGTCAGCGCCACGATGCAGGCCCTGCAGGACAAGTCCACACCCACGCCGAGCCGCACGCCCAGCCCGACGGCGGGTCCCACTTCCACACCGACCATCACGCCCACGCCGCTGCCAGAGCAGGTCTCGCTGCCGGGTGTGGTCTACGTCGACCAGTTCAACCGCTGGAACTACTGCGGTCCGGCCAACCTGACCATGGCGCTCAACTTCTGGGGCTGGAAGGGCACGCGCGACGACGTGGCCAAGGCCATCAAGCCGGGCGAGAACGACCCCAGGAAGAGCTTCATCGACCGCGGCAAGACCGACAAGAACGTCATGCCCTACGAGATGGTCGATTTCGTCAACAACGACACCGAATACCGCGCCCTGTTCCGCTACGGCGGGGACGTGGCGCTGTTCAAACGCCTGATCGCGGCCGGCTTCCCGCCCATCGCCGAGAAGGGCTACTACGAGAAGGACTACTCCGGCAAGGTCGGCTGGCTGGGGCATTACCAGTTCGCCACCGGCTACGACGACGCCGCGGGCGAGTTGATCGTCCAGGATACCTACCGCGAGGGCAAAGATTATCACATCGACTACCAGACCTTCGCCGAAGGCTGGCGCTCGTTCGACAACCTGTTCATCGTGGTCTACCCGTCCGAGCGCGAGGCAGAACTGCTTGCGCTGCTGGGTCCCTACGCCGACCCACAGTGGGCCGCCCAGCACGCCCTGGACGAGGCTGACCAGGATATCCAGGACCTGAGCGGGATCGACCTGTTCTTCGCCTGGTTCAACAAAGGCACCAGCCAGGTACAGTTGCAGCAGTACGCCGACGCGGCGCTGGCTTACGATCAGGCCTTCCAGATCTACGCCACACTGGGCAACGACGACAAGCAGCGCCCCTACCGCATCATGTGGTACCAGACTGGCCCCTACTTCGCCTACTATTACTCCGGCCGCTATCAGGATGTGATCGACCTGGTCAATACCACGCTCGATACCATCAGCGAACCGGATCTGGAGGAAAGCCTGTACTGGCGCGGGCTGGCCGAATACGCCCTGGGCGATTCGGGCTCGGCCTTCAAGGACGTGCGCCAGGCGGTCTATCTCAACCCGCACTTCCAGGCCGGCCTGTCCAAGCTGCAGGAGTGGGGCATTCAACCGTAGTTATGAAACTCCTCCATTTCGCCGACGCCCACATCGACATGGCCAACTACGGCCGTCACGACCCCGAGAGCGGGCTGCCGCTGCGCGTGCTGGACTTTCTCAAATCGCTGGACGAGATCGTCGACACGGCAATTGACGAAAAAGTCGACCTGGTGCTTTTCGCCGGGGACGCCTACAAGGACCGTGCCCCCTCCCCGACCTTCCAACGCGAATGGGGCCGGCGTATCATGCGCCTGTCGGAGGCGGGCATCCCGACCCTGCTGCTGGTCGGCAACCACGACCTGTCCCCCGCCGCTGGGCGCGCGCACGCCATCCAGGAATTCGACACGCTGCAGGTGCCGCACGTGCGCGTGCTGGCCAGTCCGCAGTTCCTCACCCCCGATGAATTAGACCTGCCGGCGCAGGTTATCGCCCTGCCGTGGATCTCGCGCTCCGGGCTGATGGCCGCCATCGACACCAGCGATCTCGACCCGGCGCAGGTTTACCAGGAGATGGAAATCCGCCTGAGCGACCTGGTCGCGGAGTGGCTGGAGGAGGCAGACCCGGCATTGCCAATCATCCTGACCGCCCACGCTTCTGTGCAGGGCGCCAGTTTCGGCGCCGAAAGGACGGTGATGCTGGGCAACGACCTGGTGCTGCCGGGCTCGCTGGTCAAGGACCCGCGGCTGGACTACGTCGCGCTGGGCCACATCCACAAGCCGCAGAACCTGAACGGGCCCGGACCCGACCCCAAGGACGAGACGCCCGTCGGCCACCCGCCGGTGATCTACCCCGGCTCGATTGAGCGTGTCGATTTCGGCGAAGCGGGCGACAAGAAGTATTTCATCATCGCTGAGGTCGAACGCGGCGAAACAAAGGTCGCATGGCGCGAACTGAAGCACATCCGGCCCTTCATCGACCGGCGCCTGGAACTAACCTCACCCGAGAATGTCAGTGAGGCGCTGATCAAGGCGCTGCCGCCTGCCAAGCAGATGGAAGGGGCGATCGTGCGCCTGATCGTCGAATACCCGCGCGACTGGGAGTCCCTGATCGATGAACCGACCCTGCGCGCCCAGGCCGAGGGCGCCTTCGAATTCCACCTGATCAAGCGCCCGCAGGTCGAAGCCCGCATCCGCCTGCCCGCCGACCAGACGGTCAGCAGCCTATCCCCACTCGACCTGCTGGACCAGTACTGGCACGCGGTCCACACCGAACCAGACGAGCTACCGGACCTTGAAAAGCTGGCGCGCGAGATCATCACCGGCGACGCAGAATCTAAAAGATAAAAAATAAGCCCGGGTATGCCGGGCTTATTAATCACACCGTCCTGGGTAGGTGCGGGCGCTCGCGCAAACTCCAACTTCCGGCCTGCAGATCGAAGACCAGCTCGTAGACCTGATTGCCAGACATGACCAGCACATGCAAGCCGGCCTCGTCACGCCACTGGCGCCCACTGTCGGATACTTCCACCGTGCGATTGCCGTGCACGAAACGCAGCACCGTCACCTCCCCATTGGGGGCAAAACGGGCGGTGACTTCGATCTCAGTCATCGGGCACTCTCCGGACGGGCATCCAGCTCCAGCGGGCTCACGCCCTGCAAATAATCGCATACCAGCTGCAAAACCGCCTGGGATGATTCCAGCTTGTTCTGGCGCCGGTCGCCGTCCCAGCAGAAAACGCGCGCCCAGGCGCCGTCGGCTGCTACCAGGCCGATCCAGGTCGTGCCGACCGGTTTGTGCGGCAGCCCGCCGCCCGGACCGGCAATCCCGCTGACCGAGACACCCAGATCCGCGCCCAGGGCTTTGCGGGCACCCTGCGCCATCTCCAGGACTGTCTCACGGCTGACCGCACCGTAAGCCTGCAGCGTGTCCCACGAGACCCCCAGGCTGTCGACCTTGGCCTCGTATGCGTAAGCCACGAAACCGCCCAGAAAGTATTCCGACGAGCCAGGCACGTCCGTCAGGCGGTTGGCTACCAGGCCGCCGGTGCAGGATTCGGCCACCGCCAGTTTCAGTCCCTTTTGGCGCAGCAGACGCCCAAGTTCGATTTCAAGCTCTTCTTCCAAACCTCACTCCTTAGCAAAAACTGTCGGGATTCTACCGCGGTTTCAAGACCCGCGCAGTACGCTGTAGACGTCAAAACTGCCCGGATTGAGGATCGACCCGGCCAGCATGAAAAAGATAGTCAGCAGCAAAGCCACACCGGACAGGATCATGCCCGAAATGGCCAGCCAGCGGCGCGAGGAGCGCATCCCGACCACGCCGACCAGCAAGCCGATGATCGAGAAAGGGGCGCCGCAGAAAGGCGTCACCCACAGGAACAGGTTGAGCATACCCAGTAGGAAGGCCGCCAGGGCAAAGCCTTTCTGGTCGACCCGCCTGGAGGCAGGAGCAGGTGGGAATGTGTTTGGGTTTGCTTCTTCAGGCATAGGCACTCACTGGCATCCCTTGTATCACAAATGCGCTTAAAAATCCAATCAACAAGAGGCCTCCGGCAAGCACCGGAGGCCTCTTGTCAAAACAAATTTATTCTAGTAATACCCGCTGCCCAGGCTCTGATTGATCGTGCTGAAAATGTTGCCGATCGTTGGTCCAAGCGCGAAGAGGGCAACCAGCACACAGCAGAACACCAGCAGGAAGATCACCAGACCCGGCAAAATTGCCGCGCCGATAGCTGCACCCCAGCCGAAAGCGTTAACGCCTTTGACCGCCATGACGTACAGCACCAGGGCATAGATCGCGGCCAAAAAGGCAATGATCCCAAAGCAGAACCCAACGAACGGGATCAGCCCAAAGAGCGAGATCAAAGCGGTTAGCACCGCGAAGGGCACGTAGATGGCGCTAGAAGCGTATAGCAATTGATTATAAGTGCCGGTTCCGCCAAACATGCGCGCCACCATTTGCACCAGTGCCACTCCAATCGCAAAGAAGATCACCATCAAGACCGCCCCAATCGGGACGCTGCAAATCATGGTGGTCAACCCAACCCCAATTCCATTGTTCCCACCCATTCCGCTTTGTTCCAGGATGCGCCGGATGGAAGCTGACTGAACGATCGTGGTCATCAGCGAGCTGAGCAAGGCGGCTATAAAGACCCACAGGTAAGCCTTGCCGGGGCTGGCGCCCGGATCGTTGGCGATCCTGGTAAAGGTCTCCGGGTTGGGTTTGGTTACAGCCATGATCCAGGTCTGGAAGACTGACATCGGGGTCCCGGACGGAGCAGGCTCAAAAGATTGCATTTCTTGTGACATTGCTACCTCCTTATTGATTCGTATGCTCCTTTATAGCATATCTGATAGGGATAATTCAATAAGCAGTTCCGAATTCGACGGCAGGAACCGGCCATCATTCCCATGTTAGAATTCAGGGCATGGAAGTCTCGGAGAGCTTGCAGGGTATTCTCGATACCTTGCCAACAAAACCCGGCTGCTATCTGATGAAGAACGCCGACGGCAAGATCATTTACGTCGGCAAGGCGATCAATTTAAAGAACCGGGTGCGCTCCTATTTCCACAGCAGCGCCCAACACGACGCCAAAACACGCCGTCTGGTGCACGAAATCGCGGATATCGAATGGATCGTGGTCGGCTCGGAGCTCGAGGCGCTGATCCTGGAAATGAACCTGATCAAGCGCCACCGGCCGAAATTCAACGTCCGACTGAAGGACGACAAGCGCTATCCCTACATCAAAGTCCACTGGGCCGAGCCCTTTCCCAAGGTGACGGTCACGCGCCAGATGCAGGACGACGGCTCGCGCTACTTTGGGCCATATACCTCAGCCTGGGCCGTTTACCAGACGCTGGACGTGCTGCGCCGCATCTTCCCCTACCTGACCTGCGACCGAGAAATCAGCGGCCAGGACAAGCGCGCCTGTCTGTACTACGACATCAAGTTATGTACAGCTCCATGCATCGGTGCCATTGACCAGGCCGGCTACCGCCAGATGATCTCTGACCTGATGGAATTCCTCAACGGGCGCACGGAGGGCATCCTGGCCCGCCTGGAAGTTGATATGAACCAAGCTGCCGAGGAATTGCGCTTCGAGAAGGCTGCGGCCCTGCGCGACCAGCTCAAAGCCCTGCAGGCCATCATCGAACGCCAGAAGATCGTCTTCGCCTCGGATTACCTCGATTCGGACGTACTGGCCATGGCGCGCGCGGACGGCGAAGCCTGCGTGCAGGTCTTCTTCATCCGCGGCGGCAAGCTGATCGGTCGCGAATACTTCATCCTGGAAGGCACGGAAGATACCCTGGATTCCGAGGTGATGGGCGAGTTCATCAAGCAGTTCTACACCGAATCAGCCAGCGTTCCCCGGCAGGTGCTGCTGCCGCAGCAAATCGAAGAGGCCCAGATCATCCAGCAGTGGCTGCGTTCGCGCCGCAGCGGGGACAAGGTCGAGATCAAGGTTCCGCGCAGAGGCCAATCTCACGATCTGATCGAGATGGCGGCCGAGAACGCCGCCGAGACGCTGCAAGCCTTACGCGCTCAATGGGAAGCGGACGCCCACAAGCAGGAACAGGCACTGGCCGAGCTGCAGCAGGCGCTGGAACTGCCCGAACCGCCCAACCGCATCGAATGCTACGACATCTCCAACACGCAGGGGACGGCCATCGTCGGCTCGATGGTGGTCTTCACCCGGGGGGTACCGGATAAGAAGCTTTACCGGCGCTTCAACATCGCCTCGGTGATCGGCGCTCCGGACGATTTCGCCAGCATGCAGGAAGTTCTGACCCGGCGCTTCAGACGCTGGCAGGCAACCCAGGATATGGCCGACCGGCCTGGGGCTAAACCCGATCCGTCCTTCGGCTTTTTACCGGATTTGATCATCGTCGATGGCGGAAAGGGCCAATTGAGCCGCGCCGTCGCCGTCCTGGAACAGTTCGACTTATTCGGCAAAGTACCGGTCGTCGGGTTGGCCAAACAACAGGAGGAGATTTTCTTCCCGCGCAGGTCCCAATCCTTGCGGCTGCCAGGTCACTCGCAGGGGTTCTATCTGGTGCAGCGCATCCGCGACGAGGCGCATCGCTTCGCCATCACCGCCCACCGCAAGCGGCGCAGCAAACAGGGCATGGCTTCCATCCTGGACTCGATCCCCGGCATAGGACCAACGCGTCGAAAAAACCTCTTGAAACATTTCGGTTCTGTGGATATGATTAGGTCAGCATCCTTTGAGGAATTAACTTCCGTACCCGGAATTACCCAGACTGTGGCGGAAAGCATCAAGGCCCAGCTGGAATGAGAATTGGAACCAAATGGTAAAAAAAATCTGGATTGTGGACGACGACGAGGAAATGAGCCAGGCGATCCAATTAATGTTAAAATTGCTGGATTGCGAGACAGCTTCCTATTTCAACGCCCGTTCCGCCGCCAAAGCCATTCTCGGAGGCGAACGTCCGGACCTGTTCATCCTGGACATCAATATGCCAGAGGTGACCGGGCTGGACTTGCTTGAATTCCTGCGGCATCGGACCGAATCGAAGAATATCCCGGTCATCATGCTCTCGTCCGAGGCCGCCGATGTGACCGTCGACCAGGCTCTGGCCCTCGGTGCAGACGGGTACGTCACCAAACCGGTTACGATCGAGGAGTTAGAACGCGTCATGGCGGAAGCCATTCGACGACGCGAGAAAGAGAGGTAAGAAAAGTGGCCAAGAAAACCACGAAGAATAAGCCCAAGAAGAACCGGGCCAGCCGCCAGCAGCAGATGATGCGCCTGGCGATCATTATCGTTTCCGCCATCCTGCTGTTATCGATGGTGTTGTCACTGGTCAAACTCTAAGCGAATACGGGACGAAATGGTATAATCACAAAGCGCGGCGCTGGTAGCCGCGCTTTGTGTCGAATACAGGAAATCAAGGGAACGTATGCTCGAAAAACTTGCTGGGATCGAAGAACGTTACGAAGAACTCGGCCACGAACTGATGCGGGTTGGCGAAGACTATCAACGCGCAGCCGAACTCAACAAAGAACGCACCGAGCTGGAGACAATCGTTGAGAGGACTCATGAGTACCGCGAGGCGCTCAAGCAGCTCGAAGAGGCGCGTGCCATTCTCGACTCGGAAGAGGGCGAGGAATTGCGGGCCATGGCTGAGGCCGAAATCGAAAAGCTCGATGCGACCATCGCAAAGCTCGAAAATAAGATCAAATCGATGCTGGTACC
>Ga0315540_10001192_pt1 | contig 14909 bp, 10 predicted proteins | sample SalMarSW160110MG_FD_203677 | JGI IMG/M metagenome (GOLD analysis project Ga0315540, IMG submission 203677) | Salt marsh sediment microbial communities from the Plum Island Ecosystem LTER, Massachusetts, United States - Salt Marsh Sediment SW1601-10 ... | reverse complement strand
ACCCCCATCTTCGTCACATCTTCCGCAGCCAGGCCGGGAGAGTATATATACACCTTGCCGGCGTGGTCCAATACCTGGTAGATATTCTGCGCACACCATTGATCGATGACAAAGTCCTTGGGATCGCAGTAGCCTTCGAAAAACTCCCGGGGGCTGCAAACGCTTCTCAAAATGCCGCAGAATTCCGGGTTTCCAAGGCCCTCTCTGCACTCGCAGGCCACCACAATGGTCCCCCCTTTCTCAAGAATATCCATGGCGCAGATAAGTGCCTTGCTGATCTGGTAAAAGGTGGCATCCAGGGGATAGCCACCCCCGGAAGTAATCACAAGATCAGCCCGCTCGTCCAGGTCTACCACGGAATGCTCATGAACCATCTCACAGCCGGCCAGGTGGGCCTTGTCATAATGGCCGGCGAATACCCCCGCAATCTCCCTTTCCTTGTTAATGACCACGTTGAGGATAAAGTCCACGCCCGCAAGCTCCGCCACGCGGAGTCCGTATTCATGGAAGGGATTTTCCTCCAGGATGCAGTTGGTGACATTGGGGTGGTCGATCATCTTGTAGGAATGCATGAATTTCATGGTGCCGAAGCTTGAAATACCCGGCAGGACGGCCTTCCGGCCCCCGGAATATCCCGCATAGAAATGGGGCTCGATGAGTCCGGTCAGGATCTTCAGGTCCGCATCGAGATACCGGTTGTTAATCTCAATGGGGGCCCCGTCTATCTCATCTACCTTCCGGTATTCTTCCGGCTTCCGGCAGTAATGGTTCACGATCTCGTAATGATCCATGATATCTCGACCAACCAAGTATTCCAACTCCTCTCCCAGGTTGGGTCGATGCATCCCTGTGGCGATGAGGATAGTAATCTTGTTCCTTTGGATACCGCTTTCTTCCAGTGTCTTGAGAAGCGGGGGAAGGATGATCTTATTTGGGACAGGGCGGGTAATATCGGAGATGACGATACAGGCGTTCTTCCTGCCGCGAGCCAGCTCCATGAGGGGAGGGCTTCCAATGGGATCGGCAAGGGCCCCGCGAGCCGCTTCCACCGGATACTGTAGCGGGGCCAGTGGTTTCATTTCCAGAAAGTCCACAGATTCCGGGATATCCAGATCAGCAGTTTTTTCGCCGTACAGCAGACGAGCCTTCATATAAACGCCCCTCTTTCAGGATTCATCATCAATCAAGAAAACAGGCTATTCTTCAGGAAAAAACGTTCTGGCAAACTGGTCATACCAATATGAAGATTTAAGAAATAATTGTCAAGAGAAAATTAATGCTTTATATAGGTATAATAATTCTTGCATCACGAAGCTCATTGTGGTATTACCAGTTAACAACATTCTGCCAAGAGGGAGTTCGCATGTTTCATAAGATCTCGCCCAAAAAAATTTCCGAGGAGATTATCGAGCAATTCAAGGCGCTCCTGAGCAGTGGGGAACTCAAGCCGGGCGATGAACTGCCTTCGGAACGCGAACTGGCCGAGTCCATAGGCGTCAGCAGGCCACCCCTTCGCGAAGCACTCAATGCCCTCCAGGCCATGGGATTTATTGAAATTCGTCCGCGGAGCAAGATTCTTGTAAAATCCCTCACCCAAAAACCTGTTGAAGATCCCTTAAGCCTTCTCATTGCCGATGATCAGGATAAATTTTTTGAACTCCTGGATATTCGGAGGGCCATGGAAAGCTGGGCCGCCTTTAACGCCGCCAAAAAGGCAATGGAATCAGACATCGAGATGCTGGAAGAAATCATCATCCGTGATCAGAAAAATTTAAGCGAAAACAGGGATGATGCCAAGACCGATGCCGACTTCCATATTGCCATTTCTCTGGCCGCCCGCAATACCGTCCTTTCCCACCTGACCGCCTCCTGTTATAACATCCTCTGGAGCACCCAAAAAATGTCCCGGAAGCAGCTTTTTAGAAAAAGGGAGAACCAGCGCCTCATCGCAGAACAGCACATGCGTATCTTTAAGGCCATCAAGAGCCGGAATCCCGAACAAGCATCCCGGGAAGCAAGACGCCACATTGACTTCGTTGAAACCGAGCTGAGAGAACTCATGGCTTCAGAATGATTCCCTTTCCCCTGTCTTTTTTCACCCGCGTTCAACGCGGCCTCTTCCCCGGATTCCCTTGGTCCATCGATTCATAAATACGCTAACGTATTATAACACACCAAGAAATGCGGCCTGGGATGGCAGGGAACCGGCATATTCCCTCAACCGGCATATTCCCTCTGCTTCGTTCGCTTCGCCCTCCATGGCTCCGCTCACTGCGGATGTGAGCCCTTCCACTGTCCTGTTCCAGGCTTCACATGACGCCGCCTCGGGAACATCCCGCTCCCATGCCCCCAACGGTACGCCACTGTAATTGCCCAGTATGGTACTTATTCCATTTTGCATTCAAGATGATACCTAGGCGGCAAGGAGCGGACGACGGAGGCGTACATGAACGGTACGTCGAGGAGTCCGCGACGCAGCCAACGCCGGTGGCGCTTGAATGCGAATTGGAATTAGTTTTTCTTTTCCGCGTACGTGAGCACCATCCCGCCGTCAAAAAGCAAGTCCCCGCCGATGAGATACCTGGCGAATCGCGAAAATCCCAAGACAAACAGGTTGCCCACTTCTATGGGCGTCATCATCTCCTTGATCCGGCTATGGCCCATCATCACGTCCGTTACCACTTCTTCCGGCGTGATGCCCCGCTGTTCTGCCTGGGCCGGAACCTGTTTCAACGCCAGGGCCGTCTTGACAAAACCGGTACTCACGGAAAAGGAACGGATTTTTCCATCCCCTTCGGCGGCAATGGACTGGGTCAGGGCGCGCAGACCGAATTTGGTGATATTGTATACCGGCTTGTTGATGGTGCACATGTGGGCGTGCACGGAGGCCATGTTTCCCACGGCGCCGGTCCCATCCGCGCTTTTCTTCATGTGGGGGATCGCCAATTTGGAGAGAAAAAACGGGGCTCGAAGCATGAGCCGCAGCATGTAATCATACTTCTCCATGGGAAAATTTTCAACGGAGTCAATGTGCTGGATGCCCGCAATATTTGCCACATACTTGATACTCCCCAGCTTAGCCGCCTCCTCCACCGCTTGTTCCACCTCATTGTCAACGCACAGATCGGTCTTGAGGAAAATCATCTGGCCGCCCATATCCCGGGCCATCTGCTGGGTCGCCTTCCCCCCCTCTTCATCCACATCCAGGCCTACGGTCATGAGACCGTTCGCCGCGGCAGCCACGGCCGTTGCCCTGCCGATCCCGCCGGACGCTCCCGTCACGATACAGACGTTTTTCGGGCTGAAATGATCGTCCTCTAAAAACAAGATTTCATTTTTCTTGATTTCAGGCTCATTTATATCCATCTTCTCCTCCATTGTTCAATCTTCTTGAATTTCAGACAGAATTCACCGGGTTTTTTCATCCTCATTCCCGTGTAGGGATAGACTACCTGCTTTAACCCTTCAAAAATTCCCTGATTGAAACACAATACGCATTCGATCACAGTTAAAGCAAATTTGGGGCCAGATATCCGCTGTGTGGAGCGCTGGTCTTTCAAATACCCTTCACTCCATGGAAAGGCAGGCCTTCCTGATGCATTGAGACAAGTCCTCCAACCATTTTCATTGCAATACCCAACAAGAAAGCGTATTGATTATGTATCAATAAATCTACATGTAGAAGACTGGCTACGGGGAATTATTAAGATGGACAGAGAAAAGCACAGGATTGCCCCTGAAAAAAGAAACACTCCGGGAGACACCGGGGAGCATGAGCGAAATCACACGGAGATTGAGGAGCAACTGGAGATGTTTCAGTTGATCTTTGACAGTATATACAATGGGTCCATGGTCACCGATGCCGATGGCTACATCACCCATTTTAACAAGCCCTACGGACGGTTTCTGGGCCTTGACCCGGAAAAACAGATCGGAAAACTCACCACAGAAGTGGTGGAAAATTCCAGGATGCATATCGTGGCAAAGACCGGCAAGGCCGAGATTAATCAGTCCCACCGGATCAAAGGCCAGGATATGGTAGTACAACGCATCCCTATCAAGAAAAACGGCAGGGTAGTAGCCGTATTCGGGCAGGTTATGTTTAAGGATGTCAGGGATGTCAGGAAACTTGCCGAGGAATTCTCTCTTCTGGAATCAAAGGTGGAGCTCTATGAAAAGGAGATCCTTTCCCTGCGCTCCACGCGGTATACACTCGAGAGCATTATAGCCCGTAGTACCGTGATGATTGCTTTGAAGAATGAGGCGCTCAAGGCTGCAGCCACCCAGTACCCGGTCCTTATTTCCGGGGAGAGCGGCACAGGGAAAGAACTCTTCGCCCAGGCCATCCACCATGCCAGCCCGCGAAAAGTCTATCCCTTCGTCCGTATCAACTGCTCAGCCATCCCGAAAGATCTGCTGGAATCCGAGCTCTTTGGCTATGACAAGGGGGCCTTTACCGGTGCAAGGGCGGCCGGCAAGCCCGGGAAATTCGAACTCGCACACCGGGGGACCATTTTTCTCGACGAGATCGGGGATCTCCCTCTTCAGATGCAGCCAAAACTCCTGCGGGTCCTGGAGGAAAAGGAGTTTGAACGGGTGGGCGGCACCTCTATTATCCGATCCGATTTCCGGCTCATATCGGCAACCAATCAAAGCCTTGAGAAACTCCTGGCAGATGGGCATTTCCGGAAGGATCTCTTCTACCGGCTGAACGTAATCCCCCTCCATATCCCTCCCTTGCGGGAGAGGAAAGAGGATATCATCCCCCTTTGCCGTCACCTCCTCGATGAGATGACCAAAGAAGCGACCATTTCCCCCATTCATATGGAAGAAGAGGCTGAAAAGGGCCTTCTGGCTTATCACTGGCCGGGGAATGTGCGCGAACTGTCCAATGTGCTTGAACGGATTTTATCTTCCCTGGAAGGCGACACCATTCGACTCAGGGATCTCCCCTTCTATCTCCAAGGGCCTGCCAAGGGCCCTGGAGGCTCAGGTCCCTCCAACTTGAGAGCAGTTCAGTCGGATGCGGAAAAAGAGGCCATCAGCCAGGCCCTGCGGGCGAGCCAGAACAACAAGGCAAAGGCCGCCAGAATGCTGGGCATCCACCGAACACTCCTTTACAAAAAAATAAAAAGATATGGCCTGCCTCTCGACCCCCCACTGTAGCAAAATTGATACGAACCCTCCCCTATTTGCCTTTCAGGGCCCGTCTTGCTTCTTTACTGCTCTCAAAAATGTGGGGAGCGACATCTCTCTTTTCCAGGGCGTCCCCCAGTTTCATCCGCAGGAAAGTGCTGGTAGTATACCGGGTGACACCAGTATAGAACCGCTCCACCAGGTATTTTACCATATCGGTATATTCATCCAAGATATCCGGAAATATGGTGAAGTGGTCATAGTTAACGATAGTGTAGGTTTTCTTCCTGAGGGGAACAAGAATCCTTTCAACGGCTTCTTTGATATCCTGTACGTCCTGATGTGTTTTGACCGAAAACCCCTCAAAATTGACAAAGAAGAGGTTCTCCTCCGGGTGGTAAATCAGACGCTCCTCGATGGAAAGACTGAGAAGGTCATCTTTCAATCCCATTGGACCGGGTTCGAATATCCTTGCATCCATCAATCGGGGAGGATCTTTTATGTTGGGCCTGAATGCCATCTGTGAAAGGATATCTAGCTCCAGGTCAATCCCTGGAGCAATTTCAACCAGCTCCATGCCTTCTCTGGTGAGCTGAAAAACGCAGCGCTCGGTTACGTACAGAATGGGTTGTTTTTTCATGGTGGCATACTTCCCACTGAAGGTAATGTGTTCCACCCGGTCCACAAATTTCTTGACTTTTCCCTCCTGCACAATTCTCAATTGTCCATGTTCAACCGCAACCTTCAGCCCGGACGCGGTAAAGGTCCCCACAAAAATAACCCTCTTGGCATTCTGGCTGATGTTGATGAATCCACCGGCGCCGGCAAGCTTGGGACCAAATTTGCTCACATTCAGGTTCCCCTTCTTATCAGCCTGGGCCAATCCGAGGAACGCCATGTCCAAACCGCCGCCATCATAGAAGTCAAACTGGTACGGTTGATCGATGAGAGCCTCAGTGTTGGTGGCCGCCCCAAAATTGAGACCTCCAGCGGGCAAACCGCCAATGACTCCCGGTTCCGCCGTCAAGGTAATAAAATTCAGGATTTTTTCTTCATTGGCCACGCTGGCCACTCCTTCCGGCATCCCAATTCCCAGATTCACGACGCTATTGGCCTTCAATGCAAAAGCGGCCCTCCGGGCGATAATCTTCCTCGGACCCATGTCCATCGGCTCGATGGATTGCATGGGAACCTTTATCTCACTGCTGAACGCCGGATTATACACGTCCACGAAGGTCTGCCAGTGATGCTCGGGCCTTGCAACGACCACACAATCCACCATAATTCCCGGTATTTTTACCTGTCGGGCATTCAAGGTATGCCGATCGGCGATTCTCTCCACCTGGATTATCACAAATCCACCTGAATTCTTCGCCGCCGTTGCAATGGAGAGGGATTCCAGGGTCAAGGCCTCCTTTTCCATGGTGATATTTCCGTCAAGATCAGCCGTTGTTCCCCTTATGATAGCAACGTTAATCGGAAGGGTTTTGTAAGCAAGATACTCCTGCTTATCAAATTCAATAAGTTCCACAATATCTTCAGTGGTTGAATCATTTATTTTTCCACCCCCATTTCTGGGATCAACAAAGGTCCCTATCCCAACCGTAGTAATGGTCCTCGGCTTGTGGGCTGCGATGTCCCGGTAGAGATGCGAGATCACGCCCTGCGGGAGATTGTATGCGATGATTTTGTTTTCAACCGCAAGTTTCTGGAGCTTCGGCACAAGCCCCCAGTGTCCGCCGATGACCCTCTTGACGAGACCCTCATGACCAAAGTGGTTCAACCCTTTTTCCTGGCCGTCCCCCTGCCCGGCTGCGTAAATGAGAGTAAGGCCTCTGGGCCTGCCTGTTTCCAGAAAATATTCTTCCAGTTTGACAGCGATTTCTTCTGCAAATCCAATGCCGACGAACCCACCTGTAGCCACTGTATCGCCATCCCGGATCACCCGGACTGCCTCTTCCGCTGAAACGATCTTCCCCTTTGTGGCCCGCTTCAGAGGAAGTGAAGAGAGCACTGGATGACCGCTCCCCTGATGAGATTCTGCTGCATTATTCATCTTTTCACCTCGCTTCGCATTTCATCACTGGTGTTCATCAGAGGATTGGCGGAGAAATCCGCGCTATGCTGAAGCCTTCGTGATAATCTCCGCCAGGTCCAGGACCTCCAGGCTTTGTTCCAGCTCTTCGGCCTTCAATCCGTCCTCCAGCATCTTGGCGCACTGGGGGCAGGCAACGGCGACAACGCTTGCACCGGTCTCGTGGGCCTGTCTTATCCTGATCCTGTTGGGGGCATCGTCGCCTCCCCCGAGGATATCCGTAAAGAAATTGCCTCCGCCTCCCCCGCAGCAGAAGGCGTTTTCGCCGTGCTGATCCATTTCCACGAACTCCAGACCGGGGACGGCATGAAGGATTTTCCGGGGGGCCTCGTATTCCCCGTTGTGCCTTCCCAGGTAACAGGGATCATGATAGGTCACCCTTGCCCGGTATTCACGCAGGGGCAATGCGTGAGACTGGATGAGGGGGAGGAGCACTTGGGAATAATGAAACACCTCATAAGTTCCTCCCAATGGTGGATAGAACTTCCGAAAAGCATTCAGGGCATGGGGGTCCAGGGTAATTATCTTCTTGACGCCCAGTTCTTTGAAAAGCGAGATATTCTCCTCCGCCAGGAACTGAAATAAGCCGGCCTCGCCCAGCGTTTTGACCTCATTTCCGTCACAGATTTCCTTCTCTCCGAGGATGCCGAAGGAGACCTGCGCCTTCGTGAGAAGATTTGACACTGCTCTTGCAATCCTCTTTCCCCGTTCGTCATAGGAACCCACATCTCCCACATAGAACAGGTATTCCTGGCCTTCATAGGGATTGACCGCGGTTCCGTCAGCCCATTTACCCCGCTCTCCGGCAGGCTCCTTGTAAGGGTTCCCGCTGATATTGATGTTCTTCAGGTAATCCCGTACAGGAGGAGGAATAATCCCTTTGTTCACCAGATCCTCCCTGGCCGCCATGAAGATGTTTACCAAGTCTTCACCGAAGGTAAATACGCAGTGTTCCACGCAGTTCGCGCAGGTGGCGCACGAGAAAATGATTTCCTGAAAGCGTTCACTGTTCTCGATTTCGTTGTTGAGCCACGCCCTGATCAACCACATCCTGCCGCCGGGGGAATACGTCTCGAACCTGAATTTCCGGTAGGTTGGGCAGTTGAAGTCGGTATAATCACTGGTGAACTTGCAGTATCCGCACCTGAAACAGCGATGAATAATCTCCTCGTATTGCATCTAATAAACCTCCCAGTTTCCCGGATTCATAATCCTGTTCGGGTCCAGATTCGCCTTGATCATTTCCATGAGTTTCCAGGTATTCGGGTCCATGTGCTGAATGGCCAGTCTCTGCTCTTCCACCGTTGGTTTCCAATAGAGGCCGCCGATTTCCAAGACAAAAGCACTGACCTCCTCAAGTGCCTTCCTGGTCCTGTCCATCATGTCGTCGTCAGCTCGATTGAAGGCGAAGGCAAAGGCGAACATCACGGAATGCCCTCCGTCGATGACCCTGACCATTCCCGAATACGCGAGGTCATACCTGGTGGCGAGCTCTTCCAGCTTTTGGGTGCATTCCGGATACTTTTCGAGCATGACGATGGGCCCGGAATACTCGAACCCGCCGCCCCTCTTGACATCCGCCAGCTTGCTGGCGCTCCTTTGGGGGGATTCCAGCAGGACCGGTTTCATCATGGGCGGGATACCCATGAATCCGCCGTCCTTGCTCTTTATGTAGGGATCAAGGGCGTGCCAGATCATCTTCCGCTTGAATTCAAGCTCCTCGTCTGTATCGCCCGTGATATAAAAGCTGACATGGTGATTGTCCTTGAACATCATGGGCTTTGGCTGGGTGAAGGCCAGGATGTCTTCCGCCATCTCGGTATGGGTAATCTCGTAGACCATCTCCGGGACCAGGTCTCCACGGTCCGTCACGAAAATCTCCACGTCCCGCAACTTTTTTCTCGGATAGAGCTTCACGCCGAGTTTTGTAATAATCCCGGTCGCCCCGAACCATCCCAGGAACAGGCCCGACAGGTCCGGGAACGGCGCCCCCTTTGAAAACCAGTCGGGGGAAAGGGCGCACGAGCCGATTCTGCATATTTCGCCGGCGCCCGTGACCACTTCCATGCCGCTCACCAGGTCCGAATTGAACCCGTACTGCTGGGTCAACCTTCCCTGGCCGTGGATAGTAACATTGGCGGCAATGGTGGCCGTCGGCGGGGCGTCCGGGATGCTATGGCGCAGCCTGGGGTGATGTTTTTCCAGGTAGGCCTTCAGCGCCCCCTGGGAGGTACCCCCTTCCACCAGCGCGTAACGTCCCATCTCATTGACCTCAAGGATCCTGCTCATCCGTTTCATATCCACGACGATCCCGCCCTTCAAGGGGATCGCCAGGCCCGTCAAGGAGAGACCCGCACCCATGGGGACGACCGGTATCTTCTCACGGTTGGCCAACCTGAAGATTTTCTGCACCTCATCAGTTGACTTCGGGATCACCACGTAATCAGGAGCATGGGGCTCCATCAACCCTGGGTCACGGCCATAGAAATAGCGTTCTTCGGGCGCCGTAGAGACATATTCCTGTCCCACAATCTCGGCAAGTAACTGGGCTATATCCTTCATTTTTCGTCCCTCTCACATAGTATGCTAACTCAATAGCAAGGGTTGGAGACCATTTCCCCCGCCACGGGCCTCCTCGTCCCCCTTTACGGTCTGTGCTTCTCAAGTAACAGCTCAATAAGCACGGGGCTACGGCCGAAACCATATCTCACGCCCGTCGCAGCGAAGCGAAGATCCCGTTATCGGGGTTCACTCCGTTCACTAAAGACGCAAAGAAATCAGAGAAAAACAACTTGGTTTTTTGTTTTTAAACCTCTGTGGTCTCAGTGTCTCTGTGTGAGATATTGTCTTTGGTTTTTGTTTATGTCTGAGCTCTTCTACAGGGGTTTTTCCCCAATGGCCATCCGGCAAAGATCAATCATATGCACCGGCTTCATGCCCTCCTTGGCCACCTTCTCTCCCAGGGTATTCTGGCAGGCCGGGCAGTTAAAGACGCAATACCGGGCTCCGTGTTTCACCATGTCGGCAATATTCTTTTGCTGCACGTCATTGGCAAAATCATACCCGTACAGCATGGCGTATATCCCCCCGCAGCAGAGGGCGTTTTCATCCTGGTACTCCCGCTCCACCAGTTCCACCCCGATCAATTCCATGATATCCCGCACCCGGTCGTGCTTGCCGGAGCAAAGGCGGGAGGAACACGGCCGCTGGTAGGTCGCCTTGATATGCAGCGGCGTGACCTGGTCCCTTAACAGCTGCAAACGGTCATACAGGTAGTCGTAATAATGAATAGGCGTGAAAGGGACATCTATGCCATAGGCCGGGGCCAGGTGGGCAAACGAGCCGTAGCATTCGTCATGGAGGCAGACTACTTCCTCGACACCCAGCTTCTTGAAGTTTTCCATGACCTCAGGAAGCCTTTTCTTGATGATAGACGTATTGGCAAAGTGGATGTAGACTACATTGCAGAAAAACTCCTGCCCAAAGACAAAGGACGGCATGATGTCTTCAAAAAGCTTTCCCCTGGCCATCTTGAGAAACTCGGGCATGAACCCGAAAGAGAGTATCTTTTTCCCGATCTTGCCCAGCTTGTACCGTCCCTGGGGTTCACCGATGTTGATCCACTGGCTGGTAATGGCCCTGGGGGTGGTCAGGAGCCCCTTTTCTTCTCTTTTCTCCGTGATCAAGTAGAAGGGATGATTTCCCCTCCTGCAATATTCCTCGCACGCGTAACAGGTTACACAGGCATCAAAGACAAACGAGTCTTCACCGCGGCTGATTTTTATCATCTCCTCCTTTGCCTGGTCCTTGTCGACGTCCATATACCGGCACTTGACCAGACAGGCTCCTGTGGGACACGTTTCACAAATCTTTTCGTCAAATTGGAGTGCGGGCATGGCATCCCCCTTCGTGCGCAAAGCCGATGTACTTTCAGGAATTGGACTCTATGCGCCAAATCTATCTGAACTCATTCTTGCCTGTCAAGGATGAACAAGTTTCCGGTTTGACATCACCGGGGCAATGGAATAAAAAAGAACAGGGGAATGCCTCAACAGTGCACTTCCACTGAATAACGGACTGATAGTCTTTCTTTGCGTGCTTTGCGCCTTTGCGGTGAATTGAGGGGAATTCCGTGGGAATATATGAATCATTGATGGAGATTGTGGGCAATGACCGGGTTTCAAACGGCCAGGAGGAACGCTATTTCTATTCCCGGGATTCAGGGGCTCAACCGTCCCGAAAAGCAGACTATGTGGTCTTGCCCAAGACCACCGAAGAGGTGCAGAAAATCGTTCGGCTGGCAAACCGCAAAAAGGTTCCCATTACTCCCATGGGAGGAGGATTCACCCTCTCCGCCCTGGCCGTACCCAACAGGGGTGGCATTGTCCTGGACATGAAGGGGATGGACAGGATCCTGGAGGTCAACGAGATGAGCCGGTACGCGGTCATTGAAGCGGGGGTCACCCAGGGCGCCTTGCAGTCCTACCTGAGGAGGAATCATCCCGATCTCCAGCATTCAACGCCGGAAGCACCTCCCGCGGTCACTGTCGTGGCCAACGCCCTGATCCAAGGGCATGGCCACATCTCCCCCAGGTACGGAGTGAATTCCGACATGATAAACGGCCTGGAAGTCGTGCTTCCTACCGGCGAGGTGTGCACAATCGGCTCTCGCTCCGTGGGACCTTCCTGGTTCACGAGGGGTCCGCTCCCTGATCTTGCCGGGCTCTTCGTTGGCTGGTACGGCACCACCGGGATCGTAACGAAACTGGCCATGCGCCTCTACCCCAAACCCAAATTCAGGGATGTCTTTGTTTTTTCCACGGACGAAATCGACCTGATCCCGGAGGCCATATCCGGCGTGACAAGGCTCGACCTGCTCGAGGACTTCTTTCTCATAACCCAGGAAAAACCGGACTGGATGAACCATTGTTTTTTTGTCATCATCCTGTCCGCCCATGGTGAAGAAGAACTCACCTTGAAAAGGGATCTCTACAAAAACTTCTTCCACGATTTTGCTGGCGGGGGCAAGGTCGACTTTGTCGAGGACCTCCATCCGGCCTTGAGAAAGCGATTCCTCGATGTGCCTCCCCTGGCCGCCCTGGCCGCTGATTTCCGGAAGGGCGGGGGATTCGAATACACCGGGGCCATCCTTCCCATCGATAAGATCCCCGAGGCATGGAGAAAGGGGATCGAGATCTCGCACCGGTACAATATGCCCTGCTCCTATGTTCACCAGGTCCTCCCGGGTCCGGGGATCATGTTCGGATTCAATTATTCCTTTAACAGGGCCGACCCAAAAGATAGGGAAAACACCAGAAAGGCCCTGGAAGAATCAAACAGGCTGACCTATGAATTGGGAGGAATGGTGTGGAAAGGGGAACTCGAGGCCCAGAGGATGACAATGGACAGGATGGATCCCAATACCCTTCAGCTCATCACCAGGGTCAAGGGACTCCTTGACCCGGCAGGCATCATGAACCCGGGGAACTGGGATCCGGGAGAGAGGAGATGAGCTCTCTTCCCAATCAGGCCGAAACCCTGATTCTGGGAGTCACGGGCGGGATTGCCAGCGGGAAAAGCACCGTGGCCGACATGCTCCAGGAGCTGGGTGCACCAATCATTGATTTTGACCTCATCGCGAGGGAAGTGGTGGTGCCCGGAAGCCCTGCGTGGAAAGAAATCGCCGATTATTTCGGCACTGTGATCCTCAAGAGAAACGGTTCTCTTGACCGGAAAAAACTCTCAGAGAAAGTTTTCGCCAACCCGGAGAAAAGGAAGAAACTGGAATCCATTACGCACCCGCGGATCGTTGATCTCTTTCTCAAACGGGTAAATGAGCACGCAAAAGACGACTCCACAGCAATCCTCCAAGCAGTAATCCCGCTCCTCTTTGAGGCCGGCCTCCAGAAACTCGTGCACAAGATCCTTGTAGTCTCCGTCCCGCGGGAAATGCAGGTGGAGCGGCTCACGAAACGGGATCATATCTCCAGGGAACAGGCCGAAAAAATTCTGAAGGCTCAAATGCCCATTGAAGACAAGCGGAAGCAGGCGGATTTTGTGATCTACAATGGAAAGGGATTAAAGGAAACACGAAAACAGGTAATGGATTTGTGGCAGACCCTAACCCGGATAAACCGGAAATGACAAATGTCAAAGCTCAAATGTCAAAGCTCAAATGTCAGGTGCAATCCAAATGCCTCAGTGACAAAACTTATGCCTGTCACTTACCTGCTGCAGCAACAGGCAACAGAAAAGCCCAAATCAGTCAGAATTTCTCGTTTATTTGGTCATTTGATATTTGACATTGTTTTGACATTTTGATTTTGGAATTTAACATTCCGTTCGATCACAACAAGAATCTTATGCTCGATTTGAACGCAAATTTTCTTATAACCTACTGAGAAAGGAGAAGATAAAATGGAAAACACCCCGGTTTCACTGCAGGAAGTTGATCGCGTTGAGGTGCTCACCCTGATGGACAACTATGTGGATGTCCTGCTTACCAATACGGAGGTCGTCTACCGGCCCCCCTTGGCAAAGGACGGTGGGATACCTACTGATGCCCTGGTGGCGGAACACGGACTTTCTTTGTTGATCACCCTTTATCGGGATGATGAAACCCACACCATTCTTTTCGACACCGGCTACAGCAGCATTGGGGTGCTCCACAATATGGCCATGCTTGACATAGATCCGGCTCAGATAGAAGCCCTGGTCATAAGCCACGGTCACATGGATCATACCGGAACCCTGTACCTCCTCCTGGACCAGATCTCAGGGCCTGTACCCCTCGTGGTCCATCCTGACGCGTTCCTTTCACCCCGCTATTTCGCGCTGGATGACGGGCGAAAACTCCTGTTTCCCGAAACATTGAAAAAATCAGAGATGGAAAAACGGAACGTCCAGGTCCTAGAAAGCAGGGGTCCAACCCTCATTGCCGGGGATACGGCCCTGGTCACGGGTGAAGTGGAACGTACTACGACGTATGAAAAAGGGCTCCCGAACGCGCTTCTCGAACGAAACGGCGCCATAGAAAAAGACCCTATCCTGGATGATCAGGCCATCGCAGTCAACCTGAAGGGGAAGGGACTTGTTATTATTTCGGGCTGCGCCCACGCGGGAATCATGAACACGATTCTGTACGCCATGAAACTCACGGCGGTTCCCTCCATCCAGGCGGTCCTGGGGGGATTCCACCTCTCGGGGGCCTTTTTTGAACCCATAATCGAAGATACCATAAAGGATTTGAAAAAACTTGGTCCAAAGGTTCTTGTGCCCATGCATTGCACCGGATGGAAAGCCATCCACCGGTTTTCGGAAGAATTTCCCGAGGCCTTCATTCTCAACAGCGTGGGGTCGCGGTTCACGATCTCCTAGGAGGCTGTCCGAGAATGGCTTCGTAGCGAGATCGAGCGAAAGTTTTGAGGGCAAGGCGACAAGGCCAAAACGGCGGGAGGCGTAGCAGTGGCCTACGTTGAAGACGTTTTGGGCTTGACAACGCGGCCATCAGAATTTGCAGCCGATCGCAGGAGAAGTCTATTCTCGGACAGCCTCCTAGCACAGAGGGCCCGATAGCGCCCGCTGTAGTCCCGCACGCGGTGGATTTCAGCGTAAGACCCGGCCGTTTCAGCGATTTTCATGGCCCGCTCCGTCTGTCCCGGCGCCATCTCCACCAGCA
>Ga0315540_10001191_pt1 | contig 14911 bp, 15 predicted proteins | sample SalMarSW160110MG_FD_203677 | JGI IMG/M metagenome (GOLD analysis project Ga0315540, IMG submission 203677) | Salt marsh sediment microbial communities from the Plum Island Ecosystem LTER, Massachusetts, United States - Salt Marsh Sediment SW1601-10 ... | reverse complement strand
GACCGACGCCGGCGAGGTCGAGCGGATCGCCAACCAGGTGGCGGCGGTGCGGGCGCGCGGGGTCGAGGTCGCGATCGTCGTCGGCGCCGGCAACATCTACCGCGGCCTGCGCGGCGTCGCAGACGGGATGGACCGGGCGACCGGCGACTACATGGGGATGCTGGCGACGGTGCTCAACGCGCTGACGCTGCAGGACGCGCTGGAGAAGATCGGCGAGCACACGCGGGTGATGTCGGCGATCGACGTCAAGGAGGTCGCCGAGCCCTACATCCGCCGCCGCGCCATGCGCCATCTGGAGAAGGGCCGCGTCGTGATCTTCGCCGCCGGCACCGGCAACCCGTTCTTCACCACCGACACGGCGGCGGCGCTGCGCGCGCTGGAGATCCACGCCGAGGCGATCCTGATGGCGAAGAACGGGGTCGAGGGCGTCTACGACTCCGACCCGGCAACCAACCCGCAGGCGAAGTTCATCCCCGCGATCAGCCACCGAGGGGCGATCGAGCGCGGGCTCAAGGTGATGGACTCGACCGCGCTCTCGCTCTGCATGGACAACGACCTGCCGATCTACGTCTTCAACATGGGGGACGAGACGAACATAGATAGGATCGTCAGCGGCGAGAGGGTGGGCACGCTGGTCGACAGCGTCCCCGCCTGAGAGCGGAGAGAGGACCCCAGTGGAGCTGATCGACGAGTTGCTCAAGGACGCCGAGGAGCGGATGCGCAAATCGGTCGATTCGAGCCGTGGCGAGCTCGCCACGGTGCGCACCGGGCGCGCCTCGCCGCACCTGCTCGACCGCATCGTGGTCGAGTACTACGGCTCGCATACGCCGCTCAAGCAGCTCGCCAACATCGCCGCCTCCGACGCCCGGCTGCTCACCGTGACCCCCTTCGACAAGGGCTCGATCGGCGAAATCGAGAAAGCGATCCAGGAGTCCGACGTCGGCCTGACGCCGAGCAATGACGGCAACCTGATCCGCCTGCAGATCCCAGAGCTGACCGAGGAGCGTCGCCGCGAGATGGTCAAGGTCGTCCACGGCGTCGCCGAGGAGGGGCGGGTCGCGATCCGCAACATCCGCCGCGACACGATGAGCGACCTGCGCGAGCTGAAGAAAGAGGGCGAAGCGGGCGAGGACGACGAGCGGCGGGCCGAGTCGTCGCTGCAGAAGCAGACCGACGAGGCGATCGGCGAGATCGACCAGTTGCTGAAGGGGAAGGAAGAGGAGATCCTGGAGGTGTGACCGCCTCCGCGCGGTACGTCGCGATCATCACCGACGGCAACGGGCGCTGGGCGCAGCAGCGCGGGCTTCCCGTCGCCGAGGGGCACCGCGCGGGCGCCGACGTGGTCAAGGCGCGACTGCGCGACGCGGTCGATCTGGGGGTCGAGGAGCTGACGGTCTTCTCCTTCTCGACCGAGAACTGGGGGCGACCGGCGGAGGAGGTCGAGGGGCTGATGCGGATGTTCGGCGAGCGGATCGACGCCGAAACCCCGGAGCTCGACGCCGAAGGCGTGCGCATGCGCTTCGTCGGCCGCCGCGAGGGCGTCGCGCCACCGCTGGTGGAGAAGATGGAGTGGGCGGAGGCGAAGACCGCGGGCAACGACCGGATCTCGCTCTTCGTCGCCTTCAACTACGGCGGCAGGGCGGAGATCGTCGACGCGGCGCGAAACTTCAAGGGAGACTCCGAGCAGGAGTTCCGCAATCACCTCTACGCGCCCGAGATGCACGATCCAGACCTGCTCATAAGAACCAGCGGCGAGCAGCGCATCTCCAACTACCTGCTCTGGCAGTGCGCCTACTCGGAGCTGGTCTTCCGCGACGAGCTCTGGCCCGACTTCGACCGCGCCGCCTTCGAGGCCTCGCTGGCCGAGTTCGAGGCGCGCCGGCGCCGCTTCGGCGGGAGGGCCTGATGGTCGAGGACCTCTTCGACGAGGAGATGTTCGAGCCCGAGCCGCCGCGCCGCGAGCGGCCGCCGCGCGAGCCGCGCCGCAACCCGCTCGGCGGCGAGACGGTGCGACGCGTCCTCGTCGCGATCCCCTGGATCGCCTTCGCGATCGCGATCGTCATCGCCGGCGGCCCCGTCTTCGCCCTGGCGATGGCGGCGATCGGCGTGCTCGCCCTGCGCGAGTACTTCCTGATGACGGCGCCGCTGCGCCCCCTGCAGGCGGCCGCCTACATCGCCGTCGTCGCGATGATCGCCGGCGCCTACTTCGGCACCGCCTTCAACGTGCTGCTGCTGGCGACGGCGTCGTTCCCGCTGCTCTTCATCTTCGGCGCCCGCCTGCACCCCCGCGAGGGCGTCGTCGTCGCGATGGGCGCGACGGTGCTCGGCGCCGTATGGATCGGCCTGCCGTTGGTCCATGCGGTGCTGCTGCGTGACCTGCCCGACCACGGGGCGGCACTGCTGATCGACGTGCTCGTCGGCACCTTCGCCACCGACACGGGCGCCTACGCGACCGGGCGCATGTTCGGATCGCACCGGATCGCCCCCGACCTCTCGCCGAACAAGACGGTCGAGGGGCTGATCGGCGGCTTCCTGATCGGCACGATGGCCTTCTGGTTCGCCGGCCTCTACCAGGACTGGCTCAGCGGAGTCGACGCGCTGATCATCGGCGCGGCGGTCGCCGCGATCGGCCCGGTCGGCGACCTCTTCTCCTCGATGGTCAAGCGCGACCTGGGCAAGAAGGACACCGGCCGACTCTTCGGCCCGCACGGCGGGCTGCTCGATCGGCTCGACGCCGTCTTCTTCACGGTCGTGGTCGGCTACTACCTCGCCGTCGGGCTCGTGTATTGACCCTCCTAGACTTGGTGCTCGAATGAAGAAGCTGGCAATCCTCGGCAGTACCGGCTCGATCGGCGTGCAGGCGCTGGAGATCGTCGCTGCCTCCGAGGAGCTGCAGGTCGCCGGGCTGGCGGCCGGGTCGAGCTGGGAGCAACTGCTGGAGCAGGCGCGCCGGCACGGCGTGCCGACCATCGCGCTGGCCGACGAGGCGGCAGCCGAGCGGGCGCGTCGCGAGTGGGACGGCCGCGTGCTGGCCGGCGAGCAGGGGGTGCGCGAGCTGATCGCGGCAGCCGCGCCCGACCTCGTGCTCAACGGGATGGTCGGCGCCGCCGGGCTCGGGCCGACGGTCGCCGCGCTCGGCGCCGGCATCGATGTAGCGCTCGCCAACAAGGAGAGCCTGGTGATCGGCGGCGAGCTGACGACGGCGCTCGCCGAGGGGACCGGGGCGCGCCTGCTGCCGGTCGACTCCGAGCACTCGGCGCTCTTCCAGCTGATCGGCGGCGAGCAGCCGGGAACCGTCGAGAGGCTCGTGCTGACCGCCTCCGGCGGGCCGTTCCGCGGCCGCACCGACCTCTCCGGTGTCGGGGTCGAGGACGCGCTCGACCACCCGACCTGGAAGATGGGCGGCCGGATCACGATCGACTCGGCGACGCTGATGAACAAGGGCTTCGAGGCGATCGAGGCGCACCACCTCTTCAACGTCCCCTACGAGCGGATCGAGGTCGTCGTCCACCCGCAGTCGATCGTCCACTCGCTGATCGACCTCAACGACGGCGCCGCGCTCGCCCACCTCGGCTACCCCGACATGCGGGTGCCGATCTCCTACGCCCTGCACTTCCCCGAGCGCGCCGATGTGCCGGTCCCACGGCTCGACCTGACCGCGGTCGGCGAGCTGAGCTTCGAGGCCCCGGACCCGGAGACCTTCGCCTGCCTGCGCCTGGCGCTCGAGGCCGGCAGGGCGGGGGGGACGGCGCCCTGCGTGCTCAACGCCGCCGACGAGGTCGCGGTCGCCGCCTTCCTCGCGGGGCGGATCGAGTTCACCGCGATCCCCACTGTGATCGAGGCGGTGCTGGAGGAGCTTCCGGCGACCCCCGTGACCCACTTCGACGACCTCTTCGCCACCGACGCCGAGGCGCGCCGCCGCAGCAAACAGCGAATCGGGGGGTTGACGAGGGTATGAGCTGGGTCTACGTCTTCCTCGGCTTCTCGGCGCTGATCGTGCTGCACGAGGCGGGCCACTTCTTCGCCGCCAAGGCGACCGGGATGCGGGTCGAGCGCTTCTTCCTCTTCTTCGGCCCGACGCTGTTCTCGATCAAGCGCGGCGATACCGAGTACGGGGTCAAATCGATCCCGCTGGGCGGCTACGTGAAGATCAGCGGGATGAACCCCGACGACAAGCTGCCGCCGGGGGAAGAGCACCGCGGCTACTACGAACAGCCCGTCTGGAAGCGGATCGTCGTGATCGGCGCCGGGCCGGCGGTCAACATCGCCCTCGCTTTCGTCGTCTTCTTCTTCGTCTTCATGGTCGGAGTCGACAGGCCGACCCAGACGGTCGGCGAAATCGTGCCGAAGTCACCGGCCGCGGCCACGCTGACGGAAGGCGACGAGATCGTCGCCGTCGACGGCAAACGCTTCCCCGGCCTCAGCGTCGACTCGCGGCTCGAAAGATTCATCGACCAGGTCGCCTCGCATAGGTGCGCGGGCAAGCAGGTGAACGGCTGCCGCGCCGCGACGCCCGTCCGGATCACCGTGCGACGCAGGGGGGCGCTGAAGACGATCGCGGTCAGGCCCGAATACGAATCGTCGCTCGGCCACACGCGGATCGGCTTCGCCTACGGCAGCGCGCCGGCCGCGTACGGCGCCGGCGAAGCGACCGACAAGGCGCTCGGCGCGATGTGGCAGGTGACCAGCGGCACCGCGACGGTCTTCTCGAAGCTGTGGAGCGAAAAGCACCGCAAGGAAGTCTCCGGCGTCGTCGGCGTCAGCGACGTCGCCCACGAAACGATTGAAAAGTTCGGCGCCACGCAGGCGCTGATCCTGCTCGCCCTGGTCAGCCTCTCGCTCGGCCTGATCAACCTGTTCCCCTTCCTGCCGCTCGATGGCGGCCACATCTTCTGGAGCCTGATGGAGAAGGTGCGCGGCAAGCCGGTCGCCTTCCAGACGATGGAACGCGCCGGCGCGGTCGGCTTCGTGCTCGTCATCATGCTCGCCGTGCTCGGCCTCAGCAACGACATCGGCCGGATCACCGGCGAAGGGTTCAACGTCCGCTGATGGAGGCCGCCGCCGCGCGGAGCGAGGTCAGCGGCGGGCCCGCCGGGGTGCTCGGGGCGAGCAGCCTCTACGAGGCCTTCCTCGCGACCGTGGAGCGGCTCGGCGACGCGGTCGCGCTGCGCAGCGGCGAGTCGGCGCAGAGCTGGAACGAGCTCGCCTCGCAGGTGAGCCGGATCGCAGGCGGCCTCGCCTCGTTGAGCGTGCGGAAGGGCGACACGGTGGCGCTGATGCTGGCCAACCGGCCCGAGTTCGTCGCCTGTGACCTCGCCGCGGTGGCGCTGGGAGCGGTGCCCTTCTCGATCTACCAGACCTCCTCGCCCGAGCAGATCGCCTACGTGGTCGGCGACGCGGGGGCGAGGGTGGCGATCGTCGAAGCCCCCTTCCTCGACGCCTTCGAGCAGGCGCGCGCGGACCTGCCGGAGCTCGAGCACCTGATCGTGCTCGACGGCGAGGGCGGCAGCGAGACGCTGGCCGAGCTGGAAGCGCGCGACCCGGGCTTCGACCCGGGCGCGACCGGCCGCGCCGTCGGCCCGGACGACCTGCTGACGCTGATCTACACCTCCGGCACCACCGGCCCGCCGAAGGGCGTCCAGCTCACCCACCGCAACCTGCTGACCCTGGTCGCCTCGGTCGACGACCTCGTGCCCTTCCCCGAGGAGGGCGGCTGCGTGATCTCCTGGCTGCCCGCCGCGCACATCGCCGAGCGGGGCGCCAACTACTACCTGCCGGTGGTCAAGGGGCTGGAAATCCAGATCTGCCCCGACCCGCGCGAAATCGTGCAGTTCCTATCGCGGGCGCGGCCGACCTGGTTCTTCGCCGTGCCGCGGGTCTGGGAGAAGCTGAAAGCGGGCCTCGAGGCGATGCTCGCCGGTCTGCCGGAGGAGCAACGGGAGCCCGTCGAGCGCGGCTTCGACGCGGCGCTGGAGAAGGTGCGGCGCGAGCAGCGCGGCGAGCAGGTGCCGGAGGAGATCGCCGCGGCGGCGGCGGGGGCCGACGAGGCGATGTTCGCGGGCCTGCGCCGGCAGCTCGGCCTCGACCGCGCAGTCGCGGTCAGCGTCGGCGCAGCGCCGACGCCGGTCGAGGTGCTCGAGTTCTTCCACGCGATCGGCATCCCGGTCGGCGAGCTCTGGGGGATGTCGGAGACCTGCGGCGTCGCCACCTGCAACCCGCCGGAGCGGATCAAGCTGGGCACGGTCGGGCCGCCGGTCCCAGGGGTCGAGCTGAGGCTGGCCGGGGACGGCGAGGTGCTGGTCCGCGGCGACGCCAACATGCCCGGCTACCGCAACATGCCGGAGAAGACCGCCGAGACGATCGACGCCGAGGGATGGCTGCACAGCGGCGACATCGGCGAGCTCGACGAGGACGGCTACCTGCGGATCGTCGACCGCAAGAAGGAGCTGATCATCAACGCGGCGGGCAAGAACATGTCGCCGGCCGGGATCGAGGCGAAGCTGAAGGCCGCCAGCCCGCTGATCGGCCAGGTCGCGGCGGTCGGCGACGGGCGCCGCTACAACGTCGCCCTGATCGTCCTCGACCCCGACTTCGCCCCGGTCTGGGCACAGGGCAGGGGGATCGAGGACGCCTCGCCGGAGAGCCTCGCCCGCAACGACGCTGTGCGCGCCGAGATCGAGTCGGCGGTCGAGGCCGCGAACCGGCGCATGGCGCGAGTCGAGCAGATCAAGAAGTTTCGGATCCTGCCCACCGAGTGGGCCCCGGGCGCCGACGAGCTGACGCCGACGATGAAGCTCAAACGCAAGCCGATCGAGCGCAAGTACGAAGCCGAGATCGAGGCCTTGTACGCGGACTGACCACCGGCGCGGTCGAGCTTTGCGCCGCTATCCGACTCAAACCTCGACCACGGCACGTAGGTAGCCTTCATTCATGAGCTCGAAGCGGCAGATATTCGTCGGCAAGGTGCCGATCGGCGGTGGGGCGCCGGTGGCGGTGCAGACGATGACCAAGACCGAGACCGCGAACCTGGCGGCGACGATGGAGCAGATCGGCAAGGTCGCCGAGGCGGGGGCGGACATCGTGCGGGTCGCGGTGCCGCGCGAGAAGGACGCCGAGGCGCTGAAGACGATCGTCGCCGAGTCGCCGATCCCGGTGATCGCCGACATCCACTTCAACCACACGCTGGCGCTGAAGTCGATCGACGCCGGCGCACACTGCATCCGGCTGAACCCGGGCAACATCGGCGGCCGCGAGAAGGTCGCCGAGGTGGCGGAAAGGGCGACGGCGGCGGGGGTGCCGATGCGGATCGGCGTCAACTCCGGCTCGCTGCCCAAGCACCTGCACGCGCTCGAGCGCGAGGCGCCGGTCGAGGCGCTGGTCGCCGCCGCGGTCGAGTTCGTCGAGCTGATGGAGGGGCTCGACTTCGAGAACTTCAAGGTCTCGATCAAGTCGACCAACGTGCCCAACACGATCGCCGCCAACCGACTGCTCTCCGAGAAGATCCCCTATCCGCTGCACCTCGGGATCACCGAGGCCGGGACCAAATGGGCGGGCTCGCTCAAGTCGGCGGTCGGGCTCGGCACGCTGCTCGCCGACGGCGTCGGCGACACGATCCGGATCAGCCTCTCGACCTTCCACGCCGAGGAGGAGGTGAAGGTCGCCTGGGAGATCCTCAAGGCGCTGCAGCTGCGCGAGCGCGGACCGGTGCTGATCGCCTGCCCGACCTGCGGCCGCCTGCAGTTCGACATGGACTCGGTAGTCGCCGAAATCGAGCAGCGGCTGGAGGGCTACGCGGAGCCGGTCGAGGTGGCGGTGCTCGGCTGCGCGGTCAACGGGATCGGCGAGGCCAGCCACGCCGACTTCGGCATCGCCGGGGCGAAGAACGAGGGTCTGATCTACTCGCACGGCAAGCCCTTGCGCAAGGTGCCGCAGGCGCAGCTCGTCGACACGCTGTTCGAGGAGATCGACAAGTCGCTCAACCGCGGCGGCCAGGTCGAGTTCGACGAGCGCGAGTCGCGCGAGGGCGCCGCCTGGCTGGCCAAGATCGAGGAGGAAAACGCGGGTGAGCTGACGCCGGAGAAGATCGCCCAGATGGAGAAGGAAGCGGTCGAGCGGGGCGAGTCCGACAAGGTGCTGCTCGACGAGCGGGCCTCGCCCACCGCGGGACGGCGATTCACCAGGGCGTAGGCGCCCGAGACGCGTTGTGCGCGGCTATCCGCTCAACCAGTGGATAGGTTTCCCGCATGGCGCGGTTGAGCGAGAGCTTCATTCCCACCCTCAAGGACCCGCCCTCCGACGCGGAGGCGGTGTCGCACAAGCTGATGGTTCGGGCCGGCTTGATCCGGCAGCTGGGAGCGGGGCTGTGGACCTGGCTGCCCGCCGGCTGGCGGGTCGTGCGCAAGGTCGAGGCGATCATCCGCGAGGAGATGGAGGCGATCGGCTGCCAGGAGATGCTGATGCCGGTGCTGCAGCCGGCCGAGCCCTGGAAGCAGACCGGGCGCTACGGGATCGAGGAGATGTTCAAGCTCGAGGACCGCAGGGGCGCGGCGCTGGTCCTGGCGATGACGCACGAGGAGAGCATCACCCATCACGTCGCCCAGGACGTGCGCTCCTACCGCGACCTGCCGCTGATGCTCTTCCACATCCAGACGAAGGAGCGCGACGAGCCGCGCCCGCGGGCCGGCGTGCTGCGCACGCGCGAGTTCACGATGAAGGACGCCTACTCCTTCGACCGCGACGAGGATGGCCTGGCGCGCTCGTATGAGCTGCAGAGCGGGGCCTACGCGCGGATCCTCGACCGCTGCGGGCTGCGCTGGTACCGGGTCGAGTCCGACGTCGGGATGATGGGCGGCTCGGCCGCGCACGAGTACATGGCGCCCTGCCCGGCGGGCGAGGACGCCGTCGCCCTGGCGCCGGGCTTCGCCGCAAACGTCGAGGTCACGGAGCTGGGCGCCGGCGACCCGGGGCCGAACGGCGGCACGGTCGAGGTCGAGCCGGCGATCGAGGTCGGCAACATCTTCAAGCTCGGCAGCCGCTACTCGGAGCCGCTCGGCGCCACCTTCCTCGACGAGAACGGGGTCGAGCGACCGATCGTCATGGGCTGCTACGGGATCGGCCCGGCGCGGATCGTCGCCGCGGCGATCGAGCAGGGCGCCGACGAGCGCGGGATCGTCTGGCCCGCCGCGCTGGCCCCCTGGCAGGTGCAGCTCGTCTCGCTCGCCAAGGCCGGCGAGCCCGAGCGCGAGGCGGCCGACGAGCTGTACGGGGTGCTGCGCGAGCTCGGCATCGACGTGCTCTACGACGATCGCGACGCCGGAGCGGGGGAGAAGCTGACCGACGCCGAGCTGCTCGGCTGTCCGCTGCGCATCGTCGTCGGCCGGCGTGGCCTCGCCAAGGGCGTCGTCGAGGCGAGCGAGCGCGCCTCCGGCGCCGAGCACGAGCTGCCCGTCGAGGAAGCCGGCGAGCGCGCCCTCGCCCTGCTCCAGGCCGGGGATGGCTAGTCGGGCGCCGTTCGGACGCGGCCGCGTCCGCCGCCTCTTCGGGCTCGACCGCAGCGGCCCGCCACCACGTCAGACGCAGAAGGGCGAGCCGCTCAACCCCTGGACGCTGCCCAACCTCGTCGGCTACCTGCGCCTCGCGGGCATTCCCGTCTTCCTCTGGCTCGCCTTCGAATCGGGCGACGGTCGCAGCGCCGGCTCGGCCCTGCTCTTCTGGCTGATCGCCGCGGGCGACTACCTCGACGGCTTCCTTGCCCGCGTCACCGGCCAGTACAGCCGCCTCGGGACGATGCTCGACCCGCTGATCGACCGGCTGACGATCCTCGCCGGCGCCGTCGTCTGCTGGCACTTCGAGCTGCTGCCGCGCTGGGCGCTGGCGCTGCTCGTCGCCCGCGAGCTGGCGATGCTGGCACTGGCCCAGTACGGGCTGCGGCACGGCGTGCAGATCGCGGTCAACTGGCCGGGCCGGATCTCCGTCTTCCCGATCATGGGCGGGATCTTCTTCGCCCTCGTCTTCGCCGGCTGGGTGCCGGCGGCGCTGCTGATCGTCGGCGTCGCGCTGGCGATCCTCGCCACCGTGCTCTACGCGCAGGTGGGGATCCGCGCCGTCCGTGCGCAAGCCGGCTCTCAGGCTGCATAACCTTCAACCTGGAGTTGAACCTTCGGCCAGGCGAGCTATGATCAGCCTCAGCGGCCAACGGAGGCGCCCGCGCCTCCCGATCAAGGAGCGAGATGGAGGACACCTTTCCCGATCTCGGTTCGCTCAGCGACGAAGAGCTGAAGGACCTGATCGACAAGCTCACCACCGAGGAGAACGAGATCTCCTACAAACGCCGGGTTCTGCACGGCAAGATCGACATCCTGCGCGCCGAGCTGGTCAACCGACTGCGCCAGAAGCGCGAAAGCGGCGACTCGCTGATCTCCGGCGACGACGTCGCGCAGCTGACCGAGATCCTCGCCGGCAGGCAGCAGCAGGCGAGCGGGCCGGAGGGCGACGCGGCCGCCTAGGCCCGCATCCGTCCGATGGCCGTCCACTGCCCAGAGTGCGGGTTCGTCAACCCGGAGGGAGCGAACTACTGCCAGAAGTGCGGCGCCTACCTGGGCGGGCCGAAGGACGACGCCGACGAGCCGACGACGATGACCTATCGCGTCGACGACACCGGCGAGATGCAGCCGATCGACATCGACGAGGTGCTCGAGGAGAGCGGCGCCGCGCTGGTCATCCGGGCCGGCGGCGGGCGCGCGGGGGAGAGCTTCACCGTCACCGAGGACCGGGTCAGCATCGGCCGCAGCCCCGACGCCGGGGTCTTCCTCGACGACGTCACCGTCTCGCGCAACCACGCGCTGCTGGTGCGCCGCCGCGACGGCTTCTACATCGACGACCTCGGCTCGCTCAACGGCACCTACGTCAACCGGCGGCGGATCGAGTCGCACCGGCTCTCGGACGGTGACGAGATCCAGGTCGGCAAGTACAAGCTCAGCTACCTGGAGAAGTAGGGCGGGACGGTGGCGGTGTCCGAGCAGCAGCAGGCGGGCCGCCGCGACTCGCGCCCGCGCAAGGCGCTGACGATCGGCGCCGTCTGCAAGATCCTGCAGAACGAGTTCGACGACATCTCGATCTCGAAGATCCGCTACCTCGAGGACCAGAAGCTGCTGACGCCGCGGCGCACGCAGGGCGGCTACCGTCTCTACAGCCAGTCCGACGTCGAGCGCCTGCGCACGATCCTGCGCCTCCAACGCGACGAGTTCCTGCCGCTGCGGGTGATCCGCCAGGAGCTCGCTGCCGGCGGCGACATCGACCTCGGGACGGGCGGCGACGCCGACCGGCGCCCGGCCGCCGGCGCGGTGCGGCGGGCGATCCTCGTCAACACCTCGAGTGCCTACCTGACGCTGGAAGAGGTGATCGAGGAGACCGGCGCCCGTGCCGAGCTGATCGCCGAGCTGGAGAACTTCGGCATCGTGCAGCCCGAGAAGCGCGACGGCAGGACCGTCTACGACGAGACCGACCGCGAGATCGTGCGCGCCGCCAACGAGCTATCGCGGGTCGGCGTCGGCGCCCGCAACCTGCGCGTCTTCCGCTCCTCGGCGGACCGCGAGGCGAACCTGCTGGAAGCGCTGCTGGGGCCGTCGCTGCGCTCGCGCAACCCCGAGCGCCGCAAGGAGGCGCTGGAGAGCCTGGAGAGCCTGGCGGCGACCGTCAGCCACCTCAAGCACCTGCTGCTCGTTCGGGACCTCCGCCGACTCGCCGGGGACTAGAGCGCCGCAACCAGCGTCTTTCACGCTCTGGTCCATGCCGAAAGTCACTCGAAAACGCGTCCTCTCTGCGCCTCTGGATGAGGTCTGGGAGCTCGTCTCCGACCCCTACAGCCTGCCGCGCTGGTGGCCGCGCACCAGCCGGGTCGAGGGCGTCGACCGCAAGCCCGAGGGCCGGCGCAGCCAGTGGACCAAGGTGCTGGAGACGGCCGAGGGCCGGGGGGTGCGGGCCGACTACCGCTGCGTCAGCTCTGCCGCTGGCGAGCGCTACGTCTGGGAGCAGCAGCTCGAGGGCAGCCCGTTCGAGCGCCATCTGCGCAGCTCGTCGGTCGAGATCGGCCTGCGCGCCGCCGACGGGGGCACCGAGGTCAGCCTCGCCTCCGAGCAGAAGCTGCGCGGGATGTCCCGCTTCGGCTCGCCGATGATGCGCGGCGGCCAGCGCAAGATCCTCGACGCGGCGCTCGACGGCCTGGAACGAGCGCTGACGTGAACCCGCGCCGCGACTCGAAGTGGTGGGGCTGGGGCGACCCGGCGGTCGAGCCGCGGCTCGACGAGCCGGCGCAGGCGACGCTGCGCGAGCGGGTCGGCGAGCTCGAGCCGTGGCCGCTCGTCGCCGAGCTAGAGCGCTTCGAGCTGCCCGCAGCCGAGCCGCTGCCGCCGACGCTGACCGACGCGGTCGGCGAGGCGAACGTCTTCACCGGAGCCGAGGACCGGTTGCGGCACGCGACGGGCCGCGGCTACGCCGACCTGGCGCGGCTGCGCGGCGGGCGGCTCGACGCGGCGCCCGACGCCGTGCTCCTGCCGCCGGACGCCGACGCGGTTCGGCGCGTGCTCAAGATCTGCGCCGCCGAGGGCATCGCCGTGGTCCCCTTCGGCGGCGGCACCAGTGTCGTCGGCGGGGTCGAGCCGCTGCGCGGCGGCCACTCGCGGCTCGTCAGCCTCGACCTGGCGGCGCTGCGCGAGGTCGCGGTCGACCGGCGCTCGCTGACGGCGCGGCTCGGCGCCGGGCTGCGCGGCCCCGAGGCCGAAGCGGCGCTGAACGCCGAGGGAGTCGTGCTCGGCCACTACCCGCAGTCCTTCGAGTACGCGACGATCGGCGGCTTCGCGGCGACCCGCTCCGCCGGGCAGGCATCGAGCGGTTACGGCCGCTTCGACTCGCTGGTCAGCTCGGTGCGGCTGATCGCGCCGACGGGCGACCTGCGGACGCTGGAGACGCCGCACACGGCCGCGGGGCCGGCCCTGCGCGAGCTCGCCATCGGCTCCGAGGGGGTCTTCGGCGCGATCCCCGACGTGACCGTGCGCGTCCGCCCCGAGCCGGCGCGGCGCCGCTACGAGGCCTGGATCGCCGAGGACTTCGAGGCGGGGACGGAGATCGTCCGCGCACTCGCCCAGGGCCCCGGGCTACCGGACGTGATCCGCGTCTCCGACGCCGAGGAGACCGGGGTCTCGCTGCTGCTCTCCGGACCGCGCGGGCTCGCCGCCCGGGTCTTCGACGGCTACCTCGGCCTGCGCCGCAGACGCGGCGGCTGCCTGATCGTCGTCGGCGTCGAGGGCGAGGAGGAGTCGGTCGCGCGGCGGCGGGCGCTCAGCGTGCGCGCCCTGCGCCGCGGCGGCGCCGCATACCTCGGCCAGGCCGCCGGCCGCTCCTGGGAGCACGGGCGCTTCCAGGGCCCCTACCTGCGCGACACGCTGATCGGAATGGGAGCGATGGTGGAGACGCTGGAGACCTCGCACAGCTGGTCGCGCCTGCACGAGCTGCACGCCGCGGTCGGCGCCGCGATCCGCGACTCGCTCGCCGCGCAGGGCACCCCGGGACTCGCTTTCTGCCACCTCTCGCACGCCTACGCCGACGGGGCGTCGCTCTACTTCACCTTGATCTCCCGCGCCCGCCGCGGCGCCGAAGTCGAGCAGTGGGAACGGGTCAAGCGTGCGGCCTCGGAGGCGATCGTCGCCACGGGCGCCACGATCACGCACCACCACGCGACCGGTCGCGACCACGCGCCCTACATGGAGGCGGAGGTGGGAGGGTTGGGCCTGGACGTCCTACGCGCAGTCAAGGACCGCCTGGATCCCGCGGGGATCATGAACCCCGGCAAGCTCTTGCCGGGCTAACCGCCCTGCTGTCCGGCCTTGGCGACCGGGCCGGTGATCTTGCCGGTGAGGACGGTTTCGCCGGTGTAGCGCGGCAGGCTCTTTTCCTTCTTCGCCTTTGCCACCTCTCGCTGGTAGGCGGAGTCGGAGGTGCGCGAGACATAAACCTGGTTGAAGGCGCCGCCGGCTACGTAGGCGAGAAGTTCGGTTGGGATCGAGAAGCGGGCTCCGAGCTTGCCGTCTTCACCTACCGGCACGCTGCCGACCCGCAGCGAGAGCTTCGGCGTCCGGTACAGCCAGACCGTGTACGACTGGCCCTTCTCGGTCGCTTCGAGGCCTTCGGCGGTCACCTGGAGGACGACTTCTTCCTTGCCGACGCGGCCGAAGATCGCGCGTCCGCTCGCTTCGCTGCCGTCGGCCGATTCGAGCACCGCCTGCGTCACCTTGCCTTCTTCGCTCGCGGCGAGCTCGGCGCCGGGTTCGGCTGCGGCGCCGCTCGAGCCCGAGCCCGAGCCCGAGGTGCCGCCGAACAGGGCGACCGCGCCGAGCACGATCGCGACGATCGCCAGCCCGCCGCCGGCGATCGCGACCAGGCGGCGGCGCTCGACCGGGACCGAGGGGCGGCTCGGTCGGGGCGGAGGAATCGGTTTGGGGTCGGGGGGCGGTGGGGGAGGCGGAGGCGGAGGCGGCTCGGGGGGCGGCGCGTCCAGCGCGGCGAGTGCCGCGCGCACTTCCCCGCGCACTTCCTCGACGCTCTTGCCCTTCAGCGCCGCGATGTCCTCGTAGCCCTGCTCGCGCTGCGCGAGCAGGCGCAGCAGCGCCCTCTGGTCGTCGCTCAAGGCCATAACCCGGCGGAAGACTATGCGACCGACATTAAGTCCAGATGTGCGAGCGGTAGGGTGCGCGCCGATGGCGGACGACCGACGCGGCCCCGAGTCGCACTTCGACGGCCTGATCGGCACCGAGTGGCTCAGCGACGATCCCGACGGCGCCCGCGCCCGGGTGCCGATCCGCGACGACCTGCGCCAGCCGTTCGGCCTCATGCACGGCGGCGTGATCTCGAGCCTCGT
>Ga0315540_10001190_pt1 | contig 14918 bp, 15 predicted proteins | sample SalMarSW160110MG_FD_203677 | JGI IMG/M metagenome (GOLD analysis project Ga0315540, IMG submission 203677) | Salt marsh sediment microbial communities from the Plum Island Ecosystem LTER, Massachusetts, United States - Salt Marsh Sediment SW1601-10 ... | reverse complement strand
CCTCGACCCGCGTCGTCCTGCTAGCCACACCTGATGCGCTTCAGGCGTGGCTCCCTCATCCTGGCCGGCAAGGGCGCAGCGCCGGCGCGCGGGCTTGACATGTGACCATATGGTCACATATATTCGAGCTCGTGGTAGGCGGCGATCGCGTGTTCCGAGCCCTGGCAGACCCGACGCGCCGGCTGCTCCTCGACCGGCTCTTCGAGCGTGACGGCCGCACGCTCGGCGAGCTGGAGGCCGAGGTGGAGATGTCGCGCTTCGGGGTGATGAAGCACCTGCGCGTGCTGGAGGACGCGAACCTGGTTCTCACCCGCCGCTCGGGACGGGAGAAGCTGCACTTCCTCAACCCCGTGCCGATCCGGCAGATCTACGCGCGCTGGATCGGGAAGTACAGCGAGCGCCACGCCACCGCCCTGGTGGATCTGAAGAGCGAACTGGAGCGATGACATGACCAGCGCCAGACACGACAACAGCACCGCGCAGATGTACCGCGTGTATATCAAGGCCACGCCCGAAGCCATCTGGCAGGCCATCACCACACCGGAATGGACCGTTCGCTACGGCTACGCCCCCCTGGTCGAGTACGACCTGCGACCGGGCGGCGCCTTCCGGGCTCACGCCAACGAGGGCATGAAGGCCGTTCCCGGCATCCCCGACATCATCAGCGACGGCGAGGTCATCGAGGTCGACCCCCCGCACCGGTTGGTGCAGACCTGGCGCATGACCATGACGCCGGAGCTGGCCGCCGAGGCGTTCACCCGCGTGACCTGGGAGATCCAGGCGGTGCGCGGCGGCGTCAGCAGGCTCACCGTCACGCATGACGTCACCGGCGCCCCCCTGTGGGGCAGCGTGGCGGCCGGCAACGACGAGGCCCGGGGCGCGGGCGGCGGCTGGCACGAGATCCTCAGCGGCCTCAAGACCCTCCTCGAGACCGGCGAGCAGCTCCCCTTCCAGAGCGGGCCTGCCCCCGAGTAGCCGGCGTCGCCTGCGCGCGGGGCCCGCCACACCGCGGTCACCCGCCTTCCGGGCGGGGGCCCCGCGCCTCATCCAAACGCGCCGCCCGGTCGGCGCGCACGGCCATCGCCTCGAAGACGCTCCGGAGGGCGTCGGGCCGACGCACCTCGACCTCGCACCCCAAGCCCAGCACCATGGCCGCGAACGGCTCGAGCTGCTCGCGCGTGCACCGCAGCCGGGTGCCGCCGGCCTCGTCCTCGAGCGACGCCCGCCACGGCGTCATGCGCCGCTGCATCTCGGCACGCGGCAGGCCCAGCCACACCTCCACCTCGTGCGACTCCATGACGAACGGCAGCGACGCCACCAGGTAGGCCCGCGCGTCGAACCCCGCCGGTGGCTCGAACCCGGCCTCGCCGGCGACGACGCCCGACACCCTGTCGAGCCGGAAGGTGCGCAGCGCCTCACGCAGCAGGCAGTGCCCCACTAGGTACCAGCGGCCATCCAGGTGCACCAGGCCGTAGGGCTCCACCTCCCGCGAGCTGACGGTGCCATGGTGCGAGCGGTAGTCGAACCTCACCCGCCGGCGCCCGCGGATGGCGCCGGCGAGCGTGGCGACGACCGCCGCGTCGGTTCGGACGACCCACGCGCCCGTTTCCAGCGTGACCGCCTCCCCTACGTCGCCGACTCGCTGGTGCACGGCTGGCGGTAGCGCCCTGGCCAGCTTCGCCGACGCCCCCTCGGCGGCAGGCGCCAGAGCGTCCAGACCGACGTGCCGAAGCGCCTGCAGGCCCAGCGCCACGGCGAACGCCTCCTCCTCGGTGAACATCAGCGGCGGCAACCGGAAGCCGGGGCGCAAGCGGTAGCAGCCGCCGACGCCGGGCGACGACTCCACCGGGATCCCCAGATCCTGCAGACGCGCGACGTAGCGCTGCACCGTGCGGCGGCTGACCTCCATGCGGCGAGCCAGCTCCGCGCCGGTCACCCGCTCGCGCGCCTGCAGGATCTCCAGCACCGTCAACACCCGCATCACCGGGTCGTACATGCCGCGATGGTACACGCTCGCCATCGCCGTCACGCCCTGTCGCCAATCGCCGCTAGGCTGGAGCTACGGATGGCCGAGGCCCGGCCCCGGAAGGAGACACCCATGAGCACGCAACCCGCAGCCGCGACCTTCCTCACCACCGACGTTCTGCAAGAGCACTGGCTCGGCCATCGCGCCCTCACCCGCCGCGTGATCGAGGCCTTCCCAGAGGACAAGCTGTTCACCTTCAGCGCAGGCGGGATGCGCACCTTCGCCCAGCTCGCCACCGAGATGCTCCAGATGATCGCCCCCACCATGAAGGGGCTGCTCGAAGACGTCTGGGAAGCCGGTGGCTACGGCCAACCGGGCCCCACCACCAAAGCCGGCCTCCTCGCCAGCTGGGACGAGGCGGACCGCCTCCTCGAGTCCAGCCTCGCGCGCGTCCCGGCCGAGCGCTACCACCAGGTCGCCAACGCCTTCGGCATGTGGACCGCGCCGGCGTTCGCCACGGTCCTCTACCTCATCGACAACGAAGTGCACCACCGGGGCCAGGGCTACGTCTACCTGCGCCTCCTCGACATCGCCCCACCCCTGTTCTACGAGCGCCCCAGCCTGATGCCGAAGGGCACGGACGAGGCGGCCTGAGCTCGCCTCACGAGGCGCGCCGGCCACCCCGCCGCGGCCCGTTGCCGGCGCTCGGGCCGGCGGGACACGTGACCCTTGCCGGGGGCGAGACCCGTGCCCATACTCCTTGCGGGCGCCGCAGGGGAGGATCAGGATGCCACTCGCGCACGTCAACGATGCCGACCTCTACTACGAGATCCGCGGCACGGGGCCGGAGCTGCTCTTCATCAACGGCATCGGTGCCGATCTGAGCAACCCGGTGGGCGCCTTCACGTCTCCCCTGCCCGAGCACTTCACCGTCCTCGCCTACGACCCCCGTGGCTTCGGCCGCTCGAGCGGCGCAGCACCCGTCCGCACCATCGCGGCCATGGCCGACGACGCCGCCGGCCTTGCAGCCGCGGCAGGCTGGCGCCGCTACCATGTCTTCGGCGCCTCCATGGGCGGCATGGTCGCGCAGGAGCTGGCCCTGCGCCACCCGGACGCCGTCGACCGGCTCGTCCTCGGCGTCACCAACCCGGGCGGCGCCGACGCCGGCCACGTGGGCGCTCACGAGATCCGAGGGCTCGACACCGCCGCCATGCTGCAGGCGGCCGACACCCGGCAGGATGACGCCTGGATGCGCGCCAACCCCGACACCGTGCGCCAGGCGGAGCAGCGCTTCCGTGCCACCTGGGACGCCCTCGAGGCGGACCCCAGCGCACTGGCCGCCTACCAGGCGCAGGTCGACGCCGCCAGGGCGCACGACACCAGCGACAGGCTCGGCGCCATCGCGATTCCGACGCTGGTGTTCGGCGGCCGCTACGACGGCAGCTGCAGCCCGGAGGTCACCGGCGCGCTCGCAGGGCGCATCCCCGGCGCACGCTTCGAGCTCTTCGAGGCCGGCCACGGCAACTGGTTCGCCGACACCCACGCCTGGACCGTCATCCTCGAGTTCCTCGGCGCCAACGTCGCCGCGCCCGGAACCGCAAGCGCGGCCTGAGCGCCCGCGTCCGCCCGACCTCGACGGCACCCGGGCGCCAGGCGCGGCCCGCCCCGACAGGCGCTCAGCTGGCGACGGCGCTCTCGGCTGGAAGAACCGACGGCCGCGTCGCGAGCGGCAACGCCACCGACACGCGCGTCCCTTCGCCCGGCGCGCTCTCCAGCCACAGCCGGCCTCCATGGAGGTCGACGATGCGGCGGACGAGCGCCAGGCCGAGGCCGCTCCCGCCCAGGTCGCGGTTGCGGCTGCGGTCCCCCTTGAAGAAGCGCTCGAACACGCGCTCCTGATCCTCGGACGCGATGCCGATGCCGGTGTCCTCCACCGAGACCGTGACGCGCTCTCCCGCGCGGCGCGCCCGGACCGCGATGGCGCCGCCTGCCGGCGTGAACTTGATGGCGTTGTGCAGCAGGTTGCTCCAGACCTGATCCAACAGCGCCTCATCGGCCGTCACCGTGACGGGGTCGAGCGTCACCGCCATGTCGAGCGCCTTGCGCGTCCACTGCGGCTCGCAGGCGAGCACGGCCCGCTGCAGCTGGGTATCGAGCCGGAAGGCCTGCAGGTCGAGCCGGTGGCCTTCGGACTCGAGCGCGGTCAGCCGGAGCAGATGGTCGCTGAGCCGCGAGAGCCGTTCCACCTCGGTCTGGAGGATGCTCAGGTAGCGCTGGCGCGTCTCGGGCTCGGGATCGTCCTCACGCAAGGCGCGGGCGAAGCCGCCGATCGAGGTCAGCGGCGACTGGATCTCGTGCGACACGCTGGCGATGAAGTCCTGCCGCATGCGCTCGAGCCGGTCGAGCTCCGACGCCATGTCGTTGACATTGTGGATGAGCTGCCCGTACGGGTGACGGAAGTCCACGGGCGGCGTCGGCAGGCGCACCGCGAAGTCCCCCTCGGCGATCCGCCGCAAGCCGTCGAGGAGCTGATGCCAGGCGTCGGCCTCGCGTTCCCTGTGGCGGCTCCCGATGACACCCACCAGGCTACCGAACAGCAGCAGGCCGACGAACGAGGCCACCACCTGGGACGCGGCAGCGCCGAGATGGATGCCGACCCTCGCCAGCACCCACGACACGCCGTAGTGAGCGCCGAGCCAGAACAGCGACAGCGCCGCCGTGACCCCGAGGAGGCCAATGGCCGCGCGCAGCGCCCGCATCCACCTGCTGGAAGGCGCCCGCTCGTTCACCACGCCACCTCCAGGCGGTACCCCAGCCCGCGCACGGTCCGGATGCGGAAGCCGTAGCGCCCCTCCGGGAAGCGGTCGCGCAGGCGCTTGACGTGCACGTCGACGGTGCGTTCGTCGCCGGGGTAGTCGTACCCCCAGAGCTGCTCGATGAGATGCTCGCGCGTGAGCGTCCTACCCTGGTAGCTTCCCAGGTGGAAGAGCAGCTCGAACTCCTTGGGCGGCAACGTGAGCCGCTCCGGCCCGGCCGACACCGTGAAGCCGTTCCGATCCAGGCGCAAGCTGCCGATCTCGACCCACCCGGCGGTCGCGATGCGGTAGCGCCGCAGCAGCGCCTCGACGCGCGCCAGCAGCTCGCCGGGGTCGAACGGCTTGACGAGGTAATCGTCGGCCCCGAGACGCAGCCCCTTGACCTTCTCCTGGGTGTCGCCGCGAGCGGTCAGCAGCAGCACCGGCCGGTCGGTGATCTCACGCAGCCGGGTGCACAGCTCCCAGCCGTCCATGCCCGGCATCATCACGTCGACGATGAACAGGTCGGAACTCAGGGCCTCGGGCTCCGCCAGCGCCTCGTCGCCGCCGACGGCCTCGTGGACCGCGTACCCCTCGCGCTCGAGGTCGTGGCGGACGAGCTCCCGCAGGTGCGGGTCGTCGTCCACCACCATCACGTGCGTCATTGCGCCAGCGTCCTCCTGAAGCGCCACACCGCCAAGGGCAGGAATACCACGACGATCGCCGCGCACCACAGCAGCGATGCCTCGATCGGGTGCTGCAGCGGCCACGGGCCCACGGCCGGTGTCGCGCCGGCGCCCCCGAAGAGCCGGCGCGCGGCCGCCACGAACGCGCTGGTCGGGTTCCAATCGGCCACGGCCCGCAGCCAGGCGGGGAAGCCCTGGGTGGGCACGAAGGTGTTGGCGAGGAAGGTGAGCGGGAAGATGACCACGAAGCCGACGCCCTGGACCGCCTCGACGGTGCGCAGGAACAGCGCCACGAAGATGCCGATCCAGCCGAGCGCGAACCCCACCAGCAGCAGCAGGCCGATGCCGCCGACGGTGGCGCCGACCCCGGCGTGGATGCGCCAGCCGATCAGCAGGCCGCAGCCGATCATCACCGCCAGGCCCAACGCGCCCTCGAGCAGCGTCGACAGGGCGTGGCCGATGAGGACCGAGGCGCGGGCCATGGGGAGCGAGCGGAAGCGATCCATCACCCCCTTCTCCATGTCCCCGACGATGGCGCCCATGATGCCGACGGCCGCGAAGATGACGCTCTGTACGAAGATGCCTGGCATCAGGAACTGGCGGTACTCGGCGCCGCCCATCGCCATGGCGCTGCCGAAGACGTAGGCGAAGAGCAGCACGAACATGACCGGCTGGATGGTGACGTCGGCCAGCTTCTCCGGCATGTAGCGGATGTGCGCCAGGTTGCGACGGGCCACCGTCCAGGCGTCGGCCAGCACCCAGCGCATCCCGATGCCGCCGAGCGCGAGAGGCGCCTCTGCCGTACGGACCATCAGGCGGCCCTCCGTTCCTCGCCGTGCTCCTCCTGGGCCGCGGCGTGACCCGTCAGGACGAGGAAGACCTCGTCGAGGGTGGGGCGCCGGAGGGCGATGTCCTCCACCTCCACGCCGGCGTCGTCGAGCGCTCGCGCCACGGCCATCAGGGCGCCGGCGCCGTCGGCGACGGGGAGCGTCAGCCGGCGGGCGTCGCGGCCGGGGTCGACCTCGCGCCCAAGCGCGGCGCGGATGGCGGCCCGCGCAACCTCGACCTGGCCGCCATCCTGGAGCTGCAGGTCGATGCGCGCGCCTCCCGCCTCGCGCTTGAGGCTGTCGGAGGTACCGCTCCCCACGATCGCCCCCTCGTCGATCACCACGATGCGATCGGCCAGCCGATCGGCTTCGTCGAGGTACTGGGTGGTGAGCAGCACGGTAGTGCCGCCGTCGACGAGATCCCGGATGATGTCCCACATCGCCAGCCGGCTGCGCGGGTCGAGCCCGGTCGTCGGCTCGTCCAGGAACAGCACCGGCGGCACCGCCACCAGGCTGGCCGCCAGGTCGAGGCGACGCCGCATGCCGCCGGAGTAGGTCTTGGCGATGCGGTCGGCGGCGTCCGCCAGCGAGAAACGACCCAGCAGCTCGTCGGCGCGGCGGCGCGCACGCCGGGCGCCGAGGTGGTAGAGCCTGCCGATCATCTCGAGGTTGCCGCGTCCGGTGAGGTACGCGTCCACGGCAGCCTGCTGGCCCGCCAGCCCGATACGCGTGCGGACCTGCAACGGCTGGCGCAGGACGTCGATGCCGGTCACCGTGGCGCTGCCGGCGTCGGGGCGAAGCAGCGTCGTCAAGACCCGGACCATGGTGGTCTTGCCCGCGCCGTTGGGGCCGAGCAGCCCGACGATGGTGCCGCGCTCCACCTCGAGGTCGACGTGGCTCAGCGCAACCGTGCGCCCGAAGCGTTTGGTGAGGCCCTCCGCGCGTACCGCGGGGCCACGAAAGTCATCAGCGTTCATTCCGTTCCTCCCCTTCCGAGGCGGCCGGGCGCGCCGCCCGGCCCGGCGCCGCCCCTCGACTGCATGGGCGGTCGCTCCATGACCTGGCGAGCCTAGCGGCGGATTGTGAACTCAGCACGAACGAGCGAGCGGGGCGCCGCCACCGCGGCGGACCCACCGAGGCCTTGACAGCGATCGCCCGGCGCTGCATCCTGGTATTGACCATAAGTTCAGTCATCAGAACCCGGAGGTCCGCTCCCCACCATGCCCCGCACCGACGAGGCCAACCAGGCCATCCGCGACGAGCGCCGGCGCCGGCTGCTGGACGCCGCCGCGGCCATCTTCGCTCGCAACGGCTACGCCGGAACCCGCATCGAGGACATCGCTGCCGCCTCGGGTGCCAGCAAGGGCCTCCTGTATCACTACTTCGGCGGCAAGGAGGCCGTCTTCGAGGCGCTCGTCGCTCGCGCGGTGCGCGGCACGCTGCGGCTGCTGGACGGCTGCGCGGCCCGCGCCGGCACGCCGGCCGAGCGCCTGCGCTGGCTGATCGAGCAGGAGATGGCAGGCATGACCGATGACCGCCTCTCCGTGCTGGTGCTGACGCAGGCGCTCACCAGCGACGCCACTCCGAGCGGGGCCCGGCGGCTCGTCGGCGAGCTCGGCGTCAGGGCCCTTGACGTCACCACACGGCTCATCGCCGACGGACAGGCAGACGGCTCCGTCGTCGCGGGCGACCCGAAGCAGCTCGCCGAGCTGCTTCACGCCTGCCTCCAGGGCCTGGCCGTCTCCGCCGCGACCACCGGGCCCTGGCCCGAGCCGCCGTCATCCGAGACGCTCGTCGGATTGCTCATCCCCTAGCCGGCCGCGGGCGCCCGCCGGCGCCCGCGCCGGACAGGTCATCGACCGACGGTCCGGTCGAAGGGAAGGCCTGCTCCATGCGCGACGTTCGACCCACCTCCCCGACTGCCGCGGGCGACGCTCGCCTGGGCGTTCTGGCCATGGTCGGCATCCTCGCCGGTCCGTTCATGACGATGATCGACAGCAGCATCGTGAACATCGCGCTGCCCGACATCGCCGGCGAGCTGCAGGCCTCTCTCGGCAGCGTGCAGTGGGTGGTCAGCGCCTACCTGCTGGCGCTGGCCGTGGCGCTTACCGGCACCGCCTACCTGGCCAAGCGCTTCGGCACCCATCGCATCTACCTTCTGAGCCTGGCGGGGTTCACCGTCACCTCGGCGCTGTGCGCGTTCGCGCCCAGCCTCCCGTTGCTGATCGGCGCACGCATCCTCCAGGGGGTGTTCGGCGCGCCCCTCATCCCGCTGGCCATGAACCTGCTGTTCGGAGGCGGAGCGCTGAGGCAGATGCCGGCCGCCGCCGGCATGATGCTCTTCCTCGCCCCCGCCATCGGTCCGACCCTCGGGGGCGTGCTCGTCCACAGTGCCGGGTGGCCCGCCATCTTCCTGGTCAACGTGCCGGTCGGGGCGCTCGCCTACGCAGGGGCCCGCCGTCTGCCCGCGACCCTCGCCCCTGCCGCCGCCGGACCCACCCACTTCGACGCTCCGGGCTTCCTGATGCTCGGCGCGGGTCTGGCGCTCGCCGTCTACGGGGCCTCCCAGGGCCCGCAGGCCGGCTGGCTGGCCGCCGCCTCCTGGCCCTTCTGGGCGGTCGGCCTGGCGATCCTCGGCGCCTACCTGCCGTGGGCGCTCGGCCACCGCGAGCCGATCGTCGACCTCGACCTGATGCGCCAGCCGCAGCCGGCGCTGGCCCTCACGCTCTCAGCTCTCGTGGCCGTGGTGACCTTCGTGATGATCGTGCTGATCCCCGTCTACATGCAGGAGATCCAGGGCGCCACGGCGCTCACGGCCGGCCTCGCCCTGCTCCCTCAGGGGCTGCTCACGGGCGTCGGCACCGTCCTCGGCAACAGCCTCCCGCGGCGCTGGGGCGTCCGCGCCACCACCGCGCTGGGCATGCTGCTTCTCACGCTCAGCACGCTGGCCATGCTCCTCGTCGTGGCCGGCACGCCGGCGTGGCTCGTCGCCTTGCTGCTGTGCGGGCGCGGCTTCGCCATCGGCCTCGTCATCCAGCCGCTCCTCAACGACCTGATCGGCGGGCTGCCGGTCGAGCGCGTCCCCGACGGCAACACCTTCTTCAACGTGGTCCAGCGTGTCGGCGGCACCGTCGGCATCGCGCTCCTGGCCACCTATCTCCAGCAACGCGAACGCTTCCACGTGGCGCAGCTGCTCCACAGCCTCGGCCTGCCGGCCGACCTCTCGGGTCACCACGGCGCCGCCGACCTGAGCCAGCTTCCCGCCGCCATCCGGCCCCGCCTGGCTGAGGCCGCCACCCGGGGCTTCCACGACGTCATCGTTCTCGTCACCCTCATCAGCGCCGCGGGCCTGGTGCTGACGCTGTTCGTCAGGACTCCCGCGCCCGGCCCCTCGGCCCTCGCCGGCGACGCGGACCCCGGCCGCGCGTGATGCGTATCATGCGCGCATGACCTCACGCCAGCCGGCGCGACGGGTGCCCCCCGGCGGCGCGGCATGAAGCTCTGCGCGGTGCAGGCCCGGCCCGTCCCCGGCGACGTCGAGCGCACCGTCGCCGGCCGGGACCCGGGCGGCCGCCTGCCGGGTCGCCAGCAGGACGCGCCCCCCACGCCTGGCGGCGTAGCCTGACAGACGTGAAGGACGACAGGGTGAATGCCAAGGTCGACCTCGACGACCCCGAGGTCAAGGAGCGCCTCTCGCCGGCGGCCTACCAGGTGCTGCGCCACGAGGCCACCGAGCGCCCCGGCTCGAGCCCGCTGAACCGCGAGTGGCGCCCGGGCACCTATGTGTGCGCGGCCTGCGGCCATCCGCTCTTCCGCGGCGACGTCAAGTTCGACGCCCACTGCGGCTGGCCCTCGTTCTCGCAAGCGCTGCCGGGCGCCTTCGAGACCAAGACCGACTTCAACGTCGGCTACGCCCGCACCGAGTACCACTGCGCGGCGTGCGGCGGCCACCACGGCCACCTCTTCGACGACGGCCCGGAGCCCACCGGCCTGCGCTACTGCAGCAACGGCGTCGCGCTCAAGTTCGTGCCGGACGAGACGTAGCTCCCACCCTCCACCGTCGCCGCCGCCCTCCCGGGGCCACCGAGCGAAGGTGAGCCGGCATCACTAGTTGTCATAGGCAACTAATCATATGCTTGGGGCAATCACTTTTGCCGGGAGGCTGCCATGGCACCCCAGAGACGCGTTCCGCGGCGCGCCGGCGACGCCAGCGCCACGACCGCCGCCGAGCTCCAGCGGCGGATCGAGCGCATCCGCGCCTTCAACCGCTTCATCACCCGCGAGGTGGGCGCCCTGCAGGAGGGCCTGCTGCACAGCCCCTTCAGCCTGCCCGAGGCTCGCGTCATCTTCGAGGTCGCACACCGTCCCGGCGTGGTGGCCGCCACCCTGGCGGGCGATCTCGGCCTCGATCCCGGGTACCTCAGCCGCCTCGTTACGAAGCTCGAGTCATCCGGCCTGCTGGAGCGGCGCCGCTCCGCAGACGACGGTCGCCAGCTCCTCCTGAGCCTCACCGAGCCCGGACGCGAGGCCTTCCAGCTGATCGACCGGCGCGCCGCCGAGGAGATCGCCGAGCTGCTGGAGGACGTGCCGGAGGTCGATCAGGCTCGGCTGGTGGAGGCCATGGATGTCGTCGAGCAGGTGCTCGGCACGCCTCTGAAGTACTCCGGGCCGTTCGTGCTGCGCGAGCCGGAGCCGGGCGAGCTGGGCTGGGTCGTGCAGCGTCATGGCGCGGTCTACGCCCGCGAGTTCGGCTGGGACGCCAGCTTCGAGGCGCTGGTGGCCGGCATCGTGGCCGACTTCGCGCGCGGCCACGACCCCGCCCGCGAGCGCTGCTGGATCGGCGAGATGCAGGGCCGCCCGGTGGGCTCGGTGTTCCTGGTCGACGCCGGCGACGCCACCGCCAGGCTTCGGCTGCTGCTGGTCGAGCCCGACGCGCGTGGCCTGGGGCTGGGCGGCAGCCTGGTCGACGCCTGCGTCCGCTTCGCCCGCCGGGCCGGCTACGCACGCATCACGCTGTGGACCAACGACGTGCTTACCGCTGCCCGCAAGATCTACCAGCGCGCCGGCTTCCGATTGGTCGCCAGCGAGCCTCACCACAGCTTCGGGCACGACCTGGTGGGCGAGACCTGGGAGCTAGCCCTGTGAGCCCCGGCGCCAGCGCGGGCGGACCCGGCGCTAGCCTGGCGGCGGCGCTCACCGGGGTGCAGGTGGGCGCGGCGATGGTAGGCAGCCGCTACGCCCTGCTCCACCTCGGCCCCACCGACCTCGCCCTGCTCCGCTACGCGCTGGCGTTGCTGGTCATCCTGCCGCTCGCGCTGCGCTCGCGCCGGACCGGCTGGCCCCTCTCCGACCTCCTGCCCATCGCGCTGCTAGGCATCACCCAGTTCGCCGTCGTCATCCTGTTGCTCAACCTCGCGCTCGAGCGCCTGCCGGCGGGCCTCGCCGCCCTGCTCTTCACCACCGCGCCGCTGCAAGCGCTGCTCCTGGCAGCCTTGATGCGCCAGGAACGGCTCACCTGGCCCAAGGCGGGTGGCGCGCTGCTGGCCCTTGCCGGCGTGGGGCTGGCCCTCGGCGCGCCTCTCGCCAGCGGCATGCCCGCCGGCGCCGTGGTCGCCGCGCTCGGCAGCGCACTGGCGGCCGCGCTGTGCAGCGTCCTCTACCGCCCCTACCTGGCGCGCTACGCGGCGCCGCAGGTCGGCGCGATGGCGATGGGCGCCTCGGTCGCGGTCCTGCTCGTACCCACCCTGGCGGGCGGCCTGGCGACGGCCGCCCTGCGCCTGCCGCCAGGCACCTGGGCGGTGGTCGCCTTCGTGGGAGCGAGCAGCGGCGGAGGCTACCTGCTGTGGCTGTGGGCCCTGCAGCACGCCGAGGCCTCGCGCGTCACCCTCTTCCTGGCGCTCGGCCCGATAGCCGCACTGCTGCTGGGCGCGGGCCTCCTCGGCGAGCGCTTCGGAGCTGGCGCCGTCGTCGGTACCGCGCTGGTGGCGTCGGGCCTGGCCCTGGCCCACCGCAGCCGGCATCCCGGGCGCGCCGCCCCTGCGCCGCTCGGGCCGGGCGACAGCGGGTCGACGCACCGTCACGGTTGACGGCCCGCCGACCCGGCGCTACCGTTCCACCGGGACGCGCGCGCTCGCCGGCCGGTCCCGGAGACGAGGTCGCGCCGATGACCACACCGCCGCTTCCCATCGAGGCCCTCACGGCCGATGTCCAACTCCTGGACGTGCGCGTCGCGGACGGCGAGGTGGTGTGGCTCGAGCGTCGCGGCGGCAAGGGCGTGCTGGCGCGCTGGCGCGGCACCCCGCAGGATCTCACCACCGGGCTAGACGTCGGCTCGAGCCTCGGCTACGGCGGCGGCGATTTCGACGTCGCGGCCGGGCTGCTGGTGTTCGTCAGCGGCGACGTCCTGTGGCGCCAGACGCTCGCGGGCGGGCCCGCGGCACGACTCACCCCGGGCTTCGGGCAGGCAGACTCCCCGGCCGTCTCGCCGGACGGTCGCTGGGTCGCCTACGTCCACCGCGAGCACGACACCGACCGGTTGGCCATCGTCGACGCCTCCGGCCGCGCCTGGCCCGCCATCGCCGCTCAGGGCGCCGACTTCTACTCCATGCCGGCGTGGTCGCCCGGCGGCGAGCGGCTGGCGTGGCTGGAGTGGGACTTCCCGGCGATGTCCTGGACCTCCTCGCGCCTGATGCTCGCGCGTCACAACCAGGGGACGCTGTCGTCCGTCGAGCAGGTCGGCGGCGCGGCAGACGTGGCGGCCTACCAGCCTCTCTTCGCTCCCGACGGCAAGGCGCTGTACTTCGTCGACAACGAGGGCGAGCGCGACCGGCTGGTTCGACTCGACCTCGCCAGCGGCGCGCGTGAGGTGCTGCTGGAGGGCTTCATCATGGAGCCCGGCCTGGCGCAGGGCGTGCGCTCGATGTGCTTCGGGCCCGGCGGCGCCCTCTATGTCAAGACCGTGCGCCTCGGCGAGGCGTCGCTCGTACGCGTCGAGCCCGGCGGCCGCCCCGAGCCGGTTCCGCTGGGCGAGTACCGCTGGCTGCGCAAGCCCGCCGGGGACGGCGAGCGGCTCCTGGCCATCGCGGAGAGCCCGTCGTGCCCGCCGCGGCTGGTCGCCTGGCGCGACGGAGCCTGGACGCCGCTGCGCTACGCCTCGACCGAGCGCACCCTGGCATCGCCGTCCCAGCCGAGTCACCTCACCATCCGCGCGGCTGACGGCCACGAAGTTCACGCCGTCCACTACCCGGCGCTGAACGGCGAGCCGTCGCGGCCCAAGGCGGTGATCCGCGTGCACGGCGGCCCCACCTCCATGCGGGGTCTGGGCTACGACGTCCAGGCGCAGTTCCTCGCCAGCCGCGGTTACGCGTTTCTGGACCTGAACCACCGCGGCTCGACCGGCTACGGCCGCAGCTACCGCGAGGCCCTCGATCGCAACTGGGGCGTCGTCGACGTGGAGGACGCCCGGGCCGCTGCAGACTGGCTCGCAGAGCAGGGGCTGGCGAGCCACGCCACGACCGCCATCATGGGCGGCAGCGCCGGCGGCTACACCACCCTGATGTCGCTCGCGACCCATCCGGGGTGCTTCGGAGCGGGCGTGTCGCTGGCGGGCGTGACCGACCTGCTGGGCCTGGCGCGGCGCACGCACAAGCTGGAGCGGCGTTACCTCGACCTCCTGGTCGGCCCGCTCCCCGAGGCGCTCCCCACCTACCGCGAGCGCTCGCCGATCACCCGCGCAGCGGCCATCCGCGACCCTCTCTATCTCTTCCAGGGCGGGCAGGACAAGGTGGTGGCGCGCACGGACGCCGACGCCTTCGCCCGCGAGCTGGACCGCCACGGCATCGCGCACCACTACGTCGTCTACGAGGAAGAGGGCCACATGCTCTCCTCGCCCGCGGTGGTCGAGGACATGTACCGCCAGATCGAGGCCTTCCTGAGTGACCGCCTGGGCTCGCCATGAGGCTGGTGGCGCGTGCCGACGTCGCTCGGCTGCTACCCATGGACACCTGCATCGAGCTGATGGAGGCCGCTCTCGTCGGCCTGGCCCGCGGCGAGGCGCAGGTGCCACTGCGCTCGATCGTGCGGCTGCCGAACGGCCCCAACGTGCTGGCCTTCATGCCCGCCCACGCCGACGCGCCGCCCGCGCTCGGCGCCAAGGTGCTGACCGTCTTCCCGGAGAACCATGCCCGCGGCCTGGAAGGCCACCAGGGTGCCGTGCTGGCCTTCGACCCGGACGACGGCCGGCTGCTGGGCCTGGTCGACGCCTCCTCTGTCACCGCCATCCGCACGGCGGCGGTGTCCGCCGTCGCCACCCGTCACCTCGCGCGCGCGGACGCGGGGACCCTGGCACTGCTGGGTAGTGGCGTCCAGGCACGCAGCCACCTGGAGGCGCTCATGCGCGTGCGACCGCTACGCGCGCTGCGGGTCTGGAGCCGCACCCCCGCCCACGCCACGGCCTTCGCCGAGTGGGCGGCCACCACCACCCCGCTCGCGGCCACGGCGGTGGCCTCTGCCGCGGAGGCGGTGCGTGAGGCCGACGTCGTGTGCACCGTCACCTCGTCGCGGGAGCCGGTGCTGCGGGGCGAGTGGCTGGCACCGGGCGCGCACGTCAACGCGGTCGGCGCCTCGCAGCCCGATGCTCGCGAGC